>Ga0315905_10004151_pt1 | contig 14789 bp, 13 predicted proteins | sample LakEriMetagenome_5_FD_203522 | JGI IMG/M metagenome (GOLD analysis project Ga0315905, IMG submission 203522) | Freshwater fungal communities from buoy surface, Lake Erie, Ohio, United States - Buoy 4 MA121 | ecosystem: Environmental > Aquatic > Freshwater > Lake | place: USA: Lake Erie, Ohio... | reverse complement strand
TCAGGACCGGATACAACTGGGGCGCCACCAAGGCCAGGATTTTTCAGGAAGCTGTCAGGGCGTTCAGGGCTAATCCCTGGATCGGCCCTCACAAGGCAACTGCGTAAGTCCTAACTGATTGAACTATTGGTAGTCATCGCGATCATCGCCGTGCTGGTGGGCCTGCTGGTTCCCGCCGTGCAAAAGGTGCGCGAGGCCGCCAACCGCATGAGCTGCTCCAACAACATGAAGCAGTTCGGCATCGCCCTGCACAACTTTGCCGTGCGCAACAATCAAAAGCTCCCCCACGGCGGCAAGATGGGCGCCGGCGGCTGGGACTGGGGTGACGACCAGGGAAGCTGGATCGTTTACCTGCTGCCCGACATCGAGCAGGACAACATTTACAAGCTGATCAACTGGTCGGCCTATAACCCTGTCGGCTCGCTGCTGGGCAATGCCGCTTTCAATGGCGGCAGCGGCATCAAGATGCTGCACTGCCCGTCTGATGGTGACGGCGCCATGATGGCCGTTTCCAACTATGCTTACAGCCTCGGGCCGCAATGCATCGCGGGCCAGTGCGGTTATGAGCCCTATGCGAGCTGGTGCCGCCCTGCGGCCAGCTTGAATATGGGTTACACCAATAGCCCTGACCACGGCAACTGCTGGAATGTCAGCGAAGTGCGTGGCTTCGGCGTGCGGACCGGAGCTGTCCAGCTCAGCCTCAACAGCTTGAAGGACGGCACCTCCAACACCATCGCGCTCGGCGAGAAGCTCCCCTTGGAGCATGATCACGAGCCTTGGGGTGGGTCTTGGGCCAGTTTCAACGGTGGCAATGCGCACCATGGCACGCTGATCCCCATCAACTACCGCACCAAAGACCCGGATTGCAACGCCGGCAAGCCTAGGACCGGCCGCAACAACTGGGCCGTTGCCTGGGGCTTCAAGTCGGAACACTCCGGTGGCTCCAACTTCCTGTTCGGCGACGGCGCGGTCCGCTTTATTTCCCAAAGCATCGACCACCGCATGTACCAGTTGCTGGGCTGCCGCGATGATGACCAACCGGCCAACATCCCCTGATCCGGCCGGCTGATTGTTTTTTCACCGGGTGCCCGGCATGCTATGCTCGGCACCCGGTTTCTGTTTCATTCTTACAATGAGTCTGATTTTCCAGGAGTTTGCGCGATGAAATGGGTTCAGTGGGCCACGGGTGCCGTGTTGATGGCCGGTTGCCTGGTTGCCTTGGGCTGCGGCGACGGCAAGAAAACCGTGCGGGTAAAGGTGCTGAAAGACGGGGCACCGGCTCCCGGAGTGGCTTTGGTGCTCTATTCCGGGGCCGCTGCCGCCGACGGCGGGGTCACTGGAACCGATGGCATTGCTTCCATCACCGTGATGCCCGGCGACTACAAGGTCACCGCCAGCAAGAAGAATGTCGGCGAGGCCATGATGGACCCCAAGGCCATGTTCAAGATGGGGCCCAAGAAGGGTGGCATGAACAAGGCCATTCCCGACAAGTCCTCCGAGAAGGCCGAGGAATTGGCCGACGAGTTCACCAAGGTGGACAAAACTCCCCTGTCACTGAAAGTGCCAGCGGACAAGGATCCAGTGGAGTTCACAGTGAAGGGCAAATAAGCCTTCTCACCCATCTGAAAAAAGAGGATGCCCCGGCCAAAAGGCCGGGGCTTCTTCCTTGGGCCTGGGAATAATTGCGGCCGAAAATCAGGCCAATTCCTTACGCTTGCTGGCGATCTGGGCCAGCAATTTCTTGAACGGGTCGGCAAATTTGGAAAGGCCCTCGCGCATCAGGGTCTCTTCCAGCAACTTCATATCCACCTTCTGCTCAATCTCGCTGACCACAGCCGCCGGGGGAAGCACATCCACCTGGCGCGTGAAAGTACGACCGGATTTTTCAACCGCGTCGTTGGTCGCCGGGGGATTGGTCTCGATGTCGCTGCCGGCGAAAGCGGCGACATACTTCGTCGGATCATCCTTGGGATCTTTTGTGCCGGTGCTGGCGAAAATGATCTCCTGCTGCAGGGGAAGGTTCTTGTCCGCCCACCATTGCTGGTTGAGCTTCCAGATTTTCTTAGCATTCACAATGCCCACCTGCCCCTGGGCCGCTTCCGAAAGGCTGGGCACCTTTTCCTTGGTGTAAACATCCAGGCGGCTAACAAAGATGCTGTAAACCGATTTGAAAGTGGTCAGCCCGCCCGGACGCCGCTGGGCCCCCTTCCAGACGTTTTCCCGGGCCGTGAAATATTGCTGCTCGCTGAAGATCAGGGTCACATTCAGCGTGATACCCGCCGCCGCCAATTCCTCCAAAGCGGCCAAGCCGCCCGGGGTAGCCGGAACCTTGATCATCCGGTTCTTGTGGCCCGCGGCCCACTTCTTGCCCAGTTCCGCGTACCGCTTGGCCTTGGCTGCCACATCCAGGGGGCAGGCGCTGTCTTCCAGCAGCGGGTCGAGTTCAAAGCTCACCCAGCCGTCATTGCATTTCGTTTGTTCCGAAACCGGTGCGAAAACATCCTGGGCCTGCTTGACCAGTTCATCCGTCATTGCCCAGGCGACCGCCTCGTCATCGTGCCCGGCCTGGATCAACTCCTTGATACGCCCGTCAAAACGCCCGGTCTTCAACAGGTCGGAAATGATGATCGGGTTGGAGGTCGCCCCGGTGGCACCCAAGGCGCGGTTGGTCCGCACCAAATCCGGGTCGATTGAATCCAGCCACAATTTCGTGCCGGTTGCCACAAGAGACTTCAGAGCGGACATGGTGCTTACCAAACCTTCCCAAAAAAACTGGAAATCGGACAATCCAAAATGGAATCCCACCCTTTAATTTGCGAAAAAAGGGCCTGATAAACAAGGCCCGGCCGGGGGTTGCCGATCTTCACACCGTCCTCTGGCGACCGTTATCCGCGGGGCCCAAACGCAGGAAAAAAGGCACGGCCTGGCGGGCCCATTGCTCGGCCCCCGGGTACACCTCCGCCTCGGAACCCCAAACCTGCCTAAGCATATCTGTTGCTATCACCCCGGGATTCACCGGCACAGCCGCCATTCCTTGGGGCAGTTCCTGCGCCAATGCCCCAGTCAGTCCCTCCACCGCGTACTTGCTGGCGCAGTAGGCCGAAACCCCTGAAGAAGTGCTTCGTCCCCAGCCACTGGAAAGGGTTGCGATCACCCCCGTACCCCGTTTCACCATGGCGGGCACAAAATGCCGAAGTGTGTTCACCACACCGCGCACATTCACATCCAGCACTTTCTCCCATTCCGCCTGGGGGATTTCCCACAAGGCCCTCGGCGCATGGATCACCGCCGCGTTGGCGATCAGCAGGTCCGGCACCCCCAAGGCCAACTCAGCCTGCGCCCAACGTGCAACCTGCCGGTCATCGGTGACATCCACCACGGTGTGGTGGATGTCACCACCCCATTGCTCGTTGAGTTCGGCCACCAAATCGGGCCGGGTGCCGCATCCGCGCACGGTATGCCCCAGCTCCCGGAACCCCTCCGCCAAGGCCAAGCCAAGCCCACGGGTGGCGCCGGTGATCACGATGCGGCGGACACCTGTTTTTTCCTGGGACTTCATGACCGATTTCCTTTGGGTTGCCTGATTAAATGTTTCCAACTCATGCGGGCGGGTTGGCGGAATCCTTCTCCCGCTCCGCCCTGGAACGCCAGATCAATTCCGCCACAGCCAAAAAATGAAGGAGCGAGGCCGTGATCACCAGCAGGTGAAAAATCTCGTGGTACCCCAAAATGCCAGGCACAGGGTTCGGTTGCTGGAGGGCGTTGACGATTGCCCCGATGCTGTAAACAATCCCGCCCAGCCACAGTTTGACCAACTCGCCCCGGGTCAGGCCCCGAACCAGTTGGCCATGGCATGAGAGCGATATCCAGCCCATCAGCAGGTAAATGGCGGTCGCCCAAAGCACCGGCACCTTTCCCATACCCACCCGCAGGCCCGAGCCGAAAAGGGCCAAAAACCAGATGGCGGACAACAGCCAAATCGCCATTCGTATCGGCAACGCCACCAGGGCGAACACGGTCCAGGTGCCCGCGATGAACAGGTGAATGCCCACATGGTCCAGCGTTTGGGCGAAAGCAACCTGCGTGTCGGTTCCGCGGATACCGTGGAAATAGCCACTTGCCGTGAATGAAAACAACAAGCCAAACGCGTAGAAAATCACCCCGGTGAGGGCACGGGGCGATGGCCAGGCGGCCCTTCCCAGCACTGCGAGGGGGGGAATCATCACCAAGGCCCAAAAGCCGTGGGTCATCGCATTGACTGGTTCCCGTAATTCCATCAATTCGCTGCCAGCCACGCTGTTTGGGATTCCACTCCGATCCTTCAGGCTATCAATGAAGAGTATGGGGCGCACGGCGAGCCGGGCGCCTTGCTGTATCCTCACAGAGATCCCCCTTTTCAAGCACCCGACAGCTTCCCACTTCAAGCAGGCCTGGCTTTTGCCCGGAAACCCCGATGGGATACCTGAACCTGTCCGAATGCGTGGCGGATCTCGAACGCCATGGGATGCTGCGTCGCATTGATTTCCCGCTGGATCCCCATTTGGAGGTGGCCGAGGTCCAGCGGCGGGTGTATCGGGCGGGTGGGCCCGCCCTGCTTTTCACCCGTCCCAAAAACACCCGCTTCCCCATGGTTTCCAACCTGTTCGGCACCCTTGAGCGAACCCGTTTTCTTTTCCGGGACGCCCTGCCCCGCCTGGAAAAACTGATGCGGTTGCAGGGTGACCCCGGCCTGGCGGCCAAGGCCCCGTGGAAATTCTGGAATATTCCTCGCTCGGTGTGGCACGCCTGGCCAAGGGTGGTCCGCCGGGGTCCCATCCTTGAAAATGAATGCGCACTCCCAGACCTGCCGGCCCTGCACTGTTGGCCAATGGATGGCGGCCCCTTTGTCACTCTCCCTGCCGTTTACAGCGAGTCCCCCGATTCCCCGGGCTGGATGAAATCGAATCTGGGCATGTACCGCGTCCAGTTGGGTGGCAACGAATACATCCAAGGCAGGGAAATCGGCCTCCACTACCAGATCCACCGGGGGATCGGCATCCATCACTCCCAGGCCGTGGCCCGCGGTGAAAAGCTGCGCGTGGCGGTGTGGGCGGGCGGACCACCGGCCTTGGCGGTGGCGGCGGTGATGCCGCTCCCTGAAAATATTCCCGAAGTGGCCTTCGCGGGAGTGCTGGGCGGCAGGCGCCTTCGCCTCGTCAGGCCCCTTGCCGAACCGGGCTGCCCCGGTCGCGTGGCCATCCCCGCCGAGGCGGATTTCTGCATCATTGGCACCGTCGATCCTGCCCAAACCAAACCCGAGGGCCCTTTCGGCGATCACCTGGGGTACTACAGCCTCACACACCATTTTCCGTTTATACAGATTGAAAAAGTCTATCATCGAAGGGATGCCATCTGGCCTTTCACCGTCGTGGGAAGGCCCCCGCAGGAGGACACCAGTTTCGGTGATTTCATCCACGAACTCACCGCGCCCGTTTTGCCGGCGGTGCTGAAGGGCGTGCGCGAGGTCAACGCGGTGGATGCGGCCGGGGTCCATCCATTGCTACTGGCGATCGGCAGCGAACGGTATGTGCCCTACGCTAAGGAAAGGGTTCCCCAGGAATTGCTCACCCAAGCCTGCGCCATTTTGGGGCAGGGCCAACTCAGTCTGGCCAAATACCTGTTCATCGTCGCCGGGGAAGATGACCCGGCCTTGCGGGCCCGCGATATCCCCGCCTTTTTCCGCCACCTGCTGTGCCGCTTGGATGCCCGCACCGACCTGCATTTCCTCACCCGGACCACCATCGACACCCTCGACTACTCAGGCGACGGCTTGAACCGGGGCTCCAAACTGATCATCGCCGCTGCCGGCAATCCCCGCCGCCAACTCACCGACTCGGCGGCAGGCCTGGGCGAGCTACCCGAAGGTTGGTCCAACCCCAAAGTCTGTGCGCCCGGCGTGCTGGCCATCCAGGGACCTGCCTGGGCGCCCGCAGGTTCGGGCGCAACTGGCGATGCCCTCCGCCTCGCGGCCACCCTAAATCCCGGCCACTCCATCAACTGTTTCCCGCTTGTGCTGCTGGTGGAAGACAGCGACTTCGCCGCCGCCAGCCATGAAAATTGGCTGTGGCAGGCCTTCACCCGGTCGAATCCGGCTTCCGACATGCACGGCGTCGGCGCCTTCACGCGCGACAAGCACTGGGGTTGCGAGGGTTCGCTGTTGCTGGATGCCAGGGCCAAGCCTCACCACGCTCCCCCGCTCATGGAAGCCCCGTCGGTCACCCGCCGGGTGGAGGAATTGGCGGCAAGGGGCGGGCCCCTGGCTGGCCTGTTCTAGCATCCATCGCCTTAGAACTTCAGGATGGCGTCAAAACCAAGCATCAACTGGTTGGTCTTTGTGCCATCGTTGAACGGCTTGGTATCACCGTCGTAGAAATCCCAACGAAGCTCCGGGCGCAGCATCAAATTCTGGGTGGGCAGCCAGTTGGGTCCCACTGTCAGCGAGAAAAAGTTCCCGGGCAGCGGGGGCTTGTTGGGGTTCGATGGCCGGTTCAGTCCCACGCGGGTGCCGTCCACATCGTTGAACCATTCAAACCGGGCTCCCGCTTTCCATTGCTCATTCACCGAGTAATAGAGGTACTGGTCGATGCCGGCCCACAGGGCCGTGCCGCCTGAGGGCACGCCGTCCGCCTGGGTGCCGAGCCACTGATGGAACACGTACTCCACCCGATTGGTTGGCCGGGCCTCCAAGATCAGGCTGTAACGCGTCCGATTGGCTGCGACATCGGCGATGTTGGGCAATCCGGCCACATTCGAGGGCTGGTCCCCCGTGATGATGGCGAATGAGGCGGCCAATGAATTCGGATCATTCTGAACCCTGGCCCGGCCCAAAAAGTTCACGGCGTTGATATTGGCATCCACCGCGTTCCAACCGTTGACCAGGCCGCCAGTCACCTCGAAATTCTTGGTGGGCTTCCAGGAAGCCAAACCGCCCCACTCGGTGAAGGGCCCCGCGAACTGGTAACTGTACGCCTTCGAGTAAAAGAAGTTACCCACCGCCGGCACACCTTCGTACCCCACGATGGTGTAGAAGTGCCCCAGCTTCACCGAAAGTTCCTGGGTGCCAAACTCGGCGTACAACTGGGGCATGGCCAACCCGTAATACTCCCCGCTGTTCCACCCGGGGCCACCACCGGGTTGTATTTCCCAACCTTGGGACATCGCCAGCAGGAAATCCTCGCCGTAGAGCAGGTCCACCCGTCCGCCCGCTCCGAAGGATCCGTCAGTCGGCAACACCCTTTCGGCGATCAGGTAAGCCTGGTTGAACATCGCCTCGTTGGCCCGGTCCACCGCGTTGTAAGGCCCGTTGAATTTGCTTCCCGGATTCCCCGAGTTGCCCATGAAGCCGCCGTCGAGCCATCCCCGAACACTCGTCCTCTCACCCTGCGGGAACAGGTACCAGCCCTGCCCCTTGTAGATCACCCCGCCCATCACCTCGTCATCCAGGACAGGGTCATCCGACTCAAATCCTCCAACCGGCCCGGCAGGAGCCCGCTCCCCAGACTCGGGGGAAGGCGCGGGAGACTGGGCCTTGGTCATGCCACCGCCAACCAATACCAGGCCCACCATCCACCCAACCATCCCCTGGGTGATTCCCTTGATCCTGCGGGAACGCATGCGATTTCCTCCCGTTGGAAATGTGATGGCCGCCACGCAGCATCGCCCCTGGACTTTGCCCCGGCTCCTTGCCCTCTTCCCCTTTGAAATCGACCTAAAAGTCAACCCGCTCGCCCCAACCCCCGGGTCCGGAATACTTTTGCCTTTTTTGGATCACCCTCAACCGAAAAATCCCTCCAAGGCCATAAAAAGACCGCAATTATCCCCATTTTCCAGCGCCAAGCTGATCCGCCCCATGGCATAAAAGCCGAGAGGCGGGCCGGTTATCCCGGCCCGCCTCTCGGCTTTTGCAATATCCCAGGTCCAGACGCTACATGTCCCGCCGGGAGAACTGGGTCACCCCGATGATGGCGCTGAGCAGGGAGGCCCCCAATGCCCAGCCAACCACCTTCTTCAGGATTTCCATGTGGAACTGGCCCCGCAACACGAAGGGCAGTTGCTCCAGAGTCCATTCCGGCGAATGGGCACCATCGGGCAGGCTGCTTAACAGCATTCCACCGCCGTACAGGATCACCCAAAGCACGGCGATGCTGACAAACGAGTTGGGCACCAGGGCGCTCACCATCACCCCGATCGACACCACCACCGCCAGCATGGCTCCGGAAATACCAAGTGCCGCCAAACCACCGGAGATATGGAGATCCTCATGCAGGAACATCTTGGCGGCCGCCAGCCCGACCAGCCCCAGCATGAAATGGGTGCCCAAAATGGCCAGAAGCCGCCCGTGCCATTTGCCCATGTAGTACTGGAACCGGCTGATTCCCCGGCTCAGCACGCTGTCCGCCAGGCTGCCCCGCTCGCCGGAGATGCTGCTGGCTGAGAGCACAGCCACCAGCGCCACGCTCACCAGCACGGTCCACTGGGTCAGGTCGGCCAGAAAGTGGGAGGCGTGCTGCACCACCCCGGTGACCTTGTACACCCCCACCCGGTACAGCAAAAACCCGGTGGCTGCCGCCACCATCACCAGAACCCACAGCCGGTAAACCCAACTGTAGAACACCTGGCCGATGTCGGTTTCCAATACGGCCCAATAGGGCAGCAGCGGGTTGTACGCCACCTCGGCGGGGGGTGGCAACGGCTCAGGCTGGGGCTGCGCCCCGCCGCGGTTAGGCAGCTTGACGATAGATGCGGGTGAAGCCACGCTGCTCCTCCTTCTCTACCAGGTCCAGGTACGCCTCTTCGGTCTGCTGGCCGACACTGCGCATCCCCACCAGACCAACCCGGGCCTCGTCCACCGCGGAAAGCACCATGGCCATCGCGGGGGCCGCCGCCACATCGTCCTGTAACTGCACGGTCATCCTGCGGTGCTGCAGCGAGGCGTGTTTCACCTCGCCCAATCCCTTGACCCCCTGCAGGGCCCGGGCCACCGCCTTCTGCTCGCCTTCCAGATCCATTTCGTAGTGGTTGCGACGCATCCGGCCCTTCAGGTCCTGAAGCGGCCCCGAGTAGATGAGGTGGCCGTTGCTCAGCACAGCGGCGTGGTTGCACACCTCGTCGATGTCGCCCAGGTTGTGGCTCGAGACGATCAGCGTCTTTTCCTTGCTCAGGTTCTTGATCAGGTCGAGCATGCTCCGGCGCGCCTCTGGGTCCAGGCCGTGGGTCGGCTCGTCCCAGATCAGCAGTTCGGGATCATTGATCAGGCTGGTGGCCACCGCCAGCCGCGCAGTCATGCCGCTTGAAAAGGTGGAAATGGGGCTGGCGCTGGCTCCCAGCAAATCAACAGCGCGAATCAGGGAGGCCAGCCGTGGCTTGCGGACATCGCGGGGCAACCCAAACAGCTTGGCCATGTAATCCAGGTAGGTGATCGGGGTCATGCCCCGCGGGAACCTAGGATTGGTCGGTATGAAGCCGATCCGCCGGCGCAGGTCCGCCGTGTTGGGCCCCATGGTGCGGCCGAACACCTTCACCGATCCCGCGGTGGGATGATGCAATCCAATGATGAGGCGCAAGAGCGTGGTCTTGCCCGCACCATTGCTGCCCAACAAACCCAGAACGCAGCCGCGTTCCAGCTTGAGGGTCACATCATTCAGGGCGATCTGGCGGTTTTGGTAAATCTTTGTGAGTTGCTTAGTCTCAACCACCAAATCCTCCGCAGCGGTTTCCGCCACGGTGCGCCTCCCATGTTCCACCAAGGCGTCCACGAATATGGACGGCCACCTCCTCATCTTCGTCCGGTTCGCCCCTCCTCCATCAGTATCCTTGTGGGTAGTAAGGTCGATTCACCCGGAATGGGTCGATTGACCGGCCCGGTTTCCCTCGTTTACCCTCTTTGCCATGGAACCCGCTCCAACTCGAACGCCCACCGTCACCAACCGTTTCTGGGTGGTTGCCTGGTGGTTGATGGCCGGCTTATTTCCCGCTGTTTTTGCCATTTGGCGCCTGGGTTTGCATCAAACCGGCTGGTTGGTGCCCGCCGTTCACGATGGCGACGGCCTGATGATGTTGCAGTGGATCGACTCCATGGCCCAAGGCCACGGATTCATCATCGATCCCCGCCTGGGCTATCCCGGCACCCAAGACCTCAGCGCCTTCCCTAGGGCCGACTGGCTCCATTTGGGTGCCTTGTGGGCCTTGGTCAAGGCCGGATGCTCACCCGCACTTGCTTACAATATATATCTTGTAGCCGGCTTCAGCTTTTGTTCCTGGAGCGCTGCCCTGTTTTGGTATCTGACCGGCAGCCCGCTGCCCCGCTCCGTGGCCCTGGGCATCTTGTTCGCACTGCTGCCCGGGCACTTTCAACAAATCCACCACCTGTTTCTGGCTGGTTACTTTCTCATTCCCTGGCAGGTGGCCCCGGGTTTCCGGCTGGCCAGGGGCGAGGGGCTGGGACGGTGGATCCCAACTTGGGATGAGTGTCTTTTTGCCCTGCTAGGCGGCCTCGCAGGGCTCTATTACGCCTGGTTCGCGGCCGTGGTGGTGGTGGTCTCTGGTTTGCGGGCGGGCTGGATCGCGCGGTCGGCGAAACCATTCAGTCAGGTGGCCATTCTCAGCCTGCTGGCAGGCCTTGCGGCCGGTTCCGGCTCCCTTCCCTCGGTGTTTGCCAAAGGTGATTCGGCCCGGAATCCGGCCGTCGGTGCCCGCCTGGCGCTGGAGGCGGAAACCTACTCGCTTCAACCTTTGGCCTTGGTCCTCCCACCCCAGGGTCATCTCAGCGGGCTTGGCCTGTTTCGGGCCGAATACATGGGCCCGCACCGGCCCTTGCACGAGGCCGAGGCGGGCTACCTGGGAATTGCCGCGGTGGGCGGTCTGTTGATGGCTTTGCTGGCCTTGGTTCTGGCACCAAGGCAACATCCGTGGGAAGCCTTGGGCCTGTTGGCTTTGGTAGCTTTTACCTATGCCATCACAGGCGGCATGGGCGCGTTGGTGGCATGGCTAGTGCCTGGAATCCGTGTCCTGGGGCGCATGAGTTTTCTCCTCGCCTTTGTGGGGTTGAGCGCCTGGGCGTTCTGGCCAAAAACCACCTTGCAGGGGTGGAAAGGTTGCCTCGCCCTGGCGGCGCTCCTCCTGGTGGGCACACTCGACCAGATCACCAAACCAGATTCCGCCAGCCCCGCCAAACGCATGGAGGAATGGGCGGCCCTCACCGAATTGGGCAAAACCCTGCAAACCGCCTACCCGCAAGGTGGCAGACATTTCCAGTTGCCCTGGCAGGGATACCCGGAAGGCGCTTCCCCCGGAACAATGGACGGCTACGCCCATTTGGCGGGGGTGATCCACGCCCCCAATCAAACCTTCAGTGCCGGTGGCCTGATGAATACCCGGGCCGATGCGTGGCAGCGCTGGGCCGCTTCCCTGCCAGTTCCCTCCCTGCTTGCCACCTTGCGACAAAACGGCTTCGACGGCTTGTGGCTCGATACACGGGGCTATTCCCCAGAGGCCCTGACCACCCTGCGGCAAGAACTGGCCAGGCACCTTCCCTCCCCGGTTGGCCCCCTGGCCAACAGACTTTGGTACGACCTTCGGCCAGCCCAGAATTTACCCCCACCAACCCCAGCCTCCCCCCTGCTAATCCTGCGGCAAGGCCTGCTGCTGGACCCCCTGGCCCAACCCTCGCGGTTGTCCTTCCGAATGCGGGGCAGCGGGGAGGTTCGAATTCACAACCCCGGCCCCGCGGGCACCTACGAGATCATGCTCAAGGCCGAGGAAGGGGCCACCCTTCCCGGCGGGCTCACCCTCGCCGGCCCATTAGAGGAAACAGTACCCTTCGGGCCTGACCACAAGCTGGAAAAAACAATTCGGGTGAACCTGGCTTCAGAATCCTCCACCGATCTGACCTTCCGAAACACCCGTCGCTGGTTGCGCCCGGCGCCGATGCCCCTGCACGACGCCGCGATTTGGCTGGAAATCAAACCGGTTCAGTGATGTTTCCGGCTTTGCCGAAGGCCACCTGCAGAACTTGCCCGAAAGCGGTTCGGCGGCTAATATTGGGGGATCTGGCGACGTAGCTCAGGGGTTAGAGCAGGGTCTTCATAAGGCCAAGGTCGGTGGTTCAAATCCACCCGTCGCTAATAAAAGCTATCAGCAAGCATAAGCTCAAAGCCTTGGCTACCGCCAAGGCTTTTTTCTTGGCCGCTTCCCTTCCGTTTGCCATCCGGTAACCTCGGGTTTCGAACATTCCCTTCCTCTGGCGGACGGTTCCAATGGCCCCACTCCTTCGCTTATCCTTGGCAGCCCTGGCCGGGCTCTCCCTTTCCCAGGCCTCCCCGGCGCAGGATGCCAAGCCGGCCCCAGCCACCGAGGACATCCGCGAATTGAAGCTGAAGGACTGGCAACCCCGGTCCATGCTCAAGACCAAGGTCACACGGGTGGAAAAACCACGCTTTCCCGTGGTGGATGTCCACAACCATCTCGGCGGTGGCAAGGACCGCCTCAAGCCCGAGGTGGTCAACCGCTACCTCACCGAGATGAACGAGGCAGGCATCCAGACCGTGGTCAATCTCGATGGTGGCTGGGGCGACCGCCTCAAGGAAACCGTCGCCGCTCTCGACACGGCCCACCCCGGCCGCTTCCTCACCTACGCCTTGGTCAATTTCGACGACATCGATGCGCCCGATTGGGGCGAGCGCGAGGCGGCCCGCCTGGAGGAGAGCTTCAAGTCAGGGGCCAAGGGCCTCAAATTTCACAAGACCTTTGGCCTCCGCGTCCGCTACAAGGATGGCCGCCTGATGCCGGTGGACGACCCCAAGCTGGATCCCATCTGGGCCGCCTGCGCCCGTAACGACCGGCCTGTGGTGATCCATGTCGCAGACCCCGCCGCCTTCTTCACGCCCCTCGACCGTTTCAACGAGCGCTGGCACGAACTCAACAAGAACCCCGGTTGGCTCTTTTACGGCGGCTCCAACCCCAACCGGCAGGACCTGCTCGACCAGTTGCACCGGGTGATCGAAAAGCACCCGAAAACCACCTTCATCAACACCCACTTCGGAAACAACGCCGAGGATCTCGCCAGCGTCGGCGAGAAGCTGGACAAATACCCCAACATGTTCGTCGATTTCGACGCCCGCATCTCCGAATTGGGTCGCCAGCCCCACACCGCGCGCAAGTTTTTTCTCAAATACCAGGACCGCATCCTTTTCGGAACCGACACCACCCCCAGGCGCGAAGCCTTCCGCATCTACTACCGCTTCCTCGAGACCGATGACGAATATTTCGACTGCTCCGAAAGCCACCACCTGCAGGGTTTCTGGAATATCCACGGCATCAACCTGCCGCCCGATGTGCTGGACAAGGTCTACCGCAAGAACGCCGAGCGCGTGCTGTTCGGCCTGAAGCCGCGTGAAGAGCGCGACCGCATGCTGCCGCCCACGGCCACCGTCCGACAGACGGCCGATTTCGAGGTCACAGGCGACGGCTCCAACCCCGCCTGGGAAAAAGCCGCATGGATGCCACTCAACAAGCGTCAGGGGGGCGGCCAGAACCACACCGCCCGCATGAAGCTGCTTTATTCCGAAAAGGGCATCTACGCCCTGATGGAGGGCACCGACTCCCGTCTCACCGCCACCTTCGACCGGGATTTTGAGAACCTGTGGACCGAGGATGTCTTTGAGGCGTTCCTCTGGCCCGAGGAAAAGGACCCCATCTACTTCGAGTACGAGATCTCCCCCCTCAATCGCGAGTTGCCCATCGTGGTCCCCAACCTCGAGGGCAAATTCAAGGGATGGCTCCCCTGGCACTACGATGGCGACCGCAAGATCCGAAAGGCAACCTCCGTCTCAGGCGGCGAAAAAAAGTCTGGCGCCGCCATCAGCGGCTGGAAGGCCGAATATTGCATCCCTTTCGCCCTGCTGGAACCGATGCGCAACGCCAAGCCGGCATCCGGCTCCAGGTGGCGCGCCAATTTCTACCGGGTGGATCACGATGGAGGCAAAACCACCGCCTGGGATTGGGCCCGCGTGGGGCCCAGCTTCCACGATTTCAAGAATTTCGGCACACTGGTGTTCGAATGATTTCCGGCACCCTTGACGGAGCGCGCTAGTGGACCCCATTTCGTTTCTGTATTTCATCCTGATTGGGCTGGCGGCCGGCTGGCTGGCCGGCATCATCATGAAATCGCCCGGAGGTGGCCTGCTTCGCAACCTCATCATCGGCACCATTGGCGCGCTGCTGGGCGGCTTCTTGTCCCAACTGGTGGGCATCCACGCGTCCGGCCTGCTCGGCAGCCTGTTGGTCGCCACCGCCGGGGCCGTCGTCCTCATCCTGCTGCTCAGGGTGCTGAGTCGGCCACCTGCCTAAACCCCTGCATGGGGTCCTAGCGGTTCTTTTCCGCCTCGGGGGTCGGGTGCGCCACCTTGGGCCATTTGCGGGCGAAGCCGTCGTTGGTCCAGGTCACATCGTTGTCCATGTCGTGGCAGGTTTGGCAGAACTGGTCGGCCTTAAGCGTTCGTGCTTTTTTCTGGTCGGCAGTCTCGCCCTCCTTGGCTTTCCACGGGTTCATCAGGGCGTGCCATGTCGCGTCACCGGTGTTCTTCAGGTGTTCGCTGCCGGGCCCGTGGCAACTCTCGCAGCCGACCCTGTTGGTCGCCACCGCCGGGGCCGTCGTCCTCATCCTGCTGCTCAGGGTGCTGAGTCGGCCACCTGCCTAAACCCCTGCATGGGGTCCTAGCGGTTCTTTTCCGCCTCGGGGGTCGGGTGCGCCA
>Ga0315905_10004149_pt1 | contig 14793 bp, 15 predicted proteins | sample LakEriMetagenome_5_FD_203522 | JGI IMG/M metagenome (GOLD analysis project Ga0315905, IMG submission 203522) | Freshwater fungal communities from buoy surface, Lake Erie, Ohio, United States - Buoy 4 MA121 | ecosystem: Environmental > Aquatic > Freshwater > Lake | place: USA: Lake Erie, Ohio... | reverse complement strand
GGATATCGAATGAGTTATGAATATCATGGCATACACCAGTTGGGTGAGCCTTAGATTTGATAGATCCGGCCCATTTTATCCGTGAAATCCGTGGTAAAAAACGGAAGTGCAACCCTTTCCATTTTCCCTTCTAGGGTTAACATTGAACTTTTTTGTCGTTAGTTTTTTGTCAGAATTTCAGAATTTTCCGAATTCAAAAATGGGGTCCTTTTCACCAGTGTCCTCTGTGATGAAATACCCTGCAAAGTTATTCGCTGCGAAACATCACCAAAGAATAACACGTTGACGGGAGCAGACGGCGGGTTAACCTCTACGCACCATGTCAGTCAGCATCCATCCATATTTCAAAGCTCATGCCGGCATGACTGCCGCATGCCACGCCCTGCTCCCTGCTTTCGTTGAAACCACCAGTCCGGACAAGGACTGTCTGTATTACGAATTCACCACGCACGATGATGAAATCTTCTGCCGAGAGGCCTACACCGATGGCGCGGCTACGCTGGCGCACATTCAATCAGTTGGTTCACTGCTTGACGAGATGTTGAAGATCGCCGATCTGACCCGTCTGGAAATCCATGGACCTGCGGAAGAGTTGGAGACCCTCAAGCCCGCACTGGCGGCCTTGAATCCCACCTGGTTTACCAGCGTTTGCGGTATGGCAAAATGACCACCGGCCCAGCGGTCATTTCCGGGTCATGAACAACAGGCTTTCCTCGCCCTCGCGGTTCGGAAATGTCGGAAGCGCTGCGCTGAATTTTTCGATGAAAAAGCACGGCGAAAATCGGGACTCCAATTCGGAAAGCGGACAATTCCACGGTGGACCAGCACCGCTGTCGTCAATGTTGGTGAAAAACACACCGACCAGCAATCCGCCGCTTGGCAGGAGTTGGGCTACGCGGGCGACGTAGGAATCGCGCAGCGACGGTGGGATCGCGCAAAAGCAGGTGTGCTCCCAGATCAGGCCCGGCGGATGTAGCGGAGCCCACTGAGACTCGTCAAAAAAATCCGCCTGCCGCACCTGCACCATGGGCAGGTCTTTGCAAAGCATCGCGGCATCGTGAACCGCCGAAGCGGAGAGGTCGATGCCTGTAACAGAATGATCGGGGTAAGCACGCGCCAGCCATTGCAAATCCCAACCCCGACCGCAGCCGGGCACGATGATTGATCCACTGAGCGCGATTTTTTGCAACAGAATATCCAGCGCTGGATGCGGCACACCCTTGTCCCAGGGGGTGTCCTCATTTTGATAGCGGAATTCCCAATCGACGTCGGACATCAAACCTCCTTGCCGATTTCGATGTCAGTTGGAACTTCCTCCACTGCGACATCCTCGGCACTAACAGCTTCCGTCACTACATCCTCGGCTACAAGTTCCTCGATGACGGCTTTCTCTTCGACAACTTCTTCAACGACAGCATCGGCCGGCTTTTCGGGTGCAGCGACATCAACTGGCACAACCGCAAAACTGGCGGCAAGATGCGCGGCTTCTTCCATCTGCTTCTGTTTGCGCTCCTCATTGAGTCGGGCAACTTCTGCGCGGGCTTTGGCCACGTTGTCTGACACTACGGCAGGCATGGCGGAAGCAAAGGTCTGATGCAGTGCTGCAGCGGAAATCACTGGGGCGCCGACTGCTGAAAGCTTCTCCCATTTCGCCTTGCTGGTTTCAAGTTCATCAGCCAGGGCCGCCTCGCGTTTTCTTGCTTCTCCGGCGAAACGGGTGGCGTTGGCAACACTTTCGCGCATCCGCTCGAGTTCCTTGTGAAGCTCGGTGCTGTCATCACCCTTGCCCTGCAAGCCAATCAACTCCGCGCGGGTTTTTGACAACTCATTCTCAAGTGCGAAGATCCGCGATTTTTCATCCTTCACGGCAGAATTGGCCTTCGAGTGAAACGCGCTGATCGTCTCCTGCGCTTTTTTCAAATCGACCTCCACCGTGGCGATGCGCTGACGTTCGAGATCGGAAGATTTTTTTGTCTCGGCCAGCAACTGAGCCACAGCCTCATGATCCGCCTTGCTGACCGATGCGGAGCGGATCGCATTCAGCTCGTTTGTCAGCTCATGATTCGTTGCCTCTGATTTGTGCAATTTTTCGTGAATTTTTTTCAGGCGCAACTGGTCGTCTTTTGAATGATTGACCGGTTCCGCATGACTGCCTAGTTGTTGCGAGAATTTGTGATGTAGATACCAGCCGACAAAACCGGCGATCAGCGAGCAGCCACCCAAATAAGGGAGGATTTTGAGAATAAACCAGATATTACCGTTCATAGCGTGTGGGAATCAATTCGTTTTTGTTAGAGTGATCGATTATTTCGGGGGGGCTTCCTTGGTGTCGCTGTTGCCGCCCTCGGGCGCTGGTGTCGCTGCAGCAGCCTGTTCCGCTTTTGCTTTCGCCTCGGCCATGGTTTTCTCCAGTTGTTGCCGTGCGGCTTCGGCTTTTTTCAACTCCTCGGCTTTTTTCCTAGCGACTTCCTCCGCGCTCGGCATCGTGCGCAGGTCATTCAAGGCCATGTTCACTTGTTTCGCCGTCACCCGGGATGCCTGCAAATATTTCGCCACATCCTCGTTGGTTACATCGGGCGGGAAGACCTTCCACTCGCCGTCGCAGTTCGTCGCCGCAATCAATGATGCCTCCTTGTCCTTTTTGCCTTCGAGCAGTTTTGCGAAGTCGGGTAGCGTCGCGATGGTCTTCTGCCAGTCCTTCAACGGCAGCGATTTTTCATCGACGATCGCCTGTCGATTGAGCTTCGCCCCCGGAAGATTTCCGCCGAGCGAGGAAAACAACTGCAGGCTTTGATCAGCTGACTTGAGATAGCCATCGACGCGGCGCGACTCGCCGAACGACGTTGCGATCAGCCAGGGTGCGTGGGCCAGCTCCGGGCTCACCTCAATATTGTTGAGCACCGCAATCACCGGATTGCGCATCGGTTGTTGATCTGGCAGGCGGACTTGTTCGCGCACGATTTTTTCGACCTCGGCGCTCTGTTCCTCCGTCGCGACTTTACCACTGAGAACTGCTTCCTGACCGGAAAAACCGATGCTAACGTTGTCAAACACACCGGCGTATTGTTTGCCGCTGATGGTTTTCCTAGCTGCCTGGGCAAGATCTTTTTGCACAGCAGGAATATACAAATTCACACCGAGCACCCAGAGGAGCAGAAAAAGAACAACGCTCAAATAATAGTATTTTTTCACGCAGACCCAGCTGTGGCGCACAATCAGCCCGAGGTCAATTCTTTTCCCCCTTGATCTCAGGGCCAACTAACACGGGAAAAGACCGGAAAATGGTCGGACGCAGGATTAACATTAACTGCAGGATAGCCGATTTCCGCTGCAATAATCTGGCAGGGTTTGCTGGCGAGAATGTGATCCACCTTGGCCCATCCATCCTTGTTGTTTTTCCAAAAATGCAAGGTGCGGCGATTCTTCTCCCCAGCATGAAGTCTCTGATAGGTATCCAGCAGCGAATGAGACCAACCAGCGATGCGACCGGCGAGCAAGTCAACTGCGGGATTGCCTTCTGTCGCATTGAAATCCCCAAGCAGCACCACGGGTTCGTCGCGATGTATGCGCACATCGATCCTCTGGCTAATCAAGGCAGCTGCTTTTTCCCGCGACCCTTGATGAATGTGATCCCAATGTGTGTTGAAAACCGTAATGCCGCGACCGCTGTTGTTGTCACGTAGATGCAACCATGTAGAGATACGCGGGATTCGGTTACCCCAGGTCATCGATCCAGGTTGCTGCGGGGTGTCCGACAGCCAAAATGTGCCTGCATCACTTGGATCGACTGTCAGTCGCTGACGCCGGAAAAAGATCCCAGAGTATTCTCCCTGCTTTCTACCATCGTCACGACCTACGCCATAGAATTCGTAATCGGTCAATGATAGGCGAAGGTCGGCGACCTGTGCGTGCAATGCCTCCTGCACCCCTAGTACGTCGGGATTCATGCGACGGATTGTCGCCACCAAGCGTTGCAGCCGATCTGGCCACGAGCGCCAGGCGCGGTCCTCTTTGTTTTCGTAGCGGATATTATACGAGGCAAATGTCAACTCCAGCGGGGCGGCGTCCAACAAAGTTGTTAGGCTAATGCTTGCCAACAGGATGCAAATGGCCCGCGACATTTCCTACTCGGTTTTTTTCTTCAGCTGCGGAAAGAGCACCACGTCGCGAATAGTGGGCGCGCCGGTGAGCATCATGATCAGGCGGTCGATGCCGATGCCGATGCCACCAGCAGGCGGCATGCCGTGTTCGAGCGTCTCGATGAAGTCATAATCGACCTTCTGTTCCTCGCCGCCGGATTGGTGCTCTAGACGCTGACGCTGGACGTCGGGGTCATTGAGCTCCGAATATCCAGGCGAGATTTCCTGGCCATTGATGATCAGCTCATAGACCTCCACCGTTTTGCCGCCGGGCGACACTTTCGCCAGCGGCACCAACTCGGCGGCCATGCGGGTGACGAACACAGGATCGAAACTTTTCTCCTCGACCAGTTTTTCGAACACCTGCTGGATGACCTCGTGATCAACCATGCCGGCGGAAATTTCCACGCCCAGCTCCTGGCAGCGAAGGCGGCGCTGTTCTGCGGTGATGGTAAAGAAATTTGCTCCTGCGGCTTCTTCGATCAACTCGCGATAACCGGCTCTTTTCCAGGGTCTTGTTAGATTGATGGTACGGATGAGATTTCCCTCTTCGTCCTTGTGCTCGATGTGCAGACCGCCGCAAAATTTTTCCGCCAACGAACAGGTCAGTTCCTCGACAAGTTCGGCCATTTCCTCAAAGTCCGAAAAAGCCCAGTATGCTTCCAGCATGGTGAACTCCGGATTGTGGCGGCGGGAAATTCCCTCGTTGCGAAAATTGCGGTTGAGTTCGAAAATTTTCGTGAAGCCCCCCACCAGAAGACGTTTAAGGAAAAGTTCCGGTGCGATCCGCAGCGTAAGCGGCATGGACAATGCATTGTGATAAGTTTCGAAAGGACGAGCCGCAGCTCCGCCGGCGACATCCTGCAACATCGGAGTCTCGACCTCAAGAAACCCCCGCTCCTGAAAAAAGCGTCGGATTTCGGCTACCATCAGAATCCGTTTCACAAATATGGCCGCACTGTCCGGATTGCCCATCAGATCGAGATGACGTTTGCGGTACTTAATCTCGCGGTCGGCCACTCCGTGCCACTTGTCGGGCATCGGACGCAACGACTTCGAGAGCACGGTGAAACTCTCGGTCTTAACTGTTGGTTCGCCGGTGCGGGTCAGAAATGTTTCCCCCTCGATGCCGATCCAGTCGCCACGGTCAAGGCATTGCCATGCAGCCGCGTCCTGTTCCGACAGGGTCTTGAGGCCAACATAGCCCTGGATTGAGCCGAGAACATCGCTCAACTGGAAAAACACTGATTTGCCCATGTCGCGCAGCGCCGTGATTCTACCAGCAATTTTCACTTTGACTCCCTCGCTGAAATTTGACTGCAGTTCGGCAGGGCTGACGCTGGTCTCGAAGCGGGCACCAAAAGGATCAATTCCCAGCTCCCGCAGCTTTGCAAGCTTGGCGCGGCGAACGGCAATTAATTCAGCTTCAGTGGAGTGATGAGTGGAGTCTTCAGACATGGCAAGACATGGCTTACGCGAGGACGCAAGCTTTGAAAACAGGGAAATGAAAACTTTTTCACAAATTTTCACTTTTCCTCTTGTAAAATTGGAGAAATCAGTTACACATCTGTCAGGTAGGTAACAGTTTTGTCACAATTACTTACTTTCAGATAATAGTTTTTTTGGGGATTGAAACCCTGTCGATAGTTCGCTGTCGGCAGGGTTTTTTCTTACCTCTGTCTTTTTAGCGCCCGCAAACTCAAGGCAAGTCGCCCTCGTCGCCCGGCACGGGAGGAATCAAATCATCCCTCTCGAGTAGTCGCTGCAGGTCGAGGTCTTTCAGCAAATTCCGCGGCGTACGCTGGACTATCGCCGCGTAAGGAGTGATGCGGTCGAGTTCGGCAATCGCGCAATGCACCATCGAAGTGACAATGTCGGCATCGTAGCGCTCCTTTTCGAAAATATTGGTGATCCGGAAAACCAGGAACTGACGATCGAGATCAAATTCGAAGCTTCCGAGGTTGAGGTATTTGTTAGCCCGGCACAACAGTTCCAGCAAATAGGGAAGGTGCCCCGCCGAGAGCGCCAGCGGACATTCGCCGACCACGGCGAGGGCGTTGATCGGCGTGTAGGACTGCACGTGCAGTTGAATCTTCGTGTGGTGCGCGGAAAAAGAAGCGCGCAACACGTCGTGGCCGTCGAGCAGCTCGCAGTGCCAGCCGTTGTTGCCGAAGGTTGATTCCACGGAGAGAATTTGCAGGGAGGGTGGGCGCATGAAGATTATGAGAGTGGGATGTCGCGTTTGCTCATCAGCGTGCGAACGGCGTGATCGAGAAGCAAACGTTGGGCGGCGAGTATGGGCGAAAGCGACAGGATCACGCCAGAGGATTTTTCAGAATTGTAATGCAGCGACAACTGCCTGGCCTCGAGGTCCACTGTGAGGTCGTGAACTTCGCACCAAGTGACTAGCATCATGTATTTCTCTGGTCTGAACAGCGGAAAAATCTCCAGCCCCAGCGGCGTGAAGATCAGATAAGCATGGCGGATACAGCGAAGTCCGTAGCGGATCAAGACCAGCGCCACCGAAAGCGGCAGCAGTGCGGCCCAGGCATGCCCTTGCAGGCGCGGTGGCTCCATGTCCGTACCCTGCGTTGCCAGGACCAGAAGTCCGAGCGACAGCCCCAGGAAAAATGCCGCGAGCACCAACAACAAACGCCCCTGGGCCGCCCGGGTAAAACGGATTTCCTTTTCGGGAGAGCTGACTTTTTTCGGAGCGGCCATGCGGAAATTAATTCGTGAAGTCAGCATGCCCGGAATCGCGTCACGGTCAATCGCGAAGCTTGTGTTGCATATTGTCCGAAAATTTACTTTCCCTACCGCAGCAATCTGCGAGACCTAGGGCATGCATCGTATCGAAATCGCCAACACGCGACACCAACGTGTCGAGGTCTGGAAGTCCACGATGCAGGTGGAATTCCGCGTTCAGCAGGCTGTTCACGCCTGGTGGCATGCACAACGTTTCCTGACTGGCCTGGCATGGGACAATCTGATCGCGGCTTCGCTGCTCCATCCTTCGAGGGCACCCGGATCGATCCTGATGCTCGGGCTCGCTGGTGGCACAACTTTTCACGGACTACGCCATCTTCTCCCCAATACCCGACTGACTGCGGTCGATATCGACGGCGAAATCGTCGAGCTGGCGCGAAAACACATGCATCTCAACAATCTGAACTGTGAGGTCCACATCGCCGATGCTTATGAATGGGTGAGGAACAGCAAGCAGCAATTTGATGTGGTCATCGATGACGTCTATTTAGCAGGCACTAACGATGTGTTTCGTCCTGGAAACTGGGATGCCGCAGCAATGGGGCAGCTGCAACAATTGCTCGCACCCGGAGGAATCCTGCTCACCAACCTGGTTCGCGGTGTCGGTCACCGAGCTCTACAAATTCGCATTCGCGATCTGTTCCGCGACTCGTTTTCCAGCGTGCGTGAAGTCCGAACTCCGGCCGGACTCAACGAAACATTGTGCGGCGGCGAACAAGTCCTGCCCGCTGCAGCACTGAGGCAATGGCGGGAAAAATTCCATTCTTCCCGCGACCGCAACCTTTGGGATAAAATCACCGTTCGCACCCTGCCAAAACGACAACCGAAATGATCATGAGCGACGCGGTATCCGAAGCTTACAACAACGACGCCTACCCAGCGATGAGTCATCCCGCAGGACATCCCGCCGTGATGGCCGCTTCCGCATTACTCGGGGGACTGAGAGCAGCAGAGTTGGCGACAGCGCGCATCCTCGAAATCGGTTGCTCGTCTGGCCACCACATCCTGCCGATCGCTGCAGCATTTCCTGATGCCTCTTTTACCGCAATCGACATCTCGACCTCGGCGATCCAACAGGCCAAGGCGCTGGCAAACCGTGCGGGCATCGGCAACGTGCAATTCCACAATGCCAATATCCTTACCTGGAGCAATCACTCAGAACCGTTCGACTACATCATTGCCCACGGCTTTTTTTCCTGGGTCGACGACGAAGCGAAAATCGCCCTGTTGAGGCTCTGCCATGATTCGCTGAGCGAAAACGGTATCGCAATGATCAGCTACAACACCCTGCCCGGTTGGTCACTGCGGATGCCCTTGCGGGATATTACCCAAACGCTGCGACGATTGCCATCGTGCCATGACTCATCGATTGCCGCGCTAGATTTACTCGAATCCGCAATGAGGGGAGCGTGCAGCGACTACGGTAAACATCTTCAGGCAATTATCCGCGATGCCCGCGCCAAGGGTGAACAGCAATTGAAATTTGACGACTTCGCTCCGATTATCGACCCTTGTTATTTCAGTCAATTTATCCAGTGGAGTCAGCAAGCGGGCCTACAGTATATCAATGAAAGCGATCTCGCGCTAGGCAGTCCGGCATTACTGCCCGCGGGAGCCTCGCCGATATTACAGGAATTGCGCGCCGATCCAATGCTGCAACAACAGCTCACCGATTTTTTGACGGGTCGCACGTTCCGCACCAGCTTGCTTTGTAGGAACGATGCCACATTGCAGACGCCCGATTGTCACTCACTGGCGCAGTTGTGCGTGGAAGTTCTTGTGCCCTTGCCAGAAACCGGCAATGTCGTCACCGACCGGATTTGTGACGCCCTCCGCGCGACCCAACCTCAATGTGTTTCGATTGCTTCATGGATCGATCAGTTGGACTCGTGCCGCCCAGAGCAAGCAGTCAACGTGATTCTTCAACTGGCACAACTGGGCATGGTCCGACTGCGCAGCGCCCCGGTGATCTTTTCCGAGCTGATCCCAGAAAAACCAGCGCTGTCAGCATGGAACAGGGGATTCCTGAACCAGCATAATCCTGTGGTTGACGCCTTCCACCTCCCCTGCCAGTTCGCGGCGGAGGACTGCAAAATTCTCCAGTCATGCGATGGCAACCGGAGTTTTGCGGAAATCATCGACTCCTGCAAAAACAGCGATCAAATCGATGCGACCCACGCCCTGTTCCTACACCTGAGTCGGCGCGGATTGTTTCAGTGAGTCAGCCCTGTGCTGTAACCTGGATCACGTGATAGAACTTGGCGCGCCGCCCTAGGGCCTCGACGAGTTGTTCCTCAGTCGGAGATGACTCCTTGCAGCGGATCACAAAAATCCGCTGGTTCGCCGCGGGAGCCTCTTCGCGGGGTAGAATCAGGACCTCCGACACGCCGGAAAGTTTTTCCCAGATTTTCTGGATCACCAACTGACGGGTGCGGCAGCCCGCACCATCGACCAGTACCCGGCAATCCGCAGCCATGGCCGACTGAACCAGTAAAATGACTAGCAGCAAAACTTTCACGACCCTGAAGGTAGCGCAGATCGGCTGACACGCAAGTCGAGTAGGCAATTACCTCCCGCCCCAGCTAAACACAAACATTTTTCCAAGACAAGTTTGCCAATCAGCGGTTTTTGTAAGACAAGAATCTTGTCACCATGATGGAAATACTGATCGACCCCGCCCGCCGGTCCGGCTGCGAAGACATTCAAGGCCTCGAAAAGGTCATTGAAGCCTCGTCATTGCGGCAGAAATCCCCTCTGGACGACATCCTCGATGCCAATGTGGTCGATGAGGAAAAGTATCTCCGCGAACTGGCCCACGACATTGGCATGGAGTGGCTAGAAAGCATTCCTCCGGTCGAATATCCCCTGCCGCTGCGCGAACTCTGCGGTCCGCGCATCGCACTGCGCCACCGACTTTTGCCGATCGCGATCACTGAGGATGGCGAGAAAAAACGACTGAAACTCGCAACCTTCGATCCCTTCAATCTGGTCGCCCGCCAGGCTGCTGCACAGGAATTGAATGTGTCGATCGACTGGTGCATGGCGTCGCGACGTCGCATTCACGAGTCGCTGCGCCGACTTTACGGTGTCGGCGCTGACACTTTCGAACAAATCCTCGAAGGCCGCGACCTCGACTACGAACGCTTGGAAAGTCACGACGAGGCGAACGTGATTGACAACGACGACGACGAAGAGGCCAGCGTGGTCAAGTTCGTCAACCAGATCATTCGCGAGGCCCTCGATCAACGCGCGACCGACATTCACGTCGAGCCGCTGAGCACCAATCTGCGCATCCGTTATCGGATCGACGGCAAACTTGTTGAAGTCACCGTGCCGGAAAACATCAAAGCACTGCAAAGCTCGGTGATCGCGCGTCTGAAAATCATGTCGCGGCTTGACATTGCCGAGCGTCGAATGCCGCAGGATGGACGGATCAACCTGCAATTTGAAGGGCAAACCATCGACGTCCGCGTCGCCACCGTTCCTACCGTGGAAGGCGAAAGCGTTTCGCTTCGATTACTCAACCAGGAAAAATTCAGCCTGGAAAAACTCGGCATGGAGCCGTTTGTGCGCAAGCGGATTGAATCGCTGCTGCACTTGTCGAACGGAATTATCCTGATCACTGGACCAACGGGATCGGGCAAGTCCACAAGCCTCTACAGTTTCCTCACCGAGGTGAACCATCCCGACCGCCGTATCGTGACGGTGGAAGATCCGGTGGAAAACAAATTGCCCGGCGTGATGCAGATCGCGGTGAAATCGGAAATCGGCCTGACCTTCGCCACCGCACTGCGGTCGATTCTCCGCGCCGACCCGAATATCGTGATGATCGGGGAGATCCGTGACCTCGAGACTGCGGAGATTGCGATCCGCGCTTCGTTGACCGGTCACTTGGTATTCTCCACCCTGCACACCAACGATGCCCTCGGCGGACTGAGCCGTCTGATTGACATGGGCGTCGAACCGTTCCTCGTTGCCGCAGCCGTGCGCTGCTTTCTAGCTCAGCGCCTGGTGCGACGGCTTTGCCCGGCATGCAAGGTTCCGCGCTCGCTCAGCACCCAGCAGCGCGTGGAATTCGGCATTCCGCTCGATATTCTCGGCCAGGCCTATGATCCGAGCGGCTGCGACCGCTGCCGCAACACCGGCTTCTCCGGTCGATTGGCGATTTATGAAGCCGCTGTGATCACTCCCGCGATTCAAGAACTAGTCACGCACCTCGCTCCCGCCGCCGACATTCGCGCCCAGGCCCTGAAGGACGGCTACATGCCGATGCGCCATTACGGCTGGTTCAAGGTGATGCAGGGACTAACCACCATCGAGGAAATCATTTCAGTCACCGCTACCGACATCGGCGGGGACGACGTCTAATTGCCACCCATGCCTGTCTTCACCTACAAAGCGCTCAACAATAAAGGCGCAGTCAGCCAAGGCGACATCGACGCTGCAGATCGCACCGATGCGATGCGATTGCTCGATCGAAAAGGCCTGCAACCGGTGTCAATCAAGGAGGCCACGGCAGTGAATTCCGCATCGGCAAAACAGGCAAAGCCAGCTGCAAAACCCGCGCCAAAGCCCATTGCCCGCGGCGGTGCGGAGTTGGAGAAAGCCAAGAATTCCGAAAAATCGGAAGGCCTGCTGAAAATGAAACGCGCCGAAGTGGTGATGTTCACCGAGGAACTTTCGGACATGCTCGGCGGCGGACTGCAATTGGAACCGGCACTGCTTGCAATGGAAAACCGCCAGGAACTCGGCAATCTCAAGAATATCGCCCGACGCCTCCGCCAGGATGTGCGCGACGGCATGAATTTCTCCAACGCCCTGCGCCGCACCAGCGCTGGCTTCGACCCGCTCTATTGCAGCCTCGCCGCAGCAGGTGAGGCATCGGGCGCGCTCGACACCATCCTGCGCCGCCAGGCCCACTACCTAAAGACAATCCAGGAACTGCAGGCTAAATTCGTGCTCGCCCTGATCTACCCCGCATTTCTAGTACTTTCCTGCATTGGCGTGTCGATCCTGCTGGTAACCACGCTGATTCCCCAGTTGACCTCGCTGATTAAGAGCACTCCGGGAGCCAAGGTGCCTCTCGGCGCCGAACTGATGATCGGCATGTCCAATTTCATGAGCCACTGGTGGCACATCATCACGCTGGTGCTGGTTGCAGCGGCGATCTTTTTCAAGGCATGGCGAGACAATCCCGATAACAAAATGGCCTGGGACGGAATGAAGCTGCGCATGCCGCTGTTCGGCAAACTGATCTCGAGCCGATTCTACGTCCAGTTCTTGGAAACCATGGCCAACCTCGTAAGCAACGGCCTACCCTTGCTGCGCTCGCTCGAACTTTCCCGCGATGCCACCGGCAACCTGGTGATGCGCAAGCAGCTCGACACCGTGATCTCGCAGGTCGGCGACGGTCGATCTTTCACCAAGGCTCTCTCCCGCTCCGGGGTGTTTCCTCCGCTGCTGATCGATATGGTAGCCGTGGGCGAGCAAACTGGGAAAATCGACATTTCACTGCGTCGGGCCGCGGAGCGCTACGACCGCGAAATGGCAAAAGACATGCAGCGGTTGATGGCACTGGTCACCCCAATCATCCTGGTGATCATGGCATTCCTGATCGGCAGTATGATGTATCTGATCTTTACTTCGATCTTCCAGACGATCTCCGGCCTGAACGGCAAACACTAGCGTATTCTCGGATTTCTATTTTTTTGCAGCTGGCCCCTTGCGCGATGGTTACATCACGGTATGGTAACCCAATGACAGCTACTTGCCAAACGGTTCCCGACTATCTGAGCGAAGATATCCTGCTCCATCCAGAAAAGCGAAACTTCCCCGCTTTCGACCTCTCCCGCATGCTCGACACAGTCTTCACACCCACCCAAGGCTGCAAGATCTGCATTCTGATCGACTTCGAAAATCCTGCGGAAATGATGCGGGACTTTGGTTTTCTCAAGGAAGAGGGCTACCCGATTCAAAAACGCGCCTGGCAGCATTTTCATCAAGGACTACAGCACGGTGTTATGGACCACCTAGGCATGCAGGGCGGCGAAATGTTTGCCTACAAAATGACCCACGGATCAAATCTCGACCTCGCCGACGAAGTATGGGACAGCACGGGCACACTGCGCTCGTTCGATCGCGATATCTACCCGCACTACAACCTGATCCTTTGCATCTCGACTTTCTCGGCCACCGCCCCGCTGACCGCTAAAGCAAAGCAATTTGGCTTCCGCGGTGCTACCCTTCACGGGCTCAATGACGTGATCCTGAATTCGGGTCTCGCCGTGGATTACCATCTGGTCTCGCGCGATGCCGAAAAACTGCGCCTTGCCCTGACCCGCGCCGACTCGATCGAAATCGACTTCGCCCTCGAAGACGGACGAGTGCTCACGGCATGGCTGGGCTTGAACGGCCAGGAAGCACAAAAGTCGCACGGTCTGTGCAACGGACTAGCGCCGGACATCGCCAACCTTCCCGCGGGCGAGGTGTATTTCGTGCCCAGCGACGCACGCGGCCAGTTCCCAATGAAATACGAAGACGGCACGCTCGGTGTACTCGATGTGGTGCACCGCAACATCGTCCGCTCGACCTTGATCCAGGGAAATCAATCGACCATCGACGCCCACAACACCCGCCTCGCCGACGATCCGATGACCGGCACGCTCGGCGAACTCGGCTTCGGAACCCAGGTGCTGCCGGTTTCCGGCGCCGACATTCAAGATGAAAAAGTGCTGGGCACCTGTCACCTCGCCACTGGACGCGACGACCATCTCGGCGGCGATATCATGCCATCAATGTTCAAAAAACATGAGAACTCTACGCACGACGACATCCTTTTCGCGCCACACAAGACACCGAACTTCAACATCAGCCAAGTGCGGATGAAACGCGGTGCTCAGGAGGAAATCCTCATCGAAAATTTCCGTCCGGCTCGCTATTTGATGGATGCTCTCACCGCCTGAAAAACGCTGTGACTGCCTCGAATATCTACGAATCCCCCCGCCTGCTCGACGAGTATCTGCTTTTCCACTTCGCGGAGGAAAATGAAATCTTCCCCGCAAACGGCATCGGATATCCGACGGCGATGAGGGATGCGACGGGATTCACCGAACGAACGGTGGGGCATTTCAAACAATCACCCGTCGAGCGCGGTCTGGACCTCGGATGCGCGGTTGGAGCCTCGACATTCGCGATGGCCCGTCACTGCGCGAAGGTCATCGGCATCGACTACTCCCACGCCTTCATCCACGCCGCCGATCAACTCCAACAAGGCCGGCAAATCCGCTATCGCCGGAACGACGAAGGCCATCACTTCACCGAGCTGACCGCGGCTGCGCCCAACGCAGAAGCAAGGAGCCGCTGCACGTTCGAACAAGGCGATGCCCTGAACCTGCGCGACGACCTTGGCAGCTTTGACCGCGTTCATGCCGCCAATCTGCTCTGCCGTCTGAACCGGCCTGTCGAATTGCTGAAGCAGCTTCCCTCCCTTGTTAAACCCGGCGGTGAACTGATTCTCGCCACCCCCTGCACCTGGCTAGGCGAATTCACCCCGCCCGAGCAATGGCCGGTCGGCAAAACAGCGGAGTGGCTGACGGAAAACCTACAAAACCATTTTTCCCTCGTCAAATCCACCCACGAACCATTCCTGATCCGCGAGACGGCCCGCAAGTTCCAGTGGTCCAGCTCGCTGGTCACCGTGTGGGAAAAAATTTCCTAAGCGCAAGGCATGAGGATACTTGCGCGGAGTAGGACGACGCGTTTGGGCTCGTGGGTTTCGAGGAAGGTGGTCAACAGATGCGTTATGGTTTGCGAATTTCTTCTCTGAATTCCAAATTCTTGAAAAGGTTTTTCTTTGGGTCGAATTCCAAGTTGCGATCATTGGGTGTCG
>Ga0315905_10004146_pt1 | contig 14798 bp, 12 predicted proteins | sample LakEriMetagenome_5_FD_203522 | JGI IMG/M metagenome (GOLD analysis project Ga0315905, IMG submission 203522) | Freshwater fungal communities from buoy surface, Lake Erie, Ohio, United States - Buoy 4 MA121 | ecosystem: Environmental > Aquatic > Freshwater > Lake | place: USA: Lake Erie, Ohio... | reverse complement strand
CCGTTGATAATACTTTGGGTAAATTTGGTGGAACTGATGATGCCGATAACAGTGGTATTGTAAAGTATGTTCGTATCGAATTTGCTGGTTTGGCATTTGAGCCTAACAAAGAGGTTAACTCTTTAACCATGGGTTCTGTTGGTAGCAAAACTGAAATCGAAGCTGTACAATGTTCATTCGGTAACGATGATGCTTTTGAGTGGTTTGGTGGTACGGTGAATTGTAAGAAGTTGATTGCATACAAGACAACTGACGATGATTTTGATACAGATTTTGGATATCGCGGTGCGGTTCAGTTTGGTATCGCTGTTAGGGATACGGCTTATTTTGATTTGAGTTGGAACGCGACTTCTGGTGCTTCAACTTCTGAGACCTTCGAAAGCGATAACGACGCTGCAGGTTCAGGTAAATTGCCTTTGACATCAGCTTTGTTCTCTAACATTACTTGTGTGGGTCCAATTCCTTTGGATAAAACTTACAATGATTTAACTGCAACACAAAAAGGTGCTTTCCGGAGAGGTGCTCGTATCCGCAGGAACAGTCGTTTGAGCATTGTGAACTCTGTGTTCATGGGTTACAGAAACTTTATCATGTTTGATGGTGACAGTGTGTTGGTTGCTTCAGGTGTGAAATCTGGTGCGTTCAGCGAAACTTCAAATGTTTTGAGGAACAACTTTATTGCAAATACTTCTGCTGCATCTGCTGCGGGTGTAACTAATACTGGCTTGGCTGAAGTAGATAGCAAGAATACTCCTGCTGCTATGGATGGTTGGTTGCGTGATGTGAAAAATGGCAACAAAATCGACGATGCAAATTATGCAACCGGTGCGATTTTAGTTGATCCTAAGAATGCGACAACTCCTGATTTCCGTCCTGTAGCGTCTTCCAAAATCAATACTTTAGCTAATTATGATGCTGCGATTTTCACCAAGTTGGGCAAGTTTAGCTCAGTAAATACGTTGGGTGATGTGGTTATGACCAATGCTTATCCAGTACCTGCGGTTGATGTTGTAAATATTGAGTTGTTTACTTTAACAGCAAAGGATGTGATGGTTAGCGTTTGCGATATCTCAGGCAAAGTAGTTGCTTCAATGGGATTGCAGTCGTTGGTTGCTGGTGGCAATGCAATTGTTGTTCCTGTTGCTGATTTGAACAACGGCTTGTATATCTTAACAGTTGTATCGAACGGTGCGAAAAGTGCTTACCGCTTTACAGTGGCTCACTAAGAGTTAATTTCATATTATTTTCATATTTCTAGCGAAAGGGAGGGCCATGGCCTTCCCTTTCGCTTTTATATATAACGTATTGCCGGACTTGATAAAATCAAGTGATTATAGTAATATTGCAATATGGGACTTAGTAAGAATGAGTTGTTTGAAGACAGAGAAAATACCTTGGCCGAGATCGCTCGCGTGCTTGCGCACCCGGCTCGCATCGCCATTTTGCAGCACATTCTTGATGTTGGGAAATGTGTAAACAGTGAACTTGTTAAAGATTGGGGACTTGCGCAGCCTACCGTAACGCAACACCTCAAAGAGCTTAAAAATATTGGCTTGATCAAAGGCCGTGTTATGGGTAAACAAGTCAACTATTGCATCGATGAGGCCCGATGGAAAGAATTTCGCACGTTGCTTGTCGACTTTTTTTATCAAACACCACCCGACGATAGTTCTTGCGCCGTGTAATCCATTTCAGAACTGAATAAATCCAAATGATATCGTTTTAAAATCAAAGACATGAAAAAAATCACAATCATCTTACAATTGATAATTATGAATATTTTGACAACCAAATCCGGAATGGCTCAAACGGGAGTGACGGATGCTTATTGGGCAAAAGTGGATTCCAACCTCGTCAACATCCCCGAAGATCGCAAAGATGAATTGACCGCCCTTAGTAAGTACATCGTTAAGTCGCTTAAAGACAGTCAGCATTGCGATTTGATGTTCATTTGCACCCACAATAGTCGTCGTTCACACTTAGGTCAGATTTGGGCCGCCGCTGCTGCTAACCACTTGGGAATCGAAGGCATTAGAACCTATTCTGCTGGAACTGAAGCCACGGCGTTTAATCCTCGTGCGATTGCTGCGTTGGAAAGGACTGGTTGTGTGTTGGAGCATATTCCAGATCCCATTAATTTGCAGCGCTTGGATCCTTCGGATGCGAAACTGAGAAGCATCGATGCGATCAACTTGAATAATAAGGTGATGATGGTGACGTTTGCTCGTAAGGCTAAGCCCGTTTTCTGTTTTTCCAAAGTCATTTCCCATCCATATAATCCCTCTGCTGGGTTTGGCGCGATTATGACATGTTCCAGTGCCGATGCTGCTTGTCCAGTGGTTACAGGTGCCAATTTTAGGGTGTCTATTCCGTACATCGATCCTAAGGTTTCGGATGGTAAGCCAGAGGAGGCCGCGACATACGACGCACGATGTTTGCAAATTGCAGCGGAGATGTTGTGGGTGATGAAGGAAGCGAAAAAGTCATCGAGTAAATAAAGCGCATCGAACAATGAAAAAGCTGTCGTTCTTGGATCGATATCTCACGTTATGGATTTTTTTGGCCATGGGTTTGGGCGTTGCATTGGGTTATTTTCAGCCCGAATTTGCCGATGGAATTGAGTCGATGAGTGTGGGTACAACCAACATCCCCTTGGCGATTGGATTGATTTTGATGATGTATCCTCCTTTGGCGAAAGTGGATTATTCGCTGCTCCCGATGGTATTTCGTGATAAGAAAACCTTGGGCGTGAGTCTGGTTTTGAATTGGATAATTGGTCCTGTTTTGATGTTTGCTTTGGCTTTGATTTTCCTGCCTAATCACCCCGATTATATGGTGGGTTTGATTCTGATTGGATTGGCGCGTTGCATTGCGATGGTTTTGGTGTGGAACGATTTGGCCGAAGGCAACAAGGAATATGGTGCGGGTTTGGTGGCTTTGAATTCCCTGTTTCAGGTATTCGCCTACAGTTTTTATGCTTGGCTTTTTATCACCGTGTTACCTCCAATGTTGGGATATCAAGGGGCTATCGTAGATGTGTCGATGGGTGAAATTGCGCAAAGTGTTTTGATTTATTTGGGCATTCCTTTTGTAGCGGGTTTTCTCTCTCGGATTTTGGGCGTGAAATGGAAGGGCGCCACTTGGTATAACGAGGTATTTATTCCTCGGGTTTCAAAAATGACGTTGATTGCTTTGCTGGCTACGATCGTTTTGATGTTTGCGTTAAAGGGCGATCAAATTGTTCAACTACCTGGCGATGTTCTGCTGGTCGCGATACCTATGATGATCTATTTTGCGGTGATGTTTTTGTTGGGATTTGGGTTGAGTAAAAGGATGGGAGGAGGCTACGACAAGGCCACGGCTATCGCATTTACTGCAGCAGGGAACAATTTTGAGTTGGCAATTGCGGTTGCCATTGGTGTTTTTGGATTGAATAGCCCCCAAGCGTTTGTTGGGGTCATTGGTCCGTTGATAGAAGTCCCCGCCTTGATTTTGTTGGTGAGGGTAGCTTTTTGGCTTCGGGAGAGAAATTAACTCAATCCAGTAATAATCCCGTCTTTCACATCCATTCCCATCGCAGCTGGCTCCTTTGGAAGACCTGGCATGCGCATGATATCTCCGGCTACGGCGACAACAAATCTGGCACCTGCATTCACGATCAATTTTTGAATGGTGATATTGAAGTTGGTTGCACTACCTACTTGCTTGGCATTGTCTGTGAATGAAAACTGTGTTTTGGCAATACATACCGGCCAATTGTTTGCACCTAACGCGTCAATTTCCTTCAAGCTCTTCTTCGCCGCTTCAGACATAATCGCAGCATTTCCGCCATATACCTTCTGAACGATTTTAGTCAACTTGTCGGCTACAGAATCTGTCAATTCGTAGGTGTGATTGATAGGTTTACTTGGATATTTCTCAACGATTTCAACCACTTTACGAGCCAAATCAGCAGCGCCTTCGCCACCTTTGGCAAAGCCTTGGTTTTCGGCATAATGCGCATTTTTTGCTGAACACCAGCCCGAAATCATTTGCAATTCATCTTCGGTATCAAAATGGAAGCGATTCAACGCCACAACAACGGTCTGACCGAATTGCTGAAGGTTATTCACATGTCGTTCCAAGTTCAACAATCCCTTTTCCAAGGCCTCTTTGTTTGGCAACTTGATTTCCTTTTCTGGACAGCCACCATGAAGCTTCAAGCTCTGGGTTGTGGTTACCAAAACAGTTGCGGCAGGTGTAATTCCGGCAGCTCTACACTTTATATTCAAGAATTTCTCAGCACCCAAGTCGGATCCAAAACCCGCTTCGGTTACTGCGTATTCGCCATACTGCAATGCAGCCCAAGTTGCCATGATGCTGTTACAACCGTGTGCGATATTCGCGAAAGGTCCGCCGTGAACAAAAGCAGCACCGCCTTCTAAAGTTTGTACCAAATTTGGCTTGATCGCGTCCTTCAATAAAATCAAAATCGCACCTGTTGCCCCTAAATCTTTCATGGTGAAAGGAGTGCCATCGTACTTATAACCCAATAAAATTGAGTCGATGCGATTGCGTAAGTCTTCCAAACTTGTGCTCAGGCATAAAATCGCCATGATTTCAGAAGCTGGAGTGATATCGAATCCTGTTTCGGATGGGATGCCGTTGGCCGATCCACCCATTCCTGAGTTGATCATGCGCAAACTGCGATCGTTGACGTCCATCACGCGGCGCCATAAAATTCGCTTTAAACCGTTTGGTGTACCTTGGTTATTATAGTGGTAGTTGTCGAGCAAAGCGGCAATGGTGTTGTTTGCCGAAGTAATCGCGTGAAAATCGCCTGTGAAGTGCAGGTTGATGTCTTCCATTGGCAGAACTTGAGAGTATCCACCACCAGCGGCGCCACCTTTCATTCCAAAACAAGGTCCGAGTGAGGGTTCGCGCAGAGCGACGATTGCTTTTTTGCCGATGTAATTTAATCCTTGAGCCAATGCCACAGAGGTAGTTGTTTTACCGCTACCGCTTTTATTGGGCGTAGTTGCCGTGACCAAGATTAGTTTGCCTTGGCTGATTTGCGCCTGGTTGGGAACAAAATCGACCTTAGCCTTATATTTTCCGTATTGTTCTAAAATTTCTGGATCAACGTTGTTGTCTGTTGCAATCGCTTCGATGCGCTTCAGCTGTGCCTGTTGGGCAATTTCAATATCGGTGAGCATAGTGTTTTGTGCGGTAAATATAGGAAAACATTGCGATGAACTCGTAGCGAGACTGTGATTTTTGTAATTGCTTACAAGATATTATCTAATTATTACGCATTACGACACTTGTTAAGGTGCAGGTGATATTTGGATTATGTAAATGCAAACTTTTGTTGACTCAAGGGAAATTTTGCTATTCTTGATTTGAAGTTAAAACTATGAAAAAAATCACATTTATCGCACTCCTTGCTGCAACGAGTGCATTGTCGGCTCAAGTCATCGAAAAGGTGAACTTTGTTGGTGCATTGCACCGTGATGCTTCTAAGGATTGGACCAAAGGTTGGACCGAATGGAATCCAAAGAATGCGTCTTATCCTTCTACAACGGACGCAACGACTTTGAACGATGCATCTGGAATCAAAACTATTAGCACAACTGTAACGTTGGATGCTTCTAAGGTTTACTTATTGACAAGTACTTGCGTTGTTAAGTCGGGTGGAAAGCTAGTAATTCCTGCCGGTACAGTGATTCGTGGAGCTGCTGATTTAACAGCAACACCTAAACTATATGCTATGATTACAGTTGAGCGTGGTGGTATGATCGAGGTAAATGGAACTTCAACCAAGCCAGTTGTTATGACTTCAAACAAAGCGGCAGGTTCAAGAGATCGCGGAGATTGGGGCGGATTAGTACTTTGCGGTAAAGCTGTGAACAACCAAGGTGGGGATATACAGTTGGAAGGTTTTAATAACGTTGCGGTTGATAATACATTGGGAAAATTTGGTGGAACTGATGACAAAGACAACAGTGGTATAGTTAAGTATGTCCGTATTGAATTTGCAGGTTTGGCTTTCGAACCGAACAAAGAAGTAAACTCTTTGACGATGGGTTCTGTTGGTTCTGCTACAACTATCGAGGGTGTTCAGTGTTCTTTTGGTAACGACGATGCGTTTGAGTGGTTTGGTGGTACAGTTAATTGTAAGAAATTGATTTCTTACAAAACTACTGATGATGACTTTGATACAGATTTCGGATACCGTGGAACTGTCCAATTTGGTATCGCCGTGAGAGATACTGCGTATTTTGATTTGACTTGGAATGCTACTTCTGGTGCTTCTACATCTGAAACTTTTGAAAGTGACAACGATGCGGCAGGTTCTGGTAAAACTCCATATACTGCGGCAGTTTTCTCAAACATTACTTGTGTTGGTCCTGTATCATTGGATAAAACTTACAACGACTTGAGTTCAACTCAAAAAGGTGCTTTCCGTCGTGGTGCTCGTATCCGTCGTAACAGTCGTTTGAGCATTGTGAATTCTATATTTATTGGTTACCGTAACTTTATTATGTTTGACGGTGATAGTACCATCGTTGCTGCTGGAGTGAAGGCAGGAACTGTAAGTGAAAAGGGTAACTTGTTCCGTAATAATTACATCGCAAATACTGCTGCTGCAGCTGCCTCTGGTGCAACAAATACAGGCCTTGCCGAAGTGGATTCTAAAAATACTCCATCTGCATTGGATGCGTGGATTAAATCTAGTACAAATGCAAATATGGTAGACAAAGCCAAATATAGCGCTGGTTTGATTTTGGTTGATCCAAAAAATTCTACAGCGCCTGACTTTAGGCCTGTTAGCAGCAATGCTGATTTGATTGGTAGCAGTGACTATTCTGCAACTTTGTTGAACAACATTGGAACTTATGCTGCATGTGATAACATTTCAACTGATGCTGCATCAGTTACAGTGAAATCTGGAAATGACGCTTCTTTCTTCGTGACTTATCCTGATATCGATGCAACTTACAATTGGCAGTTGAACAAAGGTGCAGGTTTTGCCTCTGTTACTAACGGATTGAAATACGCAGGTGCTAACAATGATACTTTGACTGTAAAGTCTGTAACTATGAGCAACAACGGTGAATTATATCGTTGTTTAGTTAACACTCGTTGGTGTAAAGATACCAGTGCATCTGCCAAATTGACTACTTTGTTCAAGGCTTGTACTTTGATCACAACCCAGCCTAGCAATGCAAGTCAAACCATTGGTTCAGACGCGAAATTCTCTGTAGCCGCGAACGACACTGCTGCTAAGTTTGCATGGCACACTGATTTGGATTTGGGTATGCAACAGCTGCCTACAGTAAACGCAAAATACGTGGGTGCTAACACCAAGAATTTGACAGTTAAATCTGTTGCCTTGAAGAACCACCAACAGTCGGTGAAGGTGATCGCTTTTACAAACGTATGTATCGATACTTCAAACACTGTAAAGATTGCTATCGTTGATTCTTGTGTTGCTTTCAAGAGCGTGAAGGTAACCGATACATTGTTGGTGCGTTTCTCTGTGAAAGTGAGCAGTTTGGATAAAGGACAGTTAATCAAGGTTTATCCTAACCCAGCACAAAACCAATTGACTATCGACAATGGTAACTACAGCGACTTCGCTGGTTACACTGTAAACGTTTACAACAGTATTGGTGCAGTTGTTTATACCCAAGCCATCAATCAGAAGGTATATACCATCGATTTGAAATCATGGTCTTCTGTAGGTGTATATCGCATGGAATTGACTGATAAGTCAGGTGCCAAGATTGCGGTAAAAACGATCGTATTGAACTAATCTAGTTTAATTATTCACAACTGGGGCACCGTTAGGTGCCCTTTTTGTTTTTATAGGGGGAAGGTGTTTGAGCTATTAGATCGCCCAGATATCTGAGTTGGCTTTGATCTATCGTTTAGCGAAACGAAACTGATACTTCACCGAGTGTATTTACTTTTGCCGATGCGGTTTGATTGGCTTGGATGAATTCTGCATTGGTTGCAGCGCCCGCCATTATATACATGCCTTTCTTGATGGGCTCGCCGTATTTTGCTGCCAAACGTGTTGCGGCGGCGAGACTTTTCCATGGGTTGTTCATGATGTCGTTTGAGGATCCAGCGGCCACCGTTTTGTCTTCGATAAAAAGCTCCATCGAGAGGTTGTTGAGGCTTTCTTGAACCGGCATCCAATCGCCCACGGCAAAACCAATGGATGAGCAGTTGTCGGCCACCACATCTTCCAATGAAAACTTAAAATTCTGGTATCTAGAATCAATAATTTCGATGGCAGCGGCTACGGCATCAACGTATTCAATGACTTCGGTTTCGTTGAGTTCACCGGTGATGTCTTTTGCAATTCTGAAACAGATTTCCGGTTCCACGCGGGGGTGGATATACTGACTTCTTGCGGTAGTGTTTTGGTTTGGAATTAGCATCGACGAGGTAAGACGTCCCCAGATTAAATCGTGCACACCCATTTGTTGCATTTTGGCTTCTGAGGTAAATCCCATTTTCAGTCCGATGAGGGTTTCGCCTTCGTTAATGCGGAGGTTGATGAGTTCCTTTTGCACTTCATAAGCTTGATCGAGCGTGAGGTTTTGCTCGAGGCTTATTTGGGTGATGGGCTTGGCTTGATGCGCGGCTTTATGGAGTGATTGTGCGATTTCTTTGATGTTGGCCATGGGTTTGCTGATGTTGCAAAGTTAATGTTCGACTTGGATGATTTGGGGAATTCTGAGAGAATCTTAAACGATTATAATCGATTAGTTTCCATAAAAAGAAACTTTTTTTGTATCTTTGTGTAATTATGAGGAGGTTGATATGCGGTTTTTTGAGACTTATTTTTTGAAAGAAGTGGATGTGTTTTTTGAACAATTAGATTCTAAGGTAGTGGTGAAGGTGCTCTACAACGTGGAATTGGCTGAACACACTAAAGACCAGCGGGTATTCAAAAAATTGCATGATGAAATTTGGGAGTTTAGAACACGCGCAAATGGACTTCAAATTCGATTATTGGCATTTTGGGATCGCCGCGACAATGCCAATACTTTAGTTGTAGCAACACATGGGTTTGTCAAGAAGTCTCAAAAAACACCAAAAACGGAAATTGAAAGAGCGATTAGTATTAGAACTAAATATCTGGAATTGGCATGAAAGAATCTGAAAAAAAATCAACCCTTGCGGCGTTATCACTCCGCGAAATGAAAGACAAATATGTTGGTGTTGAGGGCTCCGAGTCACGAAGATTATACCAACATCAATTGAACATGGAATTGTTGGGACGGATGATTCGCGCTACGCGGAAATTTCGAAAACTAACTCAATTGGAGTTGGGTGAAAAAGTCGGCGTGGGAAAAGCTCAAATTTCGAAATGGGAGACAAGTGCTAACAATGCTACCGTGGATACCATCGTCAAATTATTTTCAGCGTTGGGTGCGGAAATAGGGTTTAGTGTGCAAGTTGGGGATTCGGGAATTGAACTATTGGAGAATAGTCAAAAATAAATCTCAGTAACTACCTTTGAAGGATGATTTCGAAGGACGTGATTGAAGCAGCCGCGCAGCAGCTGCGGGATGCTCAAGTGCAAGGAGAACCCTGTGCTCCGGTGAGGGAATTGATTGGTGATAGCGATATAACCGCAGCGTATGAGGTGCAACGAATCAACAACGATTTGCGCGTGGCGAAAGGCGGACGTGTGGTGGGTTTGAAGATTGGACTCACATCCCTAGCCGTGCAAAAACAGTTGGGTGTGGATCAGCCAGATTTTGGATTGTTGTTTGCCGATACCGAGGTGAAGAATGGTGGAAGCGTGATGGCCTCTTTGATATTGCAGCCTAAAGCCGAAGCGGAAATTGCTTTTGTGATGAAGCATGACTTAACGGGTGATATTACTTTGGAGCGCGCCAAAGCGGCGATCGATTACGCGGTTGGTGCCATCGAAATTGTGGGATCACGCGTACTTAATTGGGATATTAGAATTACGGATACCGTGGCCGATAACGCCAGCGCAAGTCATTTCGTTTTGGGCGATGTTCGTCAGGATGTTAACGAGTTGGATTTGGCAGCGGTGAAGATGCAATTGAATAAAAATGGCGAGATGGTATCTGAGGGAATGGGCGCTGCGTGTATGGGCAATCCTCTGTTAGCGTTGGTATGGTTGGCCCAGACATTTGCCGATTTGGGAACTCCTCTAAAAGCGGGTGATATTGTTTTGAGTGGGGCATTGGGTCCGATGTGCGCCGGCGAAGTCGGCGATACCTTCGCTGCAAGCATCGAAGGGTTTGGCACTGTATCGTTTACTTTTGAATAATAATCCAATCCTAGCAATGTCGTTTGGATTTGATGAATTGATTAGAATTATATGTATAAAATCAAAGTAGCCATCATTGGCTCAGGAAATATTGGAACGGATTTGATGATTAAGGTCATCCGAACTGCCAAACACCTGGAAATGGGCGTTTTTGTGGGAATCGACCCCAACAGCGATGGTCTAGCCCGGGCAGAGCGAATGGGCGTGGCAACCACCCACGAAGGAATCGATGGGTTGTTAAATCACCCTCTATGGCCGGAAATCGGGTTTGTGTTCGATGCAACTTCGGCCAAAGCCCACGTATACAACTACGATAAAATTAAGGCATTTGAAGGCAAACGTGTCATAGATTTAACCCCAGCCGCCATTGGTCCATTTATGGTCCCACCGGTCAATTTTGATTCGCTTGCGGATGTGCCCAACGTGAATATGGTAACCTGTGGCGGTCAAGCAACCATCCCAATGGTAGCAGCCGTTAACCGTGTCGCCAAAGTCCATTACGGCGAAATTGTGGCCAGCATCGCATCAAAAAGTGCAGGTCCGGGAACCAGGGCCAACATCGACGAATTTACGGAGACAACGGCGCACGCTATTGAGCAAGTGGGTGGGGCAACGAAAGGCAAAGCCATTATCGTCCTGAATCCTGCCGAACCGCCGTTGGTGATGCGTGATACCGTTTTCACTTTGAGCGAACTCGCCGATACAGAAGCCATCAAACAGAGCATCGATAAGATGGTGGCAGAAGTGCAACAATATGTGCCGGGGTATCGATTGCATCAGGAAGTGCAATTTGAAATTATATCGCCAGAGCAAGCCGTTTTTATTGAAGGTTTGGGCAAAGTGAGTGGGTTGAAAACTACTGTGATGTTACAGGTTCGCGGGGCAGGTCATTACTTGCCGGAATACGCGGGAAATTTGGACATAATGACGAGTGCAGCGCTGGCTACTGCAGAGAGAATGGCGGCCAATCAAAAAGGAAATATCGCATGAGCAAGGTATATATTCAGGATGTAACGTTGAGGGATGGGCAGCATGCCATCAAACACCAGTATAGCAAGGCAAAGATGACGGAAATTGCGTTGGCGTTGGATGCAGCGAAAGTGGATGCCATAGAAATTGCCCACGGAGATGGTTTGGCAGGTGCGAGTTTTAACTACGGTTTTGGTGCCCATACGGATTGGGAGTGGTTGGAAGGTATTGCAGGACAGTTGAAACATGCGCGGTTAACAACATTGCTTTTGCCAGGTATCGGGACGATCGACGATCTAAAACGCGCCAGGGATTTGGGTGTTGAGAGTGTGAGAATCGCAACGCATTGTACAGAGGCGGATATCGCAGCGCAGCACATCGAAGCAGCCAAAAAACTAGGCATGGACGTCGGTGGATTCTTGATGATGGCGCACATGAACGAGCCTAAAAAATTGGCCGAGCAAGCGGTTTTAATGGAGAGTTACGGTGCGGATTGCGTTTACGTGACCGATAGCGCTGGCGCTTTATTAATGAACGATGTCGCTGATCGAATGAAGGCTTTCAAGGATGTTCTGAAGCCGGAGACGGAAATCGGGATTCACTGTCATCATAATTTGAGCTTGGGCGTTGCCAATACCATTGTCGCCTTGGAGCATGGTGCTACTCGTTTGGATGCCTCTTTAGCTGGAATGGGTGCGGGTGCTGGAAATGCGCCTTTGGAGGTGTTGATTGCGGTGTTAAATCGAATGGGCGTGGCTCATAACAGTGATTTGTATGCCTTAATGGATGCGGCAGATGATTTGATTCGTCCGTTGCAGGTTCGTCCTGTGCGGGTGGATCGTGAAACCTTGAGTTTGGGATATGCGGGTGTGTATTCCAGCTTTTTGTTGCATGCCGAAAGGGCTTCGGAACGCTATGGGATTGATACTCGTAGTATTTTGGAGGAGCTGGGCAAGCGGAAAATGGTTGGCGGTCAGGAGGATATGATCGTAGACGTAGCCTTGGATATGCTAAAATCAAAGGGTCGTTAGTCGATTTTCTTTTGTGAAATAGTTGTTGTTCCAAGTGCTAAAACGACGAATGTCGATTTTTTGCGGACGGAGTGATAGTTTATGGGAACTTTGTGGAATAGTTTTTGATAATTGCGCCCTTGAACCTCTATAAATTTGTAAAAAATTATGAAACGTATTGTATTTATCGGCGGCGTAATGGCTGCGTTGTTGGTGGGAACCACTGGCTGCGGTATCAGTTCAAAGGATGCTTACCAGAAATCTAAATTGAGTGGCTTTGTTGCGGATCAAACCAAATTGTTGATCGATGAGAACAACATGAAGTTGGATAAGGGCGATGGTGGCATCGGAAAAGCGGTTGAAGAAACCAAGGTTAAAGTTGCTGCTATTGATGCTGATTTAACTAAGTCGAAGGCAGAAATTGCTGCATTGGAAGCGAAGTTGGAAGCGGTTGAGGCGTTGGAAAAAGAAAGCAAAGCGGAATTTGAGCGTAGTAACGTGACTACAGTATTTTTTGCATTGAATTCTTCTCAGTTAACCAATGATGGAATGCAGGAGTTGTATCGTTGGAAAGTGGGTGCAGATCGCAGTGCAACATCGTATGATTTTAACATTGTGGTTTATGCTTCGGCCGACAAAACCGGTTCTGAAACTGCCAATGCGAAATTGCGTGAACGTCGTGCCAATGCGGTAAAGAATTTCATGTCGAATTCGTTGGGTGTTCCAGCGGCAAAAATTGAAATTGTAACTGCACAACCTGCTTACACTGGCACCAATAACTTGGACCGACGCGTAGTTGTAGGTGTTGTAGTGAAGTAATAACCTGTTTTTAATTTAAGTTGTTTAGGGGAGGCCGCGCGCAGCGCGGCCTCCCTTTTTTTATGCCAAATACCACGGACATCCCCATCCTGTGTTATATTCGCTTTTTATGAATTTGACAATTCTAAACCATCGCAGTGGCCTGCAAACGATCGCGCAGTCGGGGCGTGCTTCCCTTCTTGTTTGCTTCTTGTTTTTCGGGTTGATGTTTCCCCTTTCGGCGCAGACAAATTCATCATCAAACAACCTTTCAGAGTACGTCAACCCATTTGTGGGCACGGGCGGACATGGACACACTTTCCCTGGTGCGGCATCGCCCTTTGGGATGGTTCAGCTTAGCCCCGATACACGCATCGATGATAGTTGGGATGGTTGTGGCGGATATCATTACGACGATAGTTTTATTTATGGATTTTCGCATACGCATTTGAGTGGTACCGGCGTTAGTGATTACGGCGATGTGTTGATGATGCCCACTGGCGGACCTAGGTCCATCATGCCTTCCTTCAATCCTAAAAACTACCGAAGCAATTACAACCATAGCTCGGAAGTCGCCGAAGCAGGTTATTATTCGGTGTATCTGCCGGCCTATGAAATAAAGGCCGAACTCACAGTGACGCCTCACGTTGGGATACATCGTTACACGTATTATCAATCCTTTGATAGATCTAAGTTCACTGCCAAAGTATTGATCGATCTGAATCACCGCGATTATGTGATTTCGCATCGCATGGAACAGTTGGATCAGCATCGGATTGGTGGGTGGCGACAGAGTAAGGCTTGGGCAAATAACCAATGGGTATTTTTTGTGATTGAATTTTCGCAGGACATTTCTCGCATCATCACCGCCCAAGACGGTCGGAAAATGGTGGTTGAGTTTGATATGGATTATTCGGATGCCAATTCGGGGTCTGGGAATGCATCGGCCAACCCTCCCAAATACGGCGAAGGACATCTATGTGAAATCGTTGCTAAGGTGGGGATTTCCTTTACCAGCGAAGCTGGGGCAATGGCCAATTTGAATGCGGAGATGATGGGCGATAAGAGTTTTAACGACTATCGGGCCATGGCAAAGCAGGCCTGGAATGAGGAGTTGAGTAAGATTCAAGTGACCAGTGATTACGAGGCGCAGACGTTTCGGGTGGGTGCACAATCGGTGAAGACGGATGTAGAAAAACGCAAGTTTTATACGGCACTATATCATTGCATGATTCATCCTAGTTTGGCAAGCGACGTAGATGGAAGGTATCGCGGGAGAGATCAGCAAGTGCATCGGGTGGGTGAAATTGCCGCCAATGTAGTTCGGGTGAGTACTTCAAAACATCACAAAGTGTATTCGGTTTTTTCATTGTGGGATACGTATCGGGCGCTGCATCCTCTGTTGAGTATAATCGACCCAGATCGGACGGTAGATTTTGTTCGGAGTTTCCTTTTGCAGTATCAACAGGGAGGCAAATTGCCAGTGTGGGAGCTGGGTAGCTGTGAGACGGAGTGTATGATTGGCTATCATAGTGTGAGCGTAATTGCCGATGTGATTCTCAAAGAAATTGGGGTAGAAAAGGATGTGCAAGGTCGGCCCGTTTACCCATTTGATTACAGTTTGGCCTTGGAAGCAATGGTGCACAGTGCCAAATTGAAAGACTCTGCTTTTTTAGATCAGCAGGGAAAGCAACTCGGTTACATGGGTGTAGAAA
>Ga0315905_10004145_pt1 | contig 14801 bp, 10 predicted proteins | sample LakEriMetagenome_5_FD_203522 | JGI IMG/M metagenome (GOLD analysis project Ga0315905, IMG submission 203522) | Freshwater fungal communities from buoy surface, Lake Erie, Ohio, United States - Buoy 4 MA121 | ecosystem: Environmental > Aquatic > Freshwater > Lake | place: USA: Lake Erie, Ohio... | reverse complement strand
CCGACATCAATGCCATTGAAGGGGTTAGCCGTGCCTGTTTGCTCGGTGTAAACGGGAGCGGTGCTACTTCCTGTGTTTTTGTAGTATTTGAGAGTGCCGAGCGATTCACCAACGAGCGCATCGAGGTCGCCATCGCCATCGATATCCCCCAAGGTGGGGCCGCTGACAGTCCCGACATCAATGCCATTGAAGGGGTTAGCCGTGCCTGTTTGGGCGGTGTAAACGGGAGCGGTGCTACTTCCTGTGTTTTTGTAGTATCTGAGAGTGCCGCCATTTTCACCAACGACCGCATCGAGGTCGCCATCCCCATCGATATCCGCCAAGGTGGGTTTGCTGTAACCCCCGATATCAATGACATTGAAGGGGTTAGCCGTGCCTGTTTGGGCGGTGTAAACGGGAGCGGTGCTACTTCCTGTGTTTTTGTAGTAGTTGAGAAAGCCGTTACGTTCACCAACGATCGCATCGCGGTCGCCATCGCCATCGATATCCGCGAAGGTGGGAGTGCTGAAAGACCCGATATCAATGCCATTGAAGGGGTTAGCCGTGCCTGTTTGTTGAATATATTCGTTAGCCATAAGAAAAAATAATAAGGTTGAATTTAAAGGAAATCCTGAAGGAAGATAGACTGAATAAGGAAAATAACAGGGCTAAATGGGCGAGCATTGGGTAACAGCTTAAAGCGGGAAACTTTGCTCTGGGTCTTGTCTAGTGAAAATGGCTATAAGGCTTACTCTGTAGGACAAAAGCTAAAATTTTTTTTAGGGTAGGCTGTCCCGCCCCAAGTTAACGTCTAGATCATCGATCATTTTTCACGCCAGGTCATTACCGAAAACGGCAATCTTTTTTTCGTTGGTTATTTGGGGTCGGTTTTGCCCCCCAGTCCCCCAGAATTGGTGTAATAATACCAAATTAAACTGAAAATATTGCATTAACTGATCCCCCCGCCTTCGGCTTCCCCCCTTATCAAGCTACCGTGTACACACAAGTTTTTGGTTTTCTGTTTAACCTTACCCAGCCCCCTAAATCCCCCAATTCTGGGGGACTTTAAATCGAGAGAAAATCCGAACTCCCCCCAAATTTGGGGGGTTGGGGGGGCAAAATAACGTTAAGCAAAAGATGTGTGTACACAGTAGCCTTATCAAGATGGGCTAGGGGGGATCTCATTGATATTTACATCTGCACTTTAATCAAATTAAATTGGTATAACTTTCGCTTAAAATTTCTGAATCTAACGGCCAAGCTAATTGACATTTAACGCCACCCGTTGTGACAGATTCCCTAGTAAATTCCCCCCCTAATTTGCTGGCCAATGCCAAACCTTGGGCTGTTCCTTGCCCTGACCGCTGATTTTGTTGTAGTCCTTGCCCATTATCTTCAACCGTAAGGATATATCGACCGTTGCAATAACAGCCAGTTACCGCCAGCCGTGTTACTTCTTTGGCATATTTTCCTGCATTACAAAGGGCTTCCTCTAACCAAAATCCAATTTCTCGTTTTTGTTCTAGGGTTAAGTAACCTGAGTCGATGCTGTCGAAACTCCGAATTTTGACCCTAATGGACTTGAAATAGGGCAGTGGACGGGTGATTGTTGATCCATAAATTTCATACAAAATGCTATGCAATGGGCTATACAAATTAATCGTCACACCAGAACCTAACTGCAAGGTTTCTTTTCCTATCGAGGGGTTAGATTCATCGCTCAAATCGGCGATCGTCTCTGTAAGACTTTGACCTGTACGTCGAATTTCAGTATTTAGCTCATCTAATCGATCCGTTATCTGAGCGAGGGATAGTCTTTCAGATTTAATTTCACGAGTGAGCAAGGCTAAACTTTGCAGGGGGCCATTATGCAAGGAGGTAAAAGTTTCTTTGATCGCTGCTTGCCGAATATTTTGAGTTCTAATAATTTTTGAATAATAGTTTAGTCTTTCTTCGGTTAATTGCTTAAAATTTTGTTGAAGTGAGGCATAAAATAGCGAGATAAAAATATACGTAACAGTAAAAAAAATATTGGCAATAAATAGCTTTGTGCCTCTGCCTGTATTCAATTCGTTGGGATGTAAAACAAGATAGATAACAATCAGTATCGATACGGGCATACTTCCCCAAAGAAAGAAAGGCATTAATTTCCGATATGGCACAAAGATAAGCACCACAGTCATCCATAAAAATGAAAGGGCAGTAAATGGTGAGTAAAATTCAACTAGCGTTAAACCATCAAAGTCCTGAACAATAAAAATATTTATTAGAGTAGCCAATATCATATTCAGGCGTATGATAACTAAGTACTGCAACATAGAGGAGTCTAGCCGCGTTTGTTTTTTATAAAGCAATACCAAATAAACGAAACTAAAAATAGCCATTATTCCTGATCTAATGCGAGTTAATCCAAAGGGATCAACCTGAAACCAGTGAACAAGATGGGTAATAGAAGCGAAGATAAAGGCAAGTAACAAAAGAACGAGCGCAAATTTACGTTTTGAGTCTTGATTGATTTTTTCAAACATTTATCTAGCCCTGATAATTTTTTGCGATCTTAACTAAGTAGCTGTTTACAAGTAAATTAAATATAGATTGTGCGCTCGATCCCCCCTGCCCCCCTTGATAAGGGGGGTGTCCGTAGGACGGGGGGATCTTATAAATTTTAAGACCCACCTACTTACACTAATACTAATATTACAAAGATTAATCAATTAATCCTGCTTTTTTTGCCTCAATATAGGTTAATGTCCGCATATTTTTGTCAGCTTCAGGATAGATTCCTAATACATCACGGATTTTTGACCAATAGTGTCCGATCATTCTTTCAGAGCGATGCATAGTCTGGGCAATCATCTTGTCTTGTAAGCCCTCTTCAAAAGCAAGTTTTAAGACCTCTATCCACTCAGGTCTCACTTGTATAGTCATTTCAATTAAGAGTGAGATATGCAAAGTCTTTCACCACAAGGTTTTTAGGCGCCTTAACTGTCTCAGTCGTATTGCGAATTACTATAAATCTCTTTGAATATCCTGGGTATAGTGAACGCCTTGGATAGACCAATCTAATCGCTTGAGTAGGGTTTCTATAGATGATGATTTATCGGCGATCGTAAATCCTCCTGGATGATTTTCAATTTCAAGACTGAGCCTGACAATTGCCTTGAGAAAACTACTTTGTACTGTAATATTGAGATCGGGATAATGTTCTATGACATACTGAAGAAGTTGCAATCCATATTCTGTACAAGCAGTACCACCAAGAATTTGGGGCATTGACAAATCCATTAGGATCAAGTCAGGATTGACTTCTTGTACTAAATCAATGCCCGCCGTTGCATATTTTGCTGTGTAAATCTCTGGGGCGACAAAGTGGGATTGGATCGCTGAAATCGTTCCTTGTAAAATAAGTTCATGATCATCAACGATGACTATTTTGAGCTTGCTGACTGATTTATCTTTCATGGTAAATTCCTGCCGTTTATGACTGCAATTGTAAGGCTTTATTTATACATTTTTCAGATTCGACAAATCACCGTTGACTCGCCATAGTCCACCCAGATTGCGGTGAGCCAAAGTAAAATCAGGTTTTATCTGTATCGTCCGTTGATAGGCGACGATCATCGATTAGTGAATAGTGAATAGTGAATAGTGAATAGTTGATAGTGAATAGTGAATAGTTAATAGTTAATAATTAATAATTATCCATTTTCAATTATCCATTGAAAACGGCGATCGTAGATTAATTAGCTGTTAAACTGTTTAATAACCTCAAACTCTGAACTCCTATGCCTAAATGGTTTAACACGGCTGGCCCCTGTAAAGCTGATATTCACTATATGCTGTCCCCCACAGCGCGGATACCCGCATTAGTACCTTTAATTGCCCAGCGAAATTATTTTGTAATTCACGCCCCCCGACAGGTTGGTAAAACCACAGCAATGTTGGCCCTGGCTCAAGAACTTACGGCGAGTGGACGATATACCGCCGTGATGGTTTCGGTGGAAGTTGGAGCCGCTTTTCCTGAGCAACCCGATATTGCTGAGGGGGCTATTTTGGGAACTTGGCGAAGTGCCATAGAGCATTGGCTACCAGCAGAACTGCATCCCACCGAGTATCCCGCAGGTATGGAGGGACAAAAGATTAGCCAATTTCTTAGTCTGTGGGCCAAAACCTCTCCTCGTCCTCTGGTGATTTTTATTGATGAAATTGATTCTTTACAGGATCAAACCCTGATTTCTATTTTGCGGCAATTGCGAGATGGTTATCCCCGTCGTCCCCAGGGATTTCCCTATTCTTTGGGGTTAATCGGGATGCGGGATGTGCGGGATTATAAAGTGGCTTCTGGAGGGAGTGAACGATTAAATACGGCTAGTCCTTTTAATATTAAAGTACGCTCTTTTACCCTCGGTAATTTTAGTTTTGAAGATGTTAAAAATCTTTATCAACAACATACCGAATTAACAGGGCAAACTTTCCTCCCTGAAGCGGTTGCACAAGCCTTTTATTTAACCGATGGTCAACCTTGGTTAGTGAATGCTTTAGCGAAGGAAGTTACTGAATATCTCGCTACAGATGTGAATATTTCAATTACCGTAGATTGTATTAATCAAGCAAAGGAAATTCTCATTCAACGGCAGGACACTCATTTAGATAGTTTAGCGGAAAGACTCCGAGAAGAACGAGTTAAGGCAATTATTCAACCCATTTTAGCGGGTCAGGATTTACCTAATGTTCCTAATGATGATATTCGCTATCTCCTAGATTTAGGATTATGTAAAAATGGGAATCAGGGTTTAGAAATTGCTAACCCCATTTATCACGAAGTTTTGCCGAGGGTTTTGTCCTATACAACTAATGCTTCCATTGGCAAAATTGAACCCCGTTGGTTAAGTTCTGAAGGTCAATTAATCCCTAGCGAATTGTTAGCCGCTTTTCTTGAATTTTGGCGACAACGTGGGGAACCGTTATTCAAAAGTACGCCCTATCCTGAAATTGCTCCCCATTTAGTGTTAATGGCTTTTTTGCACCGCGTAATTAATGGGGGCGGAACCTTGGACAGGGAATATGCGATCGGTTCTGGAAGAATGGATATTTGTTTGCGTTACGGTCAAGTGATTTTGGGCATGGAGTTAAAAGTTTGGCGTGAAGGAAAAAGCGATCCTTTAACAGAAGGATTAAGACAATTAGATAAATATCTTTCTGGATTAAATTTGGAGACGGGTTGGTTAGTTATCTTCGATCGCCGTCCTAATTTACCACCCCTAAGCGATCGCACTTCCACAGAACAAGCGATTAGTCCCGATGGGAGAATAATTACTGTGATTAGGGGATAGTTGCTAATTCTCCATTTTCAATTGTCAATTGTGCATTTAAAAAGATCGTTCTTTTGCTCGATAAAGTGAAAAATTCATCAGAGACTGTAAAACCGACTCTAAGCTCTTGACCCATTGCTTGGGCTGAAAGAGGGGTAACTCTTTCTTATTTTGCAATAAATTGTCTCGAATAGTCTGCAATTCTTGAGGATGGGTTCCCCAATAAATAGCCTGTTCTTCATAAGCCTGGGGACTCTCACAAATAAATTGATCCAAGCCAACAGTATGACAAATACTGGCTCCCATGCGCGAGGCAAAACTTTCCCCTGGACAGGTCAAGATCGGCAAACCTGACTGCAAAGCCGCGATCGCCGTTGAGGCTGCGTTGTAATGAAACGCATCCAGAAATAAATCTGCTCGTTGATAATGAGCAATGAAGTCGTCCGTCAAAGGGATTTGTGATAGAAAGACTAGACGTTCTGGTTTAACTCCCTTAGATTGGGCAGTTTGCTGTAGTTTTTGAGTAATTTCAGGGGAAATATCTTTTAGCCAAAGTACGGAGTCGGGAACCTGTTGAAGAATCCGCATCCATGCAGTAAATAAATAGGGATCTAATTTATCAGTGCGATTAAAACAGCCATAGACAAAGCCCTTTTCGGGTAATCCCAACGCCGAGCGAGAAGGGACATTTTCGCTGATTTCCACAGGGGAGGCAATAAACGCCTGGGGCAGTTCAATCACTTCCTCCGTGTAATGGTGTGCCAGTTCGGGGGGAATAATCTGGCGATCGCTGAGGATATATTGCACAAATTCTGCGCCCATCGTGTCGGGATAACCCAAATATTGGATTTGAATCGGTGCAGGTTGGAGGGCGAGGATTTCTGGGCGACAGAAAGTGGTGTAACCCCCTAAATCAATCAAAATATCAATCTCGTCAGCATAAATACGCCGTGCGCCTGCTTCCACGGAGAGAGAGGCAATATTGACAAAAAAATCACAACCCTTTTGGATGATTTTTGTGGTTTCATCGGTCGTGTCTGCTAGGGAATAGCCATAGACCTCAAATAAATTGCGATCATGATATTGAAAAATGTCGGCAATCAGGGAACCCACTGCATGACTGCGAAAATCGGCGGAGAGATAGCCTAAGCGAATTTTTTCTCGGTTAAACCGTCGAGCCGTAAACCCACAATGGGCTTTCAGTTCGGCCATTGCCTCGGTAATAGTTTGACTCCAGTGACGATTGACGGCGGTATGTAAGGAGATCGGAACAGAAAAACTATTTAAACTGAGAGGAGCAAGTTTGGCGGAATGGGGAATTTCCAGATGTCTTTGAATGCGTTCAGTTAGGATTTGCATCCGATGATCATAATCGTCCCAATCACAAAGGGTTAATCGTAGATGTTCCCGTTGATAAAAAATATCGGTTGCTTCAGGATTGAGTTGCAAAGATTGATTGTAGGCACTGAGGGCTTCTGAGAATTTATTTTGAGATTCTAGGATAAAACCCAAACTGCTATAGATAAAAGATGGATCGAAAGAAAGCTGATCCCATCGGGCCTGAAGGACTTTTTCAAAACATTGTTTAGCCACTTCAAGCTGTCCTTTACTTATCAATAAACAACCCAGATTATAGTAGGCTTCACTGAATAGTGGATTAAGTTTAATAGCGTTACGGAAGCAGATAATAGCATCCTCAATTCTGCCAGTTTGTCGGAGTATATTGCCCAATTCCTGATAAATTTCTGGGTTTTCGGGTTGCAGCTTTAGGGCTTGATTAAGACAGTTTTCTGCGGCTCGAAGTTGGCGTTGATTGCCATAGAGTTTTCCTAAATTTTGATAGGCTAAACCAAAATCAGGTTTGAGCTTTATTGCTCTTTGATAGGCCGCGATCGCCTCTTCAGTTTTTCCCTGAATTTGCCAAATACTACCCAGATTGCAGTGGGCGGCGGCCATATTAGGATTAATCTCTAATACTTTTTGATAACAGGCGATCGCTTCTTCAGATTTTCCCAAAGTTTGTAAGACATTTCCCAATTGATTATAGGCCGCAACATAATCCCCTTGCAGACAAATGGCTTCCTGATAACAGGCGATCGCTTTTTCTAAATTATTTTCTTTAACTTGGGCTTTCCCCGCATCAAACATTAATTTAGCTGCATCATTAACGGGATTAACGCTTGTTTGTAAAAGCTTCTGGGTAAACTTTAATCCATTAGATAGCGATCGGGGTTCAGCCCATCCCAACTTACGAAGCATTGATGTCAAAGCCTTTTCAGCCAAAGGAGTCGGCTCGTAAACCAAAATAATTTGCTCAAACTTCTGCGACCATATCTCCCGCTCTAAAAAAGCCAACATTTTTGTGCCAACACCCTTTTGTCGATGGGCTGGATCAACAAACAACGAAATTATTTCCGCCTTAAAATCGGGTAACAATTCCGCGATCGCAAAACCCACCATATCCCCCAACACCGAAGCCGAAACCCCAATCACCTCACCTCGTTGCGGTTGACTTTGCCAACGTTTTTGCAGACTCGGAAAAGTCATCGCATCATAGGGTGCTAAACTTTCTGGGTTGAGATGAAAAACTCTCTGAAACTTGATCTTTGCTCCAGCAAGTTGTTCTTGCCGTTCCATTGCTTCATATTCCCGCGATTCCTGATTTTCGCGATCCACTCGCTCCTTAGTTGGCAAACCTGCGATCATGAGTGTGGAATCACGAGGACGTTTTACGGTTGGCTTAGTCGTCACCAATCCATGAGAACTCGGAAATGTCACCAATCGCTCAATATCTTCATCCTGAAAACCCAAGGACATAGGACGACAGACATTGGGCAACACCACCACATCAAATAACTCTTCAATCGGTTTGTCTAAAAACAGAGAATGGACAATTTCGCCACTATGCAGATTAATTACCATCAATCCACATTGGGCCGTTTTTCCTTCTGCTAATAGCCGTTCTTCTAGCACCAATCCCGAAAAACTCGCCGACCTCAGTTTTGATAGTCCCACGATCGCTAAGTCACCCCAAAAAGCTAATCCCCTCACAAATCCAGGACAAAAGGTGATCGGCACAAACTTGCTGTTGTCAACATAGCCCAGTTCCCCCGTCCCCGCATTCAAAATCCATAATTTCCCCTGATACCATCGCGGCGAGTGGGGCATCGATAGACCTCCCACCACAATTTCATTACTAGGAATATGCATAACGATACCCCCACCATTGCGGTGCGATCGCCATCCTGCGGCGCTATCGGTCATGCTGCAAGCGGTGACATAGGTGGCTTCACCATCCACCATCGCTAAACCGTTGAGATGACAGCGATCTTCGGCGACCAGTTTTGTAATAAATGGCGGTTGCCAAATCGGGGCAAAACTATAACCTGCTTGAATTGTCGCTAAACAACTAAAGTCCGTATTGATAAATATCGGTGTACCATCACAACCCAAAACCAGATCGTGAACATTCAATGAGCCTGTGGTGTAGCTCTGACTGGGTACATATAGGCGATCGGCTTCTTGATAGGTTTCACCCTTTGCCAAATGGTTGTCAAACTGCCAAATTTGATAGCGCGTACTCATGTACAGGCGATCAGATTTGGCATAGAGTCCCATCGGCTTATCAAACAGTCTCTCGTTAATCGCTAATCTTCGATTAACATTCCGACCCACCAACATCAGCCGATTTGTCTGATAAGTCGTAAATCCAATACTGATCTGCTCTTTTTCTAGCCATTCACATAGCCCATCAGAGGAATGAACTTGCAAAAATGCACTATCAGAAACTTCTTGTAATTTGGTCAATATTGAAGGATTTTTACAAAATTTAAATTTAAAAGTACATGCTTAAATAAAATTAAGCTGTAGACACAACAATCAAACATCTAACATATTTAAAATCAAAAGTCAAATTTAATCCCATTTACCCCCCTATTTTCGGCTTTCTTTCGTGATTTACTCGATTAATGCAATTATCTTTTTTTGATTGTAAATAAGCCAAATTGCTTGAAAATTCTGTGGTTTCATGGATAATTAACTCAAAAACTAAAAACTGGACTTGTGATGAACACCAATGGCGTGATTATTTGGCTAACAGGATTAAGTGGCGTGGGTAAGACGACCATCGCTAATCGCCTCAAAGATATAATCTCTCAGCGCGATTTAAATGTTGAAGTCCTCGATGGTGATGTAATTCGCACAAATCTATCTCAAGGTTTAGGCTTCTCAAAAAGCGATCGCGATATCAATATCCGCAGAGTTGGTTATGTGGCGAATTTACTTAGTCGTAATGGAGTGATAGTCATTGTCGCCGTAATTAGCCCCTATCGCGCCGTGCGTGATGAAGTAAAAGCAAGCAGCAATAACTTTATGGAAGTATATGTGAATGCTCCTCTTGAAGTATGTGAATTGCGCGATGTCAAAGGCTTGTATGCCGCCGCAAGGAGTGGGAAACTCAAAGGTTTTACGGGGGTTGACGATCCCTATGAAGTTCCATTAAACCCTGATGTGATTTGCTGTAATGATCGGGAATCTGTTGATGAAAGTGTATTGAAAATTATCCATGCCTTGGATAATTTGCTAAATATTGCCTGAATATTTAGGGGATCGCTTAAACTAAATCCATACCATAAATTCATAATTTATGGCACATAACTGGGGATTCATGGAGATTCATATAAGATACGGGAATATTATAAAATCAGATTTACTTTAGGAAAAGAAGCTCATAATCCAAGCCCTTACTCGCCCGATCGACTTCCCGAATCTCTACCCCGACTCCGATGGTAAACCCATGGCTGACAATACCCTGCAATACCGTTGGATTGTGCGTTTAGTGTCTAACTTCAAGCACCTGTTCCGAGGGCAAACAGTTTTTGTGGCAGGAGACTTGCTTTGGTATCCCCAACAGGTTACGACTCCCCCAGCACCATCCCAAGCCCCAGATGCGATGGTGGTTTTCGGGAGATCGGACGGCGATCGTCGCAGCTACAAACAGTGGGAAGAAGACAATGTTGCTCCCCAAGTGGTCTTTGAAATTCTCTCAGCAAGCAATAGCGCCAGTGAAATGCTTAGAAAGCAAAAGTTTGATCGGCAGCATGGCATATTAGAAATGTTCTTCTACCATCCTGAATCTTACGAGTTTTTGGGAATGGTGCGATCGGTATATAACGCTCCTTTTTTCAAAAAAAGCTTTCTTTCCCCTAAATAATTTGCATACTTAAATCCAACCAAGGCGATCGGGTAATCGGGGCGCTGCTGGAAATATAGTCAACTCCTGTGGCGGCAATACTGGGCAGGGTTTCAATGGTCACATTGCCTGACGCTTCAATGCGAATGAGGGGGTTGGCTTGGCGAATCAGTTTCACGGCGCTGGCCATGTCTTCTAAGCCCATATTGTCAAGCATGATGATGTCCACCGAGGCGGCGATCGCCGTTTGCACTTCGGTTAAATTGCTGGTTTCCACTTCAATGGTGAGGGGATAGGGGATATTTTGACGCACTGTGCGAACTGCATTGGTAATGCCCCCGGCGGCTTGAATATGATTGTCTTTGATCATTACCGCGTCATCGAGTCCCAGGCGATGATTAATGGCCCCGCCCACTCGACTGGCATATTTTTCCAGCAATCTCAAACCAGGAATCGTTTTACGGGTATCAACAAACTGGGCAGGAAAAGCGGCGGGCGCGAAGCGTGCCTTTGGCATCGCCTGAACATAGGCTTGGGTCAGGGTTGCAATGCCACTCAGACGCATGGCCAAATTTAATGCCACCCGTTCCCCCGTTAATAAATTGCCTAAATCCCCGGTGATTTCAGCTACCACCGTGCCCGCTTGAACAGTTTGCCCTTCATTTTCTAAGCCCTGAAATTGACAGGTTGGATCAAGTAACTGAAATACCCTCGCGGCGATCGGTAAACCGGCGATCACCCCAGTTTGTTTGCTCACCCAGCGAGCTTTGCCTACTTGGGTTAACCCCAAAGCCTGGGTAGACCAATCTCCCCGGCCAATGTCCTCCGCCAACCACTGTTGAAGTAGGGGATCAATAATCAGCCAGGGGGGTAAAACAGTCATAATTCAATAGCTAAGGTACTAATATTTAGGTACTTTTAGGGGTAAAGCTTTTAATCTTTGTCAGGGGATTGATAGAGGGCGATCGCCATTTTCGATCAGTATAAATATCCGAAAAATTACGATCCATTGCAAGATCTTAAAACTCTGTCACTCGATTACAAATACAAATATCGTCTATTCCATGACATTTGGATGCTTAATTTAATTTTCTTTGTAGGATCTCGCCTTTACTCGTGGGCTTGGGTGAAGACGAAGCAGGGCGCGGGGCAACGCTTGAAGGAATGGATGTGGCATTGACTGAAATTTGTTGAATACGCCATCGACCCTCGCTTAATGAAAAAATCAGATCAAATTCAATCCGAATCCCTTCAGTGGGGAAGTAACCCTGGAGTTGCATATAACCATTTTGATCAATGACTGGCTTTTTGGTAAAAACAGGTTCATAAAGCGTCACGGCACCAATATCAAGGTTCAATGCCCTAAATTGACTAAATTGGGTCGCTAGCTCTTGGTCGGTATTGACGCGCTGAAATTCTAAACTGCCTAAATCGCGCAAAACTGAAAAATTTCCCGTCAAATTCGCTTGGTTGAACGCCACAATCGTTGACCGCACCAGGGAATCCACCATTTGGCGGTCATTATCATTCGTAATGGCTGGCCCCGGCTTAACTTGGGCGATCAGGGGCATCGGTGTCAATGTAAGGGAGACAAGGGCGATTGCCACCCCACAGACATTCAACCAGAATAGGTTTTTCATAATGGACGGTGGTTTATACTGACTCAGCAGCCGGTAACACAGTGAACACAATAGAAAATAGTCGCATCACAATAATAATGGTGATCGCCGATTAGTCCTGTAACCGATAGGCGATCGCCAATTAGTTTAACAAAGGTGACTAGCGTTCACTAAAAACTAAAGCCAAATCCAGCCCGTCCCCCTAGGGTTCCTTGGTTAAAGCCCACCCCTAAACCACCAGTGAAGTAGACTTGTAGCTTTTCAGCCTTATGGTCCCCTTCCTTATATTCACTGTCTTCGGGGTCTACTGTTTTGCCAGTCAACTCTTTAATAGGAGTCAAACGCACGATCGCACTCATGCCAAAGGCATTTTGTCCGCCAAAAGTCCCCCAGTTCATATTAATTCCGACTCGTTCATAGTCGTCCAATGGCGCAACCCCGGAAATTGCCATTGCCATCGCAATTCCTTCCTGGTTATCGGTGATGCGATCATCCAAATTATCAACCCGGCCACTTAAGTTATCAATCCGTTCATTCGCTTGATTAAGCCCAGAACCCAACTGATCCACTCGGTTATTGGTTTGATCCAGTCCAGCGCCCAACTGATCCACTCGGTTATTGGTTTGGTTTAAACCACCATCAAGATTATTCAGTCGTTGATCGGTTTGGTTAAATTGATCATCAATGCGGGCGAAATTTTGAAAAACAGCCCCGCCATCCGTTGCCAAATTACCAGACTGATCCGAAGTCACAATTTGAATTGTTCCGTCTTCGAGATTACCTTGTTGCTGGAACAAACTTGTCGCCGAAGTAATCCCCGGAGCCGTGTAAGTATTAGCAGAAGTCCCCAACACAAACTGATTATCTCGGGTTGTCGTTGCCCCCGCACCGATCGCCGTGCTGTTGGTAAAGCTAGCCGAAGATCCTTGACCAACCGCAGTACCAAAAGAACCGTTGACCAATGCTCCGACCCCTAACGCCGTTCCTTGGGCTCCATTAACCTGAGAACCTTGACCAATGGCTGTCGTGTTTACCCCCGTCGCAATGGAGGATTGACCGATCACCGTGCTGTTGGGTCCCAGGGCTTGGGCTGCTTGACCCACTGCCGTACCATTTTGACTCACAGCAGCGGCATTTTGACCAAACGCAGCACTATTTAATCCTGATGAAATAGCCGCTTGACCCGTTGCGGTGCTACTCAATCCCGTAGCTTGGGCTGCTTGACCCGTTGCGGTGCTACTCAATCCCGTAGCTTGGGATGCTTGACCCGTCGCCGTGCTACTCAATCCCGTAGCTTGGGATGCTTGACCCGTCGCTGTGCTACTTTCCCCTGATGCAATAGCCGCTTGACCGGTAGCCGTGCTATTCAATCCTGTTGCCGTCGCCGTGGTTCCCGTTGCGGTGCTGCTCACTCCAGTCGCTTGGGATGCTTGACCCGTAGCCGTGCTGTTTGCCCCTGATGAAGTAGAGCCAAAACCCGTTGCCGTACTACTTTCCCCCGTTGATCTGGAGTTAGTACCAGTGGCAGTGCTATTGATCCCGGATGCCAGAGATTGTGAACCAGTAGCAGTCCCTCCCGTACTTGATGCCTCAGAGAAAGCGCCTGTTGCCGTACTAAGATCGCCATTCGCCAAAGATAGAGCCCCTGTCGCCGTACTATTCAGCCCTAGGGACTGTGCCAAGGACCCCGTTGCCGTACTATTCGTGCTTGATGCGTTTGCGCTTGACCCTGTGGCGGTACTTCCCAAATCTCCAGTAGCCGTTGCACTAAACCCTGTTGCAGTGCTTGCAGTTCCTGATGCCAAGGAACCATTGCCAACGGCAGTCCCGAAGGATCTTGATGCACTAGCCCCAACTCCACAGGCGAGGCTGTTAGCTATTCCTGTTCCTAATGAAGGTAAAGGACTGCCTGCTGCCGGAGTTGGAGCGCCGCCTGTGGCACAGGCATCAGCAAGGGCACGGTCACTAGATGCGGTTACAAAACCAAAAACAAGAATGCCAAGTAAGGCTGGATAAAAAGGAAGATTTTTCATTGTTTTAGAAGAGTTAAAGTGCCATGGAATATTAATTATCAGATATTGAGGAGTAAGGCTTTAATTTTTCAAAAGAAAAAAGAATAAATATGAGCTAAATTGGTGCGTATTGACGCATTTTAGTCGTTGTCATGTATGTCACTCACTACTATTCAAAGAGCGCTATCAACAAATCTGAAGCAGCCCACCCCAAATAGCTATACTTATCGAGGGCTAATTCTACTGTATACAGATTCGATAAAGTCACTATATTTTACAAATAGTTACGTCTAAGAAAGAAGCAAGTCCGATCATAATCAGCTAGGACATGACAATATTTTGATAGAGGTGTAGGACATATAGTCATTTCAATTAAGAGTGAGATATGCAAAGTCTTTCACCACAAGGTTTTTAGGCGCCTTAACTGTCTCAGTCGTATTGCGAATTACTATACATTGGAAAATAAAGGGAGTGTTTGAGGGGTAAAAAACTTGACTGTTCGATATCGAACTATCGCAATATACTGAATATACTGTATATCCTAGTTCTGTCAAGAGACTCAGTAGTCAGTCAAGTAGTAATTGATGGATAAAGTCGCTTGAGTTTGGTGCGAGCATCAGCAGAGGTAAATTGCCAATCAATGGTACGCAATTTTTCATTTCGGTGTTTTTCCCAAGCAGCAATTTCT
>Ga0315905_10004144_pt1 | contig 14805 bp, 14 predicted proteins | sample LakEriMetagenome_5_FD_203522 | JGI IMG/M metagenome (GOLD analysis project Ga0315905, IMG submission 203522) | Freshwater fungal communities from buoy surface, Lake Erie, Ohio, United States - Buoy 4 MA121 | ecosystem: Environmental > Aquatic > Freshwater > Lake | place: USA: Lake Erie, Ohio... | reverse complement strand
GAAAACAATACCACCAAAGAATTTAAAGCGCATTTTGCTTTGAAGCGGTAGTTTTTAATCAAGGATAAATAGTATTTTAACCCTACGAACTCAATAAAAAAAGCTTCTAAAAAAGAGGCTTTTTTTATTGTATTAAAATAGAATAAAGAAACAATTTAAAGGATGCTACCTTCTCACTGCTTTTCTACGTTCGCGCTCGGTTTTTAATAAGTTTAACTCACGACTAGTTTGACCTGCTACAGAAGTATTCTCCTCTGCGCGACGAATTAAATAAGGCATAACATCGCGAACAGGACCAAACGGCAAATATTTAGCAACATTATATCCTTCTTTAGCTAAGTTATAACTGATATTATCACTCATGCCATAGAGTTGGCCAAACCAAATACGACAATCATTTTTTTCTATCCCTTGAGAAGCCATCATCTCCATCAATTTATACGAACTCTCCTCATTGTGAGTGCCGGCAAATATTGCCATACGGTCAATGTGCAACATCATATAATCTAAGGCCATATTGTAGTTTTCATCGGTAGCAGCCTTTGAAAAACAAATAGGCGATTTTTGACCTAATTGATGCGCACGATCATTCTCTTTTTCCATATAGGCGCCACGAACTAATTTCATACCAATGAAAAAACCTTCCTGTAAAGCGCGCGCATGGAGTTCTTTTAAATAATCCAAACGATCCCAACGATACATTTGTAGGGTATTAAACACTATCGGTTTTTCCGTATTGTAGCGACGCATCATTTCTTCAACTAAATCATCGGCGGCATCTTGCATCCAACTTTCCTCGGCATCAATTAATAACGCAACATCTTTTTCGTGAGCAGTTCTGCAAATAATATCAAACCGTTCAAAAACACGATTCCATTCGTTTTGTTCGCTTTCGGTCAAAGGATGTTTTAATCCAACTTTTTCATAAAGCGCTATACGACCCAATCCTGTTGGTTTAAAAACCGCAAAAGGGATAGCCTTTCGGGCTTGAGCAAAATCAACCGTTTTTAAAGTCATATTCAATGCGGCATCAAATTGGGCTTCTTCTTCTTTGCCTTCTACCGAATAATCTAAAACAGACGATACCCCTTTGGTAAACATTTTATCGACTACCGTTAAACAATCGACTTCTGTGGTTCCTCCACAAAAATGATCAAAAACAGTAGCACGAATTAATCCCTCAACGGGCAAATGGGCCTTTATGGCAAAATTTGTAACCGCAGTTCCGATACGAACTAAGGGTTCGCTAGCTATCATTTTAAATAAAAAATAAGCCCGATCTAATTCGGTGTCTGACTTTAAACTGAACGCTACTTCGGTATTGTTAAATATCTTTTCCATGGTTTCTTTGAAAGAACACAAATGTACTAATTGTGAACTGAATTTATAGTAAAAAATGCTGTATTTTTGGAACCAAAATTGACCCTAATGCAATCGATTTACTCCAACGGTTATACCATTGAATTTAATGAACAAAGCTATAAAAAACTGAATCAACTGATTTTAAGCAATCACTATTCTTCAATTTTCATTTTGACCGATAGTCACTGTAATGATAATTGCTCCCCATTATTGTTACCCTTACTCGAAGTATCGATTCTCATAGAAATTATTGAAATCGAACCAGGTGAAAGCTTAAAAACAATAGCGACCTGTGTGGAATTATGGACTATATTAACCGAGATGGGAGCCGATCGCAAATCGTTGATTATTAACCTTGGCGGCGGTGTTATTTCAGACATTGGAGGTTTTGTGGCTTCAACCTATAAACGCGGTATTGATTTTATTCATGTCCCCACTACATTGTTAGGAATGGTTGATGCCGCAATCGGGGGGAAAAATGGTGTCGATTTGGGCTTACTTAAAAACCAAGTGGGCGTGATTAGTAATCCCAAAATGGTGCTAATTGATACCCGATATTTGGAAACCCTACCCCGTCGGGAAATGCGTGCTGGATTAGCCGAAATGCTTAAACACGGATTGATTCATGATAAAAACTATTGGGAACAATTTCTCGATTTAAGTCAACTCGATTCTACCGTGCTCGATCATTTAATCTACCGATCTATAGAAATTAAAAATACGATAGTCCTTCAAGACCCTACTGAAAATGGTATACGAAAAGCTTTAAACTTTGGTCATACGTTGGGACATGCGATCGAGAGTCATTTTTTAACTACTTCAAGTCCCCTATTGCATGGTGAAGCAATTGCTATTGGAATGATTTTAGAGGCCTATCTATCGTTTGAAAAAGGCTTGCTAAATACGACCGAATATCATCAAATTAAATATGTAATTTCTGATTTATTTGAACCAGTTCCGTTAGCTGAAAATGACATCGCGCAGTTACTCGAATACATGATTCACGACAAGAAAAATGAATATGGTAAAATACAATTTGCCTTGCTTGACGGAATTGGGAACACGTGTCTCAATCAAGAAGTTGATAATGAAATAATTAACAAAGCATTTTTGGACTATTTGAGCTAATATTTTTTTATTTAAAATGTTGTAAATCGATTTTATTATTTTTTACATTTGCGCTAATGATAAAAAACAATTCGACGTCGCACCTTCAATCGCTTACAGGCATCGGTAACAGACTTTCCCAAGTCTTACCGGAATCGTTTTTTATACCTAAAACAGTATTCACTATTTACAATCAAACATCCGACTCAGTAATGGATTTGTCGATTGTCTATGAAAATCTTAGAGTTTGAGAAAAGAAAACAACTACGTTTCCTAAGCATTTGCATTTGTTTTTTTCACTTATCTAAACTTTAAAATGAATACGAAATATTCCGACTTAATAAACCAAACTTTTTATTTTCCACAAGAAGAGTTTAGCCTTAATAAAGACACTTTATTATTTCACAACATCGATTTAATGAAATTAGTAGAGCAGTATGGAACGCCCTTAAAGTTCACGTACTTGCCTCAAATTTCAAACAATATCAACAAAGCCAAGAGTTGGTTCCGAAAAGGAATGGAGAAAATTGACTATGATGGCAAGTACTACTACTGCTATTGCACGAAAAGTTCCCATTTTGAATTTATTATGAATGAAGCATTTAAAAACAACATTCATATTGAAACCTCGTCTGCGATTGATATTAATATAGTTGAAAACCTTTTGGCTAAAGGCAAAATCAATAAAAACACCTATGTCGTTTGCAACGGTTTCAAACGCGATGCCTATGTGACAAACATTGCTCGATTAATCAATAACGGCCACAATAAAACAATTCCTGTAATTGATAATTACGAAGAATTGGATTTGTTACAGGAACAAATAAAAGGAAAATTCAAAATCGGTATCCGAATCGCAGCAGAAGAAGAACCAAAGTTTGAGTTTTATACTTCCCGTTTAGGAATTGGATATAAAGATATCGTACCTTTTTATCGCAAGCAAATTCAAGAAAACAAGAAAGTAGAACTGAAAATGTTGCACTTTTTTATTAACACTGGAATTCGCGATACGGCCTATTATTGGAATGAGCTACTAAAATGTATGAAAGTATACATTGCTTTAAAAAAGGAATGCCCTACTCTCGATAGCTTAAACATTGGGGGTGGTTTTCCAATTAAAAATTCCTTAGCATTTGAATACGATTACCAATATATGGTCGACGAGATTTTAAATCAAATTAAAATTGCTTGTGATGATGCCGAAATCGAAGTTCCCCATATTTTTACAGAATTTGGATCTTTTACAGTAGGCGAAAGTGGCGGTGCTGTGTATCAAGTTTTGTATCAGAAAAAACAAAATGACCGCGAAAACTGGAACATGATTGATAGTTCATTCATTACAACACTACCCGATACTTGGGCTATCAATAAACGATTTGTAATGTTAGCGGTTAACCGATGGAACGATACTTATGAACGCGTGTTATTGGGAGGTATGACGTGTGATAGTGATGATTACTACAATTCAGAACAGCACATGAATGCGGTTTATCTACCTAAATACAATAAAGAAAAACCACTGTATATTGGATTTTTTAATACGGGCGCTTATCAAGAGACGATAGGTGGTTTTGGTGGTTTGCATCACTGTTTGATTCCGCAGCCGAAACATATTTTAATTGATCGAGATGAAAATGGAATCATAGCAACAGAAGTGTTTTCGGAACAACAAACATCCGATGATGTATTGAAAATTTTAGGTTATGATAAATACTAAATTTTCGTTTGTAATTTTAAAAAAATAGTTTTTCTTTGACCCAAAGCTTTAAGACAAACACAGAAAAGAGGAATAATGAGTAAAGGACCTATACGTCAGTTTATTGAACACCATTTTTTACATTTCAATGCCGCAGCTTTAGTTGATGCTGCCAAAGGATATGAGGCCCATTTGTTAGAAAATGGAAAAATGATGATTACCCTTGCCGGTGCAATGAGTACAGCCGAATTAGGAAAATCGTTAGCCGAAATGATCCGCCAAGATAAAGTACATATTATTTCTTGTACTGGGGCCAACCTAGAAGAAGATATCATGAACTTGGTGGCACACAAATCCTATAAACGAGTTCCCAACTACCGCGATTTATCACCGCAAGAAGAATGGGATTTATTAGAAAACCATTACAATCGAGTAACCGATACTTGTATTCCTGAAGAAGAAGCTTTCCGTAGATTACAATCGCATTTGTTTGATATTTGGAATAATGCCGACAAAAATGACGCGCGTTATTTTCCGCATGAATTTATGTATCAAATGATTAATTCTGGAGTTTTAGAACAATATTATGAAATTGATCATAAAAACTCTTGGATGGTTGCTGCTGCTGAAAAGAACTTACCGATTGTCGTACCCGGTTGGGAAGATAGTACTATGGGGAATATTTTTGCTTCTTATTGTATAAAGGGCGAATTCAAACCAACTACAATGAAAAGTGGAGTTGAATATATGATGTGGTTAGCCGATTGGTATACTAAAAATTGTTCTGGTAAAGGCGTTGGTTTTTTCCAAATTGGTGGTGGAATTGCGGGTGATTTTCCAATATGTGTTGTACCGATGCTCTACCAAGACATGGAAATGCATGATGTTCCTTTTTGGAGTTATTTTTGTCAAATTTCTGACTCTACTACCAGTTACGGCTCCTACTCTGGTGCAGTTCCCAATGAAAAAATCACTTGGGGTAAATTAGACATCACCACCCCAAAATTTATTGTAGAATCCGACGCTACAATTGTTGCACCCCTTATTTTTGCTTATCTATTAGATTTATAATCCTACTGTTATGAGACGAGTTATTGTTGATTACGCCAAATTGACCAGCGATATATTAAACTTGTTGGTTGAAAAATTTCCTGATGGTTATGATGATTCAGACATCATTCGATTCCAAAATGCCCAAAACGAATTGGTAGAAGCTGTCGAAGTTCGCACAGATGACACAATTTACTTGGTGAAAGTGAGTACTAAACTTGCTTCACGTATGGAAAAATTTGAAGATGAAGAGGATGACTTAGATGCTGTTATTGAACCTATTGCTCCTGTTAAAGGAGTTGATATAGATGATGAAGACTTGTCAAATGAAGAAGACGAGGAGGAAGAAGTTGACTTATTGAAAGACAACGGCGGATCAGATGAAGACGACGAAGACGACGAGGACGATGACGAACCTTCTATCAATTATGAAGATGACGAAGAAGATGAGTAAACGTAATTAGAATGTATATAAGTTAATCCCGAGTATTTACTACTTGGGATTTTTTAGTTATGGCGCTATCCTTCAAGAGTTAAACTCAAAAATTAGAATTTGAAATAAATAAAATTGGTTCACCTAAAGATACCTTTGTTGAAATACAGTTTGGTGGTGATTTTGATGTCCAATAATTATAAAGCCTAAAGCTCGAACAGAAATTGGATTATCCGATGCGATTCCAATTCGCTCTAAAGAATCGGGTGAAAAGGACTTAAAAAGATAAATTGTAGCGTGACGTACCATCGAAAATTCAGTTAATAAATCTTGAATACTGCGGGAGTTTGCATTTGCATTAGTCACATAAAAATCCTCATCAAAACCGGGTAAAGCCGTCTGGTCATTTCGAGCAATTCGCATTGCACGATATGCAAAAACCCGTTCAGCATCAATAATATGTTGAATAATATCCTTGATTGTCCATTTACCTTCGGCATAACGAAAATCAAATTTGTCCATAGGTATTTCACGAACAAAATGAATAAAACGGTGTAAAGCAATTTCCAACTCCTCAAGCAACGGATATTGCGGATCTATTTGGGCTAAATAAGGAGCATAAAATGTTCCATACTCGTTATTTTGAACTTGGTCTATTCGCATAATTTTTTATTAACTATATCAAAGTTTGAATTACTAGGCTCGAACAACTAGATTTCCAAATAAAAAAACCTCAAGCATAATGCCTGAGGTAATGTATTGAATTGAAAACCTAAATTAAACTTCTTTGAAAATGGTATGCATCAATCGTTTTTTATCGTTGATACTCTCTTCTAAGGAAATCATTGTTTCTGTTCGGTAAACACCCTCAATATCATCAATCATAAAGATAACATCTTTAGCATGTTTGGTATCGCGCGCCCGAATTTTACAAAATATATTAAACTTACCAGTAGTCACGTGAGCTACGGTAACAAATGGAATTTCATTAATTCGCTCCAAAACAAATTTAGTTTGGGAAGTGTTGTTTAGAAAAACACCAACATAAGCGATAAATGAATACCCTAATTTTTCATAATCCAACGTGAGGGAAGAACCCATAATAATTCCAGCATCTTCCATTTTTTTTACACGTACGTGGACTGTACCCGCAGAAATCAATAATTTTTTTGCGATATCTGTAAATGGAACTCGGGTGTTATCAATTAACATATCCAAAATTTGATGATCGACTTCATCTAATCGAAACTTACTCATAACTCAGGTTTTAGATTGTTTTTAAATATAATTGCAAAATAACACATTTTACATCAAAATAACGATTAATGTATTATATTTTTAAACCATTAACAAATTTTATAGAATTTTCTAAACAAAAATCCGCTTTTTGATTAATATTTGGAATATTCAAATGATCATCCGAATACTTCATCTTATGTGCATTAAAGGCAGAATGTCCTAATTTACCTTCTAATAACCCAACTTCAACAATGTATGCGTTGAATTCAATTTTACCCTCAATTAACTCTTCAAGGTATTGCGCTGCAAAATTCGTTATTATTTCTTTACCTTCATAATTTATTTTTATGTTTTTGTAAATAAAATCATAATATACCGGGTTATTTTGAGGAATATTTAGGTAAAGTTCGTTTTTATTATCAACTATATCGTTTTCGTAAATATGTTTTACGCCAGAAAGTAGCGCAATAAAAATCATTTTTCGTGTATATTCCCGATAATAATCATTTGGATAGTGTCCCGCTTCAAACAAAACTGTAGGCACGCCTAAACTTGTAAAGCAATCGCCAACACAATTTAAATTAAACGCATCATCAAAACGTCCAATTTGATTTGGGATAAAATTTTGGAGTTCGTTTTGCATTGCGACAATCAAATTCATCGCTTTGGTACGCACTTCATTAATACTTCGCTCCTCGTTAAAAGCAGGAGCCAAAAAAGAAACGGTAGCTGGTTTACCGTTAGTTCCTACCCCAAAAATACTCCGTTGATCGTGGAGATTGTATGCCAAATGCGGTTGAAAATCATCAAACGCCTTTCGAAGAAATTGACTTTCAGGCTGGGATAAGTCGCATGCATCCCGATTTAAATCTACTTGATTGGCATTAACGCGGGTATAGGCTTCTGCCCCATCAGGATTTACCATTGGAAGAATTCGAAAGGTAAACATTTGCTGCAGAGTCACTGCCAACGGCTCACAAGATTGGAGAAAAGCAATAAAATCAAACAAGGCCTTGGTTGTTGTTCCCTCATTTCCATGCATTTGCGACCAAACCAACACTTTAAATTTACCCTTACCTACATCCAATTGATATAAGGGTTGGTTTTGCACTGAATATCCCTTTACAATTGGCACAATATTTAGTGATTGCATCACATCTTCAATTTGGGAGCGTGTGATATATCGTCCAAAGAGTTGGTTTTGTTTGTATTTTTTGTGACATTCAAAATAATCCATCGCAATAATTATTTAAGCAAAAGTAGTAAAACGCCAAAAAAAATATTCGTTTTATGGCTGTTCATTCAAAATAGAACTAACGAAAATGGATTATAATTTCGAAAATTGTTTTTCAGGGAATCGTCCCTTAACCCCATGAAAAAAGAATAAAAATTTGGGCATATCCAAATCGATTTGACCTGTGGTATAAAAAGGAGCGCCTACCCGCACTTCTTTTTTACTATAATCAAAAGCAACCGGAACAATAGGGACTTTTGCTTTGTGCGCTATAAAATAAAAGCCGGTTCTAATTTCAGTTACGTGCTTTCGGGTACCTTCGGGAGCAATTCCCAAACGAAAAATCTCCCGCGAATTAAAAACTTCTACAATCGCATCAACACGATTTTTACCGCCACTACGATCTAATGGAGCTCCCCCAATAGCCCGAAAGTAATAACCTAACGGGAACATAAACAACTCTTTTTTTCCCACAAAATTCATTTGCTGATTTACAATTCCTCGAACCAAAAGTCCTATAAAAAAATCTAAGTTTGAGGTATGCGGAAGAACAGCAATAACACATTTCTTAACTTCTGGATCAAAATTTCCTATGAGTTTCCACCCCAACAGTTTGTAAAAAATAAATTCGTAGAGCCGTTTTTTCATCCCATAAATTTTGTGTAAATTTAGAACTTAAACCTTAAATGACCTAATGCAATGTTGGCCAAATACCTAAGCTTCTTTTTCCCTATTAATGTGGTCAAGAAAAAATCGGATTTGAGCAAAACCCTTGAAGTAAGTTGGAACAATGGGCAGTTGGTATTGGATAGCAAAAACACCAATTATTCCTTTGGTAGCCTTCAACGTATTTTGCGTAAAGGATTAAAATACATAGGCTTTGATCGCATTCGTTCATTTCAATCCATACTTATATTAGGTGTTGCAGGAGGGAGCGTTATTGAGACTTTGGTTAATGAAGTTAAATTTAAAGGTCAAATTACGGGGGTAGAAATCGACCCTGAGATACTCCAAATTGCGCAAGAGTATTTTAATATTGGACGGTATTCTAATTTGCAATTGATAACTGATGATGCTTTTGAATTTGTTCTAAAAACAAAAGAAAACTATAACTTAATTATCATTGACATTTTTCAAGATACAAAAATGCCCAATTTTCTATTTCAAGATTTTTTTATTCAGCGTATCAATTCACTCTTACATCCCGATGGGTTTATCCTATTCAACACTATGGTTATTAGTGATAAAGATCGCACACGGAATTTGGATTATCGTAATAAGTTTACTGAAAATTATTCTTTACGCATGTATCCTAAAGTCGAAGACCACAATGAATTATTTACCATTAAAAAGCTACGTTAATGACATTTATTAAAAAATTACTCGTTGGAAAATTTACACATCGTAACCGTCCTCGTTTTAATCCAGTTCAACGACGGATTCTTAATATTCGGGCGATTTGGAATAATGATCATGAATACGATAATGGAATTGAAAAGATCGTAAGACTTTTTTTATCCGCTACTCAATTACTTTTTCCAGGGGTTTACATCAAACATTTCTGTTGTCGATTAGGTTACGAATACCAAGATTTGTCGATGGATCTTTATATTTTACTTAAAATGGCTTTCCCATGGTTTATTTTAATTTATGAACTTCAATCGGAAAATTGGGTGATTTACATTATGGTATTTCTTTTGTTGGAGACGGTATTATATATTCCTACACTGATTTTTGCTTCCGACTTATTTTTACGACCCCGATCGTACAAAAGATCGATGTTACTTTTACTCTTTAATTATCTTGAAATTGTGGTTTCGTTTGCCGTATTATATACCTTAGGAAATCACATGAATAAACCGTTTATTCATTGGTTTGATTCAATTTATTTTAGCATGATAAGTGCCAATTCAATAGGATTTGGAGATTATTATCCTATTACAACCTATGGCAAAGTACTCGTAAGTGTACAAGCAATGTTTTTCTTATCGTTTGTTCTACTTTTTTTAAATTTCTTCTCGACAAAAATTAAAAGTAAAGGCTATTTTGATAATGAAGAGATTGAATAGTAGCTATTGAATTAAATTTTGTAACGTAAATTGGGACAATCTTATTAGGAATGAACGTTTAAATAAAAGCTATTTCAATTCGGTTTTTTCCCAAAGTAATCTTGCCTTTTCTAAATCTTCTGGGGTATCAATACCAATTCCAACATGGGTAGTTTCAACCATTCGGATGCGTTTGCCATATTCAAGATATCGAAGTTGTTCTAATTTCTCTGAAGCTTCAAGTGGTCGCATAGGCAATTGCGCAAAAGCCAATAATGCTTGCTTTCGAAAGGCATAAACCCCTACATGTTTCATATACCGAACACCAACATTAATTTCTCGGGGATAGGGAATCACAGAACGCGAAAAATAGAGTGCAAAACCCTGATCATCAACAACGACTTTAACATTGTTGGGGTTGTTTATTTCATTTGGATCGGTAATTTCAAACATTAGTGACGCTAAATCGATGGATTGATTTAGGTCATTTTCAAAAACGGCTATAACTTGTGCTAATGGTTCACGATCTAAAAAGGGCTCATCCCCTTGTATATTGACAACAATATCGGCCTCTAAATCGGCTACTGCTTCAGCAATTCGATCACTGCCACTCTCATGAACACCTTGGCTCCGAATCGCCTTTCCTCCATGGTGAACAATGACATCGTAAATTTCTTGCGAATCAGTTACCACAAAAACTTCATCAAATAATTGCGTTTGCACAGCTGCCTGATAAGTTCGAACAATTACCGGAGCACCACACAAATCTTGCATTAATTTAGCCGGAAAACGGGTGGATGCATAGCGAGCTGGAATAACCGCGATAACTTTCATAGTACAGGAATTTGTGTGTAAAGATAGAAAATCTTGTTTTTGAAAGTTTTAAATTGAAACCCAAATTAAAAATAGTCACCTACAAACAGAAGCGATTGAATGATAAATAATTGTTTTTCTTTATTATCAACTTAGTGCGATTCCATTTCAAATGCCGTACTGTTCTTAATTTCACCAATCATAAATGAACTATGGGTACTCCCAATATGTTGCAATCCGGTTAATTTAGTAACCATAAAATCGCGATAGGTTTCCATATCCTTAACGGCAATTTTTAATATATAATCATAATCACCACTCACATGAAAGCATTCTAAAACTTCAGGTAATTTGATCACTTCTGATTCAAATCGCATTAAATAATCTTTGGCATGTTGGATCAGTTTCACATGGCAAAACACCACAAATGCTTTTTCAATTTTAGTACGATCCAACAACGCAACATACTTTTTCACAACCCCTTCTCGCTCCAATTTACGAATACGTTCATAGACCGCTGTAACAGACATTTGAAGTTTTAATGCCATTTCTTTATTGGTCATGCGGGCATCTTGCTGTACTAATCGCAGTATTTTTTTATCTATAACATCCATTGGAAAGGTTTTCTACACGATGATATTTTCAATTTCAAATTTAGATTTTTTTTCTTAATTAATCAATTTTTATAGTTTTATTTTCTAGTTATCAAAATTTTAATTGAATATTACTAAAGAATTGTTCAATTTTGAAATAATTTAAAAACAAATTCACGATGCATAACGAACACTTTTCTGAATTTAAACCGGCAGATAACATTCAAGATTTACAGTATTTTGGCGAATTTGGAGGTGTCAATCCTTCTATTTCTGATTCATCTACCTACACTTTTCTATCGGCAAAAACCATGTTTGACACCTTTGAGGGAAATGCCGAAGGATGCTATTTATATTCCCGTCACTCCTCGCCAATGAACCTTTACTTAGGAAAGGCACTTGCCGCTTTGGAAGGTACAGAAGCAGCCAATGTAACGGCTTCTGGAATGGGTGCAATCACCTCTGTATTAATGCAATTATGCGCAAGTGGTGACGCTATAGTATCCAGTCGCACAATCTATGGAGGCACTTATGCATTTATGAAAAATATGTTGCCAAAATGGCAAATCCAAACAAAATTTGTTGATATTACCAAACTCGATCTTGTAGAGGCGGCCATCACTTCAAATACGAAAGTACTGTATTGCGAAACGGTGAGTAATCCATTATTGGAAGTTGCAGACATCAAAAGTTTAGCTGCTCTTGCAAAAAAACACAATATTAAATTAGTGGTCGACAATACCTTTTCACCATTACAAGTTGCACCCGTTAAACTCGGAGCAGATGTGGTGATTCATAGTTTGACAAAATTTATAAACGGCAGTAGCGATACCGTTGGGGGTGTTATTTGTGGTACTCAACAATTTATTGATGATTTACGCAATGTCAATGATGGTGCATGTATGCTCTTGGGGCCGACCATGGACAGTTTCCGTTCGGCTTCAATTTTGAAAAACCTACGAACGTTGCATATCCGCATGAAGCAACACAGTTACAATGCCACTTTTCTGGCAAAAAAATTTGAACAAGACGGTCTAAAAGTAGTTTACCCTGGATTAAATAGCCATCCGAGTCACACGATATTGTCCCAACAAATGAATCATGAATATGGCTATGGCGGAATGATGACGCTCGATGTAGGAACTTTAGATCAAGCCAATGCTTTAATGGAATTAATGCAACACAATAACTTGGGTTACCTTGCCGTAAGTCTAGGTTTTTACAAAACGTTATTTAGCGCACCTGGAACGTCAACTTCGAGTGAAATTCCATTAGATGAACAAAAAGAAATGGGATTAACCGATGGTTTAATTCGTTTTTCAATCGGATTGGATAATGATATCGAACGAACATATGAAAAAATGATCGATTGTATGCGACAGCTCGATATAATCTAATCAACATCATAAAGAATCTGCCTACAGTTAGGCAGATTTTTTTATAAACTTAAACAACGGAATTATTCAACTTACTGTTTTTGTAACTAAATCCGAAATAAATAGTTAAACCTATTAATAACCAGATTGAAAAATAAATCCAGTTCCATACACTCAATTCGGCCATCATATACAAACAACTCACCAACCCCAACAATGGAATTAACGATAAATTCTTTTGGTAGGCCCAAGCGGCTAATGCAACTAACGTAATTAGAAAAATCCACATAGGTATTTTGTGTTTAAACAACGAAAATCCCGATTCGTATTTCAATTCTTGAGCGATAGGTAGCGAATCTACTAGAGAATGGTAGGCTTTGGAATCTTGTTCAAAATTACTTAACGTAGCTTCTAAATCAACTTCTTTATTTTTAATTAACTTTAAATCATACAGATGGTTGGTGACCTCTTTCGATTGGTTGCTGTTTAACGAAGTAACCAAAGTATGTGCATCATTTAATTTGGGAGCGTTGGTTACAAAATTGGCTACTTCTTGATTGAAAAATTGCAGTGCACAAACCAAACCAAGCAACAACATTGATGGAAAAATAAATTTAGCGTTGATGTACGGGGTTTTGAATTTACCGCGAGGCACATCGGGTTTATTTTGGAGTACCAAAACACCTGCACAAACCAAAACAAAAGCAAATAAGGTTCCGATGCTACATAAATCCGTTACCATCGTGAGGTTTAAAAACAATGCGGGAATCGCTACCACAAATCCTGTTACTATAGTAGCATAAGAAGGCGTTTTGTATTTGGGATGTACTTTGGCATACCGTTTGGGCAATAATCCATCCCGGCTCATACTCATCCAAATCCGCGGTTGCCCCATTTGAAAGACCAGCAATACACTTGCCATAGCAACTACTGCACTTACCGCAATGATACCAGACATCCATTTTAAATTTAATTTCTCAAATACAAAAGCAAGCGGATCACCCACGTTTAAACTTTCATATGAAACCATACCTGTAAGCACTAAGGCAATAACAATATAGAGAATAGTACAAATAATAATTGCCCACATCATCCCTTTGGGCAAATCGCGTTGTGGATCTTTACATTCCTCTGCGGTAGTAGAAATTGCATCAAAACCGATGTAGGCAAAAAACACTGCCGAAACACCTTTTAAAACGCCCGTTACTCCATTGGGGGCAAAAGGACTCCAATTATCCGTATCCACATAAAATATACCAACTGCAATAACCAGTAAAATAATACATAATTTTACCACTACCATTAAATTGCTGGCATTACGCGACTCTTTCATTCCACGATAAACCAAAAAAGTAATCCCAACAATGATCAACAAGGCCGGTAAATCAGCAACCAAATGAATTCCTCCAACCGAAGGTGCAGAAGTCCACGCGACGTAGGATGCCTGCAAACTTTCACTTAAATTTTCAAAAGTTTTTCCACTTTGCATTAGCGTTGTAGCTTCCTTAAAACCATTGGATGCTGTAAGGTAATCCATTTGAATCCATTGGGGTAAATGAATACCACCACTTTCTAAAAGTCCGGTAAAATAATCACTCCAAGAAATAGCAACCGTGATATTTCCAATAGCATATTCCATAATTAATGCCCAACCAATGATCCATGCTACAATTTCGCCAAAAGCAACATACGAATAGGTATAAGCACTCCCTGACACAGGAACCATTGAAGCAAATTCGGCATAGGCAAACGCTGCAAAACTACAGGCAACTGCTGTAAATAAGAATAAAAAGATAACTGCAGGTCCGCCATCGGCGCTTGCTTTTCCAATAGTACTAAAGATTCCAGCTCCAA
>Ga0315905_10004141_pt1 | contig 14808 bp, 13 predicted proteins | sample LakEriMetagenome_5_FD_203522 | JGI IMG/M metagenome (GOLD analysis project Ga0315905, IMG submission 203522) | Freshwater fungal communities from buoy surface, Lake Erie, Ohio, United States - Buoy 4 MA121 | ecosystem: Environmental > Aquatic > Freshwater > Lake | place: USA: Lake Erie, Ohio... | reverse complement strand
ATCAACCTCAATGTCCAAGGCTGTAGCATAGTAGCACCCCCACTGCACGCTCCCTCTCGCACTCCCCTTCTGCTCCCCCTCCTTCTTTCCCACAATCTCCCTACCCCCCGCGTTCGCTAGTGCGTGATGAGCGGACTCATCCACACAGGCCTCGGCTCGTCGTATATCATAGCACATGTCCTCCACTCTCCTCCTCCCCCCCCCGCGAACAGCTTTGTAATAGGTCCTGCAGTAATAAACACACACATAAACACACACACATGGCACCATGGCACCAGTGTGCACCAGTGTCCTTTGGTAATGGAGAAACGGGTGTCCAGGTCGGGTATAATACACCAGTGTCCTTTGGTAATGGAGAACGGGTGTTCAGAGCTCAGAGGACTCGCGCGAACCCAAAAGTTGCCATGGTGCCATGGCAGTCTCTCTCTCTATTAGGAGGGGTAACTTCCAGAAACGGGGGTACAGGCGTAGCCGGATGACATGCTGGGTCAGAGGTTGTTACCATACACCCTCCGTGTGTGTCTGATCGTGTGGCTAATGAACGAAATGATTATCCCTTGGAAAGTATTTTCCGTTTTGCACAGTTCTCTCCCTACCCACACTGTGCGCCAAACGGGGTGGGAAAATGTGTTCAGGAGGAGGAGCAGGACCAAAGGTGGTGGGAGGCATTGGATTTTGCCGAGACAAGGGTAGGAGGCTCAGGTTATTATTGCACCACGGTGTCACAGCCGTTGTCCGTAGACGAGCCTCGTTTTCTGATAAGAAGGGTGATAGAGAGGGAGAGAGAGGGAGAGAGAGAGAGAGAGAGAGAGAGAGAGAGAAGTTTATTGACAATCCAATAGATGACTGAAGGTCGGTAAGTACAACGCCTTTTCAGGGGTGACACCGCCGCTGGGCACTCGTGGCCCAGGATTGGCGGCTATACCCCCACTCTCCGTTCGGCCTTGTTGCACGCGTTTCAGCAACACACAAAAGGGACCAAACCGTTGCCGGCCCGGGAGAGGAAAGGGGTTAGTCGGTTGGGAGAAAGGCTTTCTGTTGAGAGAAGGGTTTCAATTTTCCCAAGTAGAGCTCTTGGAAACAATATTTTCCATAACACCTAGAGGTGCTGATGGCAGAAGTGCTGGAGGGGGCAGCGAGCATAAGGGTGGAGGGGGGAAGCCCTACAAGCCCAAGTTTGGAGATGGGCCAGTGCACAGAGCTACCCGCGGCCAGTTATATAACTATCCTGGTAGCAGTTGTATTCCGAACTGTGTCGCGATGCAGAAGACATGGGTGATTGTGGGTGATTGTTTCAAACAATTCGCGACAACCTTCATTATAACCAACAAGAGTACCATCATGCAAGCGGTTCGGGAGATGCGAGAGGAGCATATCAAGGACGGGTAACTGGTCGGCTTGTTTTTTCAGTGGGCATGGTGTTATGGAGAGAAGAAGAGAGGCAGTACTTAGAGCAGTTGTGCGCACAGACTTGCTTGAGTGAAGCGACGCCTCAAACGAAACACACCCGCCGAAAACCCTCAGGAGGTGCTTCTGGTCTGAGTCTACGTCCTCTGCCCACCAACTGCTTCACTCCTGACTGACTCGCTCTGTAGCAGCCCTATAAGTCCCCAATCTGGCACATGCCTGCGCGAGGAGCTCCTCATATAATTCCTCCATCTGCCCGACCTGCGCCTGAGTGACAAGCCTCTCATCGTCCCATTCTTTTTTGGAGGCATCAAATGCGCTGCCGCGAGCCTGGCCTGCAGCTTCCCGGACTCTGCCCTCTGAAGCAGCAGCAGCGGCCACGCTCGCCTTGGCCGTCTCCTCGGCAGTAGCCAGTTTGGCCTCCAGCAAGCTTGTTTTGAGCTCCCACGCATCAAACGCGGCGTCTGCAGCCGCGAGCCTGGCCACCAGCTACTTGGAAGCAGCAGCCGCCCATGCTCGCCTTAGCCGTCTTTTTTTTGGAGACATCAAATGCGAGGCCGAGTTTCCCCCCCTTCCCATCTGTGCGCAGCAGGACAGCGTCTAATGCGTCGAATGCGTCGAATTAAGACAGCGTCTCATGCGTCTATTGACCGCTTATGAGACTTCTGGTAGAGGTAGATAATGCGCCTATTAGCCTAATAGATAAGAGGTGGAATGCGTCTAGTTAGGACGGCGTCTAAAGCGTCTCATGCGTCTAATACAAATCCAGCTCCTCATCGTCGGCCTCCTCCTCATCCGCATCCACGTCCCCAGTATCACTCAACTCAACCGCCTTTTGATCGTCACTCTCGTGGTTAAGCAGGCCCTCTAACTCGTCATCGTCGGACTGGGGATCCGCATCACCTGCGCTGCTCGACAACGTCGAGGGTGGCGCCCAAGCACCACCCACATGGCCACCGGCGGTCTTGCCTGCAGAAGCGCTCGGGGCGCCACGGTCGAGCATTGAGTCAAGACGATCTAACAGCGCCTGGGCGTCGGAGACCAGCGCCTTTTCCTCTCGCAGCGTCAACTGCTTGTGGGCACCACCACCATGTGCTCCCAACTCCTTCTGGGCACCATCGTGGGCACCACCACCATGTGCTCCGTGGCTCTCGCGCCGACGTTTGCGCGAAGCCTCAGAAGCCCCTGGGCACAAATTCTCAAACTTACGCTCTCTAGTGGCTTGATATCATATATAATTGGGAACAGACTTTTGAGAATTTCTGCGATTGCCCTTGCGCGAGGGCTCTGACGCACCATCGCCCATGTTTCCGGCTTCGCCGGACGTCGACGACGCGCGCGGCCGTAGAAAATGCCAAGGTAGATGTGGTTGTCGTGAGGAGGAGAGGTGTCGAGTTCTGCAATGGCGAAAGGCTGCTGGACAAGTTGAACGGCTTGAAGGCTTGGTGCAAGGTGACTATGTTGCTGGACAAGTTGAACGGCTTGAACGCGTGGTGCAAGGTGACTATGTTGAATCAATCAATGTCAATTGGGAGAGGGCGGAGGACAGGCAATTGCTGCGGCACTGCGCGAAAATCACACGCTCACAGAGCTCGACCTTTGGATCAATTCGCTGGGAGAGGGCGGAGGACAGGCAATTGCTGCGGCACTGCGCGAAAATCACACGCTCGCAGAGCTCGACCTTGAGCACAATAATTTGGGAGAGGGCGGAGGACAGGCAATTGCTGCGGCACTGCGCGAAAATCACACGCTCACAGAGCTCGACCTCATCGACAATTTGCTGGGAGAGGGCGGAGAGTCAGTCGTTCTTCAGTCTTGGGGCACCAGTGTCGATGGAGCCTGGAAACCTGCAGAGGCTGTGCGGGACCCCCGGGGCCCGATCTGGCCAAGCGACCTCAATCCAAGGATTCCTGCCTGAGTTAGGACGATTTCAGGTGCGGGGGCGCGGGAGGGTGTTGGATGGGGTGAGGTGGCGCAAGTGAGACGGGGAGGAACATTGAAGTTATGAAGGTATTATATATCTATTACTAAGTATATTAATATACATCTATATATATATATATGGTATATTTATGATACATAGAACAAGCTATAGAGCTTGCTGAGGCTATGTCTAAGTTAGCCTTAGTTCAGGACACTCTTTCGCCAATGTGTTGCTAATGTGTTCCTAATGTGTTGCTATAGAGCTTGCTGAGACTGTGTCTAAGTTAGCCTTAGTTCAGGACACTCTTTCGCAAAAAGACGCTAGTGTCCACCTCAACAAACTCCTTATCCAAAAGGAGTGTGCGTGCGGTGTCAAGCTCAAGGGTAAATGCTGCCACGCATTTTCTTTTTTTTTGTTTTTACTAACTGTTGCGTGCGGTGTCAAGCTCAAGGGTAAATACCCCGACCTTGGTGTGTGTAGCAAGTGTAATAGCGCCGCTAAAAAAACTGCTGCTGTGTGCGCTGTGTGCGAGAGGGGCCTTAGGGGAGAGTGTGCGCCCACTGCTTCAAGGTCAAAGACGCAAAGATAAAAAAAATGAGACTTGCTTGCTTCAATTACGTTTTGCTTCGCTTGCTCATGCCTGAAACAATGCGCCAATCAGCCCTGCTCATGCCTGAAACAATGCGCCAATCAGCCTGTCAACCAGCGCCTGCTGGCGCGCGCTACCCCTCGATTCGTGCAGCGTCCTGCATGGTGCCGCGTGCTGAATTTCTGAAATGTCAGTGCCCTAGCATGATAAAATGACAGGCGACGGGGGTGGGTGGTAAAAAACGCAGGAAAATCGTCCGATTTTCGGACCTGGTACCAATTCTTTCACCCCCAGGCGGAGTGCTGTGTCGAGTTTTCGGGAAAACGATTCCGAATTTCGAAATCCGAGTTGGTTTTCAGTCAACCTTTGTACCTAAGGTTGTACAAGGTTGTACAAAGGTTGACTGAAAACCAAGTCAGATTTCGGAATCCGGAATCGTTTTCCCGAAAACCCAGTGCCATGTCTGCGGAAACCGTGACGAGCTGCCAGTGTACCTTTTTGCCTTGGGATCAGATCCCCCGTTTGGGTCTTGCACCAGCCACTCTGGAGTCACGGTTTTGGGTTCGATTCCCGGGCCCAAACGAGAGGAAACAGGGAAAACAGGCGCACCCTGTGTTAAAGTACCGGGTTCCTCACGGGTCCCAGTACGTGATGGGCAGACTAGTGCACTAAGGCCTCGGCTCGTCGTCTCTCGTAGCACATGCCCTCCACTATCCCCCTCCCCCCACGCGAACAGCTTTGTAATAGGTACTGCAGTAATAAACAAACACACACTCCGGCGGCTGGTATGCGCCTCTGGGCCTTGCAGATGATCACGTGACCATGCGAATCAACACTCCAAAGTCCTTTCAGCTAAACGTTGGGTTCTGACCCTGTTTGCCTTGCCTCGGGCGTGGAGTAGTAACGGAGAAACTGCGTTTTCCGTAAAATTCAGTTCACTCCATTTTACTTCAAGACACCGGTTAGTTTAGGGCTCATAAGCCCGCTGTCCTAGTTTAGCCTGAGCAGTTCTCGGTCACGGTGAGGCAGAGGGGGGGTGGGGGGGGTCCCGTAAACCGAGCGATAATGGCGATCCCTTATACGGGATTATTATTGCCGCTAGCTGTAAGTCAAGGTCTAGTCACGGTCTTGGAGACCACTTCACGAAATAGAATAAGGTTCTTTTGATCCCGTAAATAAACATTCCTTCAAATCCCCAATGGCTGCCCCTTGCAACCAAATCAGCGCTCGCGCTCGACCTACGTCCATCCCACGCAGCGCCTACGGCCGGCACGTCCGTCAATCAAGGGGTTGTCATTCCAACTGGTTATTAGCCCTGTGGTATGCTTGTGCACGTGAAGTGAGAAGTAGATCGTTCTATTCTTCTGGTCGGCTATAAGGTGGTAGTCGCTGTCAGTAGGTTGGAGGCTTAGTCACGGATGTGGGGTTTAGCTGTAGTTGGATTGTGGGGGTAAGTGATAATGGTCGGCTGAGGGTTGGTAGTGAATAGCAGTGGGTTGGCGACTTAGTCACGGTTGTGGGGTTCAGACTCTGTAGAGTTCATATCCATATCTTTGTAGAAGGTAAGATGGGATGGGAGGAGGTGGTACCATCTGTAACGCAGTTTCAGGGGTGGTGATTTGAGGGTTTCTCTGCAGAGAATTGATATCTGCTGGGCGTCTGTGAGGGTGCACGTGGGTGGTTGGCTGAATGTGTCCAGAGCGTCTGATATGTGTTTTAGTATGTCGTCTCTGCGGTCTTTTGGTATTGGGCAGTGTAAGAGGATTTGAACTTCATGGCCAAATACTTGTTAATCGCAGTAATTGCATAGTCTCTTATTGTAGCTGTCTCGGGAGGTTTCTTCATAGCTGGAGTTTTTTTCCCCCCAACATCGCACACAGTCTTATAATAGGTCCTGCAGTAATAAACACACCCACTTTGGAAGGGCATGCGCAAGGAGCACACCATGCTCCTGGACGTCCGGTTTTCGACGTCTAATTACGGTGTCGACGATGAGCGTCCCAGATGGATGCCCTCGATTCATCATACTACTGGCCTTGCATCTGTGCTGGCATCTTGCAGCTATTGCCAGACAGTGACCGTCACGGGCCCGAGAGAGAGAGCGCGCGCGCGCGAGCGTGAGAGAGAGCTTTATTAGGAACTATCCATAATGGGGGGCCTCGGAGAGGAAATTTTCGACTCTGAGTCTTGCTAAAGACTGTCTTAGGTTTGGCACATGGGCAATTTTGAATGCTCAACCCAACTTTGAATGCTTGGGGTTTCATACATTTGGCCGACCTGCTGGCCGCGGCGCCGGTTCAAGCTTGGAGTACGCTGCTGTACGCATGTCACAACGCATGACTGAAACCCTTTTCGGAGGGGACCCTACACAGGAGCTCAATTGTGTCATTGTAGCTCCAGCAAACTCTCAATCGGCAAACAGTGTCCTCTGTGTCCCCGTGAAATGGCGAACTTTGAGGAGCAACATCTGAGCAGCCAGAGCGAGTTAGGATACGCGGTTTTGCGTGTGTGAAAGCCTGAGAGAAGAGCTTTTACACATAGCAAGTCTCATGCCGGGATTCTTCCGTGCAACATTTTGCCGAGCATTTGAATTTTTTGGGGGGGGATGGAGCGGTTTAATTCCTCTCAACTTTGGCACTACTTTTCTCAGCAACCGCAGCGAGCTGGATCATCATATTTGGCAAATATGAAAGCCTCGGAATAGAGCTTTCATATAAAGAAACCCACATCTCGAATCTTTCACGGTTTCTGAAAAAAAAAAACGATTCTCAACCTTTTAGGTAAAATATCCAAAGGACCCCAAATCCCTTAGCAAAAAGTCTATCCGCGCCACGTTTCTCAGCAACCACTGCGAGTTGGATCATGATCTAATATGAAAGTCCCGCCCAGTTCTTTCATCCAATCTTTCATCAGCCAAAGAAAACCGCACCCCAATGTTCGGAGCGGTTTAGGAGAAATCGGCCAGAGAATAACGAAGTGAAGTAAGGCCAAGAGTGCAGCCATTGTAAGAAAAAAGAATATTTTACTTGTGTAATTGGATTAAACTACATTGGATACACCCCTGGGGGCCACGATACACACACACACAAATGAACAATGCACGTCGTCACCCCTCCCTGCCGCCCTCCCTCTGACACAGATTCTCCTGTTTCCTCGCCCCAAGCCGAGATCCTCTACGATGAAGGAGGGTAACCTGGACACAAATGCTGCCCTTGCCGCCTGCCTAGTCTTCCCCGACGGCGTTCGAATGAGACGCAGCGAGAGATTGCTCAGAGCCACTTCGGCTGAGCACAGAGCGTGGGATGCTGCTGGCGGCAAGGGCAGCATCAAGGTCCAGGTTAACCTCCCTCCTGTCTATGGGAGACAGCGTGCCCGGCTTGCACACACCCAGCGTGAGCAAGTTGCGCGTGAAAGAGCATGGTTCCATGGTTGCCGGCAAGTCGCCGTACTTAACCTGCGTGGCTCGGCGCAAGTAGATCTCGATGTCCTTTGGCGTCTTGGTTGGGTCCAACAATTTGAGATCGGCCGCGAATTTTGCCACATCGACCAGCTTGTCGCCATGGGGATGGCGCGAGCTTTCAACCAGCGTCTCCAGCTGCTCTTTGTCTGCACGGTGTTCTGTAAGTCAGCTTCACGCGCTTAAAGGGTGGGGTAGAATCAAACGCTGCGTTAAGTTGTAGGTCAATTTCCGAGAATGAGATGTGGATCTCAAATCTCATTTCAGGAAATTGACCTACAACTTGACGCAGCGTTTGATTCTACCCCACCCTCTAGCCATCCCAGCGCACGCACGCTCCTCGACACGCATCATTTTTTAGAATGACTGCCTGTCTGCGCCTACGCATGTGGAAATCTGCACATGGTGGCAGGGAGGGGGACGATTGGGGGCGGATTCGTACGATGTTTGCGGTCTTTCAGAGACTGCCCCCGAAACTCCTCCGCAAACTCGTTTTGAGTCAGGTCCCGGTCGTCGGCGAAGAGCTCGGAATAAAGAAATTGGACGGCCTTGTCCCCATAGACCACGTCAAGCGCTTTTTTTAGCTCCACAGTCTGCCCGCTTTCGTGTCAGAGTAAAGAGCATCTGGCCCTATGCAACTAGTTCTACCTTCCCATCTCCCCAGACTCTCGCAACAGGTGCAAGTCCAGAGCAAATGGCGCCCGTGCTGTGGCCCCGCCACATTCACATCAGACGCCAATCGCAGTGTCCAAACAATGCAAAAGAGAAAAAGCTGGTCACCGACCTCTTCAAAGGACTTCAAAAAGCGCTGGCGGACGGCAACGAGAAACCCCTCCTTTGAACATTTGCCAGTAGCCTTGCCGCCATGTTCGTTGCGGTCTGTCTCAAGGGCAAGGTACAGCACGTCGTCCATCTCTTGGATCTCGTCATGGTACAAATCTTCTGATTCTTCGTGGTGCAGGATCTTGAGGAAAAGGTCACAATCAGCATCTGCGCAGATAGGCGACGTCAGAAACAGAGCCACAAAAAATCGAGTTACCATGTAACCTGCCGCACACATGATGCGGCATCGACTTTTGAATGCCAACGAGAACTAACCCTGGCTGTTTTGCTGGAGAGTCGCAATCAAGTTGTAGCCCCATTCGGCCATTTTCTTAGGTTGGTTGTTGAATTTGCGCTTGCAGTAATCGAACACGAATAGCGACAGGTCCGATCGCGGCCTTTCGGCGGCTGCTAGTTCGGCGTCATGCTGCGTTTTTGCTGCCCAAATGCTGCGGATGTGCCTCTCCGCGTCGCCTTTGCGCATCTTGAGATTAGGCACTTGTCCATTGAAGCGGAGCAGAGGGGGCACGTCTTCTCCCATGCCCATGCACGTAATCCAAGAATTGGTCACCTGCATTCCAGCAAAGAAGCTCGATTCGGCCTCTGCTCCTTTCTTCCCTTCCAGCTCTTCTATTCTGGCCTGCAATGTATGCAATTTTGCAGTTTGAGCACTAAAGCCGTTCAAGAGCTTATCCACGATCTCTGCTGACGAGTCATGGCGCGGAAAGATGGAGCAGCTGGCCAGAATTTGCTTGCTTGTGCCTGTCCGACGCCAATGGGGTCTGGGAGTCATTGACTGCGCCATCTCGTGCAACTTGACCCCGTCCTCATCCCCATATTTCTCCTCTAACAGCTCACGAAAGCTCTCTGACTGCTTCTGGAGCTGCATTTCGTACTCTTTCAACACTTGCTCGTGCTCTTGTCTTGAAATAGAGAGCTGGAGTTGATCGAACATTTTTTCGCTTTGCGCATTGACAACAACCAGCTCCGCACGCAAGTCCATGCAGTCCGACTTCATTCGCAAGAAAGACCCCTTGAGCTCCGTCGCCTGCTTGATCAGCTGCTCGTTCTCTCCCAACTTCGCCTCAAGCTCCCACCCCATGGCGTTGTTTTGCAGCTCTAGTTCTTCGTTGGCGTGTTGAAGCCGTTCCTTCTCCTTTTGTATTTCCAATATCTTTGCGTATAGCGTTTCCTCCTTCGTCGGGGCGTCGCTCGCAGTTGAATTGGGCGATGCCAGCGATGTCGGAGACTTTTGCGAGAATGGAGACGACTGCCGCGCCTGTGGAAAGCCAGGCATCTCCGCCGACACGCTGCTGTCGCTCGCCTGCGCACCCGGCTCCGCCCGCACCTTTGACAGTTCCGCCCGCATCTGTTCATAGAGGAAAAAGTAGGGCGCAGACATTTCGCTGCTGTCGCTCTCCTGCGCACCCGACTTGCTGCCGGCGGGCGAAGATGCGCCCCTGGGCACTGCCCCGGCGAAGATGGCCTGGGTAAGCTGCGCACGGACGTGCATGAGGACCTTTTGAAATGGGCCTGGGCGCTCGGCGATGCGGCGAAGGACCTCGAGGCTCTTTACTGTGGCTGTGAGGCTCGGCTGCGACTCACCCCTGAGGCGCAAGTGGTCCTGGAACTCGAGGAGCTCGGTCTCGAGTGTGAGTGCGAGCGAGGCGAAGGACAAGGCCGCGCCGTCCGAGCCAGGATATTCCACCATGGAGTTCCGTAGGTGATCCTTGAGGAGAACCTTCTTCTGGATGGGCACAAAGCCGTCGTCACGCAACGGCGCAACCTTGTTGAAGGGAATGGGCTTTAGACGCGCAGGGCTCGAGTCGCCGGCGTGGTAGGATGCGCGACGAGCGCCCACCACGCGCTGCACTTTGGACTGGCGGCGAGGGTAGACTGTGGACGACGGGTAAAAGGTACTGGGCTTCCGCGCCAGCAAATAGTCCTCCCCGGTCGTGGGCGTCCATGGGCGATCCTCGTAGAAGCCTTCCGGCTCGGCCTTTGCACGAAGCCCGGCCTCTTTTCTGCCCGCAGGCTGCAAGAACGCTACGACGCCGTCGCCCTCCTCCTCGCCCTCTCGGGGACCATGGCAGAGCGTCAGAATCCGCGACATCGGCGGGACCGCATTAAATGCCACACATACACACGGGCCCTACGATCGTTCGTGGACCGCTCATTTGAGACGATGTCCTGGAGAACGACGGAGGGACCGCCGCAGGGCAATATAGGCGACGGGAAGCTGGCCCTGCTCTTTCTGATCAAGGAGGGCCCAAACAATCCCGGCGTATGGCGGCGGTGGCTGCAGGTGTGGTGTGTGTGTGTGTGTGTGTGTATGTGTGTACAATGCTCACACACAAGCCGTAATGCGGGCTGTGGCTGCAGGGCGCTCCAGCAGAGCACTACTCGGTAACAGTGCACGCCAAGTTCCCAGACTTGGTGCACGCAGAGATGTTCAAGGGCAACTGTATCCCGCCAATCCCAACGCAGTGGGGCTCGGTGTCGCTGGTCGAGGCGCACCTGGAGCTCTTGCGCAAGGCCCTGCAGGACCCGCAAAACAGGATGTTTATCTTGCTATCGGACGCGTGTCTGCCCATCGTTTCATTTGAAACAGCCCGCAGCGAGCTCATGCAAGCGGGAGGCGAGTGGGTGCACGACAAAAGCTACTTCCACACGCATGCAGACAAGCAACAGCGAGACCAGCGGCGCTACTTTCAGCGGTTCGTGGCCGCGCACCGTGAGGCTCAGGCCGACTCTGAGGAGGAGGAAGTGCTGCTGCTGAGTCACATCATCGACGAGCATGCCCACGGTGGGCCCAAGCCAAAGCCCGTTGTCTGGGCGCACTCGCAGTGGTGTATTTTGTCTCGCCGCCACGCTGAAATACTGTGTGACTCGAACCCCGTCGAGGAAAGGCGACGCAAGCTGTGGCTGAGCGCGTACGCGAAAGCATTGACAAATGATGACGTAAATAAGAACCTTACCCTGGCGCCTGATGAGCTCTTCATCCTCTCCTATCTCCGTGATTATGAGAGACGCACCGGCAGTGTGATCAAGTGCGAGAGCAGAACTGTCACTTATGGCCGCTGCTGTCTTGATGCGGGCAGCTGCCAGTGCGGCCCGGAAAGAGCGAAGCACCCACAATCACACAAGAACCTTCAGCATGACTTCGTAAAGTCCTGTGACATTCACATGGCTCTGTTTGCACGCAAATTCAGCCCTGGGGTCGAAGATGGAGGCCGGTGGGTATGGTGGCATCGCCTATGGGAGGCAGGGGGTGCTACCCTCCAGAAACGGATTGAGGAGCGGGCGAAGCTAGCCCAATTGTGCCACTGGGAAATGCAAATGCGTGACGAAACTTCTCGCACCAAGCCCAGTCTCCGGCAGCAGCAGGAGTTAGCGGCCTACTTATCAAACCACCCTGTGCCCGAGAGCTGGCAACTGCATCTCTACCGGTGTTCACCCGCACATTCGAGCCGGGACGTGGAGGAGAGAAGCGTGGACTCATCAGATGACGACGCGCCTCTCGTCAAAATCCAGAGTCGCCATGTCAGCCCATGCCTGCCACATCGCAACACACATCCTCCTCCTCCTTCTCCAAGCGAGATGGAGGAGGAGAAGGACACATGCCTGCCACATCGCAACACACACACATGCCTGCCACATCGCAACACCAAGTCCGTCGTAACACCAAGTCAGTCAGACTTCCCCCTCTCGAAGCACACACCGCTGCCAGAAGCCGCCGCCCCTGCGCGTGTACACGGGTCCGACGCCGAGTTTTCCGTGAGCGCGAACTCGGGCGGGAGGGTGCGAGAGCAGGAGCGGCGTGAGGAACGAAGTTGGGGAGAGGTGCCGGCGCAGGCGAGTGGACACTTGAAGAAGCGCGGTTCGTGTGATGCACCGGGCACTTGGCGAGATGATGTGACTCGCCGAGATAACGTGCTGTCAAGTGCCAAGAAGAAGCCGAAGAAAGAAGGTGAAGGGCTTCAGAGCCACCAACTTGCGGCCGTCTGTCGAGAGCCCCTTGAGGTGACACAGATGCCGGCTTTCGTCCGAGCGCTGAGGTCAGTCAAGGCAATCTCCGATGCGCACCACGTGCTGGAACTACTGAGCAAGGGTCCAGCCGCCGCCGCCGCCTCCAACGAGGGGGCAGGCGCAGGGCCGCCGGAGGGAGGTCAAGGGGGACGAGGTGCGTGCGGCAAAGGTGGAGGGCTTTGTGTTGACGCTGAGGCGGGGACAAAGGGCGCGCAGGCGTTGCTCAAGGCTCTGGTTTGCGCGGGGGGCTTGATGGTCTTGAGCGATTGGGTGGCGGACGCGGAGTGGGGCCAGGACAAGGGGTTCGCGCTGCTTTTGCAGCGTACATTGGACGCGCTGGAGTTGACGCCCTTTGCAGAGCTCGGGAACACGATACAGGAGCGCCAGCAGGCGCTCGGGGCCTCCAAAATCCTGCCCAGGCTGCAGGATTGCTGTCGACGGTACTTCAAAGACTCTGATCTGAACCGCCGGCGCAAAGCGCTCGTCGCGAAAATCAAGGAGGAAACGCAGACCATTAACTAGTACAGATAGTATTAGTTAACAATAGGAGGAAATGCAGACCGGCTCCTCTTAGCTCTTTTAGCTCTCAGCCTTCGAAGCGGCTCCGGATCTTTGGGTCTCCGCCCAGAGCGCCTTGTGCTCTTGCTGCGTAGGATGCATTTTTTTTTAAACAAGAAAAAATGTTGCCGTTTTTGGACCCTGTCTCTAATACATCCGATCACATGAGCAAGAAATTAGCAACACATTAGCAACACATGAGCAACACATGAGCAACACAATAGCAGCACATTAGCAACACATTATCAACACATTAGCAACACATTAGCAACACATTATCAAGTGTGATCTATTTTGTGTAGGTTGATGCTGTTTGCCTCTTGTGAATGGCACCTCTGCTAAGGTGTTGCTAATGTGTTGCCAATGCGTTGCTAATGTGTTGTGACTGGCACGGAGCGTAGTGAGAAGTTGCTAATGTTTGCTATTGTGTTGCTAATGTGTTGCCAATGTGTTGCTAATGTGTTGCTAATGTGTTGCTAATGTGTTGCTAACACGTTGCTAATGTGTTGCTGATGTTTTGCTGATGTTTGCTAATGTGTTGCTAATGGGTTGCCAATGTGTTGCCAATGGGTTGTCAATGTGTTGCTAATGTGTTGCTAATGGCACGGAGCGTAGTGAGACGTTGCTCCAACTAGTAAGTAATGGTCCCTGGAGAAGATGCCCCGAATCTGGGTCAAGTTGATGAGGTTGAATCCCTGCGTTCTGGCTGGCCGCAGTGCGGCCTTGCGGACTAGCGTCACACTCGGTGATCTGGAGCCTCAAGACCACAGATTTTCTGATTGTTTCACAGGTTTTCTGAGTGTTACACCGCTCTAATCAAGTTTCTATACACTTTGCATATCTCTGTCTGATGGTTGCACAAATGATGGCAACCGGTGCAGTACCAATGGTAGCCGCTCAGTACTTCCCCTTGCTGAGCAGTTAGGCAACCGCCCATGCCCTTGCGCGCGCCCGCTCTCAGCCGTACATCAGCAGAGGTATTCGATACGCGCAGGATCAGCGAGCGCACGCGAGACATCCTTGTCCGTGACGTCCGTGGTCCAATTCTCATCCAGAGCCGCAACCTTGGTCAGGAGCACAGAGTAGCGTCGACGAGCCGCCGGCGAGCGGGGCCCTCGGGAATATCTTCCAGGGGAGGAGTCAGCAGTGGCTTTGGTTGACAGATCTACTGCTACCATTGTATCGCCGCGAGCCAGGGCGTTTTGGAAGGTTCTTGCTGGAGATGCTCCCACTGCGGACACTGTCACTGCGCAATGAAAATAAACAAAGTAATAAAAATTTGAAAGTGCTTGGAGATGCTCCTACTACAGACACTGTCACTGTGCAATATATTTCATATATTGCGCAAATAAAAATGATGTGGTGGCGGCAGGGTGTGACGGTGTGTCGGTTTTTGGGGGGGGGGGCACAGCATGCACCAAGGCTGCTTCTCGCTGAAGATAATCTAACCCCTTAACCATGAACCTGAACCTCAAACGCTAAATCCACAGCACCTGAGTTGATTGAAATAAGGATGTCTCCGAGAGAGACGTTCTCTATTCCAACAGAAACACTCTTCCCCCCAGAGGAGATTAGACGTTTTTGCACCACCTTGTAAACCCGCGTAATTTTGTCCTCCTGTTGTTGTTGTTGGCTCGGGTTATTTATCCTTATTATTCCATTCTGCTATAACTTCTGGACACACATAGTAGTAGGTCTCTTTTGCCTCTATAGTAGGTCTCTTTTGCCTCTCCATTCTGCTATAACTTCTGGACACACATACCTGAAAAGGCGGCCAAAAACGCCAAGAACACTAAATGACTAACTGAACTAAACTGAACTAAACTGAACTAAACTGAAGTCAGGAAACGCAAATACCTGAAAAAGAAGGCCAAAAACACCAAGAACACTCCTCCACACGAGCTCATCCTCCAGCGCTGAGGGGGAGGAAGGGAGGGAGGGAGGGAAAGAGAGGCCAATTGGCATCGCTACCACCCCTCCTGCCCCCCCCCCCCCCGCCCCCCCCCGCGCCGGCGGGGCGGC
>Ga0315905_10004140_pt1 | contig 14809 bp, 9 predicted proteins | sample LakEriMetagenome_5_FD_203522 | JGI IMG/M metagenome (GOLD analysis project Ga0315905, IMG submission 203522) | Freshwater fungal communities from buoy surface, Lake Erie, Ohio, United States - Buoy 4 MA121 | ecosystem: Environmental > Aquatic > Freshwater > Lake | place: USA: Lake Erie, Ohio... | reverse complement strand
CGCCGCGGCCGCCGCCCGCCACCCGCGCGCCCAGGAGCTCCTGCTCACCCAGGCCGCCCAGGCGCGCGACGCCCTCCGGGGCGCCCGCGGCGGGCCCCCGGCGGCCGCCGCGAGGGCGCGCCGCGCCGCCGCGCTCGAGGCGCTGCTGCACGACCGGCAGGGCGCGCCCATCGCCGCGCGCGACGCGGCCGGGAGCGCGTGGCCGATGCGCCTCAAGGCGTGGTGGTCGGTCAAGGACGCCAACCCGACGTACGTGCTCGAGGGGACGGCCGGGTTTGTGCGCGCGGTGGCGGCGCGCCCGGGCGACACGTTCATGCTGCTGGTCGCGCCCGTGCTCAAGCCGCGGCGGGGCCAGTCGACGGCGGCGGCGGCGGCCGGCGGCGATGATGCTGCCGCTGCCGCTGCCGCTGCCGCTGCCGCTGGCGCTGCCGCTGGCGCCGCTGCCGCTGCCTCCCCGGCCGACGCCGGCCAGGCCAAGCAAGACGCCGACGAGTCCTACGAGATGACGGCCGACGGCGAGGTGCTGCACGAGCTGCGCGTCGAGGTCATCGAGACGTCGTCGTCGGCGCGGCGCGTGCCGCGCGGCCCGGATCCTGCTGCGGCGGCGGCGGCGGCGGCCGCGTCGTCTGCGGCGGCCGCTGCTGCTGCTTCGCGAAGCGAGGGCGGCGGTGACGACGGCGCGATCGCCTCCATCCTGGCCGCCATGCGGGGCGAGCAGGAGGGCGGGGCTGCCGCCGCTGCTGGCCCCGGGGCGGGCGGCGGGCGCAAGGGGGGCCGCGGCGGCGGGCGCAAGGGCGGCGGCGGCGGGCGGGGCCAGGGAGGCCGCGGAGCCGCCGCCGCCGCCGCCGCCGCCACCGCCGCTGCTGCCGCTGCGGCCGCCGCCTACGGGCCCCAGGCGGGGAACCGGTCGGGCCCGAGCGGCGCCGACGGCGCCGCCAACGGGCGCTACGTGTCGGACGGCACCTACGACTTTTCGCCCACGGGGCCCGCCGCGCTGGCCGCGCAGCGCGCGCAGCAGCAGCAGCAGCTGGCGCGGCGCGCGGCCGCCCTGCGGCTGCACCAGCACCAGGCCGGCGGCCTCGCCGGCGGCACCGACGCCCTCGTGTCCCCGCGCGTCGAGGAGCACGGCGACGCGGCCTACCGCCTCTACATGCGCATGCTGAGCGGCGCCGCCGCGGCCGCGGCGGCCTCGGGCGCTGGCGGCGCGGGTGGCGTGCCTGTCGCGACCAAGGTGCCTGCCAAGCGCGGCCGCCCGTCCAACCTCGTGCTGCAGCAGCGCGCGCTCGAGCGCCAGCAACAGCAGCACAGCGTCGCGCTCATGGCCGCGGCCGCCGCCGAGCAGCTCGAGCTCGAGCAGCAGCAGCAGGAGGCGGTCGCAGCGTACGAGGCTGCCGCGGCTGCTGCTGCGGCGGCCGCTGCGGCGGCGCCGACGCCGGCGGGTGGGGCGCCGCCCGGCTCTGCGACGACGACGACGGCCGACGGGGCCGCCGTTGTTGCCTCGACGACGCCCGTGTCGGCCGAGGAGTACGCCCGGCTGTACGAGGCGCAGGTGCAGCGGTACTACTCGCAGCAACAGCAGCAGCAGCAGCAGCAGCAGGCACAGCAAGGCGAGCAGCAGCAGCAGCACCAGCACCAGCAGCTGCTCATGTCGCCCGTCTACTACCACCAGCTGTGGCAGCGCATGCAGCAGCAGCAGCAGCAGCAGCAGCAGCAGCAGCAGCAGCACGGGAACGGCGCGCCCTCGTCCGCGGGCGGGACGTCGGCCAAGGGCGCCAGTGGTGCCGACGACCCGCACGCGCAGGCCCAGGCGGCCGCGGCCGCTGCCCTGGCGGCGGCGGCGGCGGCCGCGGCGGCCGCCGCCTCGACCCCTCGGCCGCCCGAGCACGCCGGGGCGGACGGGGCTGGTGGCTCAAGAGATGGCGGTGCGGCTGCCGCGGCCGTGGACGACCTGCAGGCGCGCGGCGAGGCGGCGGCCGCGGCCATGGCCGCCGCCACGGCCGCCGCGGCCGCGCTGCTCGGCGGTGGAGGCGGGGGCGGCTATGGGGGCGGTGGTGAGGCGGCCGGGTCGCGCGCTGCTGCCGCCGAGCATCAGCAGGGCCAGTCGGCGGCCGCCGGTGCCGCCGCCTCGTCCGCCGCGGCCGCGATGACGCCGGCGGGCGCGGCGGCGCCCCCCGCGGCCGGGCTCGGCAGCGCGAGCGCCGCGCTGGCCGCCGCGCTCAGCGCCGTGCTCATGTCGGCCCCGCCCCTGCCCACGCCCGCGCCGCCCGCCGCCCCGGGGCACGAGGCGGTCGCCGCGATGACGGCGGCGGCCATGAAGACGGCGGCGGCGGCGGCGGCGGCCGAGTACGATGCCGCCGCCGCCGCCGCTGCTGCCGCTGCTGCTGCTGGCCAGCCCGCCAACGACACGCCCGACGCGCCGCCGCCCGAGCCGGCGGCCGGCGGCGACGCGCTGCACGAGCTCGTCGCGGCCGCGGCCGCGGCCGGCGCGGCGGCCGGCGACGTGGCGGGGGCCCAGGAGGAGGCGGCGGCGGCCGGGCGGCAGGGCGACGGCGGCCGCCAGGCCGCGCCCGCGCGGAGCGCCGCGGACCTGCCGCCGGCGGACCTGCGCAAGAGCGGCAGCGACCAGCAAGGCAGCGGCGGCGGCTCGGGCGGCGACGGGCGCGCGCCGGCGGCGGCCGTCGACGCGGCGCCCGCGCCGTCGTCCAAGTGCGTGCGCATCTCTCCCGGCGCGTCGGACGACGACCGCCGCGCCGCGGCCGCCCTGGCCGCCGCCGTGACCGCGGGGCCTCCCGCTCCCGAGCTGGCGGCCGCGGCCGCTCCTGCCCACCCTCCTGTGGCCGCTCCTGTGGCCGCCACCGCCGCCGCCGCCGCCGCCGCCGCCCGCCGCCCGCCGCCGCTGCCGATGCCCCCGCCGCCGTCCCGCCTCCAGTCCCCCGCCGTCGTCACGTGGAGCTCGCTGCTCGCGACGCCGGCCACGGCCACGGCCACCGCGGACGAGGTCGGCGGCGGAGGGGCTGCTTCTTCTTCTTCTGCTGCTGCTGCTGCTGCTGCTGCTGGCGGCGGCAAGGTGGTGCCTCGCGCTGCTGCGGCTGCGGCTGCTGCGGCTGCTGCGGCTGCTGCTGCGAGCGCGCGCGCCCCCCCCACTGCCGCCGCCGCCGCCGCCGGCGGGGACGCGCGCGCGGCCCTCGCGCTGGGCTCGCCGCTCGTCTCCGTGCGCGACGCGCGCGTCGCGTGCCCGGCCGTCATGCTCGCCCTCCAGGAGCCTGCCGTTGGCGGCCGGGGGATGGGGGCGGGGGGGGCATCAGCAGGGACGGCGGCTGGGGCCGCGGCGCCCGCTCGCGACTGATGCACGTTGTTGCCTGTGGGTTTTTGTTGTTTTTTTCGAGGCGCCCGAGTCGTGTTTTGCGCGGCATCTAGATACGTCATGCATACTATACATACGCCCGGTCGTGGCCCCCCCACCACCTTTTTGTGATGCACGGCGACGACGACGACGACGACGACGACGACGACGACGACGACGACGACGACGACGACGACGACGACGACGACGACGACGACGACGACGACGACGACGACGACGACGATGACGACGACGACGACGTGCCTTGCGGTGCGAGCGAGGGAGGGCAGATCGCGAGCGCCCGCGCTTCTCCGGAAGGTCCGCCAGAGACGCTCTCGCGCGCCTACCCCCCCCCGCGCCTCGCGCCCCGCGCGCGCCTTGGGCCTGGCAATCGCCTCGGCACCGGATAGGCGTGTCGGTCGGCTCGTCGCCTGCCTCCCTGGAGCCCAATGAGGCTGGGAGCGCGCGGGGGGGGGGGGGGGAGGGGCGCGCGCGACGGCCTCAAGCCAAAAAGCGAAGGGGGGGCCACGTAGACCTGCGGTCTCATGAGTCGTCGACCCCCTCGACGCCGCGCGCCCGCTTCCATTCTTTCCGAGTCTCAACCTACCCACAACCCACTCTCCCAACCTACCTCCGGCCGCGTCTCCTCTTTGTTAGAAAGCAGGCGCGCCGCTTCTCCCTTTTGTCGTCTCTCGCGGAAGAGAGCGCGACGCTTGCAGATATAGCTGACCTCACCGCTTTGGCCCCGCCGCGCGCCTCCCGGGCTCCCGCTCTCGCCCCCAGGCGCAGGAGGAAGTCAAGGACCGCGCGCGCGACTCGCGCGCCGCCTGTAGCATCACCGCCCTTGTACGCAAGCCTAGAAGGAGGGCTTTCCCCCCCCCCTCACTCGCCCATCCCCCCCAAGTTTTTTCTTTCACACCCGCCCAGCTGAGACAGACGCCTGGCAAGCTGTAGGCCCCACGCAAGCGCCGCACCCGCCAAGCAAGCAGCATGGAAGTCCCACTGAGTGTGATTGGGGCAGAGGTCAGTGACGCGACGCGACGGACGGCCGTCTCGAAAGGCCAACGGCACCAGCGAGTGACGAGGAGGGAGGGGCACACCAGGCGTCCTCCTCCTCTCCCTTTGCCCGTTCCGGGCGCGCGCGCGCGTCGCCCCGAGGGACCGGCGATGGTCGGGCGCAGGCGCGATGTCCGCGGCGCTTCTCGCCGCGCGCTCCGCGCGGCGCCCGAGGGCTCGACCGCGCGCGCGCGGGGCGAACCGCAAACTGAGGGCGCCGACCCGCACGTCGCCTCGTCGCCGCCGACTGGTTTGGCCGGGCGTCACTCGGCCCATGCAAAACCTCTCTCTCTCACAAACAGACACACCCACGCACCCATCGCACACCGCCGAAAACAACAGGTCGGCAAGCACCTGTCGCGCGGCGACGAGCACCAAGGCGTCTCCCTGCAGGGCGTCCAGGCGCTCCTGCCGCTGCGGCTCGTGTGCCGGGAGTGGCGCGACCTGGCCACGCTCGGCGCCGCCTCTGCCGAGCTCGACTTGGACGCCGAGGACGAGGAGGGGGACGGGGATGAGGAGGATGCGGCGGATGGACACGGGGCCGCGGCGGCGGCGCCTTCCCGCCCCTTGCCCTCCGCCGCTGCCTCCCCCTCGGCCGGCCCCGCCCTCCTCCTTCCCACGACGACCTCTGCCCCCACCATCCACACCACCACCACCACCGCCGCCGACGCCACCCCTGTGGCGCCGGCGGTGGGCGCCCCGCCCCTGTTGCCGCAGCAGCAGCAGCAGCAGCAGCAGCAGCAGCAGCAGGGGCAGCAGCAGCACGCAGCCGCGCCGTCGTCGTCGATGCCGCCGCCGCCGTCGTCGTCGTCGGCCGCCTCTCTCCTCCTCCACCCCTCGTCTTCCTCTTCCCGCCCCCCCCTGCAGAGCGGCCGCCGCCCGCGCCACCCGATCGACGCGCTCGCGCGCCGCTGCCCGCGCCTCGAGTCGCTCGCGCTCCACGTCGGCCCCCGCGTCACCCCGCGGCAGCTGTCGCGCGCGCTCGAGCGCGCGGGCCGCCTGCTGCCGCGCCTGGCGGCCGTCGCCGTGCTCTTCAACGACGCGTCGACCACGCTGCGCCGCGACGACGTCGCCGGGCTGGTGGGCGCGCTGCACGCCGGGACGAGCAGTGGCGGCAACGGCAGCCGCCTGCGCGCCCTGGCCGTGCGCGCCGCCTTTGCGCCGGACGACGCCGACGTGTTTGGCGGCCTGGCCTCGGCGGCGGCCGTCGCGTCGGCGTCGGCGTCGTCCCCGTCTTTGTCCTCGCCCTCTGCCAACCACCACGACGCGCCCGCGCCCCCGCCGCCCTCGTCGCTCCTGCTCCCGCGCCTCGAGGAGCTGCGCCTGCTGTCGGGCGACCCGGCCGTGGCCCCCGCCGCGGGCGGCGGCCTGACGGACGAGCACGTGCGGTCGCTGGCGCGCGCTTTGGGCGCCGCCACGCTCGGCAGCGGCAGCGGCATCGGCAGCGGCCTGCGCGTGCTCGAGTTTCCGGGCCACGCGCGCCTGTTCACGGGCGCGACGCTCGCGCTGCTCGCGCCCGCATGCCCGCGCCTCGAGGCGCTCGCCGTGACGCCCGCGCGCGCGGCGCCGGCCTTTTTCGCGTTCGAGCCGCTGGCGCCGTGCCGCCGCGGCGGGCGTGAGCGGGCGTCGCCGTCTTTCTTCGCGCCGTCCGTGCTCGCGCCCGGCGGCGCCGCCAGCGGCGTGCCCGTCGGCATCGTCGGGCAGGCCGACTACACGCTGTCGTCGGACGCGGCGCTCGACGCGCTCGCCGCGCTGGTCGTGGCGCGCGGCGGCGGTGGTGCCGCTGCCGGCGCGGCGGCAGCCCTCCACCTCGCGCTCGCGGCGCCGACCCTCCACCTCGAGATCGGCGTGCCCGACGCGCGCTGGGCCGCGGCCCTTCTCGCGCGCGTCGACGCCCTGCACCGCATGCAGCTCGAGCAGGAGCACCAGGATCAGGGCGCCGCTGCTGCCTCGCCCCCGACCCCCCCTCTGCCGCTGCGCCTGGCCGCGCACGTGCGCGAGCCGGCCGACGGCGGCGCCATCGCCGCGCTGTGCGCGGCGCCCGGCGCGGCCGACGGCGCGCTCGTCGCGCTGTCGCTCGAGTCGCGCGGCGCGCCGACGCGCGAGGACGTCGCCGCTCTCGGGCGCCTGCGCGGGCTCGAGCGCCTCGCGCTGCAGTGCGTCCGCTGCTCGGGCGGCGTCGTCGCTGCTGCCCCTGCTGCGGGCGGCCTCGGCGCCGCGCTCAACGCCGCCGCCGCCGCCGCCTCGACGGCCGCCGCCGCACCCGCCTCGGCCACCAACACCTCTGCCCCGCCGCCGCCGCCGCCGCTCCTCGACGTGCTCCCCGGCGCGTGGAGCGGCCTCGCGTCGCTGCGGGCGCTCCACCTCAACGTCAACCCCGCCTGGCGCCCCGCGCTGACGCCTGACGCCGTGCGCGCCGCGGCCGCCGCGTGGCCGCAGCTCGAGGCGCTGCACCTGCGGCTCGGGTGCGCCGACGCCGTGGGGGGCGGGGGCGGCGGCGGCGGCGGCGCTGGCGGCGGCGGCAAGGAGGGCGTCGAGCGCGCGCTCGCCGGGTTTGGGCGCCTGCGCGCGCTGTCCCTGTCGTGGCTCGGCGGGGAGGGGTCCGCGGCGGCGGCGGCTCAGGCCGCGGCGGCTCAGGCCGCGGCTGCTGCTGCTGCTGCTGCGGCGGCGGCGGCGGCCCAGCAGGCGGCCGCGGCCGCGGCTGCCGCTGCTGCTGCTGCTGCTGCTACCGGGCCGCCCCCTTTTCCGGCGTCGACGTCGGGCGCCTCGGGCGGCCTCGGCGACGCGCCGCCGCCGCCGCCGCCAGCGGGCAAGAAGGGCGCGCCCGCGGCGGCTCCTGCCGCTCCCGCCCCCGCCGCCCCCGCGGCGCCCTCGCTGGCGTCCTCGTGGCCGCCCCGCACCAGCGGCGGCGGCCCCGCGGCGCATCTGCTGCAGCACCGCCGCCCGCCGGGCGTCGTCGCCGTCGGCGGCGGCGGCGGCGGCGGCCCTTCGTCGGCCACCGTCACCTCGCCGACCGGCGCGGCCGCCGCCCTGATGCGCGGCCTCCGCCGCCGCTCGCTCGACGGCATGCACGGCGCGGGCGGCAGCCCCGTAGCGCTCGACGTCGCCGCGCTGCCGTCGGTGCTCGAGGAGCTGGCGCTCACGTCGATCCACGCCGTGCGGCTCGGGGTTGGTGCCGCTGCCGCTCGTGCTGGTGCCGCCGCTGGTGCGTCCGCCGCCTCTGCCGCCCCGCCCCCGCCCGCGCTCCTGCTGCCGCGCCTGCGCCGCCTGTCGGTCGACGGCCACTTTTGCGTCGGCGACGACACGCTCGAGGTGCTGGTGGCCGGCGCTGGTGGCGGTGGTGCCGAGGGCCTTGCGGCGGCCGCCGACGGCGAGCGCCCCCCGAACCACCACCTCCCCCGCCGCGCGTCGCTCGAGCACCTCGCGCTGACGCTGGTCGGCCGGCAGCCGCTGACGGCGCGCGGGCTGCAGCGCGCGCTCGGCGGGGGCGGGGGCGTGTCGCTGCGCTCGTTGCTCGTGCACGACTACCGCGACGGCGCGCTCGCCATGGACCAGCGCTGCGTGGCCGCGGGCGCGAGGGTGGTGGCCGCAGCAGCAGCTGCTGCTGCTGCTGCCGCTGCGGCCGCCGCCACGACGACGACGACGACGGCGCTGACGACGCCGACGCTCGCCGCGGCCCTCCCGCGCCTGCGCGCCCTGCGCCTGTCGACCCCCGACGTCGTGCACGCCGCCCTGGTCCCGGGCTGCTACAGCGGCTACGGCCGCCTGCGCCGCCTCGACCTCGTCGGCAGCCAGGAGCAGGCGGCCGCGTCGCTGTCGGCCGCGTTGCCGCTGTGCTGCATGCGCGCGCGCCACGGCGCGGCGGCGGTGGCGGCAGCGGCGCAGGCGGCGGCTATGGCGGCTCAGCAGCAGCAGCAGATGCAGCAGGCGCAGCAACAGCAGCAGCAGCAGCAGCAGGCGGTGGCCGTGCCGGCCTGACCTGAAGAAGAAGATACGACCAACGTTTCCTGTCCCGTTTTGCCCCCCCACGGGCCTCGTTTTTTTGTGTTTTTGATGCACCGCCCCTCTTCGTTTTTGAGTTTTGTGTTTTTTCGCCTCCCGCGACGCGGTATTTTTTTCCATGCTTCCGCTCGCGCCCTTGCCGCCCGCGTTTTTTTTTTTAATTTCATACCCCACCGACGCAGATTTTCGAGCCCTTGATGATGAGAGCTCCCACATGTGTTACAGAACAACAGCACCGTTTCCAAACAACGTGAACGCGCTGAACAGAGGGCGAGCGTCTGCGTGTGGCGCTCGGGCGAGTCGGCTCTCTCTTACGCGCGCCATCCCGCGCCGCTCGCCTGCTCGGCCGCCGTGCGCCGCGCGCGGTCCTGGCTCGCTGCCGCCGTCGCGTTTGTCGCCGCGATCGCCGCGGCCGTCGGGCGCAGGTACGAGGGCGACGTTGTGGTGGTGGTGGTGCTGGCATTATTGTTGCGGCTGCCCAGAGGCGGCGTGCGCGGCGGCCTGGCGGCGGCAGCGGCGGCGGCGGCCCTGTTGCGGGCGGCGCGGCGCCGCGCCGACTTGCTGGGGGCGTTGACGGCGGGCTGCTGCGGCGGCGGCTTGGATGCCGCTGCGGGACGAACCGGGCCTTTGCCGGCCGCACCAGCAGCAGCAGGCTGCGAGACCGAGACGCGCGCGGCGGCCGACGGCCGCGGCGGCGGCGCCGCGACGGGAGGCGCCACGGGGGCCGCCGCCTGGGGAGCGGGAGGCTCCGCCGCGACGACGATGTCGGGCTGCGGCTCAGGCTGCTGCTGCTGCTGCTGCTGCTCGCGGGCGTAAAAGGTCTCCTCGAGCTCGCCCTGCAGCACGGCGGCGGCGGCGCCGCCGCCGCCCGCGGCCATCACGTCGCTGAGGCGGGGGTTGCGCGGGGGCGAGGGGGCGACGGCGATGTCGGCGGCGGGGGTCGTCGCGGGCGTCGTGGTCACCGTCGCGGCTGGTGGGGGGACGTACGGCTGCGGCGAGCCGGCGTCCGCCGCATTGCCCCGACCGAAGCAGGCGCGGAAGCACGAGGCCATCTCGGCAAAAATCGAGTCGTTGGCCCCGACTTGCTTTTTGGGAGCGCGGAGCAACGGGTGGTCGCGTCTGTGCGATGCTGTGGATGTGGATACGCGCGGGGCGCGTATGTGTAGCGTGTGTCTTGACACGTGTGTTGTGACGCGCGCGCGCGCGCGCCCTTGACGGAGCACGCGGCGTGTTTGTGGCCGGACTGGGGCGGCGAGGCGGAGCGGACGGGAGCGGGCGGGCGCGCGGCCGCCGCCGCCGAAGCCGGGAGGCCTGGATGGATGGTCCGAGTGCTCAAGACGCATTGTGCTCTCGCTCCTTATGAGCCGATGAAACCCTCTCCCGCGCGCTCAACACTTCCCATCACTTATCCTGCACACCTCCCTCTCCTCCCTCGGCCCCTCTGCGCGCGCGCCGCGACCCCCCCCCTCCCACGTCGCGCTGCCCTCCACGACTTCCTACTCCCTTCCTCCCCGGCGCGCGTTTCGACGCCCGCCCCGCGAATAGCATCGCCCACTCGCCAGCTTGATTCTTTGCGCCAAGATTGACTAGCGACCCCTGTTACCGCCGCGCGCGCGGCGCAATACCCGGCGCGCGCTTGGGCCGCAAGTTGCGGCCCGCAACAAAATGGCCGAAAATTTCGATGCACATTTTTTTGCCGCCCCGTCGGCCGCTCGCCGGTGCCGCCGCCGCCGCCGCGGCACCCCGCCGTGCGCGCTGCTGCTCCTGGCGCTCGTCGCGATCAACGTCGCGACCCTCGTGCCGGGCGCCGCCGCCGCCGGAGCTGCCAACGCCTCTGACGCGGGGCTGTCGGTCGAAGAAGTCGCTGTTTCTGCTTCTCCCTCTCCTGCCGCCGTCGAGGCCGCCGCGAGCAACGTCACCGCGGCCCCGCCCGCCGCCGCCGCCGCCGCCGATCCCTCGCCGCTTCCAGCAGACGTGGCAGGCGTGGCGGCGGTGAGCAACGTCACCGCGACCCCGGCCGCCGTCCCTGCTGCCGCCGCCGCCCCGGCCGACGGCGGCGGGGCGCCGGTCGAGGAGGCCGCGGCGGCCACCACCACCACCGCTGCCGCAGCCGCCCGTGCGACCGACGACGGGCTGCTTACGGCTGTCGCCGCCGCCGCCGCCGCCCCCGCCGACTACGACAACTCGACGACGGCGACGACGACGACGACCCCGCGCATCAGGCGATGCGGCACCCGCCCCGCGCCGCCCGAGGTCACGCTGGCCGTGGCGGCGGCCGTGCAGGCGCGCGCCAGCCGGCTCGCGGCGGCCGGCGCAGACGCGGCCGCGGCCGCCGCGGCGACGACCTACACGGTGCCGACCTGGTTTCACGTCGTGATGCCGGTGGCGGCCAATGACATGGCCATGCAGTACCCCGGCGACGTTTGGGGTGGGGATGGTGAGTATTTTTGTGCTGGCTGGTTTCGGGCGGCTTTCCCTTTTTGCTTGCCGCGCGGCGCTAAATCGTCCTCCTCCCCAAACAAACAAACAACAGTCTTCATCAACCGCCAGATGACCGTGATGAACAACCGGTACGGCAAGTACGGCTTCCAGTTCCGCCTCGACGGCGTCACGCGCACCTACTCGCGCCCGGACTGGGCCACCGCCGCGGCCTTCTCGGGCGGCCACGCGTCGATGGTCACGGCGCTCCGCCGGGGCGACTACCAGACGCTCAACGTGTTCGTCGTGTCCATGTCGGACGGCACGCTCGGGTACGCCACGTTTCCCGAGCCCAAGACCAGCAGCAACGCGGCCGATCGCAAGCTCGACGGGGTGGTGATCACGTACACGTCGATGCCGGATTCGGACGTCGGGCCTGCGCCGCCGCCGCCGCCCCCACCGCCGCCGCCGCCGGCTCCGACGCCCAGCCCGAGCCCCAGCCCGCGGCCGCCCTCGCCGAGCCCCAGGCCCAGCCCGAGCCCGAGCCCGAAGCCGCCGAGCCCCAGGCCCAGCCCGAGCCCGAGCCCGAAGCCGCCGAGCCCCAGGCCCAGCCCGAGCCCGAGCCCGAAGCCGCCGAGCCCCAGGCCGCCGTCACCGTCGCCGTCGGCGCGCCCCTCGCCATCGCCGTCAGTGCGGCCGGCGTCGCCGTCGCCCTCCCCTCGCGTGTCCCCCTCTCCGAGCCCCAAGCAGTCGCCGTCGCCGAGCCCGCGGCCACCGTCGCCGAGCCCGCGGCCTCCGTCGCCCCGGCCGCCCCCGCCGCCCATTGCGGACGACGACGACGACTTTTTCTTCCGACGGCCTTCTTCCTCCCCCTCCCCCTCTCCTTCTCCAAAGCGGCGCCGCCGCGTGCGCCGCCGCCCTCTCGCCTGGACGTCGTCCGCGGTCGAGCCGGAGCCCTCCTCGTTGCTTGCGGAGGAGGGGCGGGCCGCGAACGCGACCGGCGCGCGCGTCGTCGGCCGCGCGCTGCTCCAGACCGACAACCCGTACAGCATGGGCATCACGCTGGTCCACGAGGTCGGGCACTGGCTGGCGCTGTACCACACCTTTGAGGGGGGCTGCGCCAGCCCCGGGGACGAGGTCGCCGACACGCCCCAGGTCAGGGACGCGAACGGCGGGTGCCCTTCGCCGCCGCCGGACTCGTGCGCACGGGACGGTCAGGGCCCTGACCTCGTTGTCAACTACATGGTGCGAAAAATGATAGCCTTTGCGGCGCTGCATCATATGATGCGGAAGAGGATCTGGCGGCCGCTCGGGCGTCCCTCTCGTCCCGCTCTCTGTCGCTTGTTTGCCTCTGCCCGCCGCTCACCCGCCCCCTCCGCCGCCAATGCACCTTCTATACCCAAACCACAACAGGACTACACGGACGACGCCTGCATGACGAGCTTCACGGCGGGGCAGACGACGCGCATGGTCGCGGCGTTCGAGGCGCTGCGGCTCGGCAAGGCCTTGTGATCTGCGCTCCTTCCGCGGGCGCGCCTCGCGCTTGCCGCTTTTCCCCTCTTGGTTTACGCCCCACCTCCCCCGCCCCCCGACCCCCGAATTCATCATGGTCCTCTACGCCTTCTTCTTGACCCCTCCCCGCTTTCTTTTGCTGTGGAACCAGGAGAACGTCTTTCGCCTCCAAATCCCCCCCTGCTTTTTGGTCGTGGCGCCGGCCGGCGCCCCCGCGCGGCGGCACCTTGTTTCTTCGGTTTTTTTTCGTTGCGTTTTCTGGGGCCCCCGAGATATATGTCAATCGTTGGACACTGGTAAAACTCTCTGGACAGACATGTACATCGACGTCTCGCGTGTCTGTGTCTGTGTGGGGTGAGGGGAGGCCAGGGAAGGGGAGGCGGGGGGGGGGGCGGCAGCGGAGGCGGCGGCGGGCAGAGGGTCGAGAGAGACGGGCAAGATGCCCTCGCCCTCCCGCCCGCCCACGACGCAAAAATGCCCTCCTATACGACCAAACCCGCACCTCTCTTTCATCCGCAAACCGCTTTGTCTTTCCCGCTCACTCGCACTCCTCCGTTCATTCGCTTGTCCTTGCTTTTGGGGCGTGTCGGCGGGAGAGCAACTCGCTCCCTCTTTTTTTGCGTCGTCACCCGCGCCCTTCTCCCTCCCACTCGCGTCATCTCCCGAACCAATCGCGCGCGCGCGGGCGGCCCACTAGATTGAACCGAGGCATATTTTCGCCGCGCGCGCCCTCTGTTTCGCGCACGCCCGGCGCTGCTTTCGGAACCAAAAAGCGGCGAGAGGCCTTTTTTGCCGGGAATGGCGTGCCCGGGCGGCGGCGGCCACCGCCACGTCGGCGTCCTCTTCGTCGTGGCGGCGCTGCTCGCGGCGCTGGCCGCCTCGTTGCCGCCCGCCTCCGCAGCAGCAGCAGCAGCAGCAAAGCCGGCCGCGTTCAGCCGGTGCGACTCGGTCGAGGGCTCGGTGCAGGACGCCCAGCTCGTCGAGCAGGCAGTGGGCGCGCGCGCGGCGAGGCTCGCGCAGGCGGCAGCGGCCAACGGGACTGTTGCGGCGTCGCTGGGAGCGGGCCCGACCACGACCATCTCGACGTTCATCCACGTCGTCGCCGCCTACGCCGAGGCGGACATGGGTGACTACTACCCGGAGAACGGCAACGCGTACGGGGGGGATGGTGAGTTTGGGGCGATCGACGGCGGCGGCGGGCACCCGCCCTCATTTTCTTCTTCTTTGCTCACGCCGTCACGATCGCGCACCAATCCACCCCCTCCCGACGAAAAACCACCAAAAAAACCAACCGCCATCACCATCACCACCACCACCACCACCAACGCCGCACAGTCTACCTCGCGCGCCAGATGGAGGTGCTTAACGACCGGTACGCCCCCGTTGGCCTCCAGTTTCGGCTCGACGGCGTCACGCGCACCTACAGCAAGCCCGCGTGGGCCACGGCCGACGGCGGCAGCGCGCCTTATGCCGAGATGGTCGGGGCGCTGCGCGTCGGCGACTATGGCGTCCTCAACCTGTTCGTGACCGACCTCGGCGACGGCAAGGTCTTGGGGTACGGGACGATGCCCGCCGATCCAAACACGGTCCCGGGGCAGCTCAAGCGGCAGTATGATAGCGTGGCGATATTGTGGTGGACGGTTCCGGGCGGCGCGCAGCCGGCTCCCCCGCCGCCGCCGCCCCCGCCCCCGCCGCCGCCGCCGCCCTCGCCCAAGCACAAGAAGAAGCACGGGCACAAAAAGCCGAAGAAGAAGCCGCGGACGACCGGCGGCAAAAAACGGAAGCAGGGGGCTGCTGCTGCTGAGGCGGCGGCGGCGGTGGTGGACGACGCCGCCGTAGTCGACGTCGTCGACGGCGTGCCGAGCGCCGGCAGCGCGGCCTCGTCCTCGTCGTCGGTGACGCTCGCCGCCATCGCCGCCGCCCCTTGCGATCTCGTCTTCAACCTCGGCATGACGGCCGTGCACGAGGTCGGGCACTGGCTGGGCCTCTGGCACGTCTTCAAGGGAGGGTGCACGCAGCCAAACGACACGATCGAGGATACGCCCGCCGTCCCTGGGCCCAACTATTGTTGCCCGTCGTCGCAGCTGAAAAATGAGTGCCCAAACCTTCCGGAAAACGGGGCGGCTCTCATCAGCAGGCGGTCGTACATGGATTACACAGAGGATGTGTGCGTCGACTACTTCACGACGCTGCAAGCGGAGCGGATGGTGAGCGTTTTCGAGGTGGCGCGCGACGGCGTGCCGATCGTTCCTTGATCTCTTGATTTTTTGTGGCCTTTTTTTTTTTTTTGTCGCGCGCCCAGGTTTCCCCGCTTGCGGCGCCCGCCGCCTCTGTTTTTTTTAGTTGTACTGTGTTCTTCTGCTCCCCCTGCTTTGTCAATGTGTTTTACAAGCCGGAAAGCTGTTCTTGAGCTGGGGGGGCGGCGCCCCCCCCCCCCCGCCCCCCAGCCGCCCGGGCGGGGGGAGAGGGGGGCGGCGG
>Ga0315905_10004139_pt1 | contig 14813 bp, 2 predicted proteins | sample LakEriMetagenome_5_FD_203522 | JGI IMG/M metagenome (GOLD analysis project Ga0315905, IMG submission 203522) | Freshwater fungal communities from buoy surface, Lake Erie, Ohio, United States - Buoy 4 MA121 | ecosystem: Environmental > Aquatic > Freshwater > Lake | place: USA: Lake Erie, Ohio... | reverse complement strand
ATCCAACTCAAAAAGGCTCACCATGACATCACTTATTCAACTCGGCAACCAAGCGCTCAGCGGCCGCCATGCGAAAGCCACGCCTGTGGTGATGTCAGCCCCCAGTGGTGCTCCACCCGCCAACGCCGCGGAGGTCATGGCCCTTAAACAAGCTGATATTGCGGCTTTCGATACCCTCGAAAAGGTTCAAGCAATACCCACTAACTTGATCCCTTATTTCAGCGCCGCACAACTCAAGATGTTCTTAAATGAACAAATTGGACAATTCAGCACCACGCAAATTGCTGCGATGACGGTTACGCAATTGAATGCTTTGTCAGTCGGTCAAGTCGGGGCCATGAAAGAAGGGCAAATCAATGCCCTGACAGACGATCAAATTGCGGGCATCAAGGGCAGCCAAATTGGCGCCATCAGCAGTGTTGAGTTTGCGAAAGCTGACGAACACCTGATTTCCAGCCTGAACTCCGCCCAAGTACAAGCTTTGACCACCAGCCAGCTCAGAGACTTGGTGGAATCACAAATCAGTTACCTGAAAACCGAGCAAATCGCCAGCCTCACAGCCAAGCAAATGGTTGGTTTTGAAACGGTAGACCTGCAAGCCTTCAGCACCGACCAAATCGTGGCTTTGAATTCCACCCAAATCGTGGGGTTGAGTGCTACTCAGCTCGCCTCTTTGACAACAGATCAAATTGCAGCCATCGAATCGCTTGACATCAAAGCGTTGACCACGGCACAAGTTCAAGCCTTGTCGGATGAACAAATAGGTGCATTGGACGTCAACCAAACCATGGCCATGTCCGACCTGCAAATCGCAGCCATTGGGGTAACCGGTGGCAACGCCGGCATCAAGGGCCTCAAACCTGAACAAATTCAGGCACTGAGCAAATCGCAGCTGGCTGGCCTTAAGGCGACCCAGATTTCAGAACTGGACACTGAGCAAGTTAAAAGCTTTTCTGTAGAACAAATTGGCTGGCTTAACGATGTACAAATCAAAGCGCTGCAACCCAGCCAAATCGGTGACTTAGAGGCCTTCCAAGTCGAAGCTTTGTCGGCCAAACAAATTGCCTTGCTGTCGACACAACAAGTTGCGGCACTGACTGATGAACACGTGGCTACGCTAAGTGCTGACCAAATCAAAGCCTTGATGCCCGCACAAGTGACCGCATTGCTTGACCATCAACTCCAATCCATTTCCACGGACCAGTTGGCCAGTTTCAGCACCGCTCTGATTGCAGCCTTGTCGGCAACCCAAATTCAAGCCTTGACCAGTGAACAAGTAGGCAGCTTGACGCTCAACACCATCGAAAACAACAAAACAGTGTCCGGCCAATTGGCCGCTCTGAGCAGCGTGCAAATTGCTGCTCTGGACTCCGAGCAACTGGGCGCCTTGTCGGGCGAGCAAGTCGCCGCACTGACCACCAAACAACTCATTGCCATCAACACCAACGAACTCACGGGCATTGATGCCGCCGATTTTGAGGGTATGAGTACAGCGCAAATCGCCGCTTTCACCACAGCCCAAATCAAGGCTTTGAATGGCGAACAACTGGCTGCGCTCAGCACTGCGCCCACGGGCACAGATGAGGCGCCTTTGCCCAGCCAACTTGAAGCCTTGACCACCGCGCAGGTGGCCAGCCTGAGCGCAGACCAATGGGCTGCCATGAGCACAGAGCAAGTGGCTGACCTCACCACAGCCCAGCTAGTGGCCATCAAAACCGATGTCATTTCCACCCTGAATTCAGAGCAAATTGCCGCACTGACAGAGACACAAGTCCAAGCCCTGACCGTGACCCAAGTGGGTAAGATGACTGCTGAGCAAATCAGCGCCATCAATGTAGAGCACGTTGACAACATGAGCGTGGCCCAAGTGGGTGCCATGACCTCCACACAAGTGCAAGGCTTGACTGTCGAACAAATAGCCGTCATGGGCACGGCGCAAATTGCCGGTCTGCGCACCGACGTGATTGCGCAACTGAGTACCGAACAAATCGCGGCATTGGGCACAGAGCCCACAGGCGAACTGGCAGACCAACCCAGCCAGCTGCAAGCGCTGAGCCCCGCACAGGTCACCAAGCTGACCGATGTCCAACTGCAAGCACTCACCACGGGTGAGGAAGGGCAAGTGGCCAACCTCACCAACAAGCAATTGGCAGCCCTGAGCGTGGCACAACTCAACGCCATGAGCACCGACCAGTTCGCCAGCATTACGGTTGAGCAGGTCAGCGCGTTCACGGCCAACCAAATCACAGGATTGAACAAAGACTTGTTTGCAGCTATTAGCTCTGAGGTGAAGGCTGCTGGATCTGTCGCACAGTTCAAGAACGTGACAGGCGAACAACTGGCCACGATCACCACCGACCAAATGGCCGAATTCAATGTCGAGCATTTGGCTGCTTTGAGCGCTGAACAAGCTGCCAGTTTGAGTGGCGACCAGTTGGCTGCGCTCACCGGAGATGGACAAGTCGAGGCGCTCAAAGGCGCTGTCTTGGCTTCTTTGAATGCTGAAGACCAATTGGGTGCCATGACGGCAGATCAAATTGGCCGCTTGGATGTGAAACAAATTGCCGCCTTGAGCGGCGAGCAAATCTCTAAGCTCTCCACCGAAGGCGTGGCAGGTTGGAACACAGCCCAAATTCAAGCTATCAGCCTCACAGCCATGGAGGACCTCAGCACCGACTTTGTGGCTGCATTGGGTAACGAACAAGTCACGGATTTGACCGACAAGCAGGTCAAAGCACTCACTGTTGAGCAACTGGCTGCCATGGGTTCTGAGCAAGTGGGTGCCATTGACGGCAAAGACCTTCTGGGTTTGAGCGCAGCCAAACTCAATACTTTTAGCTCCGATCAGTTCAATGGCATGTCCAAAGAACAAATTCAAAGCCTGAGTGCGGCGCAAATCAGCAACTTGGATGACGAGATCATCCAAGGCATGGGCGAAGACCAAATCACAGCCTTGACCGCTAACCAAATCAAGGCCTTGACCGTCGATTCATCGGGCGCTCAAACCCTTGCCGCCTCGCGCAAAGCGCCCAACAGCCGATCGAAAGTCATGGCCGTTGGCGACCCCTCACCCGGTCAGATCACCAAATTCAGTGCTGAGCAAATCGGCATGTTCAACGCTGCTGCCACTACAGGCAAAGAAAACCAAGTAGCCGCCTTCTCTGCTGCGCAAATCGCAGCGCTCTCGGGCGAACAAGTTGCTGGCTTCAGCACCGACCAGATCACCGCCATGTCTGCTGCCCAAGTGGGCGCCTTCACCGCTACCCAAGCGCCCTCCATCACCACCGATCAAGTCGCTGCCATGAGCGCGGCCAAGATCGCAGCCCTCAACGTCGACACCTTTGCAGCCCTGTCTGCCGAAGTCATCGGCAGCCTCAGCGTCACGCCAGAAACAGGCAACAAGCCCAGCCAAGTGGCCTCCTTGACCACCGCGCAAATCGCCGCCATGACAGACGAGCAGGTGCAAGCCCTGACCACAGGTGAAGACGGCCAAATCGCCGCCTTGACCAACAAACAGCTCGCTGCCTTCACCACAGACCAGCTCAATGTGATGTCGACCGACCAAATCGGCAGCATCACCGCAGGCCAAGTCATTGGCCTGACCGTGGGTAGCGGCGATACGGGCCAGCTCAACAACCTCAACACCGAGTTGTTGGCCGCCTTGAGCACGGACGCCACCGCTGCACTCACTGCAGCGCAGTTCACTGCGTTGACCGAAGACCAACTGGGCGCCTTGACCACAGACCAAATGGGTGTGCTCACCGATAAACAGTTGGCCACCCTCGCCTCTAGCAAAGCAGTCGCCTTCAGCGGCGAGCAACTTGCCGCCATTGCCGAAGAGACCGTGAGCTTCCTCAAGCCCGAGTTCTTGGCTGCCTTGGACGGCGAGAGCCAACTCGCCAGCATGACGGCGGGGCAGATTGGCAACTTCACCGCCAAGCAAATCGCCGCCTTGTCGGGTGAGCAGATCTCCAAACTCTCGGCTGATCAAATCACCGATTGGGACGCTGCCAAGATGCAGGCCATCAGCCTCACGGCTATGGCTGACTTGAGCGCTGATTTCGTGGCCGCGCTGAGCGAAGCCAAAGTCACCGCACTTAGCGACAAGCAAATTGAAGCCATGGACGGCGATCAATTTGCCGCCATGAGTGACACTCAGTTGGCCGAGATTGACGCCAAAGACTTAGCCAAGCTCTCCACCGACGATGTCAACGCCTTGAGCGCTGACCAGTTCAACGCCTTGGGTGCTGCGCAAATCAAAGCCCTCACCGTGGGGCAAGTTGCTGCGCTGGATGATGAAATCATCCAAGGCATGGGTCAGACCCAGATCCAAGCCCTGACAGCCGCACAGGTCAAAGCTCTCACGGCTGTTGGAACATCTAACGCGCCCGGTCAAATGACCAAGTTCAGCGCCGAACAAATCGGCATGTTCAACGCTGCTGCCACTACAGGCAAAGAAAACCAAGTAGCCGCCTTCTCTGCTGCGCAAATCGCAGCGCTCTCGGGCGAACAAGTTGCTGGCTTCAGCACCGACCAGATCACCGCCATGTCTGCTGCCCAAGTGGGCGCCTTCACCGCTACCCAAGCGCCCTCCATCACCACCGATCAAGTCGCTGCCATGAGCGCGGCCAAGATCGCAGCCCTCAACGTCGACACCTTTGCAGCCCTGTCTGCCGAAGTCATCGGCAGCCTCAGCGTCACGCCAGAAACAGGCAACAAGCCCAGCCAAGTGGCCTCCTTGACCACCGCGCAAATCGCCGCCATGACAGACGAGCAGGTGCAAGCCCTGACCACAGGTGAAGACGGCCAAATCGCCGCCTTGACCAACAAACAGCTCGCTGCCTTCACCACAGACCAGCTCAATGTGATGTCGACCGACCAAATCGGCAGCATCACCGCAGGCCAAGTCATTGGCCTGACCGTGGGTAGCGGCGATACGGGCCAGCTCAACAACCTCAACACCGAGTTGTTGGCCGCCTTGAGCACGGACGCCACCGCTGCACTCACTGCAGCGCAGTTCACTGCGTTGACCGAAGACCAACTGGGCGCCTTGACCACAGACCAAATGGGTGTGCTCACCGATAAACAGTTGGCCACCCTCGCCTCTAGCAAAGCAGTCGCCTTCAGCGGCGAGCAACTTGCCGCCATTGCCGAAGAGACCGTGAGCTTCCTCAAGCCCGAGTTCTTGGCTGCCTTGGACGGCGAGAGCCAACTCGCCAGCATGACGGCGGGGCAGATTGGCAACTTCACCGCCAAGCAAATCGCCGCCTTGTCGGGTGAGCAGATCTCCAAACTCTCGGCTGATCAAATCACCGATTGGGACGCTGCCAAGATGCAGGCCATCAGCCTCACGGCTATGGCTGACTTGAGCGCTGATTTCGTGGCCGCGCTGAGCGAAGCCAAAGTCACCGCACTTAGCGACAAGCAAATTGAAGCCATGGACGGCGATCAATTTGCCGCCATGAGTGACACTCAGTTGGCCGAGATTGACGCCAAAGACTTAGCCAAGCTCTCCACCGACGATGTCAACGCCTTGAGCGCTGACCAGTTCAACGCCTTGGGTGCTGCGCAAATCAAAGCCCTCACCGTGGGGCAAGTTGCTGCGCTGGATGATGAAATCATCCAAGGCATGGGTCAGACCCAGATCCAAGCCCTGACAGCCGCACAGGTCAAAGCTCTCACGGCTGTTGGAACATCTAACGCGCCCGGTCAAATGACCAAGTTCAGCGCCGAACAAATCGGCATGTTCAACTCTGCCGTCTCTGGCAGCAATGAAAACCAAGTAGCCGTGTTCTCTGCTGCGCAAATCGCCGCCCTCTCAGGCGAACAAGTTGCTGGCTTCAGCGATGCACAGATTGGGGTCATGACGCCTGCTCAGATCGCCGCTTTGTCTGCAACCCAAGTGCCTAATTTGACTGAATCGCAAATTGGGGCCATGAGCTCTAAGCAAATTGCAGCACTGCAGGCCACTGTGATTGACAACCTCACCACGGACCAAATGGCATGGTTGGGTACGACCCCAACTGACCAGGTCGAAGGAAGCAAGAGCCAAATTGCATCCCTGACTGCAGCGCAAGTCTTGGTGCTGAGTTCAGATCAGATTGGTGCGATGACTGCAGGCCAAATCGGCGCGTTCAGCGCGGCTCAATTGGGCACCTTAACCGATGAACAAGCACCAGGCCTGACCACGGCTCAAGTCGCAGAACTTGATGCCACGCAAATAGCAGCCATCAAACCTGCTGCGTTTGCTGCGCTGTCAACCGATGTGATTGCAGGGTTGACAACGGGCACTGGCAGCACGGTTAATCAAATCGGCGCCCTCACGGTGGCTCAGGTTCAGGCCATGAGCAAAGACCAAATAGAGAATTTGCAAACCGCGCAAATGACAGCCTTCACGGGCAAGAATTTGGCCGCATTCGACGTGACGCATCTCAACTACTTGTCCACCGATCAAGTGGCGCAAATCACCAGCAGCCAAATCACATCGGTGACGGCTACCCAATGGACGGGCATGAATGCTGATTTGTTTGCATCGATCAACACCACGGCATTTGCTGCCATCACGGCCGCCCAGTTCAAGAGCGTGACCGCAGGGCAAATCACTGCCATGACAGAGGCACAAGCCGCATTCATGACGGTGGAACACATTGCTGGTTTGACCGAAACACAAGCCAACTCATTGACCGCCGAACAATTGGTGAAGTTCGATACGTTAGCCAAAGTTCAAGCCTTCAAGCCCGCCTTATTGGCCACACTGGATGGTGAAACACAAATTGCAGCCTTCACGCCTGCACAAGTGGGTTTCTTCACCAAGGCACAAATGACGGCTCTTGAAGGTTCTCATGTGTCCAATCTCAGCGCGGCACAGATTGGTGAACTCAGCACAGAGCAAATTTCAGCTATCAGCTTGACCGCTATCACCAGCTTGAACGAAGAACAAATTCAAGCCTTTGATGCGGCGACACAAATCTCGGGCTTTACCGCGGCACAAATCAAAGGCCTGACAGCAACGCAGGTGGGCTACTTCACATCGGCACAGTTGAAAGAGTTCAGCGCTGCGCAAGTGGCGGCGATTGAAACCGCCGACATCGACAACATGAGCGAAGAGCAAATTCAAGCATTTGAAACTGAGCAAATTCAAGCGCTCACCACGGCCCAATTTGCAGCGCTGACCGATGCGCAAATCACAGCCATGACTGACGCACAAGTGGCCAAGATTGAAAACAAAGATCTGGCCGTCTTGGATGTGTCTCAATTGGGTGCTTTGTCTGAATCACAAGTGCAAAGTCTGACCGACCTGCAAGTCAAGGCGATCACGACAGCGCAAATTCAACTGCTGGATGCTGGCTTTATCCAGGCCATGGGTTCTGACCAAATTCAGGCTTTGTCAGCGTCACAGCTCAAGGCGTTCACCACAGGTGCGGAAAGCTCAGTCAATCAAATGGCGCTTTTCAGCGACGAGCAAGTGCCGATGTTCACAGCCGATCAAGTCAAGGTGTTGAGTTTGGTGCAGGTATCTGCCATGACAGACACACAAATCGCAGCCTTCGACACCGTGACAGATGCAGATTCAGGCACATTCAACCAAATGGCCGCCCTCAGCACAGCGGTCATCAATGGGCTTGGAGACACCAAACTCAACCTGTTGGATGCAGCACAAGTCGAAGCTTTGACATCAGCGCAAATCAAGAGCTTGAATACGGATGACATTGCAGCTCTGGACACAACTTGGATTGCTGCTATCGGTGACGATGTGTCTGCGTTGACCTCAACGCAGCTCAACACCTTGACGACAGCACAAATTCAGGCCTTTGATGCAAGCACTGAAATTCCTGAACTGCAGGCTACACAGCTGTCAAAGCTCACGAATGATCGTGTCTCTGCCTTCACTTCAACACAAATCGCTGCTTTGAGCGGTGAGCAAATGAAGGCATTCACAGTGGCACAAATTCCAGGCTTGAATGGGTCGGATGCTGTCTCCCCCGCTGAAAATCAAATTGCAGCCATCAGCACCGATGCACTGGCACTCATGACAGTGGCTCAATTAGCTGCCATGAGTGAGACGCAGATTGGCTCGCTAACAGGTGACGGCCAAATTGCGGCCCTGACTGGGGCCCAAATCTATGGGCTGAAAGACACTGGCATCAACGGCTTAACCACGGCCCAAATGGCTTTGTTCACCGTTGCGCAAATTGAGCCTGCGGACGACAACGCCAGCACGGGCTTCAAAGCAGCTCAACTGGCTGGTATGACGGATGAGCAACTGGGGGCATTCAGTGCCGATGCAAAGACGTCAATTTTGGCTAACGCTGCCCAAATCGCCAGCTTAACGACTGCGCAAAAAACAGCTTTGGGATGGACTGCGCCAACATAAACCTACAAAGCTATTGACTGCTTCATTACTCACTCTTGGGCCACCATGACCCCCACCGCTCTTTCACGCAGTTCGGCCATCGTGCGTCCCGTGGTTTACCGTGCCGCTACGCCCAACCCTGACGCGGCGACAGCCGTGGCGAGTTTCAAGGCGGGAAGCTTGGCCAAGGCGGTGGTGATTGAGGACTCTGCGGCCAATATCAAGGCAAAGTGGACAGATTTAAAAGCCTTGGCCACGGCGGGAAAAATCTCGTCGTTCAAAATCAAAGACGCTTCGAAACCCACCATCAGCTTGACCGCGGCCGACCTTGCCAACAGCACGGCTTTGATGGGCAAAATCTCCAGCGTTGCCTTTGTCAAGGTGTCTGACACCAGCGCCAATATTGCGCTCAAATTTGCAGATTTATTGGTACAAGGCAGCAAAATCAACAGCATTGAGCAAACCGGCACTAAGGCCGCTTTGGCGCTTACCTCGGCGCAGTTCGCAGCCGGCGCTTCGGTGCTTGGAAAAATCGACAGCGGCAATTACACCGTGTCATTGAACGACGTGAGTGCCAAAACACTGGCGGCCGTTAACGCCAATGCCAAAGTCACTTCCTTCAACTTTGTGGACACCAGCGCCAACATCGCCTTGCAGCTGCCCAGCCTGAAAACAGCGAGCAAACTGCAAAATATTACCGCCTCCGGTGTGCCCAGCGCCATCACCTTGACGGACGCCAATTACCTTTTATATACCAGCACATTGGCCAAAATCACTGGTTCTTACAGCTTGGCATTGACCGGTGTGGCCGCCACAAACGTGGCCACCCGACTGGAAAACACCAAAGTAACTGCGGTGTCGGTGAACGACAGCAGCAGCAACGTCGTTACGCAATTGGCGGCCTTGGAAACGGCGTCTACCAAGCTCAAAACCATCGCATTGACCGATGTCAAGCCTGGGCTGAGCCTGAGCGTGGCCCAAATGAATTCAAGCGCTGTGGGAAAGATCATCAGCAAATACACCCTGAGTGTGGCTGACACCAGTGCCAACATCCAGGCCAATCTGGACAAACTCAACCTCAAAGCCAGCGTCTTGTCGGGGATCAAAACCACCGACACCTCTCGCGCCACGCTGACGGTCACGGCAGCGCAGTACAAAACCTATGCAGCGGTTTTGGCCAAAACCAGTGGGGCAGCCGTGTCGGTCAAGTTGAGCGACAACTACAACCCGAACAATGTCAAGACCAACACCGATGGCAGCTTTGCAGTGACAGAGGCGGACGTCAAGTACAGCATGAAAGGGGTGAATTTTTTTGAATTCGACGATTTCACTGTGTTTGGCGACAGCGGTGACGCCAATGTGAATGCCCTGTTGTCGGGTACCACCAAGCAATGGTGGTTTGACAGCAGCGCCAAAGGCGCCAAAACCTCCGATACCCTGATCAAACCGGGCTTGTACGCACTCGACGAGGGCAGCTCCAAGCACACATTCACCTACAGCTTCATTCAAACCCTGCCCGCCACAGCAACACAGCAAGACAGAACCGGTTTTGCCGAGATGAACGCCACGCAAAAAGCGGCGGTTGCGGATGCTTTCACCTATTTGTCGTCGCTGATCAATGTGACGTTCACCAATTCTGGGGCAACAGACGGCTCGGCGGACATCAACTTTGGCACGAACCAACAAGCCAACAGCGCGGGTTACGCCAACCCGCCTAATGCCAGTGGTGCGCACAATGTATTTTTGATGCTCGACAAAGACGAACCCACCAATTTGTCGTTTGCACATGGCAGCTACGGCTGGGAAACCTTAATCCATGAAATTGGCCATACCTTGGGCTTGAAACACCCGGGCAACTACAACGCCGGTGGTGGCGGGGCAGCAGGCCCCTACCTGCCCAAAACCACCGATACGCGGCGCAACAGCGTGATGTCGTACAACCAGCCCGCCGATGCCATGCATGTGACCATCACTGATATAGGTGCGTCTGCAGCCTCCTTCAACCCGTCCACCTTGATGACTTACGACGTGACGGCTTTGCAGTATTTGTATGGCAAGTCGAAGAGCCCCACCAACCTTGGCAGCTACCAAACCCTGAGTTTTGATGCCAACTGGAAGGGGTTTCAATCAATTTACACCCCCGAAGGGGGGACACTTAACATGAGCAGCGTGACAAAGTCCAACATTGTGGACTTGCGGCCCGGTGCCTACAGTTCCATCAACACCTTGGCCACTGACATCACTTCTTATCTCAATACGGTCCCCCAATGGCTGAAAAGTTATGTCAAGACCAACCAAAGTTATCTTGGCTACAACAACGTATCCATCAACTATGGCAGTTACTTTGACTCGGTGGTGGGCGGTACAGCCAATGACGCCGTTTTTGTCGACCCTAGCGCCATTGTCACCGACCAAGACATCGACGGTGGTAGCGGTAGCGATGTGGTTTACCTGGCTGGCACCGCCGCAGACTGGACCCTTGACAGCTGGGACGGCAGCACCGACAAAGACGCGACCGCCAGCAATGGCAGCGGCGACAAAAAAGTGGTGGTGAATTTGAAAAACATTGAACTCATCAAATACTACAGCGCAAGCACCTACACCCCACTGCACTCCGCCTTAGACCTCTTAGCCTGACATTGCGCTTAAGCGGCAAATATTTGCCGCCTGCGCAAAGTAATTAGCTACTAAACGTTTACTTTTTCACCTCTATTTATCAAGGGGTATGGCGTAAGCAATTTTTTTTACAGTTATCGTGCTATCTGCCGATTTAAAGGCTGTCAGAAACTTTTTTGAAACAAAGAGAACAACATGTCCATTAGCTTGAACTTAGGTGCTCGCAACCTAATGAATCAGCCCATCGTGATGAGCGTGGCCACCACCACGGTCACTCCCACGACGGATTTGTCCTCTTTTGATTCAACGGCAATTGCCAGTCTGACCAACACGCAAGTCAGCTCACTGACCAGCACCCAACTCCAAGCCATCACCGCCAGTGCAATTGAAGGTCTGAGCAACACCCAAATGCAGGCATTGACCACCCGCAATGTATCTTTACTTAAAACTGAACAAATTGAGGCCTTGAGCACCAAACAGCTCAACGCCCTCAAAAGTGCCCAAGTGGCGTCTTTGACTGCCGCACAATTCAATGCCCTGACGGGAGATCAACTCACGGGCTTGCGGGCGTCCCAAGTGTCTTCTTTCAGCGCCAGCCGCATCGCAAGCGTTGACAGTGGTCAGTTGCAGGCCTTGTCGACCTCGCAAATTCAGGCCTTGACCACCGATCAAATGATTGGTTTGATCTCAGCGCAAATCGCCGCCTTAGACCCCACACAAATCACCAGTTTGAAGGCCAAGCAAATCAGAGCCATTGAAACGCGTGACATGCAGGGCTTGGGTTCAGACCAAATCATCGCCCTCAGCACATCCCAAGCCAGCGCATTCACCACTGGGCAAATTGCCGCTTTAAGTGAAGAACAAGTCACGGCCATCGCCACAGATGACTTGGCGGCCTTGACCACCACGCAAGTCGCTGCGCTCACCTCGCTGCAAGTCCCCGGCTTGGGCGTGGAACAGATTCAAGCCCTCAAACCCAGCCAAATTGCAGCCTTGTCGACCAAGGCCATTGCCGTCTTGGATGCAGACCAAATTGGCGCATTGAGCAGCTCGCAGTTGATGGCTTTAAATGACGCACAAATCGTAGCCTTGAGCGCTGACCAATTCAACAATATGGCAACCGAACAAATTGCCGCGCTGACCACTCGCCAAATTACGTTGATACAGACCGCCGACGTGGCCGCCTTAGATACCGAGTTGATTGAAGCCCTCACCTCATCCCAAGTGGCCAGCCTGACCACCGCACAAATTCGCGCGCTTGAAGACAGCCAAATTGCCGCCATTCAAACCGGCGCTGATGTGGCGGCGTTAACCACCACCCAAGTCATGGCAATGACCAGCACCCAAGTGGCTGCGCTAACCAGCGAGCAAATTTCAGAACTCAAAAACAGCGTTATCACCAACCTGAGTACGAGCCAAATAGCGGCCTTGGACGTAGACCGTATCGCCGCCTTGACCTCCAGCCAATTGCGGGCCTTGACCACCGAGCAAATCGTGGCCATGTCCAGCGACCAAATTGGTGCGCTCACCAGCGAACAAGTTGCGTCCCTGAGCAACAAACTGTTGGTGGCCATACAAACCCAAGATTTGGTGGCTTTGGATACCGACCGCATAGAAGCTCTGAGCGCCAGCCAAGTTCAAAACTTGAGCACCGATCAAATTGCCGCATTGACCTCTGACCAAATCGTCGCCTTTGAAACCAACGACTTGGCAGTGCTGACCAAATCTCAGCTGCAAGCCTTGACCACCGAGCAAGTGTCGAATTTGCTGACTGCGCAACTGGTGGCACTGAAGCCGGCCCAAGTGGCGGCCTTGACCACCGCCAGCATCGCTGCGTTGACCCCAGAACAATTTACTGAGCTCACAACCGATCAAATCGCGGCCCTGAGCACGGCACAAATTGCCGCCTTGTCCAGTGAACAGTGGGCCGAGGCCAAAGTGACGCAAATTCAGGCCTTGAAGACGGCCCAAATCGCTGCTATTCAAACCGAAGATTTACCAGGCTTGACCACCGACCACATGGATGCCATGTCGTCGGCGCAAATTGCCTCCATCACCACCGACCAATTGCGCGCCTTGGACATCACGCAAATTGCCGCCATCAGCAGCACCAGCATCACAGGGCTGACCAGCTTACAAATCATTGCCTTAAAAACCGATCAGGCCGAAGCCTTGGTTGAAGACCAAATCAAGTCGCTGACCACAGCGCAAATCACCGCTTTTGCCACCGATGACTTGCAAGCCATTACTTCAGACAACGTCGCGGCCATGGGTTCAGACCAAATTCGCGCCTTAACGACGCAACAGGTCTACAACCTCACCACCGAACAAATCAACGCCATTGAAACCGGTGATTTAGAGGTGATGCGCAAAGACCAGATCGTGGCCATGACCACCGGCCAATTCCGCAACATGGTCACCGATTCTTTGATCGCGCTGACCACAGCGCAAGTCGCGGCCATGGAAACACAAGATGTGGCGGCTTTGGACACCGATCAAGTGGCGGCCTTGCTGACAGAGCAAATCGCGGCTTTGACCACCAGCCAGTTCAGCCACATGGGTACCGAACAAATCGCTGCGCTGACCACCGATCAGTTAATCAAAGTCACCACCAACGACATCGCCGCGCTGACCACCGACCAGGTCATCGCCCTGACCACTGATCAAGTGCCTGAATTGCTGGCCAGCCAAATAGCTGCTCTGAAAACCCAAAGCATTGCCGCTTTAACGTCTGCGCAAGTGGGCACCATGACCACCGGCCAAATCGTGGCCTTGACGGTCAGCCAAACTAAGGCGCTGACCTCACAACAAATTGCAGGCATGACCTCAGAGCAAGTGCCGGCTCTGGAGACCATCGACTTGGTGGCCTTGTCGGTCGATCAGTTGAATTTCTTCAACACCGAACAAATTGCTTCACTGACTTCGGGTCAAATTGCCGCGCTGACCACCAAACAAATGGCCGGCTTGGACGTGGACTTGTTCGTCGCATTGACGACGGACCAAATCCCCAGCTTGACCACACAACAAGCCGCTAACCTGACCACACGCCAAGTCGCCGCCATCACCACCGAGCAATTGGCGGTTTTGGAAACGCAAGATTTAGCCGCTTTCACCTCGGACCAAATTCAGGCGCTGTCGGGTGAGCAAATTGAATCGCTGTCGACCGAACAAATTGTGGGCATGCAGCGCGGCCAGTTCAGCAGCATGACCTTAGATCAGCTTGTTTCGCTCCAGACAGAACAAATTGAAGCTATCCAAACCTTTGACATTGGCGGCTTCTCTACCGCCCAAATCGATTCACTCAGTGTCGAACAAATCGGCGCCTTCAAGACGGGGCAAATTGCCAGCTTGTCGCAGCTTCAGTTGGCAGCGCTGAATGAAGAGCAAATTCAAACCCTCAGCAGCACGCAATTGCAAGCCATTGAGGTTCGTGACATGCCTGCATTGACCACTCTGCAAGCCGTGTCCTTGCTCAACGACCAATTGGCCAAATTCACCACCGATCAAATCGCAGCCCTGCATACTTCCAGCTTGGCCAGCCTGCGTACCGATCAGGTGACTGCACTGACCACAGCTCAGGTGGGCGCTTTGCGTCAGCGCCAAATGGCAGCACTGACCACCGACCAAGTGGCAGCTTTGGAATCCGCACAAATACTGGCCATACCGACGCAAAACTTGGTGTCCATGACTGCTGCGCAAATAGCAGCCATGACCTCGGATCAACTCAATACGCTGACCAGCAGCCAGTTGCAAGCCATAGAGACCCGCGACATCGCGGCCATGCGCACCGAACAAATCGCCAACCTCGATACCGCTCACATTGTGGCCTTGTCGACCCAACAAG
>Ga0315905_10004138_pt1 | contig 14814 bp, 19 predicted proteins | sample LakEriMetagenome_5_FD_203522 | JGI IMG/M metagenome (GOLD analysis project Ga0315905, IMG submission 203522) | Freshwater fungal communities from buoy surface, Lake Erie, Ohio, United States - Buoy 4 MA121 | ecosystem: Environmental > Aquatic > Freshwater > Lake | place: USA: Lake Erie, Ohio... | reverse complement strand
AGCCCAGCCTGCGTCCGGAACTGCTGGACATTGCCCGCACGGTCGCCGCCACGCCGGGAATTCGCAAGCTGGCGATGACCACCAACGGCTATCGGCTGGCAAGCCGCGCAGCCGACTATGCGGCGGCCGGGATCACGGCGCTGAACGTAAGTGTCGATTCGCTTGATCCGGCCCGCTTCGCCGCGATCACCGGGCATGACCGGCTGGACGGGGTTCTGGACGGGATCGCTGCCGCGCGGCTGGCCGGGATCGCCTCGATCAAGCTCAACAGCGTGCTGATGCGCGGGGTCAACGATGACGAACTGGAAGGCTTCATCTCCTTCGTCCAGCGGCATGATCTGGCGCTGCGCTTCATCGAGGTGATGCGGACCAACGATAACCCGGACTTCTTCGTGCGGCACCATCTGGCCGGAGCGGAGATCGCCGCGCGGCTGGAGACACTCGGCTGGCGGCCGCTCCCGCGCGAGGCCGGGGCCGGGCCTGCGGTGGACTATGCTCGGCCGGGCGAGCCAGGTCGGATCGGGATCATCGCGCCTTATTCCAAGGATTTCTGCGCCAGTTGCAACCGCCTTCGGGTTTCGGCGCGCGGCAAGCTGCACCTCTGCCTGTTCGGCGATCACGGGATCGACCTGCGCCCGCTGCTGGCCAGCGATGACCAGATCGAACTGCTGACCGCCCGCATCGCTGCGCTGACCGCCACCAAGGCCCCGGCGCATCGCCTGCACGCTGGCGATAGCGGCGCGACCCCGCACCTGGCCTCGATCGGAGGGTAACCATGCCTGGAATTGATGCTGAGCTGCCGTTCCATCCGCTCGGCATGGCGGTACTGACGATTTCGGACACCCGCAGCCTCGCCACCGACACTTCCGGCGCGCTGCTGGCCGACCGGCTGGTTGCCGCCGGGCACAGCCTGCATGACCGCGCCATCGTGACCGACGATATTGCCGCGATCCGCGGCCAGATCGAAGCCTGGCTGCAGCGTTCCGACATCGAGATCATCCTGACCACCGGCGGGACCGGCTTTTCCCCGCGCGACAACACGCCCGAAGCCGTCAGGCCGCTGCTGCGCCGCGAAATGGACGGCTTCTCGGTCGCCTTCCACCAGAAGAGCCTGCAAACGGTAGGCGTCGCCTCGATGCAGTCGCGCGCCTTTGCCGGGCAGGCCGGGGATGCCTTCATCTTCTGCGTGCCGGGATCGACCGGGGCCTGCCGCGATGCCTGGGACGGGCTGCTGGAGCTGGAATTCGACAGCCGCCACAAGCCCTGTTCGATCGCCGGAGCCCTGCCGCGGCTGCGGGATGTGTGTGCATGATCGATTTCGACGAGGCGCTTGCGCTGCTGGCGGACAATGTCAGGCCGCTCGGCTGCGAGCAGGTTGAACTTGTCGCAGCACACGGCCGGGTCCTTGCCGAAGACGTTCATGCTGCCGTCTCTTCGCCGCGCCGGGCGGTCTCGGCAATGGATGGCTTTGCCCTGCGCGATGCCGATGCCGGAGTCGGAGCCCGCCTGCGGATCAACGGCAAGAGTTTTCCCGGCTCTGTGTTGCCGCCTGCGCTTTCGGCTGGGGAATGCGTGCGGATATTCACCGGCGCCGCGCTGCCCGACGGCGCCGATCGCGTGATCATGCAAGAGAACTGCGCGGCAGACGGTGCCGTGATGACGATCGTGGACGCGTACGGTCCCGGCTGGCACGTGCGCCATGCGGCAAGCGATTTTGCTGAAGGAGACTTGCTCCTTAAGCCCGGCACTTTGCTTGATCCGCGCGCAATCGTGGCCTTGGCGGGAGCGGACCGAGCTGCCGTGCAGGTCGCCAAGCGCCCACGGGTGGCCATCATCGCCACCGGGGATGAGCTGGCACCTCCTGGAAGCGCGCGTGACAATGTCCTGAAGATCCCTGAATCGGTATCCTTTGGAGTGGCTGCGTTGGTCGAAGAATATGGAGGCACTATCGAGGCCAGGCTTGGTGGCTCGGACGATCTTTTGACGCTTCGGCAGTTGGCCGACAAGGCTCTCGCCATTGCCAACGTCGTGGTTGTAACCGGGGGCGCATCAGTTGGCGAGCGCGACTTCGCCAAAGTTATGTTTGCCGAGCAAGAGCTTGAACTGCTGTTTTCGAAGGTTGCGATCAAGCCCGGGAAACCGGTGTGGGTCGGGCGGTCGCAGGGACGGTGGGTGGTTGGCCTCCCTGGCAATCCCGGCTCTGCAATGGTCACCGCGCGCCTGTTCCTTGCTCCGCTGCTGGGAATGCTGCAGGGGCGACCGGTTGAAGATGTGCTGGACTGGGTGCCACTCCCGGCAGCACAGGCATTTCCGATTCCGGAAGGCCGAACCACATTCGTCCGCGCAGCCCTCTCCAAGTCGGGCCTGGTGCCGCTCGCAAATCAGGATTCCTCGGCCCAGGCTCCACTGGGCAAGGCAAGATGGCTGGTGCGGCGCGATCCCGCGGGGAAGGCTTCCCATTGCGACGAACGGATGCTGGCGCTCGCATTCTAGGCGGGGTTCCTGACCTCAGAAATGCGATGTCTGATGAGCCGACGCTGATTTCACTTTTCGCGGTTGCAGCAACCATCTGCGGTCACTTAGGCGATTGAGCTCGGAGGGACTTTGGCAACGCGGGGCAATCAAAAGCAACGATTGGAAGAGCGAGGGGGGCAAGTGTGGGGGGAGAGCTCACGCTTTATGAAAATACCTCTCGTGATCAATATTATAAACGAAACCTCTTGCGGACTCCCGCTCCGCCATTCAACCCATTGGAATCAATCTATTCCATGGGTCAGGCGCAAAAAGTCCCGTGCATTTCAAGGGTTATAGACAATAGCCTCTCCACTGCACATCTGCGGTGCCGGGGCGAATATGCTCTCTTAGACCCGATATTCTCTAAAGCTATCGACCGCGCCCGTTTTAGTGGATGATCGCAGAGAATTGGATTTCCACGGTTTTCTTTTGGACAAGGCTTTGAGTTGGCGACGGGTATCATTAGACGTGATGGGGCCTGAAGCGAAATGGGTCCCCCAGATAAAATCATTGACCGCGCCTAGTGCCGACAACAGCAAAATTGCTAAGCAATAACGATCATTCCAATTTCGTCGTTTGAAGCATGCTTATGAGGGGGGTTGGATCTCCGACCCGCTTACGGAGCTGCTGGTTCAATGTTGCTAGCGGGGTTCGGAATGTGGCTTCGAGCTTGCGGACGTGCTCGGAGAGCCAGGAGATCATCTCTGGCCAACTTTCTTCGCTGTACCCATCAAAGGCTTTTGCAAACACAATCCGGCAGGCTTTTTTGGCGTCCATCCTTCGCCAATCGAACTGAGCACCGAACTCTGCTTCAATCTTGTCTTTTTGAGCGAACAGCTTGTCAAAGAGCCACTTGTTTTCATCCGCTTCCGAGCGGCTCAGGTTAAGCTCCACGCGCGCTTCATCTTTGGAGAAAATCATCGTGTAGGGGCAACTTGAGAGGCCCGATCCAGCGTTCAGCCAGTGGTCGCGTGACGGGCTGATATTACGAAAAATATCCACTCCATCAGCTCTCAACTGCTCCAAGGCGGCTTCCCAGAAAGATAGGCGCAGCTGATGGCGCTTCTTCTGGGTGTCTTGAGCCACTTTTTCATCGTTATCCTTGGACGACATGCCGATCATGAAATCTGCAGCCTCCGGGGTCGGAATGATCTGCTGCACATCAAGGATAAGCTCGTCACCAAAGGCATAAGGGGTGACCTTGAAGCACTGGGCGCGGATACCGCGGCTGAGCAGCCAAAGGACGGTGCTTGTCACTTCTCTTCGGAAATTCGCAGCGATGAAGATCATCCGCTGGTCATTGCCGGGGTTCAGCACAATCTCGCTGAGGTCTTCCACTTCCAGGAATTCGCAAAGTCTGTTCACCGCGTGACCACCGCCGCAGTAGCGGTCGAGGTATTGCTGATAAATATCGACAATCTGAGTTTTGTTGAGCCCGGAAACGTAGGCGGTGTATTTCAGCGCCTGCCAAGCCACATCCCTACCGCTGTCATCCAGCTTGTTCTCGATAACAACAAGGTTGCCATCCTTGTCCAGCCCAAGCAGGTCCAGCCGTTCGCGGGTTTCATCGAACCCATCGAATTCCTTCTGAATGATCAGCAACTCTTCGCCAAGTGCGTCTGGCTGGTTTGCCAGCCACTCTTGCAGGTGGTCACGTTCCCGCAGCTGGACACCTCGAAGAACCCGCTGTTTCCGGCCTGATGGGCGCGTGAAGGGTCTGATCGCGTTCTTTGGCGGGCAAAGGCTGGCCTTTTTGGGCTTATTTCCTTGGTTTTCGGGGTCGGAGCGCGGCTCAGCACCCCGTTTTCGCGCTATGCGGGCGCACTTCGCCCCTCGAGCCAGGCCAGGCGCTGGAAGTTGTAGGCGAGGTTGGCCATGCCGATCTTGATGCGCGCGCGGGCGATGCCGATGGTGCGGATAAACAGCCCCATGCGGTGCTTCTGACCGGCGAAGACGTGCTCAACAGCCGAACGAACAGCGGAGCGCCTGGCATTGGCTCTGGCGATGTGCTCGGGCAGCGGCCGGCGCGGCATGCGCTTCTGATGGATGTTGCTCTTGAACATGCCCCTCTCGAGGAACGCCTCGTTCTTCTTCGAGCGATAGGCGGTGTCAGCCCATACGCCCGAGCCGGTATTTTGCTTGCTGATGAGCTCGGGCAGCCGCGCCCCGTCATGGGCATTGGCCGCGCTGGCATCCCAGGTGCGGATCAGCCCATGAGCCCGGTCGATCCCGATATGGTTCTTGTAGCCGAACATGGGGATGGCAAGATCGACCGGCTTGAAGCCCTTGGGGTCACCGCCCTCCTTCACCTTGGCCTTGGAGTATTTGACCGTCCAGCGCGCATCGCGATCCTTTTGCCGGATCTTGGCAGGCCTCTCCTTCCAGCGCTCCGGGATCTTGCCCTCCTTGATCGCCGCCTTCTCCTCGTCGGTATTGCGCTGCTTGGGAGCCGGCACCACGGTGGCATCGATGATCTGTCCGCCCATCGCCAAGTAGCCGCGATCGGTCAGCGCTGCATCGAAGCGCGCGAAGAGCTTGTCGATCGCCTTCGCCTGCACGAGCCGCTCGCGGAACAACCATACCGTAGTGGCATCAGGCACCCTGCCATCGAGCCCCAGCCCGAGGAACCGCTGGAACGACAGCCGGTCCTTGATCTGGAACTCGGTGGCCTCATCCGAGAGCGAGTACAGCGCCTGCAGCACCAGGATCTTGAACATCATCACGGGGTCGAACGGCGGCCGGCCACCTTTGCTTCCGGCACTCCGCCGGAGCGCCACAATCAATGGCCCTCGGAACATCTCGAAATCGACCACCGCCCCCAACCGCTCCAGCGGATCACCCGCCGCGCTCAGCGCCGCATACCGGTCCGACAAATCAAAGAAACCAGGCTGACTAACCATCATCGCCTCCGCTCGATACGGGGGCCATTGAATCAAATCAGCCCATCAAATGCGAGGGTTTTTCGAGGCGTCCATCTTTCGCCGAGAGATACCGATCGTCCTCCCGAGCGTTCGACCCCACTGGAAGCAAGAGCTTGACCATCTCAGGGTCAATTTGGAAGCTGGTGGATGCCCTTATGTGACAGCCGCTCCTATCTTACAAAGCATCTACTTGAATGAGAGGATTTTCGCGGAAACCAAATGCATCAAAGTGACACTTGGCGCCCCGACGTCTATCGCCAGCAGCGCTGAGGACGGCCTTCCATTCGAGAACATTTCAGAAATTGCTGAAGAAAAGCAACGTTGGCATTCCGAGGGAGAGCGTCTCCATGTTGACGCTGAGGCGTTTAAATTAGCATGCACGACGCAACTCGGGCTTAATGTTGAAACCGTCAGAGCATCCGGAGAATTTGCGCTCATCAAAGGACGATGGTTTCCTACAATCCTCATTTTTCTGCGCGATGCCAAAGCTTCAGATGGCGCGCACATAGATTGGCCGTTGGACGGCAAATTAGTCGATGTAGCCGTTAAAGCCGCTGCTGCCGAAACCGGCCGCCGCTGGGCCCATTGGACATTTGGCGGTGTTCCAGAAGAAGCCGAGGAGGTCGATGTTGAGGCCGTTTACAAGTTGGCGCTCAATGATGACCTGGCAGCGCAGGTGCAGCTGGCCCAAATCCTTTACCGAGGCGATAAGGTCGAGCGAAACTTGAGCACTGCTCTGCAATGGTTTCGTAAGGCCGCCTCTCAAGGTCATGGCGAGTCCCAAGCAATGGTTGCCTACATGTTGGATGAAGGCCTCGGATGCGCTCAGAATGAGGTTGAAGGCCTGCACTGGCATCGATTGGCAGCAGAGAATGGTTCTGCCTATTCGCAGAGGAAGATGGCTGCAGCGTACGAAGCTGGTGAACTGCTCCGGCAGGACTATGAAGAGGCGGCGAAGTGGTACAGATTAGCTGCTGAGCAGGGCTCTCCCGACGCTCAATTTTCCTTAGGGTGGCTGCTGTATTCCGGAAATGGCGTGCCCCAAAATCTCGAGGAGGCAGCTGAGTATTTCGAGCGGTCGGCCCTCCAGGGAAATGCCGCTGCTCAGTATAACATCGCGGCGATGTACGGCCATGGCGAGCACGCACCCGTTGACCGTGTTAAGTCATATGCATGGCTCCGATTGGCAGCCGAGCAGGAATATGAAGGGGCAGAAGGTGGGATCGAGGAGATTTGCAGCAGGATGTCTGCTGAAGAGATGGCAAAAGGAAAGGAACTTGCCAAAGAGCTAGCGGCAACAATTGGGGCTCAGCGATAGGGCATATGGTAGTTTCCGCGAGCCATGCCAATCGGGGGCATGGGTTATTGCGCCACCCCCACCTTTGATCTCGACAACCAATTCTGCACCCCTTCATTAATCTCTGGCACTGCAGGCAGGCTATTCGTCTGGAATAAATTGTGGGGAAATGATGTTCGGTCTATTCAAAAAGAAGCCAAAGACCCTTTTGGATCAGTTCATCGTGGCAGCTTACGGGGATCGTCCTCCCAAAGCGCGCAGGGCTGACCTCGGCATGGCGGTAGATTTGGCGCACAGCTCTCTTTTGATGGGGGCGGTTGAAAAATCTGAAATTGCCGGAATTGCCAAAGGCCTGTTTGATGGGGAAATTCCTTATTCGACGCATGATCTTGCAATCGCGACAGCCTTAAATTTCTTTAAGCGCCCCGAATTACGTGAAGACCTGCAGACGGCTCAGCTCATGGCTCGACTGACCGCACTTGAATGGCTGCAGGAGGGCAAGGTTGTCCCGCTTCTGATGAAGTCCTTCGAAGACACATTATACAAAGCCTTCAAGTAGCTTAACCAACCTCACCACATTCTCACGGCCTAGCTTGCGAAGTAGCCAATCAGCAACGCTAGGACGATCAGGGCAAACCATGGCCAAGGCGTCGTCCATGGGGACTGGACCCTCACATTCTCCAAGCGGGCTATAGCCGCTTGAACCGCCGCCTGCTGAAAATGCAGGTCCTTGATAGCTGCCTTCATCTCGTCTGCCTCGACATAGCTTGTCGCGTCATCAGCCAACAGCTCGACCTCTTCCAAGAGCCGAAGCACTTCACGAAGGCGTGGCAGGGCGTTCGGATCAGGCGTGCCGAGCAACGCCATAGCCTCTTGATGCTTGCTCTTGGCCAGCGTCAGAATCTGGCTGATGTGTTCAACAGCAGCATCCGGCAGGTCTGAATCGGCTGTATCCATGCCCCCTCTTACCGCATCCTCGCCATCGGAATACCATCGCTATTAAATGGCGATATCGAGACAGGCACGGAATGGGCGAAGCCAATATTAGAAATTTAATGACACCCCAGGAAAACCAAGGGTTCCGATGTGAGAGAACTTCGGATTGGGGTCCCGCATCCTCCGCCAACGCACCGAGTTGCGAAACAAACTGTCTCCGCCGTCCTTGGTCAGTGGACATAGCCTCTTGAAAACTGTTGAACTTGCGTCGCTTTTTGGCGGAATAGCTCTTAACTTCCGCTTAGCCACTTACGGGCCGTGAGTTGGAAAAACCGACCGCCTACCGAGATCGTTACGAACTCTATCACCTGCCCATAGCCTGAAACCCCAGAAATCTGCCATTTCCACCGACCGAACCCCTGCTTTCGAGGTTCGGTCGACATGATGTTCTCGCTGTCTGCGACGACCTACGCCACTGGCGTAGTTCGGATCAAAAATGGCAGGCAGGGATGAAGCACCAAAAAAAGCCCAGAAAAGAGCTGAATATCACAGTCACCTTCCTGGAGGCAGACAACACAAGCGCGCGCAGACACCATGGGAAGATACCATCGGTCGACGTGACAGCGATCAGGCAACGAACTGGCTTATCTCAGAGCGACTTCGCCGCCAGCATTGGTGTGCCGTAAGGCACCCTTGTGAACTGGGAACAAGGTCGCCGACAGCCGTCTGGACCGGCCAAGGTGCTACTCGCCCTGCTGGCGAAGAAGCCCAGTGTCGTGATGGAGCTTTATCCTGCGGCACCGCCGAGGGTCAGATGGGCGCCGGGACGTCCAGATCCCAACACCATGACCGCAGAGGAAAGGTTGGCTGAGGTCGGGGAGATCTTGGCTGCAGGCATCAAGAGGATGCAAGATTCTCCTGCTGGCGAGTAAGGCAGCCGTCCTACCTCCGCTTCGCAGAAAAGCGCTAGGCGTGCATCCATGTCTTGTCGGCTTCTGGCGCATACACAAAGCTCAGCATACGGCCGAGACTGGGTGGGTTACCGAATTTCCGCTATCCGGCGGTCAGATCTGGCATGTGCTTCTCGACCCATCTGATGAACGAGACCGCCTCACTCCTGAGTGACTGACCAAGTGGGGTCAGTTCGTAACTCACGTGCGGCGGTATCGTCTGCAGATCTTTCCTCAGAACGACGTGCAACCGTTCCAAGGTTCTCAAGGTCTGTGTCAGCATTTTCTGGGAGATGCCTTCGACGGACCGAACAAGTTCGCCATTCCGGCATGGGCCTTCCCCCAGCGCGTTGATAACGAGCAACGACCATTTATCGGCAAGAAGCGCCACATAAACGCGTGATGCACAGCGTTGCGACATGACATTGGGCCGTGCGCTCATTTGTCTGGATCCTCGCGGCAATAGGCACTAAAAGGTACGTACTAGCACATTAGAAACATACCCTCTAGAGTGCTCCGGCATTTAGCAACAGGAGCGTCTTAGAATGGATTGGCTCAATAGTGCAGGAGCAGCAGTCACTATCCTTATGGGTTGTCTTGGCCTGTTTTTCCCCGAGAAGGCTTCTGCCCTAACCGGATTGGTTGCCTCCACGCCTGCTGCGCGCGCCGAATTCCGAGGAACGCTGGGTGTCACATTCATGTTTCTAGGCGCTGTGCCGTTGGTCTATCAAAGCCCTTACGCTTTCCTGACAGCAGGAACCTGCTGGCTTGGCGCCGCGATCGGACGGATCATTTCTATATTCGCTGACAGCGGCAACGACACCAAGAATTGGGTGGCGGTTGCCTTCGAGTTGGCGGTGGCCTGCCTCATGCTGTCGGGCGAGCCCATGCGATTGCTATTCTGACCATGCTAATGGCGCTTGCCGCCGATCCCTGGGGGTGATGGGGAACTTCCATTGGGCGACGTGACGGTCATAAGGCAAGGAACCGGCTTGTCGTAGAGCGACTTTGCTAACAGCATTCGGAATAGCCGGGATTAAGTTGGGGCGCCATGTAAGGTTTCCCTGCGGGCAGCGACTATTCGGGCTTCAGCAGGAGGCTCCGATGAAAAAATGGTTTTGGGTTTATGTCGCTGGCTTCATTGCACTGACCGGTGCGGACGTCGTATCCACGATCTTTGGTATTGCGGCGGGTGCGAGCGAATTTAACCACACACTGGCAACCAGCGAAGGTGGTCTCAAAATTGCGCAATTTCTTCTGGTGAATGCCGCCATGCTTTTATTTACCAGCTTCATGTTGATCTGGGCGTGGCGCAATCGCCTCCGCATCGACACAAAATACATTTCCCGACCTGAACGGGCGATGTTCAACTGGATCTACCTGAATCCCTTTTCAGAGCGGAATGTGCCAAAGTCTGCATTTCACTATTTAGCCTTGGCGCCCGGCATGCTGTTCTTCAAGACTGTCGTATCCTTCAACAACAGCCTGATCAGTTTCGGTCTGCCAGATTTCTTAACACCTGTCGCGTCGGCCATTTTTACCTTCGTACAGGGGCCTCTTGCATACTGGACATTGATCTCTCTCATGTTCCTACCGATCTGGTGGCTCTCTCTTCACGTGGCGGCAGCCTTCGTCCGCGCCAGCAGTAAGAGCGCCGAGCAGTTGCCCGTGCCCTTGGCGTGACATCGGGTGGCATCGGACATCTTCGACCAGGCGCTTGCCGAGCATGCAGCAATGATCGACCGGATCATTGCTGGAATGGAAAGTAATCCGGCGTGCCGGGATGAACTGAGGCAGGAGGTCGTGCTCGCGCTCTGGCGAGCAGCGCCATCTTGGCGCCAGGACGCCTCCTTAAAGACATTCGTGGCGCGGGTGACACATAATGTCTGTGTGAGCCATGTGCGGAGGGCCAGGCGCGCGCCGAAGCATCACGAACTCTCGGATACAGTTATGGACAATGCCGAGGCAACTGACGACGCGGTCGCTCGCGCCGATCTCGGCCGACGACTGCTGGCTGAGGTGTCCAAGTTGCCACGTGGCATGCGGGAGGTGGCAACACTCTATCTCGATGATTTCTCGGCCCGTGAAATAGCGGAGACCCTTGGCATCAGTGAAGGGGCAGTCTTCACGCGTATCACGCGGCTGCGCGAGATGCTGCGCAAGGTGATGGATACAGAATGATGGACCTGGACGACCAGCTAGAGGCAATGCGTGCGGCTTGGCGGGATGCTTCTGTCGGCGACCTTTCGATCAGCCAGTTGCGGGCGCAGGTGCGACAGGAACAGGGGTTGTTGCGGCGAGAAGCATGGCTTGAAGTGCTCGCGTCGTTAGCTGCGAGTGGCGTTTTCGCCATTTGGGCAGCGCATGCGGTGGGTGTCGCGCAAGCCATCTTTGTCGGGTTGTCCGTCTTCGCTATCGGGTGGCTCGCGGTCACGATACAACTCAGGCGAAAAACTTGGCAGATGCAGGCGGAGACGGTTGAGGCCTACCGCTTGTTCGTGCAGCGGCGTGCTCAAACCGGCCTGTTCCTTGCGAGACTGGGCTATGCAGGCGGGCCGCTGGGCCTTGTCATCGGACTTGGTCTTGGAAGAATTGGGGTGCTACCGAACGTTGGCGTTCAGAGCCATCCGGCTGTTATCTGGATGGTAGCGGCCACCTTCGTAGTATTGTGGGTATGGAGCATCCGCGCGGCCCGAAGGCACAAGCTCACCCTCGCAAACCTTCGCGCACAAAGCCCGATCGCGGATGTCTTTGGCGAAGAGCTTTGACGGCACTGTCAGACCAAAGTGCCCCTTGTCTGATTGAGCTGCTAACCTGCGCCGATGCGCCGCTACAAGCCGAAGCCCGCCAGTCCGTTCCGCTACTTCAATTCCTCGCCCGAGGTGATCCGCCTGGTGGTGATGATGTATGTGCGGTTCCCTCTGTCGCTGAGGAACGTCGAGGACCTCCTGTTTGAGCGCGGGATCGACTTGTGCCACGAGACGGTGCGGATGTGGTGGAACCGGTTCGGTCCCATGTTCGCCGGCGACATCCGGCGCCAGCGGATCAGCCGGATGCGCGGCTTCAGGCATTGGCGCTGGCACCTTGATGAGATGTACGTGAAACTGAATGGCGAGATGGTCTAACTGTGGCGCGCGGTCGACCAGGAAGGCGAGATCCTCGAGAGTTACATTACGAAGGCCCGCGACAAGGACGCGGCGCTGGACTTCATGAAGAAGGCGCTGAAGCGCCATGGATCGCCCGAGAAGATCACCACCGATGGTCTGCGTTCATACCGCGCCGCGATGAACGAACTCGGCAACGCTGACAAACAGGAAATCGGCAGGTGGGCCAACAACCGGGTGGAGAACAGCCACCTGCCATTCCGACGACGAGAGCGAGTGATGCTGAGATTCAGGCGGATGAAGACCCTTCAGAAGTTCGTTTCCGTCCACGCCTCCTTCCACAACCACTTCAACTCGGAACGCCACCTCGTCGATCGTCAGACTTATAAGGAACGCCGCGCGGTCGCCTTGGCCGAGTGGCAGTCCATCATGGCCTGAAGTGCAACATGGGGAAGGGGACTCTCGCCAAACGGAGACGAGTTCGCATTAGACTGACAGCACCGCCAGTCCTGCAGGACAAACCGCTCTCCGGGATGCGACGGCACTCTCGCAAACGCTCGAACGACCGAAATGAGGGCGGGGAGCCAACGCAGGGAGGCGCAGATGCGAATGGCAGCTTTCCACGACAAAGGGCCCCTTCAGGCCGCCGATCCACGGTCTTGATTCTGGTCGATCGGGCCTTAGTCGCGGTAGGTAAAAGAATGGCCGGTTTCGACGGGCGATTTCATGACCTGGAACGGCAGCAAAGTCGGCGAAAGCGGCTGATCGCCGGTCTCCTCAGACTGATAACGCCAACCATGTCAGCTTCCCACGCAATCTCCCCAGGAGCCGCCGTTCCGGACACGACGACACTTCGGACATAGCTGAAGTAGCCTTTCATTAAGCTCGATTTATCCAAAAACTAGGTTTTTTCCACTATGCTTGCTTTATCCAAAAACTAGGCTCTTTTTGGCTACTTGCTGTGCATGGTGAAGCAGAAGCGTATCGAGAGGCGAACCAGCCGAACTGCCGCCTTTCGGTTGGATCGACCGATGTTTACACAGATCCCCCGATCATTAGCCGCGTATGTCTTACTCGCGTGCGCTATAACTGCTTTGCTCGCGAGCAATTTCATTTCTCCATCAATCGGTTTCGCTCCCATTTATCTGTTAATTTGTGCCTTTTCCGCGTGGTTTGTCGGAAATCGGTTCGCCGTTGCACTTTTTGTCTTGGTCGCCTCCCTTCAATCTTTGAGGGGCGAGGCGATAATCTTTCGCGGTGAGGAAGTGATCACTTTTGTGAACGCGAGTTTGCAGTTCTCCAGCGCTCTAGCCGTTGTTCTCATGCTTGGTGTGGCACGCGAGGCGCTCGAACTGGAGTGGCGGTGCGCCCGGCTCGATCCTCTAACAGGCGCTCTGAACAGAAGGGCTTTTTTCGAGGCTGCAAAAGACGAAGTGGGTCATGGAACTATGGCTATGATCGCCTATGCTGATGTCGATGGTCTGAAGAAATTGAACGACAAATTTGGGCATGAAGCAGGGGACGGCGCTCTTCGCGACTTTGCTGCTCGCATCAAGAAATCTATTCGCAAGAGCGATCTTTTCGCCCGCATGGGAGGTGACGAATTTGTCATCATGCTGAAGGTAAGAGACGGTAACGCTGCAAAAAGTGTTGCTAAACGACTCAACAGTGCCCTGAATCTTGAGCTCGACTGCGACGAAACCAAGCTAAAATGCAGCCTCGGCATCTTGTTCTTACCTGTTGGCACAAAGTCCATCGACGCTGCGCTTAGGCAAGCGGATACACTCATGTATCTTGCGAAGAGGAAGCGGGTTGGATCGGTTATGGCAATGTCCGCCAAAGGTGACCCGCAAAAGCTCGTACCTTTTGCGACCAACGCCGATGCTCGCGGCCAGCAGCAAGCCCTAGCTCGTGCATTCGAACGAAAGCCCGAAACTACGCCAGAGGGCAAGTTGTCGCTAGGGAGCATCGCAGCTTAACGCACACGTAGGCCATGCCAAATCTACAAACTTGAAGGGCCGCTTCCCCCGACAAAGCTGCCGAGCATCCTGAAGTTAAACGGCCCTGGAACCGGTCATTCATGGGTTCCGAAAACTCGCTGAACGAATGGCCGGTTTCGACGAATATGTTCGGGGCAGCGAACGTCGGCAAAGTTAGCGAAAGCGGCTGATCGCCAGTCTCCTCAGACTGATAACGCCAACCATGTCAGCTTCCCACGCAATCTCCCCAGGAGCCGCCGTTCCGGACACGACAACATTGCGGACACGAAACCTGCTCTGGCCACCGCGTTGATGTGTAGGCCGACCAACCATCCAGGGCAGCAGCCCCCGATCTACCGATCGCGACGCCGCTGCCAGCACCACCATCTAGGAAAGGCCCGCCGCTCGTCGCCAGTCTTTGACAGCCATCGACGGTTTGTATCCAGGTCGGAAGGCGCGAATAATGCCTCGCAATCAATCTCGTTCTCACTCGCCAGGCCGAAACGCGATTGGCCCGCCCAAACGACTTCCCCGCCAATGGTCAAACCTCGCCGGCGTATCTCCACCCGTGAGCCTGCTGGGGGCGGCTCCGAGCATTTGACCATCAAGCCTGTGGACGAAGCATTGGCGATGCTGACTTCAATCCAGCCATCGCCCTTGCGCAGGTGGGCCCTGGCGAATCTCAATAGGCGCTCGGCCCGGGGCTTAGACGCGAAAAGCATGCGGCCGGGATACGCTCACTAGTTTAAGATACTGCGAGGGCGCCGTAAGGGAAATGCCTACCGCGTTGCGGGGGAAAGGCGTAACCGTTCCGTGGATAGACTCCTTGTATGACAGTTGACTTTCAAACGGTGAGAGACACTGGCCGACGATCCCTCGCTCGCCTCAGGCTCGGCGTTCCTGCGCGATTGATCACGCTCAATGGCGTCCACGACGTTTTATTGGACGACTGTCCGTCGTCAGAACATTTGGCACAACTCGCGGCGTAGATTAGCGGAGTGCAGGCCTCGTCTTGGGGGTTGATGTTAAGCGGCGAGCTTGCGGTGTTGCAAGCGCCGATACTCGATGGTTTGTCGCTTGATCCTTTCACGCTGTTTGATGATGGCTGGTGCC
>Ga0315905_10004136_pt1 | contig 14818 bp, 17 predicted proteins | sample LakEriMetagenome_5_FD_203522 | JGI IMG/M metagenome (GOLD analysis project Ga0315905, IMG submission 203522) | Freshwater fungal communities from buoy surface, Lake Erie, Ohio, United States - Buoy 4 MA121 | ecosystem: Environmental > Aquatic > Freshwater > Lake | place: USA: Lake Erie, Ohio... | reverse complement strand
GACCGTCCTCGCTCTGCGCGATCGCCATGCAGTTGAGCTCGTTCCGGAACGCGAGCTCGCTGAGCGCGCTGCAGGCGTGGTAGCGCGCGTCGCGCGACTCCGAGTCCAGCGCCTTGAAGAGCACCGGGATCGCGCCGTCGCGGCGCATCTGCTCCTTGTTCTCCATGGAACGCATGTGCGAGGTGTGGGCGCGCTCAAACAGAAATTCGGCGGCCGCCGCAACCTCGTCCGGGTTCGGGGACTCGAGCTGGCAGCGCGCGCAGAAAAGACGCGTCAGCAAGCGCGTCGTGCAGGAGGAACGCGCGCGGCCGCGGACACGGCACCTGAAGTATGCGCACGCAGCCACTGCGCAGCTCGCGGGAGCAGGAGAGGCGGGCGCCGCTCGGGACAGGCGGGCACCTGGATGATGTTCTGGCGGATGCGCTCCTCGCTCGGGAGCGCCGAGTCGTCGGTGTCGCTTCTCAAGCCATCGACCTCGGCTAGACGCGCGAGGTCACAGCTTGAGAAGGCGTATCCATCCATCGTGAATGTCGGGGTTGAGCGGGATGTCTCGTGTGCTTGGCCGCTGCTATGGTGTGAGCTGGCACGTGTGCAGAAAGACCCGTGAGCGGCGCGTCGCGCAGGACGCAAAGGCAGTTGCATGTCATACGCACGAAAAGTTGCACATGTCCTGGATGCGGAGCATACACGCGCGCAAGGCCCACTCACACGGCGCCGCGCCCGCGACGCGCCCCGAGCAGCTCGTGCTTGAATGTGCATGGTATAAGCACGCCACACTCACGTGTGTAGCACGCGGCCGCGGCACGGCAAAGGGAATCCACGCACGGGGCGCCACGAAGTCTACGCGCGTGTGACACGCAGGCGCCGCGCACGACAGGCGGGCACCTGGAGGACGCCTTGGATGGCCCGTGGACTACTTGGACGGGCGTGCGGTTTTGAGGCTTTTCAACACGAGAAGTTGAGATTCAAGAGATGAGCCCTTCCAAGCGGCATTCAAAGCATGGTTTTTACTACTTCCAAAAAATCTCCGGAAAAAGCAAATGCTCTGTTTTGAGTGTTTAGATCCAAAATAGCAAGTTTAAATGTTTGGCGGAGGAGGATACCTTCCTCCTCGATACCCCAGATATCCGCAAAAATGAACAATACCCCCATCTGAATGAATAAACCATCTGAAATAAACCCAAAACCTGGGTCTATTACAGCCTACGAACAGTTGTAATAGGGCCTCAGTAGGTATTATTCATTTTTGCGGTTTTTGTACAGTATTTTCAAATGAGGCGGCTTTTATTCAAAATCATCTTTTGTTGAGGCAAAGCTTTTCGTGCCGCCCGGGAGGGAAGAGAAGAAAGGCCGTTGCGGGGGAGGCGGCCGCAAATATGCGCGGGTCCTGCACACCGAGCTTTGACGCCAGGGCAAAGTACGGTATGCCGCTGCAAGGTAGGCGCGCGCCCCCTGCACCGCGCGGCGATCTCCACTCGGAGATCGGTCTCCACACGCCAATGGCCCCTATGTTTTCGCCTGCCATCGAGCCGCAGAGCTCCTTTGAGCTGCACCCGCCGCCGCTCAGCAACGACGAGCCCCCTGTGCACGCCTCGGCGGACTCGGGGTCCCAGCTTCGGGCTCACCGCGATGTCTACCCGGGCCCGCTGGAAGACGGACGCCGGAAGACGGCGGGGTGCGACGCTCCCTGCGGGGCGGAGGAGGCGAGCAGGCAGCGGAACGGCGGCGCGGTCGGGCGGGCAGAGCGCCCCAGCGACATGCCGCATGACGTGGTTACCGCAATGGCGCTCGCGCTCGGTGCACCTCCCCGTCCGGCCCGATCCAGCCCGACTGAGGGCCACGACAGGAAGGTGGACACGAAGAGCGAGGTGCGTGCGGCTGCGCCGGCATCGTGGGCGGTACGCCAAGGAGACTCGGTACAGGGTCTGGGGCGCGTGTGCGACCTGCTCTTCTTTGGCGACGAGCTACCCGTCCCTCTTGCTCTGCTCGAGGTGCTCCCGGCTCCCGGCTCAGGTGCGCGGCGGCCTGTGCGCCCGTCTGCCGCTGGCTTGTTTTCCGCGTGCGGGGAATCGTGACACAGTTTTCCTGTCGCGTGCCCGTGTGGACAGCAGCCGTTGCAAGGACAGAAACGTACGGGATCGGCTCAGTGGGGAAGGAGCGGGTGCTCGCATGCCTCTTGAGCACATTTTGCTCAAACGACCAGGTCCGCATCTTTTGCACGCGCGCATGCTATGGCTAAACGTCCATTGGACGCTGGCCCATGCCCCAGTTTCGCAACTCCGGTCAGCCAAGCCTGACTCACCGAGCACCTGGGCGTCCTGCAGATGCACAGGCTGCTCCGTGCATGCACACAGCAAGAGATCCAACAGTCTAAATCGCTCAAGGAAATTTTGACGCAGCCTTGCGCCACAAAGTGCATCATCGCAGCATACATGAGTTTGGCAGCCGGAGACTACTTCAAACAGCTTATTGCACCTACGATCCGTGCCCTACAGGGCCCGTGGACTGCGAATGAAGTGGGACTGAAAGGTAATCATCTTGCCCTGCAGGGAATGAGGCCCTTGGACATAAATCCAAGCGGTTTGCAAACTACGCTATCTTGACGGGGAAACTACAAGTGTGATCACACTTGTAGTCTGTACCGGGATCCGGCGATCATTTCTAGAGACCATTCGTGAATTTGCACAAAGCTTTACTCTTCCAAAACAAGCATTGCTTTAATCTTCCAAAACAAGCATTGATGCTGATTTTGGTTCATCCAAATTCATTATTGTTGCTTGTTTTCAAGAATTCACGCCAAGGTTTGTGCAAAGTCTCGAATGGTCTCCAGAGACCATCCACAATGTGCTTTGTTAGTACAGACTCACTCAGCTTCGTTGCGACAGGCGCACTGGACCGCTTCGTGTTGAGATTGTCCTCGATAGAGGCTCCAAGTGACTTACGTGTGGCACTCAAGACGGTATATGTCTGTCTGGCAAAAAAGTATGCGCGACGCGCGATGAGTTCGCTTGCATATTTGCTGCTCGCCGAACTGTTTGGCAATACCATTCGGAACATCAATCAAGAACGGGATATGGACAAGCTGACGCCTGACGGCAAACGTTTCCTTGAATCGATGGCAAGCGTGCTTGCCAAGTTGTCGTTGAATGAGAGCTTTGCGGGCGGCTCAAAACTGTATCACATGAACAGCTGGATTCAGTCGCGATTTGAAACGCTCGAAAAGTGCATCGAGAAATTGCTTGCGGTGGAGGAGCCCGTCATGGTGCCGTGGAATTCAGGATGTACTGTGCAAGGGTCGCTTCCGAATCTGCAATTTCTGATGCGGGCCTTGACGGAACACAGGGACCAAATTAACCACCGGTGCATGTCGCATGAATGGCTAGCGCACTCAACCCGTTCACTCTATCTTTCGCGTTTGCCGATTCTCTGGGCAGCGCTGGTTAGTGGGCACAGACGAGGCAGTTTAACTGCCGGGGGATCAGCTGACTTGTCTTCTCCGCCTCGGTCATGCATCGAGAAAGCCTCTTTCCGAGACAAGCAGGAGCGTGTGCAGCAGGCAGTGGAGACCTTCGCGCACACTGACCTCATAGGGCAGATGGTCAACATGGTCACTCAGCGTCAGCGAAAGAATGAGGTTAAACCGGCCTCCATCGAATGTGGCGCTAGCCGCATGCAGCATTTGTCCGCCACAGTTATTGAAATGGACCTCGAAAGCAAGGACCTTGCTGCAATGCCGAAGCTGATGCACTTCAAGAATTTGCACACACTCAAGATACCACGTAACCGCATCCAGGAGCTCGGAGACCTGCCATGGTCACTAAAGATTCTTGACTGTTCCCATAACCAGCTGTCAACGCTCAATGGAGTTGAGTGTCTCTTTAACCTAGAAAGTCTGGACGCGTCTCACAACAGGTTGGAGGAAGCGATGAGCGCGCTGGTCAATACTAGTCGAATGGTCTCGCTCAACCTAGCTCATAACTGGTTGGATTGTGCAAGTAAGGAAACACCCTACCCTTGCCTGGCATTGACTTTGCGTCGTGAAGAGTACGTGAACGAGATGTTTTTTGACCCTTCCTGAAACTTGTATTCATAAGATTTCTGACTCTGCGACGTGTTGTGGTTCATGCAGTCGACTTTTCGCACATGTCGGGGTTGCAGCACCTGGAACTCGACCACAATAGAATGAGGAGCCTGCAGGACGTGCGTTTGTTGGCGCTTAACCTGAATCTGAAGTCAATTACTTTGAATGACAACCCAATGTGCGAGGAGGCGGGTTACCTGAAACTAGTCACTTCCATGCTGCCGCAAGTCGAAACCCTCAACAACGCGAGCGTCGTGTCCGCACAATTATGCCCGATCGATTTAGGCAACGTGCAGTATGTCAGCGATTCTCCTTCAACGACATCCGGCACCAAGCGGCCTGTTCTGTCGCCTTTCATCAATCCATTGACACCCTCGCCTTGCATGAAGCCAACGTCGCCGTTTTTGAAGCCAGCTGTGCAGCAGCATGGCAGGATACCGGACGTAGAGGGCGATGACGAATTGTGGCCGATTGCACTTGGTGTGTCGCCCACTGCAGGCGCCGGGCCTCAGTTCGGTAATGACGATGGCGCGGCCGTGTCCTTGTCTACCCTCTCTTCGTGCGCTCCCAGACGAACGGACAGAAAGCCGGCCGAAATGACACTCAAACTCGCTCTGGATTTCAATGCGGCAGGCAAGGCAGGGTCGGCGCAGCGAGCTACCTTCAACAACAACCTCATCCAGGACTTGTCCAACGCTTCAGGCTTGGTGCCGCATCTGTTTGAGGTTGTACGTGTCTCCGCAGGCAGCATCATCGTTGACACTCTCATCCACGCAGACCCTGCTGATCGCGGTCTCCACCCGATGCTCGTTGCCACGGATTTGCAGAAGCAGGCGCACCAGCCGAACTCTCTCCTGCTCTCTGGTCTGCTGACACGTCACTGTGAGGGCATTTCAAGAATCAGAATCAGAGGCGCCTCAGAAGCAGAATCAGAGCCTCTGATTCTGCCGTCAGAGGCGCCTCTGGGATACTCTCCCCTTTCCATAGAAGACTTCGACAGCGTTGTTGGGCTGCCGGAACACGAGGCGTCAATGGATTTCTGGGAGCAGTCGACTAACAATGCGCACATAAATAGCATTTTGTCCGGTCCTTCGAAAGTCTTGTCGTCTCGAGCGAGCCGGCCCAGTGCTATGCAAATGTTGGCCGCAGTGGCCATGACAGAAGTGGCACTCGCAGATCCTGTGTCTGCAGCACATACCAGTGTCCTTCAAGATGCATCTCATCGTCGCACGGCGTCCCTGACGGGCACAGGGCGTGTTGGCAGTGTCGTGACGCCAAAAGTTGCTCACACGCCGCGCACTCCACAGAAAGCCGAAGCCCATGAAGATAGCGGCACGCTACTCTACAATCCAAGTCGACTTCACAGCCCTGACGGCACGTCGCCGCAGGCGAACAACTCTCCCTCAAGAAGCTCGCGCGTCTCACCCCCCGAGAGCCGCCCCATGCACGTCAAACGGGTAGCCGAATCTGAAATCTCGCCAAATATGGATAGCAAAAGGAGATCGCCTCCGATTGCCACGACCGGCCACGCATTGAAAGCAAGACAGGGCCGAGCCTCAAGCCTGTCTCCGCCCGGAAAGCGAACGCAGGCGCCCTCCATCAGAAAGCAGAAGCGATGCGCATCTCCAACGTCTCCGACTGTCGATGTAGCCGAGATGTTAGTCGAGATTGAGCAGGCGCTCAAGATTACATGTCTCGTTTTTCAAGCATGGAAGCTTTTCCTTGCTTATGGGCGCCTTGCCAGGCACCTTGACGGGAAGGATTCTCGTCTCGTTTTGGTATCCAGGACGCAACACAACGTGATGTTAATGCGCCCTGCCTTTGAAGCTTGGATACGCGTGCAAAACTCTCGTCAACGCTCCTATGCAGCAGCACGAGTGAGCAACGCACGGCAAGCAATCCTAGAGTGGTCTGCGCTGGCGCATTTCCAAAAAATGCTTGGGGCAAGGATGCGCCGCTGTCTGCGAAAGACCGGACGCACCTTTTTGAAAAGCTGGCGGCTGATTGCAGTGGAGTCCTTGAGGAAAAAGGCTGCGGTCTACAGGAGACGGAGACGACAGGATACAACACTGGTCGGGGCTGGATTTGCATCCTTTGTCGAGCAGCGTGAACGTGCATGCACACTGGAGGCTTACGTCGTCGCACGCTTGATGCAGCTGCAAGATGATGTTGTCATTGCGGTGTTTATGGCGTGGATGCGTGCATCGACAAATAAGATGGCCGTTTCGAATCTCGTTTCCAATGCGTGCAGAAAATTCTTTGCGGTGGGTCTCAAATCTCACTTTCAAGCGTGGCACCAGCATGTTCTAAACAGGGCCAGGATCTCGAGAAACTGCAGCAACATTGGAAGTAATGCACGGCGAAAAATTGCGCGACGGGTCTTTTCGCGCCTCGAAAGTCATAGGATACAGCAGGTATACCGCAAGCGTGTCGTAGATAAACTTGAAAGGAGAGTTGAAAGGCTTCGCAAAGCAGGTTTCTTGGGAGCGTGGCGACACAAAGTGTTTGGGAACGAGGTGCACAGCAGGCTTCTGAAGTTCTGCACTAGACGAAAGAATACAGTGACACAAAGTAGTTTTTTAAGAGTGTGGGTCAAGTTCAATGCCGTACAGAAGCAGCTGACCAACGTTGAGGAGAGCTGTGAAGCCATCGGCAAGAAGCGGGACCGCCGACAGAAGAAGCTCGCTCTTTCGACCTGGCTGCACTGGCAGATGGAGAAGCGCGAGCACTCGCTGGTCGTTATTCGCGCCTTGCGCAAGCGCCACAGGAGCCTTGAAAATCGTTTCTTTGCTTGCCTTCGCGGTAAGGTGCTCAAGACCAAGATCCAAAGCACTGTAGACACCGTCATGGTGCGCAAAGTGACCCACCGTTTCATGAGAGTCTTTTTGGAGCAATGGAATCGCAAAACCCGGCAAAATGACGTGCTTCGCCGCCGACTGCCTGTGATTTTGGCGCGACGCCTAGAGTGCGACGTCCGTGGCGTTTTGTACGGCTGGCACGAAGTTGCGCATCGGCGCTTCCAAGTTGCCGCAATGCTGGACAAAATCTTACTCCGCCGCAAGCAGCAGCACTCGGTGTCGCCGGAGGTACATGCTGGCTCTCGCAGAAGCACGCCGCGGCTCAATTTAGCTCGTCAACTTCCCCACAGCCCCCTCCAGACTACAACTAGTCCGCGGCAGCCGGATTCAGGAAACTGAAGTGAAGCTTATGATCGGCTCCTGAGCAAGTAGGGACTAGTCCGGACTGCTTGAACTCAAATCCCAGCAGAAGAATAACTTCTACCGTGCTTAGAATGAGCTAGACTATCAGAGACTAATGTATAACTAAAATTTGACAAAAATTCGAAAATGGGGCAAACACCCGGGCGTCTACAAATAAATTTATTGACATTTTATTTATTTAGCTCCTCTGGATTTGATTACGCTAATCGATTTGATTGCGTGTCTCCCCGGCATGCTCTGCTTTCTGCCTAATACAGCGGGAAGCACCGAAGGCTCCATACCATCATCACTGCTCTCGCCGTCCACCTCAGCCTTGAGGTCACGGAACGTCTGCCAGTCGGCATGAAATTGTTGCTGTCTCTCTTCAAAGTCTTGAATACATTGCGATCTGTTAACATACTCTTCAAACCCTTGAGGTGATGTGTCGACCGCAGCAGATCGCCTCTTTTGTCGCTTGCTGCCCACATCGCCAGACTTGACATCACACCATACTCCAAGACCATTGGGATCAGCAGCAAGATCATGGGCTGTATTTCCACGCGAGCTTGGTGTCTTTATGCCAAGACGCTCCGAAATCGAGTCAAGCGCCGAACCTGCTGTCGACTTTCGCTATATGCGTAGGGATGAGAGCATGCCAGTGAGTAGAGCAGTATTTCGGGCCCGGGCTGCGTTTAGCTCCAAAAAAGGTTACATACCTCTTTCGAGCTCACTCGAGCGGGTGCTCTGGCCAGAAATGCGAATGTATGCATGGTGTGTATTCGCACAATGCAGCCGCACGTATAGACAAACTCACGTTGCGCGCACTCGCAGCAAACAATCGCACATAAAATATCCCCACCTGGCGCACAGACTCTCGGCTCATCACCCTCACGTCACTGGGCAGGTTTTCCTTGCCAACTTTGCCTTCTTTCCCTTCTTTGAGAGGTGCCAGCGTTGACTGAAGCACTGGGGAAGGCTGAGCCATCTGAGCCATGGGGGAAAACACAGGGGAAAATGGGTTCGGCTTGTAGGGACTATTTGGTGTCGGAATCCGTTTCCAAGAATTGCTCTGGCTGGCCGAGTCGAGTGGGGTCGAGTATCCACCGTAATCGTTGGAAGGCGTGCCTAGTGGTGCAGGTATTCCACTGCTCCACCCAAGAACTGGCTCATCGACGATGCTTGCACGTGTTTCGTCAATGAGAGCCAGAGAGCAAGACATTGACGTTCCAGGACGTGAAGAGCGCCGGTCAACGATGCCTATCCGCAAAAGACGGGTCTCTACGATCTTCGTCACATCAATTTTCGGCTCAGTCATCTCATCCATATCCTGCCAGTGGAAGAAGAGTGAGGTTGACAATCGTCCGCGTGGCCGCCCCCACCACTGCGAACCAGGACCCCAATATATAACATTTTAATCTTCTCCACATTCACGAAAGGTACCTCAGGTGGGAATTCGAGTCCAGAGGTGGCGCTGATGGAAGTACGCGTCCACGGCGCCGCGTCAACGGTTTTCCCTCGGCTTCCTGGGGTCGCGCCGTGGAATGTCCCCTTGTGGAAGCCGTGAAGCACATCAGAAATCTCAGCCAACTTCTGCTCATTTCTCTTGAGCATCCGGTGCCCGCGTCTTGCCTTGACATGGTGCATAGTTTCGAGAAGACGCTTGTCTTCCCGCTCTTGCCACCGTTCCGCAAACGATTTGTTGCTGGCGATTTCCCCCTTGTCCTCATGATGTTTCTGAAGCGCTTTGCTACGCTCACTTCGCATGCGGTTATACGCCTCTTCACGCTCCTTGAACCTGCCAGCAGTAGCACAAGTCAACGTCATGGGACCCATGCAACGAGTGTTAAACAGACATTGCATGCGTGATTTAGCCCTATAAAATCAACTAGATCACCGGGCGGCTTTGAAGCGCTCCCATTCCTTGCGAGAGGGCTTGTTTACATGGGCCCATCGCCAACGCCTGACCCAATTCCGGAGGTGTGTCATCTCCCGCGTAGCCTCGCTTGAAGGTCCATCAAAGAGCCCGAACTCTTGGCGGAGCCCGTTGACGACATCAGGTGTCTGGACACGACCATAGATGATGCTGTGCAACTGCCGGAGCTTGCCCACGTCACCAACCTTTTCACCGTCGGCAAAAAACTCGGAGTCCAGCACCAGGCCCGATTCCAAATCATGACCATAGCAGGCATAAGGCAAGCCATCCTCCTCCTGCTCGTCAGCGCCGAGAACTCTGGCAATTGCATCGTCATCCATGTCTGGTCCCAGCTCTTGAAACTCGGGAAACGCGAACACTTCTGCTGTAGCCGAGTTTTCGGCATTTTGATCGTCCTCCAGCCAGCCCTCGGCATCCGCAGACGGCGGGTAGCCCGGGCTATCCTGTTCGAGTGCAGCGGCACTTGCGTGCTCACGCTCTGCCTGACTTAGGTATGCCGCAGCAATTTCCTTGAGCTCGGCTGCCCACACATTGGGTATGCGCACGTCGTTGAGATAGGACTTCAGTGGACCAACTTCACCAGCGATCGTCTCTGTTAGCGACAGTTGCTTGCCGCCCACGTTGATATTGAAAGACTCCCGCGTTCGAGGCCGTTGTGGAGAAGTGTGGTCGCTGTACGGATGGTAGGGTGAGGATGCATTCCTGCCTATGTGCGGACCGATTGAAGTGTAATCAAATTTTGACTTTGAAGGTCGGGGTCTAGACCCTGATAGCGCCGCCCGCCTCGTCTGAGTTTCTTGCTGCGCCATTTGCCCTCTAATGGACTGGAACATAAGGTTTCGTGTGCCCAGACCCTCGAGCGACTGAAATTTGTCGGCAAAGCTAGGGACGAGAGGGTCTATACCATCAAACCAAAAACGCTCGTCGTGCACGATGTGATCGTCGCTGAGGAAAGCGCCATCCCGGTCAAAGAGCGTTACGCGAAGCTTGTTGAGCCACATTACCATTTGTGCCGCGGTGGGGTACTCGCACCAGTTGTCTGCGAGCTCGAAGACGGAGTTGTAAAACTGTTGCTCATTGATGAAGAGCGTTTCCGAATCTTTGCTGTTGCTGTCAACCGCCCAATCGGCCTCCGACAGCAGACTCGCGTCTTTGACATCAAACACAGGCAGCAATGCGCGAAAAGCCTTGATATTGAAGCTAATGTACGTGTGTTTCGCGACCTGACCCAACGGGTTCCTGAGCGCGTTGAAGAACGGCAAAATCGCGCGTTGCACCTGCGAGTTGTGCCGCAGTGAAAAACGCTGGATCGTAAGCCCATTAATCCAGACAGAAAATCCCGCAGCGCCAGCATTGCAGTCAAGATCGGGCGTGTCGCAGATACTCCAGTGCTGGTCAAACAGGTGCTTGCGAAGCATCGCCAACTCCAATCTGCGCTGCCCGTACTTGGCAGCGAAGCCCTCGACCGCACTAGCGCCCCCCACAACATGCACCGCATTTCCAGCGCACAGCCCTGCGACCTCACTCCGTACATAGTCCAACTGAAGTTGCACTGCTGCAAGCACCTCGCGCGACAAGGTGCTGAGCTTCGTGCGAAACTGCCTCTCTTTCCCGTGCCCGGGCGCGAGCGAGTGCCTGGCGTGCTCTGTCGGCGCATCCATCTCCTGCATGACACGTCGAAGCCCCGCCAGCCACTGTGCGTACACCTCAGGATGCCGCATGCTGCTCTGACTCCGTGTCATTACCAGGGTTGTTGACGCGCCCGGGTAGCTGCAGCCTTGCAGTCCTTGGTCCAGCGCTTTGCTCAGGTCCTCAAACACTGGCTGGACCTCGGGAGCCTGCTCTCCAAGGCGGCGGTCCCGCTTCGACTGCTTTGTGCGCCCCCGCACGCCCGTGGGGGGTCGTCTGCTGTCGGATCGCCAGAGCGAAAAGTTGAGCGACGACGGGAACGAGGCCGCACTGCCTTCCACCACCCTACTTGGTGTGTGGGTGACAGTAAGAGGCCGAATTGCCAGCTCAGGGTCAACCTGGGCCTTTGGCGTGCGACGCGGGCGCGGCACCACCGTCTTGTTCCCCGAGAACCTGTCCGCGACGTGCTCCTCCACAAACTCCACCGAGCGCGAGCGCAACCTGGAGGGGCCAGCCCACGCACCGCGCACGCAGGGTCAGGGCAGGAGTGACAAAGCGCGCGGGCATGGGGCGCTTGCGGCACCACTCACCTGGAAGCCATCCGTCCGGGCATCCACTCTCCCCCCGCCTTGCGGAAGGCGGCGAGCATCTCGAAGGACTTGCTCGCCGTGGCGCGCGAAGGGGTCACGAGATAGCAGTCGCGGTCCAAGTCCTCTGTCACTACCGTGAGCTGCGGGTACAGCCGGCGGCGCTGCCCGATATATCTCCCTGCTTCTTGCACCATGTTGCCAGGTGTGCAGGCCCTCGTATTGCCAGCCACTGGCCCTAACTAACGTTCGACTGTTCGTGGAAACTCTGTTGAACACAGAGAATCTCCGGATCGCCACCCGGATCGAAGCGAAGGTATGCAGGGCGTGAGGCGGCGGTGGCGTGGACTGCGCGAGGATGGGCTGGGGCCGCTGGAGCGGGTACGCGGGTGATGTTGACGTAAAAGGGCTGACGGCTACTCTCACGGGCGCACTGCTGGCGTCTGTCGCCGCGCGCCGCCGGGACGGCAGGGGTTCGCACGCGCGCGACGCGGAGCTGCCGCTTTAGGGCCGCGGAGCTCGCGCCGCCTGAGTCTCTCGAAATCTTCTCTCCTGCCTAGAGCTTCGGCACGGAGGGGTAAGGCCGGGAGCAGATCCACCACCTTCTCTGCAGGCGGCCAGCATAAAGCGCCGTTGGTCCGCAAAGGCGGGTGTAATAGGGCGGGCTCGGGGTTTCCCGACCCATAATGCCCACTCTCAACCTGTGCACGCATGCGCCGCGCCTCTCCAAGCACCGCGCCAAAGCGGGTGCGGTGCATGCACGGGCGTGCACTGGTGTAGGTTCCGTGTGCGCTTGGCAGCTCCGTGTGCGAGTGTGCCCCTGCCGCACGGGGGTTGTGGGTGGCGGATGCTGGTGGCTGTTGTCCGATGCCGAAGTGACTTCACTTCAGATACTACTGACGCGTATATGCTTGCGCTGTGCGGGGCGATTGAGCGATGCACGCGGCCAAGTGACCAAGCACTCCCCACGCCCCGCAACAACCATCCGCACCCCCACCCTCGATGCCCAACCGCATGCACGTGGCAGGCTCTCGCCGCCGTTCGGGCCCGAGGCCGACAGCTCTCACCGCGCTCGCCGTGCTTCACGAGAGCTCGCGTTGCCGATTGGTGCGCAGAGAATACTCTCACCGAAGTACAGGAGCAGATCGGTGGCTGCGGCGGGGGGTCTAGGCTGCAAGCCAGCACCATCAACATCAACACAAAATGGGCCAGTGCTTCGGGAAGCCAGCCGATGACAAGCAGAAACCACACGGCAATGTAGTGAGTGCCGCATATCGAAATATGCATGCAAGCCCATGCACGTGCGTGCGCGCATGCTTATGCAGATCTCCAGCCCACACACACTGGCGTGGGGTGGGGTGTGGGTTTGGGTTTGTCTGTGGGGGTGGGGTGTGAGTTGGGCTGTGGCAGTGGGGTGTGTGGTGTGGGGTGGTGTGTGGTTTGTGGGGTGTGGGGGGTTGTGGGGTGGGGTATTGGGTTGGTATTGGGTGGGGTGGGGTGGGGTGTTGGTTGGTTGGGTTGTGTCGGTGGGGGTGTGGGTTGTGTGGCGGTGGAGGTGGGGTATGGCCCACTCTTGTGTGTAGAAGGGGTATGACATAGCCCACTCTTGTGTGTAGAAGTCCGCGCTGTTCAGTGCGCGGGTCTTCAAGAGATGAGTGGGAGACTAGAGACTGATTATCTCCTTTGGTTTTGCCCGCCCACTTTTGTGCATCAGTCCCCAGAAGTGGGCTGGTGTCTAGCGGGGCTCTCCAGATATTTTGCTCCTTTTCATTTTTTTTTTTGGCCTTGGAAAGCTCATGCTTCTTTCTTTCTGTCTACCAGTCCCCAGAAGTGGGCTGGTGCTCCCTACGAATACATTATCAATATCTTTCATTACGCCTCCTAATAGGCGGGGGTCTCCACATATTTTGCTCTACGGATTTTTGTATCTACATCTGTCTGTCTCTGTAAAGCCGAATTATTGTTGATATATACAATATTGCTAGGGAGGAGGCGCAGGAGCAGGAGCAACATTTGGAGGAGCAGGCCCCTTCGTGGGAGCAGCGCCCCCCGGAGGTGGAGGAGGAGTCGTCCCCTTCAAGGCCCCCGTCTTTGGAGGTGGAGGAGGAGTAGCAGGAGGTGGAGGAGGAGCCCCCTTCGGAGCGTTCATATGGAAGGTTCACCACAACCTGTACGTGAGCGGTTACCAAGGTGCCAAGGATTTCCATGCGCTCAAGCGCCTCGGTGAGCATGATAGTGTGTGTATACATGTTGCTCATGTGTTCCTAATGTGAGCGGTTACCAAGGTGCCAAGGATTTCCATGCGCTCAAGCGCCTCGGTGTGCATGATAGTGTGTGCCTAGGTGTTGCTAATGTGTGCCTAGGTGTTGCTAATGTGTGCATGATAGTGTGTGCCTATTCCTTTGTTTGTGTGTCCCTGTGTTCTGTTCTCTGTCCCCCTTCCTTTCCACGGGCACATGTATGTCTGGTTTTGTCTGTGTGTCTGTGTGTATGTGTGTGTGAGAGAGAGAGCATGCGTGTGGTCTTGTTGTTGCGTGAGTGATGGTTCGTGAGTGATGGGTTGCATATACATTCGTTTTGTGTGTGTGTGTGTGTGTAAGTGTGTGTCTCTCTGTGTTTGTAGTGAGAGTGAGTGGGAGTGACGTTTTGCTGTATGTGGCCTGGCTCTTTTTTCCTTTTTTTCTATTTCTCTCTTCTTTCGTGACCTCTTTTGCTGTTATGCTGTTTCCTTATTTCTCCACTGCTGTCTTTTTTTTTGTTTACAAAAAAGGCGTCCCCGGAATTTGCCCGTGCGAACCAGCCTTTTTTGTATCCGCTTTTCACATTCTCTTCCTCCGGTCGTGGTTCCTGACCTCTTTTTTTTTTGCATTGCGGGCTTTCCTCATTTCTCCCGTATCCTGCCCCCCCCCCCTTTTTTTTGCGAAAAAAAAGTGCCGTTGCGTCTTTCCTTGCATATGTATAATCATGTTTCACTATCTTGGGCTTGCCTGTGTGACTGCTGCCGGTGCGCACTCACACCGTGACCCCGGCCCACCTCCCCCCGGCCCCCCTTCACCCCGCGCGCGCACACACAAACATGGACGCAGAGGAACGACCGAAAATTAAAAAAAGAAACAGAATATTGTGCTTGTCGAGTGATTTAACGGTCGCGCGCACGAACTCGCACGTGCACACAGGAATAACACACATTCTCAACTTAGTGGGCGAGGGGTTGTACAGTATGCCAGAGGTCGGCCCTGTCGAGGTACACACACACATACACACACACACACACACACATTATATGTACATTCTCATGGTACAGTATGCCAGAGGTTGCCCCTGTCGAGGTATATATGTATAAATATATGTATATATATATGTATATATATATATATATATATATATA
>Ga0315905_10004135_pt1 | contig 14819 bp, 29 predicted proteins | sample LakEriMetagenome_5_FD_203522 | JGI IMG/M metagenome (GOLD analysis project Ga0315905, IMG submission 203522) | Freshwater fungal communities from buoy surface, Lake Erie, Ohio, United States - Buoy 4 MA121 | ecosystem: Environmental > Aquatic > Freshwater > Lake | place: USA: Lake Erie, Ohio... | reverse complement strand
GCCGCCTGCCGCCTGCCGCCTGCCGCCTGCCGCCTGCCGCCTGCCGCCTGCCGCCTGCCGCCTGCCGCCTGCCGCCTGCCGCCTGCCGCCTGCCGCCTGCCGCCTGCCGCCTGCCGCCTGCCGTGCTTGCTGGCATCAGCGGCATGAGCAAGCTGGTCGCTTTCGGCTATCTATCTTGTTGGTCTGTCTGTTCATGCCCTGCAGGTGGAAGATTGAGACAGTCGCATCCGTCGGTGCCAGATGGGTGTGGCAGCCACCCTGCGCGGAGTTCCCAGCGCCCTGCCCAGCACCGCCATCTTCCAGTGACCCCGTTGCTGCAACTGCCTGCGCGGCCGAGTCCATGTGCCCCTCTGCCCTGGAAGCTTTCACCCTCTACGCCAAGGCTCCTGCCACTGCTCGCACGTGAGTCTCCAGGGGTGCCTGCCCTTGCATGGGGTGACTGGGGTGTTCACCTGGTGCTTGCAAGGCATCGGCGGCCCGCAGTGGGGAGCAGGGGTGACTGCGTCACTGCCCTGGCAGCCGGCATGCAAGCAGTCACCCATGTCTCACTGCCCAGCAGCTACCGCCCAGCTGACAGCTCATTGTGACGATGTTCGCCGCATTGTGCAGGTACACCGCGTCAGAGCTGAAACAGTTCTGTGAGATGTATGCGGTGGCACAAAGGCAAGATCACCTCAGCATGTCACCACCAGCTTCAATCTCCCCCCCTCCCCGCCCTGGGCCCCGCCCTGGCTCCATGTGCCTGGAATTGCGGGGTGCACGTCTGCAAGAGAGCTGCAGTGCCTACCCACAGCTTGCAGCTTTTGTCTGATCTGCAGCGTCCGCCCACTCTGCTGTGCGCAGTGTTGATGCCCCGGCTGCTGCCCAGGACAGATGTGCCGACGTTGATGAAGACGAATGCGTGGGCAGTGGCTGCGTGCAGACATCAATCTGTGAACCCAAGGACCCGGTGGACGACGCTGGAATTCTGGCGCAGATGACGTGTGGGCTGCTGAGCGAGGTAGGTGTGGCTGGCCTCCCCCTGTTGCTGTGCTGCGTGCACGGCGGCCAGGGGGGGGGGGGGGCTTTGATTGCAGTGCCAGTATACTGCAGCGGATGGCAACTGTGCCAAGGGAGGGGGTGGGATGCTTGTGGGACACGGGAAAATGGCTGCTGCACTGCTGTGTTGCAGGATGACTGCGAAGCTGTGTCAAACTGCCTGTGGACGCCCAGCGCCGTGCTGAAGGCGCAGACAGCTTCCCGCTGCGAGCTGGCCTACAACATGGCAGCGGCGCACTTTGTTGCCGCCAAGGCCAACAGTGACAATGCTGCTGGTCAAGCCGTGGCTACTGTAGCAGGCAAATTCTGTGACATGATGGGCATTGCGACTTCCGACAGTGAGTCCTCGACTGCCGGCCAGCAGCTGCATGCGCTGCTGTGTGCGAAGCTGGGCGTTGTGCTACTCTAGGTTCCCTGCTTTGCTGTGGATCTGACTGCTGTGCCCGGGGGGGGGGGGTCAAGGCTGCAACATGGCCATGTTGTGTCTCACGACTGCAGCTGCTGGAAGGCCCGCCTGCGAAGATGGGATTGAAGCCCTGCTGCCAGCACCTCTGACAACTGACGACTTGGCTGCAGCCACGGCCCGGAGCTACGCGGCCAGTGTGTATGACAGCTGCAGAGCTGCGTATGATGAGGCACTTGCAGCAAACCCTGTGCCCACAGCCTGGGTTCTGCAGAAGGTCATGCCTGATGTCTGGCCGGTGGCATCACCAGCCCTGGACCTGGAAACGGGCAGCTGCCGCCCGGCGGTGGTGACCACATGTGCAGTCTCTGAGCAGTATGACGGATGCGACACGGACATCTGTACCTCCACGTGCGTAAGGGATGGGCTGCAGGACAGGCCACGACAAACCTGACAACAATGCGCTGCATGTCAGCAGCAGCCATGGCGCCGATGTGTGTCGCTGGCCCACAACCGCAGGAGCACCTGTTCAGAGCCGACTGTCAGCAGCTGCACCGACCGCGAGACTGACGATGCAAAGGACACGTGCGCAACAGCTGACAAGTGCAGAACCATCATGACAGGCACCGATGTTCAGCGGGGTGAAGGCGCAGATACCATTTGCCGTGAGTGACACACTTCTTGCCTGTTGTTTCTTGCTGGCGCTGCTGCCTAGAGGTGCGTGGGAATGGATTGACTGCAATAACTTGGGGCAGCCAGCAAGACTCCCGTTTTGAATCTTGCAGGAGATGTGGGTGCTTGCCCTGGCAATGATTGCTCCATCTGTGCCAAGTACATCCGGGACAATGCGGTGAGTAAATGCTCAACTCCATCTCACAGGACTATCGCCTGATGCATGTGCTGGATTCTAGGCAGGCCCACCCACCGTCTGCCACCATGCAGGGCAAGTGGGCATCTGCGGACTGTGACGACGGTGCCTCTGGCCTGATGTCCTGTGTGACCGCGCTGGATGCCCTGGTTGAACCCCTGAGGGACTGCGAGGTGGGCGCCAGCACCATGCTAAACAGCCAACGTCAAGCAGCACATGCAAGTGATGCTGCAATCACACCGCATTGTCTCAAGCCCGTCCGTCGCATGGCTGATTCTTCATTCTTATTTGGTAGCGGGCCTCTTCATGGAGGCGCAAGAGCAGATTTGCTGTCAAAGTGCTGTGTCACCACTGGGCGTGCGCACTACTTGCAGGCGATGGGTGCCGAGGCTGCCTATAATGAATATAAGGTCGCCATCAACCCCGTGGATGTAGCCGCTGCTGACCTGCCCTACCTGGATGGCACCTACACTGGCGCCGACGTTGCCGCTCAGTTCTTGGTCTACTGCAAGGAGGTGGCCAAGGAGAATGACGTAGCAAGTTTTGGTGCGCAACCTTGGGCCAACCTTGGCTTGGGCCAAGCAGCAACTCCGCTGTCGTCTGACCACGCCAGCATGCCAACATTCATGCAGCAGTGCACGCTGCCAAGTCATCCTCACATTCTGAATGTTGCTGCTGTCCCCCCTCCGCAGCTGCACTCACGGTGGCCTCAGTGGAAGCACAGGAATGCCTCGAGCAAGCTGCTCTGGCCACAGCGCTGGCAGCGTCTGGCTGGCAGGAAGCCACTGCAGACAATCTGGTCAAGGTGAGGGGCAGCTAAACTCGATCTGGTAGGGGCTGCTAATGCTATCTGGGATGCTGGCACCTGCTGCGAAGTGGCCAAGGATGAACTGCCGACAGCAGGAGTTGTTTTCCAGAACCCAAAAACGCATGCGGCTGCAGGTCTGCCTGGAGAGCAAAACCAGGTCCAACTCTGGTGGCATGTGGTGGCAGTGGAGCTCGGCACAGTGTGACACAAGGCACAATCCATGCTGCCCCGAGCACGGCCTGGCCTTCTCCACGGCGTCATGCGCAGCCAGCGGTGCTGCAAAGGGTGTTGGCTTCATGGCAGTTGGTGAGTTGCGTTGAGTGCTTGCGGTCTGACAGACTGCTGCAAAGCATGAGACAGGCACCCATGTGTCTTGGCTGACCCGCAGGTGACATACAGGCAGCAACTTCTCAGCTGCAGTGCCAGGCAACTGGCAGCTGCGTTGTCCTCAGCGATCAGTGCACAGAAGACTACAAAGCCAGCCAAGGCAACGACGGCAGGGCTGCAAACGTTGGACTGTGCCCTTCACATTGCAAGTGGTATGCTGTGAGTAATACAAGCACCCCGTGTTTGGTGTGCGGCTGACCTTGTGGCAAAGTTGTGTTGGGGCCGCTGTCAGCCGCTGCATGCTGCCCATGCACCCAAAACAATCAGCTTGCACGGGCTGCCATTTGTGCCTGCAGCCCAGTTCATCTGATGACCGCTTTGAGATTCCTGTCGACGACGACAGCTGGGGACAGCTGTACGACCCGATCAGAGGCAAGCATGAGTGCCTGAGCACCTACAAGCTGCTGTGATCTCAGACTCGCTGCGGACTGCCGCCGCTGGCCGCCGCCGTTCTGCATGCTGCTTGCGCGTGACAAGTCAATGCTTGTTCTGCGCTGTCTGTCAATCATCCCAACCATCCCTACCTGGTACGCGGACCGCCATGTGCTACAACAAACCGCTGCAGGATTGGTTGTCAACACTCCTGATAACGCTCCAGTCTGGGGTACATGCTACACTCCCGCGCTGTGGTCAAAGTGTGCAGCACCTGGCATCGTGACACAGGCACAGGTCAGTGATGAGTGCAGCCCACATTGTTGCAACCAATGTCGGCTGTCACTTGGCTCAAGTCGGCAACAACAGCGCTGATGCTGCATCTGGCTGCTTCAGCTGTTGTGCAGGGCACCCCATGCCCCGCCTGGGGCATAAAGCCCAGTCAATTGAGTTGGTGGTCAACGAGTTGCTGCTGCAGTGCACATACATGGACAAAGATGGTTTTGGCGAAGACACAGAGCGCTGCCATTTCGCCTACGACTGCAAGCCAGTGCCAGCCCTCAGCACCAAGACCGCCTGTCCTGACGGGTTCCTTGATGACTGCTGCGTGGCACCTGCATCGTCCACATTCTCTGCTGCTGAGTCAACAACATGCAGTGAGAAGACCAACAGTGAGTAGCTTGGAGTTGCTGCTTGGCACTGGTAGCCATGTACGTGACACCGCAGCACAGCAGGGGGCTGCAGGAGGCAGGTCTGTCACATACCTGTGCACAACCTTCGCGACCTTGCAGGCCTCTCTGGCAACACATGCAAGGTGGCAAAGCGATGCACCCTCAAGCAGGACCCCTGCGCCCCCAAGAACTCCGTCTGGGACTGCCTGGCAGACTCACGCTGCACCTACCAGGCCATCACTTTGGAGGGCGACGCGGATCTTGACAGTCCTGGCAAATGCACACTGCGCGAGGGCATGGATCTGTGCAATGGGCTTGCCCCCCAGGCCTGCTCCGCTGCCCTGGAGTGCATGGCCGTGGACAGGTGGGCACGCCACTGCCAGCCGTGCTGTAGCACCTGGTTTGCAGGTGCACGGCAGCAGTGTTTGGCACTCACCTTGGCTCTAGGCTCACCCATGCTGACCCTTTTTGATACTGCCCTTGCAGCTGCATGGACAGCGGCTGCGCCGAGGACGATACCTGCTGCCCGCTGTCAGGACAGCCGGAGCAATGCAAGGCCAACGACGAGTGCAGGCCCATGCCGGTCTGCAGCCCACGCGTGGACCCCTGCTGGTCCAGCACCACGGCAGATGACTGTGATGCCACTGGCGAGTGCACGTGAGTATGATCATCGCATTGTTTCAATGACTGCTGCATGTGACACTTTGTGATCACGGGCCGCTTCCTGCACCCCGCACCCCCTGCCGTCCTCAGCAGCCGCGAAAAGCTCTCTGTATGGTCCCTGGGAGCCCTTTGGGTGCAGCACGAGATGAACACGAGATGAACAGTCAGCGCGAGCAGCCAATGAGGCCGGGTGTGCCCACCCCCTGGAAATCGGGAGAGTGTTTGGACCCAAACTTCCAATGCAGGTGGACGGCTGACACCTCTCCTGAAGCGGTACAAGGTGCAGGGACATGCAGCATCCCTGATGACCACGACTGCTACTTTGTGAGTGCCGCAAAAGCAATGTGCTGCCCTGAAGTCATGCAAAGCCTGCAGCACTCAAGCCATGACAGGTTGTCGAAATACACCATTTGCTTAGCTGCACACGTCATGTGTCTATATCAATAGTCGCATGTGCTGGCTGTGCCTTGATCCTTGCAGGCCCAGAATGCGCTGGACTGCGCCAGCAAGAAGAATGCAGCTGGCGCCCCGCTGTGCAGCGTGACCGACCGCTGCGAGTCGGTGTGTGAGCGGTGCCACGACTGCATTGACGGAGCATACGCGGACATTGTGAACGAGTCCGTTGACGCAGACGAGCGAGTGGAGCTCATGAAAACGGTGAGCCAGGACTTGTTGGGCTTGCACTACTGCAGCGTCCTTGTCGCGCCCTGTGCATGGGCCCCTCATACTGTGACTCGGCAAAATTCTGCATCATCTGCTGCTGCGCCCTGCAGGCCTGCACAAGCACCACAACCTCCCTCTGGGCGGCTCAGAACAAGCAGGCGTGCCTGGATTTGGTGGCAAAGATGAGCCTGCCAGGCGGCAACGTGCTGGCGGGGCGCCCTGGTGCCATCTGCCATGCCCTGAAGGCCTGCACCTCCAGCTGCCTGGTGCTGGACCCAGCTGTAGCGTCTGAGCCAGACGACGGATGGGTCAAGCAGCCCGTCGACTTGTGCACGGCCAACGGCATCGTGGCGCCGCCTGTAGTCAGCACAGAGGCTGGAGTTGACAGTGTCTGCACAACCGATGCGGACTGCACAGACGCCAACAACAAATGCGACTTCAGCACCACCACAGCAGATTGCGACTGCGACTCATCCACAGGCCTGGACACCAAGTGCGTGCAGCACAGGCTGCTTGAACCGGCCACAGCAACCTGTACGCACACGGCCGCCCAGCCCAGCTGTAGCTGTGCGTCATCTTGCTGGGACTCGCGCACGGACATCATGGCAGCACACTGACTGCAAGCGCTGTTGCCCTGCAGGTGCACCCTCCAGGGCATCTGCACTGACATCTGCAGCCTGCCGTCTGTGGCCGAGGAGATTGAACGCAACGAGGCTATGTTCACGGCGTGCACAGATGACGATGACTGCACCGCCGTCCCAGGAGAAACATGTCTGCCAGCACCCGCCACCTGCCGGGTCAGTAGGGCTGAGATGCACAGCCACCCATCATCATGATCTGATAACTGTTGTCTGTGTAGCATGCATGATGCCAGCTGCAGGCTGTGCCCTCAAGAAGATGGTACCTGCCCGCCCTTGCAGATTCGCACCTGTGACCAAGGAGTCATCGCCAGCACGGCATGTGTCAACATCTGCCGAATGGCGACCGCCACGTTTGCAACTCCGGCACCCAAGCTGGTCTACGGCGACATCATCGTGACCCTGAACCAGATCCCAGCACCCATGTCGGCGCCCTGCTCGCGCATCTTTGACACCGCGACCGCAATCAAGCTTGGCCAGGCGCAGTGCAGCACTGATGGCGACACGGCCAGCTTGACAATCACGCCGGTCGGACCCATGACTCTGGCACTCAGTGAGTGGCTGGGTGCAAGCCTGCTGCTGCCGCTCACCCAGGCAGAGGCCGCCAGCTGCCGCGCGCTCTCACCATGGTGATTCCAAAGCATTGCTATGGCTGTGAAGCGTCACGTGCATGGCTGTTGTGCTGCTGCAGACGATACGCTGGTGCTGGCAAGCGGCCAGACAGATCTGAAGGCTGCTGTGGGCGGTGCTGTGTTCTCCGGGACATCGGCTGGGCTGGAAACCTGCGCTAGCACTCCTGACGACAATCAGTGCGTAGCGCCGGTGGCCGTTTTGAAGGTAAGGGTGAATGCCTGCAATGTGCAACGGTCACATGGTCAACAAAGCCAGTGATTTAAAAGCCATCCGCCTCAGCTGCTGTGCAGCCATGCCCTGCCTGCTCTCGCACATCATGGGCACCGGCTGGGCAATCGCTGCGATGCAGCCGACGGGGAGCGCATCACATATTGAGGCTAACGCCAGGTGGACCATGCTTGCGCCTGTGCTGCAGGGACCCACTTTCATCCCCAAGGCATGCTCCAGCGACACTGCTGGCAATGTGGTGTTTGATGCCTCCCAGTCCCTGAGCAGGTTCCCGGTCAAAGTCTTGAATGGATCACAATTCAAGCCGCAGTTCAAGACCATCGCCTGGACCATCCAAGCCGGCAGCGATGCCAAGCTGACATCGCTTCTGTCCACTGTCAACGGTTACGATGTGGCCCTGGCGTGAGTGCACTGCACAACTTGCTGCGGGTGTGAGCTTGACACAGCTTGACACAGTCACGGACATTCACCCCTGCAACCCTGATCTTGCATCAATGTGCCTGCAGGAGCAAGCTCAAGTTCACAATCCCAGCCGCAGCTCTGTTAGCTGTCGGCAGCACTGCATCAAATTACGTCGCTGAAGGCACCTACACTCTGCGCGTGACAGTGACGGATCAGTCAGATCAGACTGACTATGCAGACGTTGCATTCGTGCACGCCAAGGGCAATGCAGCTCCTGGGGTGGTGATTGCCGAGGGGCCGGCCACGTTCACTGCTACAACAGGTGACTGCGCAGCAGTCCAGTTGCCTGTTGCTGCCGCAGCACAAGGCTGGCCACAGTATTGTATCTGGAACTTTGCACGATTGTGCGATTACGACTGTCCCTCTTCCCCCTCTGCCTGCAGGCATCCGCCTATTTGCAAAGCCTGTCGCATCCAGCGTCTGCAACAACGACAATGAAATAGTCTACAAATGGACCTGTGGCAAGAAGGTGCATGGTTATGCCGTTGGCGCCACTTTGGGCTCCACACCCAGGCAAGTAGTCACGACGGGCTGTGGATGCACCTGTGGTGCCTCTGCCTGCTGCTAGCACCTTGCTGCCGCTAGCGTGTTAGCCACTGCATGCATCAATCTTGTTTTGGTTCCTGCTGCCTGCAGCCTCTTCGTGAAGGGCCCCCTATCGCCCGACCCAGCAGCCCCATATACTGGTGACTACACATTCACCTTGACAGCATACTACAAACAAGCCGATGGTAGTGTGCCAGCCACAACCGCCATAGCCTCCATCACGCTCACAGCAGCAGCAACGCCGATTGTGGCAATCGTCACGGGACCCACCGGCGATGTCCCCAACAGCAAGTGAGTCACCAGAAGTGAGACAGCGCAACATTTGTATGCTGCCGCGCACCGCTTGGACACGTACCTCAGTGGGTGAGATGCTGCTTGCTTGCAGGAGTGTGACGCTGAGTGGAGCGGCTTCGTTTGATCCTGGTGAGCATTGCCTTCTGTGGTTGCTTGCATCTGCGTGCTGTGCGTGTGATCCTCTATTCAGCCTGGCCAGCCGACCCACGTTCTGCCATGCACTGCCCTGTGCAGATGATGTGCTAAACTTTGTGCCCCTGAGCTACACTTGGGAGTGCACGGCCGCTGATGGTCTGAGCCCATGCTTCAATGATGATGCATACCTGCCAAAGGCGGAGGGTGCTTCCTACACCTTCGACCCATCCAAGGTGGCTGGCCGCGCGGCTGATCATGCACAATTTTTGCATGTTGCCTCTAGGTGACTGCTAAAGATGCGTGCCCTGCCCTGCCGTGCGCTCCCTTACAGATGACTGCTGACAGTGACTACATGATCACGCTCACCGTCAGCAAGGGAGCAAGCGATGCAAAGCGCACGGCATCAGCCACATCCTTCATCAAGCCACGCTCTGTGGCTGTACCTACCGGACAGGTGGGCCGCATCTGCAGTCACTTATTAACTTGTCTCAACTTTGCCGTATTCCAAACATATATGGCAACTACCCTGCAGATCATGCGCATGTGTGGCGTGGACCCCAGGACCCTGCTCCTGCGCCGCTGCCCCAAGGCTCACAACCCCAGCGAGCCTCTCGCCCTCGCCGTATTTGCTGACAAGCCGGGCGTCAAGTACCTGTGAGAGTCATGACGGCATGCGCCTGCTTCCACCTCTGCCCGCTGCTGCCCTGCCTGTCCTGCCCAGCACATGCTGCTAGCCTGGATGCTGCGGAGCTGATGTATGTGTGGCCTGTGCACACACCTGCTGCTGCGGGCATGCCCGCTTCATGGTGCTTCGGCCTGTACGCTGCAACTTGCAGGTGGTCTGGGACGGCTGATGAGGGCGTAACGCTCACGGCCGACGACACCATTGGCGGCCTGGCCGGCTCGGTGCTGGTGATCAATCCAGCTGCCCTGCCTACCAGTGAGGCTGTGACCTACAGTGTGCAGCTCACGGATGCGGTGGGTACAGTGCTTGCTGTGGTGCATTGCCATTTCTCACATCCCCGCACCCCCAGCAACTGCAGCATAGAGCACCTCTGATCCATCCTGCCTGAGCTGCTGCTGGTCTGAACATTGCCTGCAGGATGGCCTGGTGGGCTCTGCCAAGGTCGAGGTGCCACTCAACTTGGCGCCCACCTGCGCATCTGCCACCGTCAATGGCTGCCACTCAATCAGCGCTCCCACTGGCACCTTCCCGAGTGCCACCTTCACATCGACAGCTGACGGCTTTGCAAGCCCACAAGGCGATTCTGTAAGTGGCAGCAGTTTGCAGCGGAGCTGCTGGCACCATCCACGGGATGCCAGCGCCATCAGATCTGACTGAGATTGCTATCTGCATGCCAATAACAGACGTGAACTAGGCCTGCATCCACCCTGTCAGCAACACTATTGCTTGATACCCCCACCCGGCTGCACCCCTCTGCAGCTGATGTATGAGTTCGGCACGGAAGCTGGCAGTGTCCGACGTGCACTGGTGACCGATGCAGCCACGTCTTTCACATTCAAGGGCCTGCCTGTCGGCCTCACCACCCTTTACGTCTGTGCGGTGAGCAGCATGGGTGCTTTACTTGCAACGGGCGCTGCATGCCCACCCCAGCCCTTGTCCAGTCTGCAGCATGTTCTTTCTTTCACACGTGCATGTGGGTGGAATGGCTGATCAGCATTCATTGCAATCTGCCACCTCTGGCATGCCTGCAGATCGACACCCTTGGTGCCAAGACCTGCCAGACCAAAGAAGTGATAGTGGCCGCACCTACCACCGCCTTTGGCACTTCCCAGCTGTCAGCTGCCCTTGCCGGCGTCGACATCGATCGCCTGGCCGTCACCGGTGATACGTCTGCCATGGTGGCAGCAGCGCTGCAGATTGCCTCCTTGCTGGACTATGCGGCCACGAAAGGCATCTCCACAGCAGCCGACGACGACGCCTCGTCCGCCGGCAGTGTGGCGGTGGCGCATACCAACAACCTGATTGCCACCCTTGCCGCCACCAAAATCGAGGACCCCGACCAGCTGGCCAATCTGCTGTCTGCTGGCGCCAAGGTCAGCGGCAAGGCAGAGCTGACCAGCGCATCTGGACGCGGCCTGATGGGTCTGTTCAAGTGAGTTGCGGCAGGGTGCTTGCCATTTCAAGCCGGCTACCAGGCTGCATTGCCTAGCGTGCATTTGGCCTTTGTATTTAGTTGCCTGCCTTGCGCAGCGCATGATGGCCGCAGTGCTTGCGAGTTCGAAAGTCCATGCAACACAGTTCCCAATGCACGAAGCACCAACGCCTGCAGGTCCACCCTCAACGCTAACCAGAACAGCGGCAAGTCCCTCAGTGCTGCCGCCGCAACCGACGCCGCCAACGCCCTGGCTGCTGGTGTGGGCGCCGCCAAGGGTGCTTCAAAGGAGAGCAGCGGCAGCAGCAGGCGCCGCCTCATGGCGGATGCCGATGACAGCGACCTGTCCGCAGCTGACGCATACATTGAGCTGGTCAACGGCGCATACAGCCTGCTGACCACCCAGTCCAGCAGCGTGGTGCAGGATGGTGGAGCCACCGTGGCAGGCAGCAAGGCATTCTGCGTGGGCCCGGCGCTGCAGGTGCGGCCAGTTCATTGCCCTGGTGCAGCAGACACCCATGGCGTGCCGCGTGACATTCTTTGAGCATGGAGCGATGTGCTTGCATCCGGTGACCCGGTTTTATGCACAGCTTGCACCATCAAGGCAGCCTGATCTGATCAGCTCTGGTCGCCATGCAGACGTACACGGCCATTGACAGCCTGGCCATCACCTTCTCCTGCTCTGGTATCACAAGCCCTGCCGAGGCAAGTGGCGGCATGGCCACACTCTGCCCCATCAAATGCGGCTGCCAATACCACTGGCAAGGCTCTCATCATATCAAGTGTGCTCATCTTATGCCTCACCTGCCGGCCTTGTGTTTGGGCTGTGCAGGTGACCCTTCCGTCCGGCTTTAGCGCATCATGCGACAAGGACGTCGCCTGCAAGGCAAACCCGCTCAGCCTGTCCACCTACTACTACAGCGACAGCAGCAGCGTGGCCACCATTGAGGATGTCATTGCCGGGCTGCCCAATGCGATCAGCAGCCTGCCGGCTCTGACCTTGGTGTCTGGTGCGTTGCCTAATGCAACCATGGCTGCTTCAATACCAGTTCTGCGCTGCGCATTGCAGCTGCTGTGTCCAAGCTCACAACATCATTTACCGCCCCTTCTGCTTCCGCCAGCATTTCATCACCATCTACTGGCCTGATCTGATGCCACTCGCGCCCGCCCAAATGCAACCTGCAGGCGTCATGAACGTGACCATGAACTACACAGCCGGCACCGGCAACCTGTATTGCACCGGCGGCACCTGCTCTGCCAGCGTGCAGTTGCCGCTGTCTTCCAAGTACAGCTCCAGTGCTGCACAGGTGTGGCTGCGCAGGACATGCCAAAATGTGCAAACTTCCATTGATTGGTGAACTGCAGCCAATGAACCGCGCCTTCCCCATACCCAGGCAGCAGCTTACATAGCAGGCATGGCCAGCATGCCGCCTGCTCACATGCCCCCTCTGCCCCTCTGTGCCCCGCAGGCCTGCATCCGCCTGGATGCCACTGACTCCACGGGCACCAGCTTCACAGCCTCCCAGTCGGGCATGGCCCTGGCCTCCGTCGTTAACGGCGTGGCCACATGCACAGCCACCCGGCAGGGCGTCTACCTGGTGGTTCAGCACGCCAAGGCTGCCACGCCACCAGCAGCTGCTGCAAAGGCGCCTGCGGCATCTCCGTCGCCAGTCGCCAGTGCCCCGGCACCGCCAGTGTCCTTTGCAAGTGCGTAGCGCCGCTGTGTGGGCCTTGCTGCTGCCATTGCAATGACCATGATGCCGGGCAAGCCATGTGCATCACAATTGCAACGGCCTTGAACGTCCAGGCCTATGAAACATGCTTGCTAGCAGCTCAGGAACACTTGTTTGCCTGGATGCAGATGACACGGTGACCGCCGGCAAGGAAGTGGGCGTCAGCATGACATTCAACATGGACTACACCACGTGCGATCCATTGCTGCTGTGCTGCATCAGGGTTTTGCTGTACTAATGCTGCACTGGCACTTTTGATCTGTTGATCTGATTTCGGTGGTGTGGGCAGTGCTGTGGGTGCATTGCACAGACTGTTGTTCCGTGATAGTGCACCTGGTGGCTGGGCGCGTGCTGCCATTCCAATGCTCTGGCTGATTCCCCTGCAGCCTGGTCAATGACACTGCTGCCATGACTACATTCAAGCTGGTGGTCCAGAAGGCGGTGCTGACGAACATCCTGGTGAGCACTGCTGCCAGCCCATCAGGCCGCTGCATCACGGGATGGGGTGGCGAGGGTGAAGGAGGGGGGGGGGGGGTGCCCCACATGCATGCCTGCAGGCTGCGTCCACCTCACAGCACAATGCTGTCGGCCAAGCCTCGGCCGAGCCTCGGTTGCTTGTTTGCCTGATGGCTGCCCTGCCCATAGCTTGACCTGACCCTGCCACTTGACTCGTGCAGCGCATGTACCCCACCATGGATGTGAGGACTGACGCCGGCGCCCTGGAGCTGCAGCGCGTGGTGGTCAAGGCTGTGCGGTGAGCAGCAACCACTGCTTGCTCATTTGCCTGGTCAGGCATCGTGCGGTAATCTGATGCTTTGTTGCCAATCCTGCTGTTTGCATGCTCATGCATAGTCTGCTGCCCCTGCTGCTGCAGCCCGGGCTCTGTGGTGGCGGACATCGTCATCCTGGTCCCCGACGGCACGACCGCCGCCCAGCTGAAGGAGCTCAAGACTGTGATCTCCACCAAGGCCCAGGAGCTGGTTGCAGTCACCGTCCTGCAGACTGCGTTCCTGTCCGCTGAGCCCTACAGCACCGGCATGAGCCCCGCCACCATCGGCGCCATCGTGGGTGGTGTCCTGGGTGGCCTGGCGTTCATCGGCGTGGTGGTGCTGAGCGTGATCATCTGGCGCCGCCGCAAGTCCCGCCAGGTGGTGGCGGTCCAGGTGGCGCCCGCCCAGCAGGGCTGGAGCGAGGGCAACAATGCACGCGCCTCCCCCTCGTTGCAGTAAGCCCACGTGGCATAGGCCTGCCTGTGTGCGGCTGCCCGCGGCGAGCGCGGGCACCAAAGTTGGGATGCCGATGATATGCCACGCCATTTTGCAATGGATGCCTGATGCCTGCTCACATGATTATGTTGGCAAGGCACGATTCAATTGAGAACGATGGAGCACTTTGCTGACCACCTGCTGCTGTCAAGCGCAGCCTGGGCGGCGGGCGGCTGGCATGTGCTGCCACACCATGTTGACAAGCCCGCAGTTTTGTGACCCCACGCACGCCTCCCTACCCCTGCCTGGATCATCACGTCACCAAAGTCATGCACCGAATGATTGCAGCTTCCACGGTGGTGCGCAGGCCCATTTCTGATCGGAGATGCCTGCTGCCCCCTGCTTGCATTGCCCATGCCACCTCGGAGCCCAGCTGCAGCTGTTGCTGCCCACAGCAGCAGGCACGGTGCTGTCGGACGCTGCCAGGCAGTGAGTCGTTGATCGCCAGGCTACCAGCACCGGGCGTAGGGCAGCACCCACCCCACCGTTGGCACCCACTACACAGGCAGTAATTTGCCTGACTGCTGGACTGTGGCAGGCTCCGGTCTCGCACACGATTGCCTCTGACGGCAGCTGTTTGACTGATGGCCACTGCGCCTTCAGAGATGCTGGGCTGCATGCCTCGTGGCAGTCCTGGGCGCTGTTTACGGATGCTGACACCTGTGTGCTGTGGCATGCTCGGCCCGAAAAGGGCGAGCTACCAGCACCTGCTTTGTCTTTCCTGCCGGATGCTGACACCTGCGTGCTGTTGGCTGCTTAGCCTGACAAGGCCAAGCTACCAGCGCCTGGTTTGTCTTTGCTGCATGCTGATGCCTGCGTGCTGTCGAGTGCTCAGCCTGAAACGGCCAAGCTACCAGCACCTGCTTTATCTTTCCTGCCGGATGCTGACACCTGC
>Ga0315905_10004134_pt1 | contig 14824 bp, 6 predicted proteins | sample LakEriMetagenome_5_FD_203522 | JGI IMG/M metagenome (GOLD analysis project Ga0315905, IMG submission 203522) | Freshwater fungal communities from buoy surface, Lake Erie, Ohio, United States - Buoy 4 MA121 | ecosystem: Environmental > Aquatic > Freshwater > Lake | place: USA: Lake Erie, Ohio... | reverse complement strand
AGCCGCTCCTCTCTCTTCACTCCCCCTCTCGGCCGCGCGCGCCCGCGCTGTGCAGCGCGGCCCCGGGGGGGAGAGTTTGTCACAGAGCGCGCACGGCGCTTTCTCCCCCCCTTTCCGTGGCGAGTGTTTGGCGTTTCTCGCTATCTCTTGAGTAAGAAAACACAGACTCTTCTTCCACTTGGCGTCCCTAGATTCGGTCGCTCTCTCGCGCGCGCGCGCGATCTCACAGCAGGTACTCTCCCGCCCCGCCCTCTTGGTCGGCGGCGGCGTCCGCCGGCGGCGGCGCTTCGCCACCGCCGCCAAACGGTCCGCCCGGCGCAGCCGCGGCCACAAAGCCGGCCGGCCCGGGCGCAGGGGGGAAAGGAACGGGGAGAGGCGGGGACAGCGCTGCCGAGCTCACGGGCTCGGCGACGGCGGCGGGCGGAAGAATAGGCGCGGCGGCCTCGGGCGCCGTTGCCGCCGCCGCCGCCGCCGCCGCCTCTGCGCCGCCGCCCCGCGCCGCCTCCTCCTCCTCCTCGCCTTGGGCCGCCGCCGCCGGCGGACCCCCGCCCCGACCAGCAACGACCCCGCTCAGCGCCGCAAACACGGCCGCGAACCACCCCTCGAACGCGCGGCGGCGCTCGGCCTCGGCCTCGGGCGACAGCGCGGGCCGGCGCGCGGCGGCCGCGGCGAAGCCAAAGGTGGGCGACAGCAGCGCGGGCCGGCGCCGGCGCGGCGGGGGGCGGCTGCGGGCGCTGGCCGAGCCCCCCTGGCGCGGCGGCGGCCCGCCGCCGCTGCTCTCGGCGCCCGGCGTCTGCTGCCGCTGCTGCGTGGCCGCCATGTACAGGCGCGTGACGTCCTCGGTGCGCATGTGCGCCGCGGCCAGCTCGGCGCGCAGCGCCTCGGCCTGCTGCAGCAGCGCCTCGACGTCCTGCGGCCGCTGCTGGCCGGGCGAGGGCGACGAGGCCGCCGCCGCCGCCGCCGCCGCTGCCGCCGCCGCTGCTGCTGCTGCTGCTGCGGTCGCCGCCCCTCCGCCGCCGCCGCCCTCAGCAGCAGCCGTCGCCAGCGCCGCCATGGCCTGCGCCACCTGCTCGGCCGCCGCACGCTCCACCTCGGCCGCGTGCGCCCGCGCGCGCTCCGCCTCGGCCCCCGCCGCCGCCAGCGCCGCGTCCCGCCCCGCGAGCGCCGCGCGCAGCTCGGCCACGTCCGCCTCGGCCGCGCGCAGCGCGTCGTCGCGCGCCTCGAGCGCGCCGCGCAGGCCCTCGCGCGCGGCGCCCACGGCCTCGGCCGCGGCCGCCTCGAGCCCGCGCGCGGCGTCGCGGCGCGCGCGCGCGAGCTGCTGGCCGAGCGCGGCGAGCTCGGCCTCGCGGGCGGCGAGGGCGTCGCGTAGGGCGCGGAGCTGCATCCCGGCCTCGGCGGCGTCACGCGCCTGCTGGTGCTGCGGCGTTCGCGACTGCAGCAGGGCGTCGCGCTCGGCCTGGAGCTCGCGCACGCGGCGCTCGAGCTCGGCGCGGCTGGCGGCCGCCGAGGCCTCGTCGCCGCGCCGGCCGTCGCTCTGGTTCAGGGGTGGTGGCGTTCCGGCCGCGCCCCCGCCCGCCGCCTCTTCCTGCTGCTGCTCCCGCCACGCCGCCTGCTGCTCCTCGAGCGCCTGCTGCCGCGCGATCGCCGCGCCCAGCGCCGCCGTCGCCTCCCCGAGCTGCCCGCACAGCATGCCCAGCTGCTGCTGCTTCCCCCCGAGCGCCGCGCGCAGCTCCCCGACCTGCCGCGCCAGCGCCGACGCCTGCTCGGCGTCCGACAGGAGCTCGCCCTCGCGCTCGTCGAGGCGCTGCGCGAGGTCCTGGGCGCGCGCCTCGGCGGACGCGAGGGCGTCGCCGCGGCGCGCGAGCTCCTCGGCGGCCAGCTCGAGCTCGCGGCGGAGCTCGGCCTCGGTGGCGGTGGTGGCGCCGCCGTCAGCGGGAGCCGCCGCCGATTGCTGCTGCTGCAGCTGCGCCTCGAGCTCGGCGATGCGCGCGCGCCGCTCCTCGCTCTGGCGCTTGAGCTTCTGGAACTGCGCGCGCGCGTGCTCGAGCTTGGCCCGCAGCGCGGCGGCCTCGCCCGCGGCCCCCTCTGCAGACGCCGGCGCCACCGCCGCCGCCGCCGCCGCGCTCGTCGGGCTCGGGGACGCCTCTGCGGCCGCGTCGTCGGGCGTGGCCTGCGCGAGGCGGCGCGCCTCCTCGAGCTCGCGGCGCAGGCCGTCGACTTCGGCGCGCAGCGCCAGCGACGCCGCCCCCTCCTCGCCCCCGTCGGCGCCGCCGGCCGTCGTCATCATGGTGCCGCGGCGGCCGCCGCCGCCGTCGCCCCCCCACGCCAGCGCTTGCTGCTGCTGCTCCTGCTGCTGTTGCAGCTCGGCCCGCGCGGCCTCGAGCTCGGCGCGCATCCGCAGCACCTCGTCCGTGAGGCGCGCGGCCTCGGTGCGGGCCGCGTCCGTCGCGGCCTCGGCGGCGGCGAGGGCTTGGGCCGAGGCCGCCGAAGAAGCAGCCGCGGCGGCCGCGGCGGCGGCGGCCGCGGCGGCGGCGGCGGCGCCGGGCTCGCTGCCCCCATCCGCCTGCTGCTGCTGCTGCTGCTGCTGCTGCTGCTGCTGCTGCTGCTGCTGCTGCTGCTGCTGCTGCTGCTGCTGCTGCTGCTGCTGCTGCTGGAGCTCCTGCAGCTTGTCCGTGCGCGCCTGCAGCGTCGCGCGCATCTTCTTGAACTTCTCGACAACCGCCTCGTGGCGCACGTTCAGCGCGGCCTGCGCCTCCTCGGCCGCCGCCGCCCGCGCCTCGGCCGCCGCCAGCTCGGACGCGCGCCGCTCCGCCTCGCGCTCCTGCTGCTGCTGTTGCTGCCGCCGCGCCTCCTCGTCCGCCTGCTGCTGCCGCACGAGCTGCTCGAGCTGCTGCTGCGCGCTGAGGGCCTCGGCGCGCACCGCGGCGAGGGCCGACTCGGCGGCCTGCGCCGCCGCCGCTGCGGCGGCGGCCGCGGCGGCGGCTGCCTCGGCCTCGGCCCGCCGGCCCTGCTCCTCTGCGAGCCCGCGCTCGGCCTGCTCGGCGCGCGCCAGGGCCGCGTCGCGCGCGGCCGAGGCTTCTTCCACGGCGCGCTGCGCCTGCTCGCATTGTTGCTGCAGTGCCTGGGCCTGAGCCTCGGCCGCCGCCACCACCGATGCCGCCGCCGCCGCCGCCGCCGCCTCGGCCGCGCGCCGCTCCACCTCGTGCGCCGCGCGCGCCTCGGCGGCAGCCAGCTCGGCCTCGCGCGCGTCCAGGGCGCGCTCCGCAGCCTGCAGGCGCGTCGCCGCCTCCCCGGCCTCGCGCGCGGCGCGGGCCTCGGCCTCGGCCACGGCGGCCGACGCCTCGCCGAGCGCCCGCTCCTTGGCCTGAAGCCCCAGCTCGAGCTCGTGCTGCTCGGCGGCCGCGGCCGCCAGCTTGCGCGTGACGTCGGCCATGTCGGCCTCGACGCGCGCGCGGTAGTCGGCCAGCTCGGCCTCGAGGGCGGCCAGGCGGGCCGACCCTTCAGCGTCGGCCGTCGTCCCGTCCGCCGCCGCCGCCGCCGCCGCCGCCGCCGCCGTTGTCGCCGCCGCCATCGCCTCTGCCGTCTGCCGCTGCTGCTCCTCCAGCTGCTGCTTCAGCTCGACGATCCGGTCCTTCTGCCGGCGGGCGACCTCGCGCAGCCGGTCGAGCTGCTGCTGCAGCTGCGGCTGCCCCGAGGTCGGGGTGGTGGCGGCGGCGGCGGCGGCGGAGGACGAGGTTTCGCCCGCCCCGCCAGGCGAAACGGGGTCCTGCTCGAGTCCCGACTGCTGCTGCCGCGAGAGCCGCTCGTCGGCCAGCGCGCGCTCGGCCTCGTCGGCGCGGCGCGTCTGCTCCGACAGCTCGCGCTCCAGGGCCGCGACGGCGTCGGGAGCGGCGGCAGCGGCAGCGGAGGAGGCCGCCGCCGCCGCCGACGCCGCCGCCTCGGCGCGCGCCCGCTCCACCTCTTGCTCGAGGGCCGTGCACCGCTCCGCGTGCGCCGAGGCGTCGCGCGCGGCGGCCGCGCGCGCGGCCTCGAGCTCGGCGCGCAGCTGCTCGACGAGGAGGGTGCCGTCGGCGTCGGTAGCAGGCGGCGGCGGCGGCTGAGGCGGCTGAGGCTGCTGCTGCTGCTGCTGGTGCTGCCATGCCGACGCCCCGTCGCCGCCGCCGCCAAAGCTGGCGCCCCAGTCCGCCTGGGTCCAGCCCCCGTTGCTGGCGGGCGGCGGGGCCTGCTGCTGCTGCTGCTGCTGCTGCTGCTGCTGCTGCTGCTGCTGCTGCTGCTGCATCGTCGAGCCGCCCGCGGCAGCCGCAGCCTCATCCCCCTTCTGCTGCTCCTCCAGCTCCAGCACCCGCCGCTCGAGCGCGGCGCGCTCGCCAGCCCACGCCTCCTCGCACGCGCGCAGGCGCGCCGCGAGCTCCTCCTTGGTGCGGCTGTGGTGCGTGCGCAGGTCCATAAAGCGCTGCTTGGCCTTGTCGAGGCGGTCCTGCAGGCGCGCGTAGGCCGCGCGCGGGACGGCGTCGTCGCCGCCACCGCTGGCCGCCGTGTCGGCGACGGCAGAGGCGGCGGCCGCCGCTTCTGTGGTTGCTGCTCCTCCTCCTCCGGTGGCGGCGCTGGCCGCGGGGGTGGCCGTCGGATGCTCCTTCTGCTTTTTCCGGCCCTCTCTCCGCCCCACTGTCCCTGCTGCTCCCTCCGCCGCCACCTCACCCTCGGCGGCGGCCGAATCCCCAGCCGCAGGCGCCGCCGCCGCCGCCTCCTCCTCCTCCTCCTGCACGGGCGGCGGCGGCGGCATCTCGGCCAGCCGCGCGGCCAGCCGCGCCGCGAGCGCCTCGGCGCGCGCCCCGCGCCCCGCCGCCAGCTCCCGCTCGCGCTGCCGCCGCTGCCGCGCCGAGCGCAGCTGCGCCGAGCCGTAGGCGCGCAGGAAGCGGCGGCGCCGGGCCGGGTCGGCCCAGTCCTCGGGCGTGCAGCCGTGGCGGCCGAGGGCGGCGCTGAGGGCGCCGCGCGCGGCGGCCGCGGAGGACGCGGGCGGGGCGTCGGTCGTCGCGGCTGTTGCTGCGGATGCTGGTGCTGGCGAGTCGGCGGCGGCGCCAGGGCCAGGGCCAGGGCCAGGGCCGCCGCGCGCGGGCGACGGCGACGGCGACGGCGAGGCGACGGCGGCGCCGATTGCGGCGAGCGCGGTCGCGTCGGCCTTGGCGAGGCACGCGCGCACGAACGCGAGGAGGTCACCGCCGTGCTCCTTGCGCACAGGCTGTTGGTGTCGTTGTTGTGGTTGTCGAGGGGAATCGGGGGGTCGCGCGCGCGGCGGGAGAGTTGGTCGTCGTCAGTTGTGGCGGTTGGGGATCGCGCGAATTCGACGATCGCAGGCGTGCAGCCACCGCCCCCGCGCCGGCAAAACGCACCTCGGGCGCGATCGCGAAGAGCGCCTCCATCACGGCGCGCAGGTCGTGCTGCTCGGGGCCCCACTCCTCGCGGCTCAGGTCGAAGGCTTCGTCGACGAGCGCCGGGGGCAGGCCGGCACCGCGCGCAAAGACCAGCCGGAGGGCCGTCTTGACGCCCGCCGCGGGGCCATTGCTGCCGCTGCCGCTGTCGTGGCCGCACGCCGGAGCGTCGACGGCGCCGCCCGACGAGGAGGGCGCGCGCGCGCGGACGGGCGGCGAGAAGGCGTCGTCGTCCTCCATCGCCATGGAGTCGTTCTCCTTTGCTTTCCGCCCCGCGCGGCTCGTGATTTTGTTGTGTGAATGTGCGTGGGCGCTCGATTGCCCCTTTTACGGCGAGGTCGTCATGACGACGTCATTCGGGCGTGCAAAGCGGGCGAACGCTTGCTCGCGCGGGGCTCGTTGCCTTCAGTCGGCGATCGAGCCCCGGGCGGCGTCGGGCGGCGGCGGGCGGGCCGAGGGGCCGAGAGGGGAGCCCCGTGATCTCCCGACACGGTGCAGCAAAACAGCGCGGACAAGAGACCAGGTCCCTCATCGTTTGATTTACAGGTGCCGGAACGCCGCCTCGAGGGCCGAGGGCACCGCGAGCTGGGGGCGCGCCGCGGGCGACGCGAAAGGCGCCGCCGCCGCGCGCTCGGCCGCCGCCGCCACCGCCTGAGGCCGCCGCCGCGCCACGAGCCCGAGCCGCGCGTAGCCGTCGCGCACGACGCGCAGCTCCCGGCGCGGGAAGACGGCGGCCAGGTCGCCGCAGCGGCGCGCGTGCGCGGCGAGCAGCGCGCCCGCGGCCAGCGCGAGCGCCGTCGGCGGCGCCAGGGGGGTGATTGCGGGGCCGCCGCCTTGCTGCTGCTGCCCCTCTGCCTCCTCCTCCTCCTCCTCCTCCTCCTCCTCCTCCTCCTCCTCCTCCTCCTCCTCCTCCTCAGAAGCTTGCTCACCTCCATCTGCGGCGGCGCCCAGGACCGCCGCATCCTCCATCGCGGCAGCCCAAGAGGCGCGCGGCGCGCTCGCAAACAGCGGGGCGGCCGCTGCCCCGCCGCCGACGCTGCCGCCGCCCGGCTTGGCGGCGGGCGGGCGGAGGGGGAATGAAGCCGCAGACGCCGACGACGCCCCCGCAGCCGCCGCAGCCGCCGCCGCCACCACCGCCTCTCCGACCATCACCTCGCGCGGCACCAGCCCGCGGGTCGCCAGCGCCGCGAGCGCCGCCGCCGCCTGCGCCAGGTCGCGGGGGGCCAGCTCGTCGCAGCGCCGCGCCGCCGCGCGCAGGGCGGCGGCGGTGGCGAGGCGCGCCGTGTCTTCCTTCTCTTCGTCCTCTTCCGCCTCGATCCCTTGGACAGAGGGACGTGGAGGCGCCAGCAGGCGGCTCAGGGCCCACACGCCGTTGGCCAGGGCCTGCGGCGCCGCCGATTCGGCCTCCTCGGTCGTCGTCATCGTCGCCGTCGTCGCCGCGAGGAGCAGCCGCTCGTGGTCGCCGGCGTCCTCGTCCTCGTCGTGACGCGCGACTCCCGCCCCTTGGCCATGCAGCCGCCTGGACGCGCGGTCGCCGTCCTCGACCAAGCGAGCGGCCAGCGCGGCCACGGCGGAGGCGTGCGGCGTCTGGTAGTGGGAGCAAGAGGAGGAAGGGGAGGGCGGCGCCGCTGCTGCTGCTGCCGCCGCCACCGCCACAGCCCCGCCCTCGTGCAGGCGCGCGAGCGACCACAGCAGGCTGGACGCGTCGCGCGCGCGCAGGTCCGACAGCGCGCCGAGCGCAACGTCCAGGGCCGCCTCGATCATGGCCGCGGGGGGCGGCGGCAGGGTCGCTGAAGCAGCAGTGGTGGCGCCAGGGAGCGGTGGCGCTCGGCGGCCCTCGGTTGTTGCTGCCTGCTCGAGGCACGCCGACGCGTGCAGCAGCCGCACCACGTGCACGGGGGCGACCTCGCCGTCGGACACCGCGCGAGAGGCGCGCGCGTAAAAGGACCGCAGCCACCAGGCGGGCGGGAGGACCGAGGAGGAGGAGGAGGAGGAGGAGGAGGAGGAGGAGGCGGATCGGGTGGCGGCGGCCTCCGCGGCCGCCGTGGCGCGCGCCTCCTTGAGCGCGAGCTGCGCGACGCCCCAGTGCGCCAGAGACAGCGAGAGGCCGTTGAACGCGTCCAGGCGCCGCGTGGCGCAGGCCAGCAGCAGGTCGCGGGCGTTGGCGATTGCTGCTGGGGGTGGGGCTGGTGGCGCGTTGGTGCCTTGCTCGACGCCGTCGTCCTCGCCGTCGTCCTCGGCCTCGGCCTCGGCGGCGGCAAACGCCCCGGCCGTCGTCATCGGTCCGCCCCACCCGAGCCGGCCCATCGCGCTCAGCGACGCGCTCAGCGCGCGCTGGTCCATCTGCGGCGCGCAGCGCGCGAGCGCCGGCAGCAGCAGCGCGGGGAGCGGCGGCGGCAGGAGCGGGGACGACGACGACGACGACGACGACGATGACGACGACGACGACGACGACGACGACGACGACGACGACGACGACGGCCGCCCCCTTGCCGCCATCCCGAGCTCGGCCGCGCGCGTCAGCAGCACCGACACGTGGACCGAGTTGAGCGCGCGGGCGTCCGCGCCGGCGGCCGCGACCAGCTCGTCGGCCGAGCGCGCGCCCAGCAGCCGGCGCGTCGTGTCGCGCGCCCCCCGCGCCCCCGCGCCGCGGAAGCGCGCCGCCTCGCGCTCGAGCGCGGCGGCGGCGAGCGGGCGCTCGCGGCGGCGGGTGGGGCGCGCGGTCGCCGCGTAGGGTCGAGTGGGGGTGATGGTGGTGGTGGTGGTGGTGAGCGGCGTCGCTGCTGCCGCGGCGGCGAGCGCCCCCCCCCGCCCCTGCTGGGTCGTCCGCAGCGCGAGCGCGAGCGCCGCCGCGAGCAGGCGGCGGCGCGCGGCCTCGACGACGAAAGGCGACATTTGATGATATGAAGGGCCGTGGCGCGGAAGTCCAGCCGGAGCAGGCCCCGTCTTAGGCGGCCCAAGTCCTGCTGCGGACCGTCATCGGAGAGAGGGGGATCGGTCGGGTGTCTCCTTTGGGTGTCTCTCGCGCGCGGCAAGGCGGAGGAGGCAGGATGGAGGAGTAGGCGTGGTTCGTTCCGGGGCAGAGGCGCGCTGGACTCCGTTGTTGCGTTCGTGGTTGAAGAGTGCAAACAGGTCGCGACAGAGCCCGTCAATATTGACGAGTAGTACGCGCTCGGAGAGGGCGTGCGCGCGTCCTTGAGAGAGCGCGGGCGCATGTCGCAGCCCCGGCCAGCGGCGGCGGCGGTGGCCGCCCCCCGCCCGTCGCGCCTTTTTCCTGCACCAGACCGCGATCGACCGCCCCCCAAGAGACGCCGACGTCACACACAGATCGACCGCCAGTTGCACCAGTACTGCATAGTCGGGATCCTTTGCTACCACCACGTGCCACTAGGCAGACGAGCCTCTGCGTTTTCGCTGCCCCCGCGCGCGCGCGCACACCCAACGCTCTCCTTCACCGCTCTCCAACGACGCCCGCTCCCCTCTCTCTCTCGTCAAGCGCGGTGCGCCGAGCCGCCCATTGTGCGCTCCCGCGCGCCCTCCCACAGGGGCCTCCAATGCAGGCCTCGATCGGCGCGCGCGCCCGCCCCGTCGGGGCGGGATCCGCGCCCGTCTCCAGCCTCAACGCCAGCACCAGCAGCAGCAGCAGCAGGACGAGGAGCGGTCGCCTCGCGTCGTCCTCGGCTCCCGCATGCACCGCGCACGCGATCTCGATGCGCGCGGCCTCGTCGGCGCCGATCGCCGCCGCGATCCCTCGGCCGGCTTCCTCGGCATCGCCCCTAGCCGCGGCCGCGGCCGCGACCGACGCCGCAGCGGCCCCTGCTGCCTCGTCCTCCTCCTCGACCACCCCTAGCACCACCCCGACCCGCCCGCCCGTGCCCGGTTTGCACCCGACGCGCCTCATCGGCGTCGGCGCCAGCGTCCCCGACACCGTCCTCACCAACGACGACCTCGCCCGCCTCGTCGACACCAACGACGAGTGGATCACGTCGCGCACGGGCATCCGCCGCCGCCACGTCCTGGCCGCCGGCGAGACGATGACGGCGCACGCGGCGCGCGCCGCGCAGCGCGCGCTCGCGATGGCCCAGTGCGACCCGGCCGACGTCGACCTCGTCGTGCTGTGCACGTCGACGCCCGACGACGCCTTTGGCGGGGCCGGGCAGCTCCAGGCCGCCATCGGCGCGCACTCGGCCGTCGCGTTCGACCTCACGGGCGCGTGCAGCGGGTTTGTGCTCGGCATGGTGACGGCGGCGCAGTACCTGCGCACGGGCCTCGCGACTCGCGCCGTGGTCGTGGGCGGGGACGCGCTGTCGCGCATCACCGACTGGACCGACCGGGGCACGTGCATCCTGTTCGGGGACGGGTGCGGGGCGGTGGTGATGGCGAGCGCGGACGCGGTGCCCGAGGCGTACGCGGCGTCCGAGAGCGGGCGCGCGGGCGCGGCGAAGGCGGCGGCGGCGGCGGCCAAGGCGGCGGCGGCGGCGGCGGCGGCGGCTGCGGCGGGCGCAGGAGCAGGATCAGCAGCGCCCGTCCCGGCGGGCGTGCGCGGGCGCGGGCCCCCCGGCTGCGCCATCCTCGGCGTCGACATGAAGTCGGACGGCCGCGGCCACAAGTCGCTCAACTGCGTCTACGCGCCGCCGCTCGCTGGCGAGGGGAGCGCCGACGCCTCGGCCGCCGACGCTGCCGCCGCGGCCGCCGCCCCGCTCTCCAAGCCCCAGGCCCCCGCGCCCCAGGCGGGCAGCAACGCCCAGTACCGCAACATCGCCATGGCCGGCCAGGAGGTCTTCAAGTTCGCCGTGCGCAGCGTCCCGGCCGTCATCGACTCGGCCCTCGACGCCGCGGGCGTGCCCAAGGAGGACGTCGACTGGCTCGTCATGCACCAGGCCAACGCCCGCATCCTCGACGCGGCCGCGCAGCGCCTCGGCCTGCCCGCCGAGCGCGTCGTGACCAACCTGGCCGAGTACGGCAACACGAGCGCGGCGAGCATCCCGCTCGCGCTGGACGAGGCGGTACGGGGCGGCAAGGTCAAGCCCGGGGACGTGATGGCGATGGCCGGGTTTGGCGCCGGGCTGACGTGGGCGGGCGCGATCGTGCGGTGGGGGTGAAGAGATGACGAGGAGCGCTCGTCCTTCTTCCTCCTTTTTTGCTCCCCCCCCCCCCCCCCCCTCTCCCCCCCGAGCCCGCCGCCGCCGCCGGAAAATCCCTATTGAAAAAATGCAAGAATTAATTCTCTTCATCACGCCGACGACGCGTTGGTCGCGCACAGCGCGTGCAGCAGGAGGCGCTGCTCCGCTGCTCGGAGTCCCGACGCGGCGGCGAGGCCCTTGTCCTCTTTGTTGTTGTCGGGGGGCGTCGAGGAGGAGGGTGAGGATGCGGCTGCGAGGAGTGCGCGGGCGTCGGCCGCAGAGAGCAGGCCCGCCGCCGTGGCGCGGGCAAACCAGCAGCCCGTGCTGTCGTCGCCTCTGCTCTCGCCTGCCGCTCGCTTCTTTTTCGTCTTCGGCTCCTGCTTGTACAGCTCCAGGCGCCGCGCCAGCGCGTAGGCGAGCAGGGCGCGCGCCCCGCGGGGCCACTCATAGGCGGCCTCTCCTCCTGCCGCGGCCGCCGCGCCAGAGGACGGCGGGCGCCCGACCAAAAGAATCGGCACCTCGTCCGAAAACGCCTCGGCGAGCGGGTCGGCCTGCTGCGCCTCCTCTGCAGCTGCCCACCGCGCGCGCCTTGCCGCCGCGGCCCGCGCGGCCAGATGCGCCGCGGGCGCGAGCGCGTCGTCGACCGTGCGCCACGCGGCAAACTCGGCGCGCGGCGCCGAGAGGGCGCGCGACACGAGAAACGCGGCGCGGCTGGCGGCGGCCCCGGGGAGCGCGGCCACGGCGCCGTCGCCCAGCAGGCGGGCGGGCAAAGGGGTCGAGGGGGGAAAAAGGGCGGCGGCGGTGGCGGTGGCGGCGGTCTCGACCGCCTCGACCAGGCGCTCGGCGGCCACGCGGTCGGCGGCCTGGCGCGCCGCGCACTGCTCGGGCGTCTCCTCGCCGCCGTCGTCGTCGTCCTTTTTTCCGTCGCCGCCGTCGTCGTCGTCGTCGTCGTCGTCGTCGTCGCTCTCTTCGTCCTCGTCCTCCTCCTCCTCCCCATTCTCTCCAACGGCCGCATCCAGCAAGTCCGTCGCCGACTTGAGCCACGCCACGCGCTCGACCAGCTGCTCGCGCGTCAGGAATGGCCGCCACTTGCCCCCGCTGCTGCTGCCCGCCTCGAGCACCGCGGCCGCCAGCGCGCGGGCGGGGTCCTCGTCGGCGCTCCTGCCGCCGCCGCCGCCCACCACGAGCAGCGCGAGCGCGCCCTCGATGAAGGCCTGCGGCGATAGGCGCACGCGGTCGAACGGGTTGCTGACGCGGTGCACACCCATGGCGGCGGCTTGGGCGGGGAGGGGCGGGGCGTCGTTGGCGGCGGCATCGTGGTCGTCGTCCTCGTCCGCTAACGCCTCCTCAGGCCGCAGGCAAAAGCCGTACTTGCGCACGAGGTCGACGTTGGGCAGCTCGCCGTACGTGTTGTGCACCTCGCGGCCGGCGGGGACGTCGCTCGCGGCCACGATGCGCAGGACGCCCGGGAAGATTGCGGACAGTTCTGCGGCGGGCGGGAGCGCTGCGTCGTCGCCGCCGTCTTGCTCCTCCTCCTCCTCCTCCTCCTCATCTTCCCCGTCGTCACTGATGATGGCGATCTCGAGGCGCAGCGGTAGGCCCCAGCGGCGCCACGCTGCGGGCGGCGCCGCGTTTTGCACCGAGGTCGGCGGCGCGGTGGACATGACGGGGATGCCGCGGCCGCCTGCGCTTGCTTCGTCGTCCTCGTCGTCCTCGTCGTCCTCGTTGTCGTCGTCGTCGTCCTCCTCCTCCTCCTCCTGCTGCTCCTGCAGCTCCGTCACGACGAATCCCTCGCCGAGGCTCACGCACGAGGCCTTGTGGTTGAACGCGTCCGCGACAGGAACCATGGCGTCGCCGTGCCAGGCGTCGACGCGGAACGCGCGCGAGCTGACGAGCGAGGCGGCGCGGCGGAACAGGGCGAGCGACGGGAGGGGGGGTTGTGGTGGTGGTGAGCCGGGCGCCGCTGCTGTGCCCCCCATGGCCGCCAGCCAGGCGCGGCGGCGCGCCGGCGTGCCGACCAGGGCGGGCTCGACCAGGCTGGCGTAGTCGCGCGCCACGTCGCGCGCGTCCAGGCGCGCAAAGCCCTGCGCCTCGGTGCCGGCCAGGAGGCGCTCGGCGGGGCGCAACGGCGTCGCGCCTTGCTCGTCTGCTGGCGGCACCCACAGCGCCGGCACGCCCGCCTCGCCCTCCAACGGCAGCGTCCTCAGGTACCCGTGCCACCGGCTGCGGTCGCCGCGCAGCAGCTCGCCCATCACGGCGACCGCGAGCGCGAGCCCGCCGCCGAGCCGGCGCGCCTCGAGCAGCGCCGCGCACGCCGCCGTGCGGCGCGAGAGGACGGCCGCTTTTGGGATGGAGGCCAGCGCGGCGCCTTCGGGGATGGACTGGCGGGCGTAGATGGCGCATGGGGCGGCTTCAGAGGCGTCCTGCGCCCGGCGCAGGTCGAGGAGCGCGTGGTTGTACCAGACGCCTTGGGAGCCAAGCCAGGCGTCAAAGGAAGGAGGAGGAGGCGGAGGAGGAGGAGGAGCGGTGGCGGCGGCGGGACGGCGGCGGCTGGTCGCGTGAGTCTTGCGGGCTAGTTTCGCGCCCCCGGTGCTGGCGCGAGGGGCGACCTCGTGGTCGCGCCGGCGCTTGGGGCGCGCCATTGGATTGGTTTGGCGTGTGTGGGGCGCTTTGGCTTTCGGTCGCGGAGAGAATGGAAGGGCACCCCGAGACGACGCTTGCGCTAGCGCGGCATCGTGATGATCGTGCGAGAGTCGACGAGCGGCCGAATACTAGTGGATGCGAGGGACGAGCCAGCCTCCGGACAACGAGCGGTCGGCGCTCGTGCCGCGCTGCGGGCGCGATGAACTCGCGTTGCGGCGGCCGGTAGCCGGGAGAGCGCCGTGCCTTTTTTTTTGGGTGCCGCGCGCGCCCCTTTGCCCCTTTTGTCCGCGCCCCTCCCCCGAAACTCCTCCCTTCACACGACCAACACACGCAAAAACCGCACACACTCTCCTCTCTCCAGTACGCCCATCACCCACTAGGCGCCGTCGAGTCGATCGACACACCAGCAAAAGCAGCAAAACAAGTTTTCGCGCTTGCGTCAGCGCCGCCGATTTTCTCCGCCCCCGCAAAAAACCCCGAGCAACCATGTCGTCCGAGAACAAGGAGCAGCTCAACAAGATCGCGCAGGAGAAGCTGGGCAAGTCGTTTGACGAGTGCACGCCCGAGGAGCGCTTGTCGGTGGGGGGCACGCTCGGTGGCGAGCGGCGCAAGGAGGAGATGGCGGAGGCCGCCGGCGGCGACGCCTCGAAGGCGTACGCTGAGATGGGCGCCAAAGGCGGCGCGGCGCGCGCCGAGGAGGCGGGCAAGGGCGAGGACAAGTGAGGCGGCGGCGGCGGCGGCGGCCGGAGCACGAGCTTAAGGGGGGGCTTGAGTACACGCGCGGGCGCGGGCGCGCCTGCCAGCGCCGCGTCATGCCTGCGTCATGCCCGCCGCCGTCGCCGCGCCTTGCCCCCCGGCGGCCCCCCGCCCCCTCGCTCCCCCTCGCCCCAAGACACATGACACAAGACACAAGACTAGGGGTCGCGGCCGACGCCGCCAGCCCGCCCGCCCCTCGCGGCCGCGTCTCGGCTTTCCCCGAGCGCGGCCGCCAAGTTGCGCGTCCCGACGTCGCGTGCGAGCGCGCCCCCTTGAGCCGCCGCCGCGCCTGCTTTTTTTTGCTCCCAAGACTCGCTCGCTCGCTCGGTGTAACATTCATCGCACATCAACGCATCGCCGCCTTGGATCCCCTGCTTTGCTTTCTCGCTCTCTCTCTCTCGCGCGCGCGCGTCCCTCAAACCGCCCCTCGGTCGCGAGACGAACAAACCCGGAGAATGGCCGCGTCCGGCGCGAGCTCGGCCGCGCGCGCGGCCCTCCCGACGCTCGAGGCCCTGTACCGCCACCTGCCCTCGTCCGTGTACAAGTTCAACGTGCGTTTGGAACGGGCGCAGAGACGCCCGGGGGGCGCGATCGGGAGACACCTGTCGGGAAAAGCAGCTCGACGACCCGCCCGCGGCCGCAACCAGGGGGGCCGCACGCGCAATCCGCCGAGGCCGCCACACAGGCCTATGTGACCAAACAGGACCACGCGCAGCCCCTCGTACCTCTGCAAGGGCCGCTCGTCCCCCCCAAAAACGAGGACGCGAGACGCCGCCGCCGCCCGCCGCCGCCGCCCGCCGCGTCGCGCGGCGCGCTCTCGACCGACATTCCCCTATCCCCGAATCCCCCCCCCGCACACGCAAAAAAAAACCA
>Ga0315905_10004133_pt1 | contig 14825 bp, 17 predicted proteins | sample LakEriMetagenome_5_FD_203522 | JGI IMG/M metagenome (GOLD analysis project Ga0315905, IMG submission 203522) | Freshwater fungal communities from buoy surface, Lake Erie, Ohio, United States - Buoy 4 MA121 | ecosystem: Environmental > Aquatic > Freshwater > Lake | place: USA: Lake Erie, Ohio... | reverse complement strand
CAGCAACCCATGCGCGAAGCCGCCTTGCTCACAGGCACCCTAGAGCCCACGAACGAGCCCTATGCCATTGCCAAAATTGCAGGCATCAAGTTGTGCGAGAGCTATAACCGCCAATATGGCGTAAGCTACAGGGTGGACTATCGCAGCGTCATGCCCACCAACCTGTATGGTCCCGGTGACAACTACCATCCTGAAAACAGCCACGTCATCCCGGCGTTGATTCGCCGCTTTCACGAGGCCAAGTTGGCCAAAGCGCCCAGCGTGGCCATTTGGGGCACAGGCACACCCCGCCGTGAGTTTTTGTATGTGGACGACATGGCTGCCGCGAGCGTGCACGTCATGCAACTGCCCAAAGCGGTATATGACCAACACACCAGTCCCATGCAAAGCCACATCAATGTGGGCAGCGGCGCTGATGTGACCATTGCCGAAGTTGCCCAGGCGATTGCACAAACGGTGGGCTACACAGGCCAAATTGAGTTCGACGCATCTAAGCCCGATGGCGCTCCGCGCAAGTGGATGGATAGCACGCGCCTCAACGCACTGGGTTGGCAAGCCAAGGTGGGTTTAATAGAAGGCCTAGCTCTGGCCTATAAAGATTTAATGAGTAAACCATGACCAAAAGTATCCAACCTAAAGTGGCCCTCATCACGGGTGTCACTGGACAAGATGGATCGTATCTCGCTGAGCTTCTGTTGGAGAGGGGCTATATCGTTCACGGTATCAAGCGCCGTTCTTCATTGTTCAATACGCAGCGTGTTGACCACATTTACCAAGACCCGCACATTGAGCATGCCAATTTCAAGCTTCACTATGGTGACCTGAGTGATACCAGCAACCTCATTCGCATCGTGCAAGAAACGCAGCCGGATGAAATTTACAACCTCGGTGCCCAAAGCCATGTGGCCGTATCTTTCGAGTCACCCGAATACACAGCTGATGTAGACGGCATTGGCACCCTGCGCTTGCTAGAAGCCATTCGCATCTTAGGACTCGAGAAGAAAACCCGTTTCTACCAAGCCAGCACATCCGAGTTGTATGGCTTGGTGCAAGAAACCCCACAAAAAGAAACCACACCGTTTTACCCACGCAGCCCCTACGCTGTTGCTAAGATGTACGCCTATTGGATCGTGGTGAACTACCGCGAAGCCTATGGCATGTATGCATGCAACGGCATTTTGTTCAACCATGAAAGCCCGCGCCGTGGCGAAACCTTTGTGACCCGCAAAATCACCCGGGGCTTGGCGAATATTGCCCAAGGTTTAGAGCAGTGCCTGTACATGGGCAATATGGATGCCTTGCGTGACTGGGGGCATGCCAAAGACTATGTTCGCATGCAATGGATGATGTTGCAGCAAGAAAAGGCGGATGACTTCGTCATTGCTACAGGCGTGCAATACAGTGTGCGACAGTTTATTCAATGGAGCGCCGAAGAGCTCGGTGTGACGCTGAAGTTTGAAGGCCAAGGCGTCAATGAGACCGCTACAGTGATTGCCATTCATGGCGACAAAGCCCCCGGCCTCAAAGTGGATGACGTGGTGGTCAAAATTGATCCTCGCTATTTCCGTCCTACTGAGGTGGAAACCCTTTTGGGCGATCCATCAAAGGCCAAAACTAAGCTTGGATGGGTGCCTGAAATCACTGTCCAAGAAATGTGCAAAGAAATGGTTGCCAATGACTTGGCTCAGGCTAAGCAACATGCATTGCTAAAAATGCACGGGTTTGATATTTCAGTCAGTAGCGAGTAATTTGTGATAACGATTTTTCCGTGTATTGATTCAGGACTTTTGCATATTCCTAAAGCTTAAAGGTCTGGAGTGCGATTGCCTTATAAATTCAAGTACTTTTACCAGCTCACTCCTCACTGCTTACTGCTTACTGCTTACTGCTTACTGCTTACTGCTTAGGGCACCTCTGAGCGGTTGATGCTAACAAGCCTTTTCTTTCGGCGAAAAATGGAAGAGTACGAGCCTCTGAAGGCGGAGATTGATCTATTGCGTTCGGAAGTAGAAGACAACGGTAACCCACACCTTAGCAAGGCAATCATATGAAAATCGCCATTGCTGGCACCGGTTATGTTGGGCTTTCCAACGGTATTCTTTTGGCGCAGCACAATGAAGTGGTGTTTCTCGATATCTTGCAAGACAAGGTGGACAAGCTGAACCGGAAGCAGTCGCCCATTGAGGATGCTGAAATTGAAGAATACCTCAAAAGTAAAAAGCTCAACTTCCGTGCCACATTGAGCAAGGAAGCCGCTTACCAAGGGGCCGACCTTGTCATTATCGCCACCCCCACAGACTATGAACCCCAGACCAATCATTTCAACACCCGGTCGATCGAGGCGGTGATTGCTGACGTGAAGGCCATCAATCCAACTGTCACAGCGCGCAGAGACCTTTGCCAATTTGCTCAAACAAGGCGCCATCAAGCAAGACATCTCCACTCTTTACACAGACAGCACCGAAGCCGAAGCCATCAAATTGTTCGCCAATACCTACTTTGCCATGCGGGTGGCCTACTTCAATGAGTTGAACACCTACGCCGCCACACATGGCTTGGACACCCGCCAAATCATCGATGGCGTTAGCCTTGACCCGCGCATCGGCGCACACTACAACAACCCCAGCTTTGGGTACGGTGGCTACTGCCTGCCCAAAGACACCAAGCAGCTATTGGCCAATTACAGCGAAGTTCCGCAGAACCTCATCTACGCCATCATTGAATCCAATACCACCCGAAAAGACTTCATTGCCAATGAAATTCTCAAGCGCAAACCCAAGGTGGTCGGCGTCTACCGCCTCATCATGTAGTCGGGTTCGGATAATTTTCGTGCTTCAAGCATTCAGGGCATCATGAAACGAATCAAAGCCAAGGGGATTGAAGTCATCGTTTATGAGCCAGTAATCAAAGTGGATGACTTTTACAACTCCAGGGTTGTCAATGATCTTGTTGCCTTCAAGCGCGAAGCCGAAGTGATTCATTTATACCCGTGATCTTTTTGGGAGTGATTCTTGAAGGTACTCGTCACCGGAACAGCCGGCTTTATTGGTTCTGCGCTTACCTTGCGATTATTAGAGCGCGGCGATTTGCTCATTGGTATTGACAACCACAATGATTATTACGACCCGGCCATCAAAGAGGCCCGTTTGGCGCGCTTTAATAACCATCCGAATTACACGCATTTGCGAATGGACTTGGCAGATCGCCAAGCCATTGAAGACTGTTTCTCCACACACAAGCCAGAACGAGTGGTCAATTTGGCGGCTCAAGCTGGCGTTCGTTACTCGATCGAAAACCCACTTGCCTACATTAACAGCAACATCGTTGGTTTTGCACACATCCTTGAGGGTTGCCGTCACCATGGCATCGAGCATTTGGTTTATGCCAGCAGTTCCAGCGTTTATGGTGCCAACACTACCATGCCGTTTTCTATTCATCAAAATGTGGATCACCCCCTGAGCCTTTACGCAGCCAGCAAAAAAAGCAATGAGTTGATGGCCCACACATACAGCCATCTCTACAAATTACCAACCACCGGTTTGCGCTTTTTCACTGTTTATGGCCCTTGGGGCAGGCCAGATATGGCCTTATTTAAATTCACCAAAGCCATCATTGCCGGCGAGCCGATCCAAGTGTTTAACTACGGTAAACACCGCCGTGACTTCACTTATGTAGACGACATTGTCGAAGGCGTCATCCGCATACTCGACCGCCCCGCCGCCAGCAACCTGCAGTGGAGCGGCGCCCAGCCCGACCCAGGCACCAGCCCTGCGCCTTGGCGTGTTTACAACATCGGCAACAACTCACCAGTGGAGTTGATGAACTACATCGCCGCCATCGAAAAAGCCCTTGGCAAAAAGGCGCAAGTTCAATACCTGCCCTTGCAAGATGGTGACGTCCCCAACACCTATGCCGATGTTGATGATTTGGTGGCTCAATTCAATTACAAGCCCAGCACCCCTGTCGAAGCAGGCATTGCCCGCTTTGTTGATTGGTACCTTGGGTATTTCAAGGTTGAAAGAAGGATAACGTTGAAATGAAAGCAGTTCTCCTGGCTGGAGGTCTTGGAACCCGAATATCAGAAGAAACCCACCTCAAGCCAAAACCAATGATTGAAATTGGTGGCATGCCGATTCTTTGGCACATCATGAAGCATTATTCAATGCACGGTGTCAATGAGTTCGTTATATGTTGCGGTTACAAGGGTTATGTAATTAAAGAGTATTTTGCCAATTACTTTCTGCATATGTCTGATGTGACGTTTGACATGGCAAGTAACCATATGGAAGTGCATAACCAAAAAGCAGAGCCTTGGAAGGTCACATTGGTAGACACAGGAGAAGATACCCTCACAGGTGGTCGACTTAAGCGCGTAGAAGATTATATTAAGAACGAAGAAGCCTTCTGTTTTACATATGGTGACGGAGTAAGTGATGTAGATATAAATGCAGTTATTAAGTTTCACCGACAACACGGTAAGTTAGCCACCGTTACCGCCGTGCAACCCCCTGGCCGATACGGGGCTTTGGAAAGAGAGGGTGACCAAGTAACAGGATTTGCAGAAAAACCGCGTGGAGATGGAGCCGTTATAAACGGCGGATTTTTTGTATTGTCGCCTAAATGTCTTGATCTTATTGATGGTGACCAAACTAGTTGGGAAGGCCAGCCACTAGTCAAATTAACCAAAATTAATCAAATGATGGCTTATTATCATGGAGGATTTTGGCAGCCAATGGATACCTTGCGCGACAAAAACCACCTGGAAGAACTATGGGCAACTGGTCAAGCCCCTTGGAAAAAATGGAAATGACAGAACAGACCCATATTTGGCTCGGAAAGCGAGTTCTCGTCACAGGCCATACTGGCTTTAAAGGCGGGTGGCTTTCACTTTTGCTCCAACGATTGGGTGCTGAAGTCAGTGGCATTGCCCTAGCTCCGAGCACCTCTCCCAATCTGTATGAGCTCGCCCGAATTCAAAACGGAATGAGAAGCCATTTCTGCGACATTCGTAACGCAAGTGGACTAGCTACAATCGTAAGATCTTCTCGGCCGGAAGTCGTCTTCCATCTTGCCGCACAACCGCTTGTACGTACCAGTTACCGCAACCCTTTGGAAACATACTCCATCAACGTCATGGGTACGGCAAACTTTCTTGAGGCCCTGCGTGGTTTGGACAGCGTTAAAGTAGCCGTAATGGTCACTACTGACAAGGTCTATAGCAACAACGAATGGCTTTACCCTTATCGCGAATCCGACGCTTTGGGGGGCCATGATCCCTACAGCGCCAGTAAAGCTGCCAGCGAAATTGTTATCAGCAGCTACCGCGATGCCTATTTGCAACAGCAAGGCGTTGCTGTTGCGACTGCCCGTGCTGGCAATGTCATCGGTGGCGGAGATTGGTCGGAAGATCGGCTAATTCCCGATGCGGTACGTGCATGGCAAGATGACACACCATTAGAAATTCGATATCCGCTAGCTATTCGCCCTTGGCAGCATGTTCTTGAACCTGTTTATGGGTACCTCATGCTTGCTGAAAGGCTTTTGCTGAAACCTGAGTTGGCTGGCGCCTATAACTTTGGCCCTCACAATCATGAAGCCGTCACTGTACGAGAAGTTATAGAGCAAGCCCGTATAGCCTTTGGAAAAGGCCAAGCCGTTTTCAGTAACGTAGGTAAGGGCCCCCACGAAGCAGGCTGGCTGGCACTAGAAACCGCAAAAGCTCGGGAATCACTGAATATCCATCCCAGGTGGACCCTAGCCGAGACCGTACGCCGCACCATGGCTTGGTACCGTATGCAGAAGCAAGGCTCTGATGCGCGTAGTTTGTGCGAAGAAGAAATCGACGCATACCTCAAGGCTCAATGAGCACGAAATGCAAAGATTTACTATTACAGACTTACCATTATCTGGTCTCAAACTAGTTGAGCGACTGCGCCTGGAGGATAGAAGGGGCTTCCTTTCCCGTCTGTTTTGCACTGACGAACTCGCCGCTGCCAATTGGAATAAACCAATTGCTCAAATTAATCACTCCTACACCGCTAAACGAGGCACTGTACGTGGTATGCACTATCAGTCGCCACCTAATGCTGAAATGAAGCTTGTGGCATGTATTCAAGGCGAGGTGTGGGATGTCGCAGTCGACTTGCGTGCAGGCTCCTCAACATTTTTACACTGGCATGCCGAGAAGCTGACAGCAGATAACCAATGCTTGATGTTAATTCCTGAAGGCTTCGCCCACGGATTCCAAGCCATAAGCGATAACGTTACCTTACTTTATTGCCACAATTCAGCCCATAATCCAGATTCTGAAGCGGCATTGAATGCTTATGATCCTCGTTTGGCGATCGCTTGGCCAATGGCTGTCACCGCAATTTCCCAAAGAGATTCCCAGCATCCGTTTCTGAACTCGGAATTTAAAGGGGTGTTCCTTTGAAATGCCGTCATTGCTCATCTCAACTTAAGCAAACAGTCCTAGATCTAGGATTTGCACCACCGTCTAATGCCTATTTGACCGAAGATGATCTCGTACGTCCTGAAAAATACTACCCCCTCAAAGTTAAGGTCTGCACCAACTGCTGGCTAGTACAAACTGAAGACTACGCGCAGGCCGACGATCTATTTAGCGCTGATTACGCGTACTTCTCTAGCACCTCGACGGGATGGTTGGCTCACGCTGCCAACTATGCCCAAGCGATGATTCAGCGACTACAACTCAATTCCAACAGTCACGTAATTGAAATTGCAGCCAACGACGGCTATCTACTCAAAAACTTTGTCGCTGCCGGCATACCTTGCCTAGGAATTGAACCCACCGCCAGCACTGCCGCTGCCGCTGAAAAACAAGGCATTCCTGTTCTGCGCGAATTCTTTGGCGAAGCATTAGGCAAGTTCCTCGCCATAGAAGGGAGACAAGCCGACCTGATAGTAGGTAACAACGTTTACGCCCATGTCCCTGACATCAATGACTTCACCCGTGGTCTAAAAGCTGCATTAAAGCGAGATGGCACCATTACCCTTGAATTTCCTCATTTGTTGCGCCTCATCGAACAAACCCAATTTGACACTATCTACCACGAGCATTTTTCTTACCTGTCACTCTTCACTGTTGTAAGTATTTTCAAAGACGCAGGCCTTCGCATTTTAGACGTTGAACCACTATCCACCCACGGCGGCAGCCTGCGCATTTTTGGCTGTCATGCCGAAGATAGACGCATCAGCACCGCTGCAGTTGCAGCAGTGCAAACCGAAGAAACGCAGCGTGGACTGCAAACCCTCGCTGTCTACCAAAACTTCCAAATGCGTGCTGATAAAATTAAGGATGATTTGCTCAGTTTTTTAATTGAACAAAAACGTGCTGGCAAAAAAGTCGCCGCATACGGTGCTGCCGCAAAAGGTAACACGCTGCTTAACTATGCCGGAGTGAAACCAGATTTATTACCATTTGTCTGCGACGCTGCTGAAGCAAAACAGGGTAAATACATGCCAGGTAGTCATATTCCAATTTTATCTCCAACTGCCACAGAAAAAAGAAAGCCTGACTTTTTGATCATATTGCCTTGGAATATTGCGGCCGAGGTCAAACAGCAAAACACTGCACTGGCGGCGCAGGGCACGAAATTCGTCACAGCTGTTCCCTACTTAAATATTTCTGATTGACTATAGCCTCGCGAGCCTCGACCTTAAGAGCCCAGCACATGATTAACCGCATACCTTTTATTCAACCCGTCACAGCCGGGATGGTTATGTGTTACAACATCTTTAACGAGGCCGCTGTTAACCCATGAAAGTTCTTCTAACAGGTGCTAGCGGGTTTATAGGGCGCTACGTACTCAAGCAGATTTTGAATGCGAAAATTGATACTGTTGTTTTGGGACGTTCGCGTCCTAACGGCTACAAGGGTGACTATGTTGAGGCCGATCTATTGCAGTCTGCAGACTTCAAGGGTCTCGTTCAACGAATTGGTGCAAGCCATCTTATCCACTTGGCTTGGTATGCCGAGCATGGCCAGTACTGGGCTTCGCCTCTCAATCTTCGATGGGTAGAGGCGTCAGTCCGTTTGGTCGAAGCCTTTTGCGCAGCAGGTGGGAAAAAAGTAATTGCAACAGGCACCTGCGCTGAATACGACTGGTCCTATGGTTTTTGTAGTGAGGACTGCACTCCGTTAACTCCAGCATCCTTGTACGGAACATCGAAAGATGCAACCCGCCGCTTACTTGGCGCATTGTGCAGGGACCATAAAACCCAATTTGCCTGGGGGCGCATATTCCTTCCTTACGGCAGTGGTGAAGACAGTCGTCGTTTGATTCCATCATTACTCGATGTCTTCCAGCGCAAACGTCCCCCATTTGGCGTAAATGCAAATTCCTATCGGGACTTCTTGCATGTGGAGGATGTTGCAAATGGCTTTGTTAAGCTACTTTTGTCGGAAGCTCATGGGTCCTACAATATTTCGTCTGGTCAACCAATTCAAATTGCTGAAGTGGTTAAATTGATGGGTCTTAGGTTTAAAGAAAATCCATCTATTGTTCTTGACTTATCAACAGTTCGCCCTGGTGAGCCAAGAATAATATATGGCAACAGCCAAAAACTGCAAGACTTGGGTTGGCAACCCGGGCACTCAATCAACGAAATTGCATTACCACAGGATGTAGTGCATGATTAACTTTCATGAATTATATCGAGTAGCGCAATTACCGATCTTTCAAAACCGGATGTATGACACCGAACTGGAAGCCCGCAACTGTCCAAAGGCAGACATGCTGTTGGTAGAAGACCTGTCTACTGGGCTGATCTACAATGCTAAATTCCGCCCCGAAATGATGGTTTATGATGAAAATTATCAGAACGAACAGGGCATAAGTCCGCTATTCCAGCAACATCTGGATACGGTCGCAAATTTAATCGAGTATCAAATAGGTAAGGAGAAGATCGTCGAAGTTGGATGCGGAAAAGGCTATTTCTTAGAAATGCTTCTTGATAAAGGTTTTGATGTATGCGGTTTTGATCCAACCTACGAAGGGCAAAATCCTTTAGTAAAGCGACAGTACTTTGAACCGGGTGTAATTCAAAAAGCTAACGGACTGATTCTTCGACATGTTCTAGAACACGTCCAAAATCCCATTTCCTTTCTCAAGCAATTAAAATTAACGAACGGCAGTAGCGGCAAGATTTATATTGAGGTGCCATGCTTCGATTGGATATGTAAGCAAAAAGCTTGGTTTGATATTTTTTACGAGCACGTCAATTATTTTCGATTAAGTGACTTTAAGCGAATATTTGGTGAAATAATAGAAAGTGGTCGGCTTTTTAGCGGTCAATATTTATATGTTATTGCCGAACTTGCATCATTAAAATATCCGGTTATTGATGAAAATGATCGAGTTAATTATCCAGTTGATTTTACTGCACAGATTACAGAACAGGGCGAGAGCGGAATTGCAATTTGGGGCGGTGCATCTAAAGGTGTTATATTTGCCTTGCTCAAAGCGCGCGCAGGACAACCTGTCAGCACCGTTATCGATATTAATCCGGCAAAGCAGGGCAAGTTTCTTCCTGGAACGGGCTTGCAAGTAAAAGCCCCTGAACAAGGTCTCGCAAACTTGCAAAACGGTTCAACCATATATGTTATGAATTCAAATTATCTTGAAGAGGTTAAACGAATGTCAAATTACTGTTTTAACTGTATTGCAATCGATAATTTTAATCTTTAATCCGAAGTGAATCATCATGGAGTGACATTTTCTAGTAAGCTCTCTGCCTTCTAAAAATAGACTATTAAATTAATTTTTGTAAAAATTTCGGTAAAATTTATGTCTGAAATTCTGCTCCCGTTGATTAATGGTGTTGCTATATTCTTTGCCTTGGAGAGATTGATAAAACATCGAAGTGCATATGTAGTGATTAGTTCGAGTGCTGTTTTATTGTCTGCGTTTTATTCAATTTATACTTTACAACTGCTTCCAGTTCTTGGTGTTGTGGTCTTCGTTCTGGTGATTACATTTGGTAGATGGTGTATTACCCAAGAGGGTCTTGATATATAATTTTTTGCTTCTCTTGCTTTGAAGCATGGTACTGTTTTATTTTTTAACAGTATTGCTTATTTTCGTTGAATTATATGGAATTAAATCATGGATAATTTTCAAGAAGAAGTGGGACAGCGGGTTGGTGCTGTAGCCAGTAATACTCAGCTACGTAAAGCGGCGGATAATTTTATGCGCTCATCAGTCGCTGCGATGTATTCATACAACTTCGCGTGGCAGGGCCGACCCATCATTCAGTACCCCCAGGATATGGCTGCCATGCAGGAGCTCATCTGGCAGATCAAGCCTGACCTGATTATCGAAACCGGCATTGCCCACGGAGGGTCATTGATCTTCAGCGCTTCAATGCTTGCGTTGCTGGATATGTGCGAGGCAATCGAAACTGGCGCCAATCTTGATCCCAAACAATCAAAACGCAAGGTGATAGGCATCGACATCGACATACGCCCTCACAACCGCACCGCCATCGAGGCGCACCCGATGGCTTCGCGTATCCAGATGATTCAAGGTTCAAGCATCGCGCCAGAGATCATCGAGCAGGTGCGACAGGCGGCCCAAGGCTACCAGCGCGTGCTGATCTGTCTCGACTCCAATCACACGCATAAGCATGTCTTAGCTGAATTGAATGCTTATGCGGATCTAACCAGTGTTGGCAGTTACTGCTGCGTGTTCGATACTATCGTAGAAGAAATGCCCAAATCGATGTTCCCCGACCGCCCTTGGGGGCCAGGAGATAACCCAAAAACAGCAGTCTGGGAGTATCTAAAATTGCACACCGAGTTCGAAATTGACAAGAGCATCCAGCATAAGTTGCTGATTACCGTTGCGCCGGATGGTTATCTTAAAAGAATTTCGAAGTGATGTATTTTGAGGCAGGGTGTAATAAGTTTAAATTGGTTGAATTTATATATATTGTTCAATGTCAGATATAAAAATTGGTCCGCTGCGTAAGTTCTGGGAGCTACTTGATGCCAGTCAGAGACGAGCATTAATTGTTCTAATTGGGTTGATGTTCATCGGTATGCTGCTTGAGACATTAGGAATTGGGTTAGTTATTCCAGTGCTCGGGGTTGTAATGAACGCTGATTTAGTAAATAAGTATCCTGAAGCGAGAGCTCTGTTCGTTTTTCTTGGTTATCCCAACCAATCTCAATTACTAATCTCAACGGTATTAATATTGGTATTTGCATACCTTTTTAAAGTGCTGTTTCTCGGCTTCCTAGCCTTGACCCAATCCCGTTTTGTTTATGGATTGCAGGAAAGAGTTTCTTTGCGACTTTTCTCACATTACCTTAATCAGACTTATGCGTTTCATCTAAAGAGAAACTCTGCCCAGCTTATTCGAAATGCAACGATAGAGGTTTCAAGTCTTTCTGCATCTGCTCAGTCAATTGTTGCAATTCTTTCTGAGTTGCTTGTTATTGCTGGTATTGTTATGTTATTGCTAATAGTGGAGCCAATAGGCACGTTAGCCGTTGTGGTCTCGTTATCTGTTATTTCTCTTGGGTACTATGGAGCCACACGGAAAAGTGTGCTGAAGTGGGGGCATTCGCGTCAACTTCATGAGGGGATGCGAATACAACATCTCCAGCAAGGACTGGGGGGAATTAAAGAGATTCAATTGAGCCGTCGTGTGGATGAATTCATTCTACGCTACAACTATCATAATCACGCTAGCGCAGCAGCTAATCAGAGGTTTGCAGTCATTCAGCAACTACCAAGACTGTGGCTTGAATTTTTGGCAGTTCTTACGCTGGCAATACTGATTCTTGTAATGACTCGTGAGGGTAGGTCCCCTGAGTCATTGGTCGCTGTTATTGGGGTTTTTGGCGTAGCAGCATTTCGGTTAATGCCATCGATTAATAGGATCATTGGGTCAACTCAAAATATACGTTTCGTTATTCCGACGATAGATGTCTTGCATGAAGAGTTTGCACAAAGTCAGCCCTCGTCGGTACATTTCAGTGCAAGGTCGGTCGGCTTTGCATTTGAATTACAGTTGAAGAACGTGAACTACACCTACCCAGGTTGCGATGCCCTCGTATTGAATCAAATATCTCTAACTATTGAACGTGGTAAGACGGTTGGACTAATTGGAGGCAGCGGAGCCGGGAAAAGTACGCTAGTAGACATTATTCTGGGTCTTTTGACACCAGTAAGTGGCGCAGTGTTAGTTGATGAGAAAGACATCAAGAATAACGTTATTTCGTGGTGGCGCCAGATAGGCTACGTTCCACAAGAAATTTATCTTGTTGACGACACACTTAGTCGAAATGTTGCTTTTGGTTTATCTGATGATGAAATAAATCCAGCACTGTTGCGAAGTGCTATCAAGGCTGCTCAGCTTGACGATTTTGTTGCCTCACTACCAGAAGGGGTGAATACGATGGTTGGAGAACGTGGTGTTCGCCTGTCTGGCGGTCAGCGTCAGAGGATAGGTATAGCTCGAGCCTTATACCATCAGCCGGAAGTACTTATTCTTGATGAGGCAACAAGTTCGCTTGATGTGGAGACCGAAAAAGAAATTATGAAATCAATCGAGTCGCTGCATGGTGAAAAAACCATAATAATCGTCGCGCATCGCCTATCAACAGTGGTGCAGTGTGACTGGCTCTACCGAATTGAAAATGGAAAAGTGGTGAGTCAGGGATGCCCATCAGCACTTTTGAAAAATGAAACGCTAACAAACATTGTGGTGAGTGCCACTATTTAAGGATGCAAATCTATGATTCCGTATGGTAAGCAGAATATTTCTCAAGAAGATATTGATGCTGTTGTACAGGTACTTCGTTCTGATTACCTGACGCAGGGTCCAGTTGTTCCTATGTTTGAACGTTGTGTTGCCGATTTCTGTGGGGCGAACTATGCTGTAGCAACAAATAGTGCCACTGCCGCACTCCATGTCGCCTGCCTCGCGCTAGGCGTAGGACCAGGCGATAGCGTTTGGACAACTCCAATCACCTTTGTCGCAAGTGCGAACTGTGCTTTATATTGTGGTGCGTCAGTCGACTTTGTTGACATTGACCCGCAAACATACAACATGAGTACGGAGCGATTGGCCGATAAGCTTGCAATTGCAAAAGTCAAAGGCACTCTGCCTAAGGTGGTTATCCCTGTGCACTTGTGTGGACAGAGTTGCGATATGAGTGCAATACATGCTCTTTCGCAAGAGTACAACTTCAAGATTATTGAGGACGCATCCCACGCCATTGGCGGTAAATACAAAAACTATGCTGTAGGGAGTTGTCGTTTTAGCGACATTACTGTATTCAGCTTTCACCCAGTCAAAATCATTACCACGGGTGAAGGGGGGATGGCTCTGACAAATGATGCGGTTTTAGCCGACAGCATGCAGCGTTTTCGCAGTCACGGCATCACCAGTAATCGTGAACAGATGCAGTCGCGTCCCGCCAAAGAGATTTGGAACTATCAGCAGATCCGCCTAGGTTATAACTATCGCCTTACCGACATCCAAGCTGCACTTGGATTAAGTCAAATGTCTCGCCTAAACGAGTTTGTCAATACACGTCATGATATTGCCGCACGGTATGACGCCGCTTTTAACAGGCTTCCTGTAATCGCTCCCTGGCAACATTCGGAGTGTTGGTCTAGTTACCATCTTTATCCCATCCGAGTTAGGCAGTCAAACTGTGACAAAAGCCAGCGTGAGGTTTATGAGATACTTTTGTTAGCGGGGATAAATGTTAATTTGCACTACATCCCGGTTTATAGGCAGCCCTACTACGAACAATTAGGATTTGAAGTAGGTTATTGTCCGCAAGCAGAATCATATTATTCTGAAGCAATCAGTTTGCCGATCTATTTCAGTTTAACTAAGGAAGACCAAGAATATGTCATTGACTCTATTGTGAAGGCGATTGCATGAATCTTTGCGTAATTCCGGCTCGAGGCGGCAGCAAGCGTATACCGCGAAAGAATATCAAGTTCTTTTCCGGCAAACCAATGATTGCTTGGTCAATTGAGGCAGCATTTCAAAGTGGCTGTTTCGACAATGTTGTTGTGAGCACTGACGACGTCGAAATTGCAGATATCGCCCGCCAACATGGTGCTCTGGTTCCATTTATTCGTCCGGCATCATTGTCGGACGACCATACTCCAACCAATCCAGTTATCGCGCATGCTATTAACTGGATAAGTTCCAATATAACTCCAGTTGAATTTACCTGCTGCCTCTACGCTACGGCACCATTTGTATCCGCCAGCGATATTAGAAAAGGGTTGCGCATTCTCACAGAAGAATGTTGCGACTATGCTTTTTCGGTCACAAAATATGTATTTCCTATTCAGCGAGCAATTTACATATCACACGAAAACCGTGTCAAGATGTATAAGCCTGAGCACTTCACTAGTCGCTCGCAGGACCTGCAAGAGTCTTGGCATGATGCGGGTCAATTTTATTGGGGTCGATCAGAAGCATGGCTTGCAGGAAAGCCAGCATTTACGAGCGACGCTGCGCCGGTAGTCTTGCCGCGCCACCGAGTGCAAGATATTGACACTCCAGAGGATTGGATTAGAGCGGAATTAATGTTCAATGCTTTGAGTCTAACAGACAACGGATGAAACTCCAAAACGTACTTTTCAGGACTGATGCTTCTCGCAAGATAGGTATTGGACACGTTTTGCGCTGCATTGCACTTGCAACGGCCCTCCAGGAAAAAGGAGTTGTCTGTATTTTTGCGTGCCGTCCATTTGACGGTAATTTGATTCATTTAATAGAGAAAAGTGGATTCGATACTATATGTATGCGTCCCTCATCCAATACAG
>Ga0315905_10004132_pt1 | contig 14829 bp, 7 predicted proteins | sample LakEriMetagenome_5_FD_203522 | JGI IMG/M metagenome (GOLD analysis project Ga0315905, IMG submission 203522) | Freshwater fungal communities from buoy surface, Lake Erie, Ohio, United States - Buoy 4 MA121 | ecosystem: Environmental > Aquatic > Freshwater > Lake | place: USA: Lake Erie, Ohio... | reverse complement strand
TTTGAAGCGATTTCTGCATGTGATCAACCATGCCCAAACGGTCCATCGTTCGGGCTCGGCCGCGCTGAACCTCGCCTATGTAGCCGCAGGACGACTCGATGGCTACTGGTCGACCAGCCTGAAAGCCTGGGACATGGCCGCCGGCGTCTTGATCGCGCGGGAAGCCGGCGGTCGCGCCACGCGCATGGATGGCAGCCGGTTGGATCTGGCGGTTCCCGATATTCTGTGCACCAATGGCACCGCGCTCCACGAGGAGTTGAGCCTTCGCCTGGGCGAAGCAGAATCGGGGACAGGCCCATGAGCGACCAGACGACGACGATCGCGGATTTGCGCCTGGCCATGCGGAATTTTGTGGACGAGCGGGACTGGTCGCAGTTCCACTCACCCAAGAATCTGGCCATGTCGCTCGCGATTGAGGCAGCAGAAGTGATGGAGCATTTTCAGTGGGTCGATGTGGCCGAGTCACGGATTCGCGGCCAGGACTCGCGCTATCGGGAAGCGATTGGGGAGGAACTGGCCGACGTCTGCTGTTACCTGTTGAGCCTCGCCAACAGTCTCGACATCGACCTGAGTAACGCGGTCCACGATAAGCTGGCGAAGAACGCCCAAAAGTATCCCGCGGCACAGTTCCGGGGACGGTTCGAGAGGCCGAAGGATGGGGCACGAGGCGAGATCGGCGGTACCTGAGTGCGGGGCCTCTGGCCGTTTCCGAAACGTCGGGTCGGTCATTTGTCACGATTGACGGTTACGGCGTATTCCCCGCTGTTGTCGCTCATTTCATTCCAGAAATCGTTCACCCGCACAAACAGGATCCCATCCTCAGAGGGGCTGTAGATCTCCTCTACTCCGATGCTGATCGTTTCGGGATCCAGTATCGATCCGGGGTCGATTGGCCAATATCGGCCGATCAGTCGCCCCAGGGGAAGGCCCTCGTGATAACGGATGCTGACACCCGCCGGTTCACTGATCCAGGGACGAGGCTGAGAAGCCAGTTCGACCCGTCCCCGGGCTGTGATTCGATAGGCCTGGCCCGCCTGCAGGGGGACTCCCGTCGACTGCCAGCCACGATTGGCTGCGACCGAGACTTCCTGGCCAACGTCTTGCCGGAGCTTGAAGTCTTTGGCGGAAGGCAAGGATCGCGCCAGATCGTAGCCGTGACAGAGGTCGGCGATATACCACCGCCAGAGGCGTTGTCGACGCTCGTCGGATAGCAGCTGGTCGAGAGGGGCATGCGACTCTCCCCGCACCACACCTTGCACAATCTGCCGGAACGAGTCCCGGGTCTCGGGGAATTCCGCCAGAAAATGAACCAGCGCCCAGGCCCAGGCATACGCGTCGGGCCGATCGTAACCCTCCGGCGACTGCCTTGCGACCTGAATCATCGAAAGTGTGTCGGCACGAGCACGGTGCTCCTCCAGCAACTTGATGCGGCCAAGCAGGGGAAAAGCGGTTCGCTGGTCGGGCCAGACACCAAACACCGGCGGTCCCTCAAGGGGCCCCCGATGCGTGGCGAAATATTCGGCAATCCCCTCGAAAAACCAGACGCTGCGGGTCAAATCGCGGTCGACCGCCGTCGTAAAACAGTGGGTTCCCTCGTGGAGCAGCAGGTGGGCACGGTAGTAGTCGCTTCCCTGGTCGTTCATCCAGAATTCCTGGCCGCGGTGCCGACCATGCTCGAAATCGGGAAGATTGTCTGGAAGCAGGCCAGCGGCCCGAAATCGTTCCTGATCGGACATAAGATAGCCGGTCATCTGGAATTCGGATCGTTCACGATCGGGGGGGAGCTCCCCACAGTAGGAGATCCAGGCGTCATAGGCCCGATCCATCAGCTTTGGCAGCGATTCAGCCTGTTCCTGAGGGATGTCTGTGTAGAGGATCAACCGCCGTGATTCGTATCGGGCAACCCCGTGGGCCTGCACGGCCACCCGGTTGACCAACAACCGCCGATCAGACTGTCGCTGAAGGGCAGCTCGCTGGGGAGTGCTTCCCTGCCGATCGGTGGCCCGGGCTGGCGGACGGGGTTGTGCCCGGATGGCTGGCGGCAGGATGGCCCCACAGACGATCACACAAACCCAAGGGCACAGACCTCTCCTGACATTTCGCTGCGGTGCTGACCGAGTCATATCTCCAATCTCCCAGCCAAGCGAACAAGTCCCATTTCGGCAGCATACCGAATCCGATGCTGAGGGTCACTTTGAAGCGTGTGCCTCAAGTGGTACACTTCGCCAGTTTCGAGCCGTTCTGCTCCAGCAAGCCTGTCCATGCGTGCACACAACAGGTTGACTCGGTCTCCCCAAGTTTGGGTTGCGAGGTCGAGATCTCCCGGGAACATCCGTTCAAAAAACGGGTGGTGTCCCAGCGGGAGACGGTTGGATGCGATTGCCCGCGACTTATGACCAGTGGTCGCCGACACCTGTCGTTGGGGTGTCTGTGCGGCGAGTTCTGGTTGTCTGCCGTTTCCGAATCCCCCGTGTCACCTGTCTGAAGTTTCGCAGTGCCCCGCCGAACCGACATTCACAAGATCCTGATCATTGGCTCTGGACCGATCGTCATCGGACAGGCCTGCGAATTCGACTATTCCGGGACCCAGGCGTGCAAGGCGCTGCGGGAAGAAGGCTATGAAGTCGTCCTGGTGAATTCGAACCCAGCGACGATCATGACCGACCCGGAGACGGCCCAACGGACCTACATCGAGCCGATCACCTGGCAGTATGTCGAGAAGATCATTGCCCGGGAACGTCCGGATGCCGTGCTGCCAACCTTGGGCGGCCAGACGGGGTTGAACACCGCGATGGAGCTGGCTCGTCGGGGAATCCTGGAGAAATACGGTTGCGAACTGATTGGAGCCCGCCAGGATGTGATCGAGAAGGCCGAGGGGCGCGAGTCGTTCAAGCAGGCCATGCTCAAAATCGGCCTCGATGTGCCCCGCAGTTGTTCCGTCCGATCGATGGACGAAGCCCGGGCGGCCCTCCGTGACTTGGGACTTCCGGTGATCATCCGGGCCAGCTTCACGCTGGGTGGTGCCGGCGGGGGCATCGCCTATAACCGGGAAGAATTCGAGAGCAAGGTGGCGCGGGGGCTGGCCATGTCTCCGGTGGGAGAAGTGTTGCTCGAAGAATCAGTCATCGGCTGGAAAGAGTACGAGATGGAGGTGATGCGCGACGTAGCCGACAACGTCGTCATCATCTGCTCGATCGAGAATTTCGATCCGATGGGAGTGCACACGGGAGACTCGATCACCGTCGCCCCCGCCCAGACCCTGACCGACAAGGAATACCAACTGATGCGCGATGCCACGATCGCCGTCATGCGGGAGATCGGCGTGGAAACGGGGGGCTCGAATGTCCAATTTGCCATCAATCCGCAGACGGGCCGGATGGTGGTCATTGAGATGAATCCTCGCGTCAGCCGCTCGAGCGCGCTCGCCTCGAAGGCCACGGGCTTCCCGATTGCCAAGATCGCCGCCAAGCTGGCGGTTGGCTATCGGCTGGATGAGATTCCCAACGACATCACCCGCGAGACCCTGGCCTGTTTCGAGCCGACAATCGATTACGTCGTCACGAAATTTCCCCGCTGGACCTTCGAGAAGTTCCCCGAGGCCGATCCTGTCCTGACGGTGCAGATGAAGTCCGTTGGCGAGACCATGGCGATCGGCCGGACCTTCAAGGAATCGCTACAGAAGGCGATTCGTGGCCTGGAGATCGGTCATTTTGGCTTGGGCGGGGGCAAAAAGGATCTCTGGGACACCGATCAACAGCCCGATCTGACCGAGATCGAGAACAAGCTGGCCACTCCCAACGCCGAACGGGTGTTCTACATCCGCTACGCATTCAAGGCCGGGATGACGGTGGACCAGATCTACGAGTTCACCAACATCGACCGCTGGTTTCTGCAGCACATTGAAGAACTCGTACAGTTCGAAGGTCGGCTGGAAAAGATCGATCGACTGACCGCCGTCCCCGACGAACTGCTGCAACAGGCGAAGCGGATGGGTTATTCCGACCGCCAATTGGCCTGGTGGTGGGACTCGAGCGAGATGGAGGTCCGCCGTTACCGCAAGTCGCGTGGCATCGAGGCGGTCTTCAAGCAGGTCGACACCTGCGCGGCCGAATTCGAGGCGTACACCCCCTACTACTATTCCACGTACGAGACCGAGGATGAATCCCCGCCGCCGGCCCCTCCGGGCAAGCGACGGATCATGATTCTGGGCGGGGGCCCCAATCGCATCGGACAGGGAATTGAATTCGATTATTGCTGTTGTCAGGCCTCGTTCGCACTGCGCGAGTTGGGGATCGAGAGCGTGATGGTCAACAGCAATCCCGAGACGGTCTCAACCGACTACGACACCTCCGACCTGCTGTTTTTCGAGCCCCTGACGACCGAGGATGTGCTCAATATCTGCGACCGGCTCAACCCGGATGGCGTGATCGTCCAGTTTGGCGGCCAGACTCCCTTGAACCTTGCCCGGGGACTGGAGGCGGCTGGGGTCCGGATCGTGGGGACCAGTCCCGACATGATCGACGCCGCGGAGGACCGCAAGCGGTTCCAGGAGATCATCGAACGACTGCACCTGCGTCAGCCCCCCAACGGAATCGCAACTGATGTCGAGGGGGCCCGCTTGGCCGCACAGCGGATCGGCTATCCCATTCTGGTCCGCCCCAGCTATGTGCTGGGGGGCCGGGCGATGGAGATCTGCTACGACGAACAGCAACTGATGAGCTACATGACAAAGGCCGTCGAAGCCTCGCCCGATCACCCCGTGCTGATCGATAAATTCCTCGAGGATGCCAGCGAGGTGGATGTCGACGCCATGGCTGATGGAGAGATGACGGTGATCGGGGGGATCATGCAGCACGTCGAGCAGGCGGGGGTCCACTCCGGCGACTCAGCGTGCGCCCTCCCTCCGTATTCACTCCCTGAGAGCACGATCCAGGAAATCCGGAACGCGACCTACGCCCTGTCGAAGGCCCTGAATGTCCGCGGGCTGATGAACATCCAATTCGCAGTCAAGGACTTGGGCGGACAACAACTTGTCTACGTGCTCGAAGTAAATCCCCGAGCCAGCCGCACCAGTCCCTTCGTCGCCAAGGCGACTGGCGTTCCTCTTCCCAAGGTCGCCGCAAAAATCATGGCGGGGGTGACTCTCAAAGATCAGGGCGTGACCCGCGAACCCTGGCCCGCCTACACCTCAGTCAAGGAAAGCGTGTTCCCGTTTGTCCGGTTCCCCGGAGTCGATATCATCCTGGGGCCCGAAATGCGGTCGACCGGCGAGGTGATGGGGATCGATCAGCGCTTCGAGATTGCGTTCGCCAAGAGCCAGGTGGCGGCGGGCAATACACTCCCCACTTCGGGGACCGTTTTCGTGAGTCTCGCCCGCGACGACAAGCAGGCCTTCATCGAGGCGGCTCGAACCCTTCAGGGGCTTGGGTTCCGCCTGCGGGCGACCGGCGGAACAGCCAAGGTGCTGCGCGAAGCGGGAATCGAGATTGAAACGATTCGCAAGCTTCAGGAAGGTCGCCCCAACCTGCTCGATCACCTCGCGAATGGGGAGATCCAGGTGATTTTCAACACTCCCAGCGGCAAGGGAGCCCGAACGGACGAAGGGAAGATCCGCTCGGCAGCCGTCGCACACGGAGTTCCCTGCGTCACGACCCTGGCGGGTTGTCTGGCGGCCGTGCAGGCGATGGAAGCTCTGGTGGCCAATCCCGTCCCCGATGTGCGATCCCTTCAGGAATGGCTGGGGCTCGCCGACTGAGCCCATTCTCTCTTCGTCGACCAGTCCTCAGCCCCGGCGTGACAAAGCATCACATTCCCGGTTCCCTGCCGGGCTGAACTTTTCCTCTGAATTGCCGGCGGAAATGGTGGAGATCCGAAGGTCTCGGCCCCCCCAAATGCAACAAGGCGTGGTGTCCAAACACCACGCCTTGCTTTCTTCTTTGTCCATCTCGCGGACACCAGGGCAGAAACCCGGGCCCACGGGTGTCAGTCATTCCGCCTTGGGCTTCACCGTCAAGGTCATCAGGTAACTGACCAAGTCGTGGAATTCCGCGTCGGGGAGTTGCTCGGCGATGTTGGCCGGCATGGGAGAGATCCGCTGAGTCTTGCGATCGGACACCTCCTCCTCCAGCACGGAAAACTCCTTTCCTTGCTCGTTGACCAGGACGAGTGATTTGCCGTCTTTCCGGGCAAACAGTCCACTGGCGGTCTTGCCATTGGCCAATTCCAGCACCGTCACATGGAAGGCCTGATCGACATTCCGGCTGGGAACCAGGATGTCTTCCAGTAGCCTCTCGGCACCCCGGTTTCCAATTCCGTCGAGGTCCGGGCCGATCTTGGCCCCTTCTCCGCCAACCCGATGGCAATTCGCACAGATTTTCTGGAAGACCGCACGTCCCCGATCAGCCGAAATCTGGGCCTTTCCGAAGCTGTCGCGACGGGCGGCCACCAACTGCTTGACCCGGTCGTCTTCACTCGGAAGATCGGCCAGCAGTCCCGCGAAACCTTCAGACAGAGAGGAATCGTTGTGTCCTTTGATCCGCTCTCCCACGATGATGTCCTGAATGAGGCGCGAAGAGCCCTTCCCGGCAGCCACGGTCTCCAACAACAGACGCGCCCCCTCTTTCCCTGTGGTCAACGCACGGGCAATCGAGACTCCGACCGGATCCGGGACCTCGGGTAACAGCCGAATCAGGGCGGCACGCGCCTGCGGTGTCCCCTGTCCCCCCAACAGTTCCGCGGCTCTCTGTCGCAGGGGGAGGGGCTCGCTTCCCCGGGCGATCACGGTCTCCAACACAGTGCCAGCCTGCGGGCTGTCGAGGGCATTCAGAGCATCCAGAGCCTGCTGTCGGACGGGAATCGACCTCTTGGAATCCGCCACCAATTCCGCCAACCGGGGAGTCAGGCTGGTTACTCGAAAGTCGCGTGCCAGATCGGCAGCCACACGCAACCGATCGTCATTCGCGTCAGACAACAGGCGTTTCGCGAGGTCGGTACTCCATTCGGACAGCGATTCCGGCAACGGAATCTGCCGCGACTGCAGACCCTGCTGCACCCCCCGCAGGGCCGCCACTTGCTGCCCGTCGTCGAGGCGATCTTTCCACGCCAGAGCGGTCTGATAGAGGTTCGGCAAACGGTCCGCGGGAAGATTCCGGGCCACATGGGCCAGGAATTCCGCCGCCCGTCCCGGCTGGGCGGCAGAGCCCGCGAGGAATCTTGCGAGGAAGTCTCCCCCAGCGGCGGTGGGAACTCCCACCGCCACATCAGCCAGCTTCCGCCAGGTCGCCTCATCGCGAGACACTCGCTCCGTCAGGGTCTCGAGGGAGGCTTGCGATTGCAGACTGTCGCGGAGCGCGATGCGCACCGTGTGCACCAGATGGGTGTCGGCCGGATCGCTGCTTTCCCACAGACGCAACAACGGGGCGATGTTGACTTCATCGGGATGCTGTCCCAGTCCATCGGCAGCTGCCCGCTGAACAAACGGGTCATTGTCCTCCAGAAACCGGACCAGCGTCGCTCGCAGCTTGTCGGCGTTCTGATCCCATTCCAGAGAGGCGATCGCCTTCGCGAGGTGCACCCGCACCATGCGATCCGGGTCGTGCGACAGACGCTCGATGAGGGGCAATTTGAGTTCCCCCCGCCGACCGAGCACCCAGAGAAGGTGCGCTCGGGCATTCGGATTGACGGTTGGCAGCGCCAATCGCAGCTGATCGAGATCCGCGGCATCAAGCCTGTCGACTGCCTGATGAGTTGCCAGCGTGCGGGTCACGATGTTGTCGCTTCCCAGGGCCGACAAGAGACCTTTCGCGTCGACCTGCGAGAGATTGGCCTGGGGCTTGGGAGTCCGTGACTTCTCCCCTGTGTACACAATTCGCCAGATTCTTCCCTTCGAGCGATCGCGACGAGGGTGGTATAGATCGACCTCGTAGTGTCCGATGATGCAGTTATAAAAGTCGGCAACATAGATCGACCCATCCGGGGCCAGCTTGATATCGACCGGGCGGAACCACTGATCATCACACGACAGGAAGTCGGGCTGCTCCACCGCTTCGTAGGACGAGCCCGTCGCCTTCAGCTGATCGTGATTGATCCGACCCGTGACGGGATTGCCGATGAAGACTGTGTTCCGATAGGCTTCAGGAAACTGAGCAGCGTCGTAAAAGACCAGGCCGCAAATTCCCGTTGAGCCGTGGCTGTGTTTGATCATCTCGGGGCCATACCCCAGGCCATCGTGGGGCTTGCCGAAACTGGGGTAGTAGGCACCACGGAGCAGCATGTAAATCGGACGGGAATGGCAATCGGCGGTGTAGACGTTGCCCAACGGGTCGAACGCCATACCGAACGGATTGACCTGCCCATGGGTGTAATATTCGATGTGAGACCCATCCGGACGAAACCGATAGGTGTTTCCCGAATTCATGGTGATCTTCTCAGAATCACTCCCCGCCACATTCGAGTTGTTGCGAAATCCGTGGCAGGCGTAGACCCAACCGTCCAGCCACCAGTTGAACGAGCTGGCCATGCCGTGCGTGTCATCGAACCCAAAGGTCCCGAAGAAAGGACGCCGCTCGTCGGACTTCCCGTCGAGGTTGGTGTCTTCAAACAATTCGATGCGGGGGATGCTGTAGGCGAGCACGCGCGAGCCAGTCAGCGGCAACACGCCAATCGGAATGTTTAGCCCCTCAGCAAACCTCGAGACTGCGTCCGGGACCCCATCGTTGTTGGTGTCGGTCAACACCCGAATGGTGTCGCGGGGGGTTCCCTCCTGAGCCGGAAACGGATACTCAATCGACTGGGTCACATACAGCCGACCTGCGGCGTCAAACGCCATGTTCATTGGCTTTTGGATCTCGGGCTCACTGGCGATGAGCTGGATCTCGAAACCGGGAGGCAACCGGAAAAGTTTCTGCTGTTCCTGGGGAGAAAGCGCTTCCCCGGGAGCCACGAGAGGCACTTCCTGGGCTACCAATCCCGAATGCCATCCGCAACCCAGGACCAAGGCCAGCACAGACCAGTGGACCGCAGCGACACAGCGATGTCTCATGGAGAAACCCGTCACAGGAGAGAAGAGAGAGCACAGACTCCAAGGTCAGACCGAAAAGCCACCATCAAGCCAACAGCCACTGGGGGAATCGCGCTGCTCCCGTTGCGGCTGACGCCGGCTGCAATACGGCGAGAACATCGCGATGGAGCCACCTCCGACGCGAATTCTCGCAAAATCTGGAAGGGATGGGGGCTTCAATCGACCGATGTGGCGTCAGACTGTCTGAACGGAGCCCGAGCGAGCGCCCGGGAAACCGCGACTGGCGTCGAAAACCACCTGCCTTCAGCCAGTGCGAGAGGAGGGACTTGAACCCTCAACCCTTGCGGGACCAGATCCTAAGTCTGGCGCGTATGCCAATTCCGCCACTCTCGCAGATGAAAAACGAGTATACCACGCGAACCCCCGGCGAGGTATCCGCCGAGGCAGTCGACCCGAAATGGGGAACGATGGACGAGTCCTGCTTGTTTTTCGCAGGGTCATCGACTGTACTAACCGACCTACCCCACCCAGCTTCCCCCGCCCGCAGGTCCAGTCGCATGCATGGATTCGAGGAACTCGCTCCTTCCGACTCCCAACCCCAACCCGGCCGGTCGGGCCCCTGGCATCGCGAGCTGAATCGCTACCACTGGTTCGTGCTGGTCGTGGCTGCCCTGGGTTGGCTGTTCGACACGATGGACCAGCAGCTCTTCAATCTGGCGCGGGTGCCTGCCATGAAGGCTCTGGTGACCAATGCCGACGGCTCACCGGCGGATGACAAAACCATCGCACTCTATGGTGGGTATGCCACCTCGATCTTCCTCATCGGCTGGGCGACTGGCGGCCTGGCGTTTGGGGTGCTCGGTGATCGGATCGGTCGGGCCAAAACCATGCTCCTGACCATCCTGATCTATTCCCTGTGCACCGGCCTCAGTGCCCTGTCGAAGGGGTTCTGGGATTTTGCCTTCTATCGATTCATCACCGGGCTGGGTGTGGGTGGCGAATTCGCCGTGGGGGTGAGCCTCGTGGCGGAAGTCATGCCCGATCGGGCCCGCCCGTTCGCGTTGGGACTGCTGCAGGCGCTATCCGCTGTGGGCAACATCACGGCGGCCCTGATCAGCATCGTCCTGGGGCGAATGGAGGAGACCGGTGCAGTCGGCAGTGCCTGGCGATGGATGTTTGTGATCGGCACACTTCCCGCCCTGCTGGCGATCCTGATCCGTCGCCGCCTTAAGGAACCCGAGCGCTGGCAGCAGACGGCTGCAGATCGCTCTCAGGCCAAGAAAACGGGTTCTTACGGCGAATTGTTTGGAGACCCGCGCTGGCGCCGCCGGGCAATTGTCGGGATGCTGATGGCGTTTGCCGGTGTGGTTGGCCTGTGGGGAATTGGTTTCTTCAGTGTCGACCTGATCCGCCTTGTTCTAAACAAACGATTAGCCGCCGCCGATGTGGCTTTGCTCGACAGCAATGGCGATCAGCGGATTTCGATCACCGACGTTCCAACAGCCTGGCAGTCCAACGTCAAGCGAGTGCTCGACTCGATCAATCAACAGGAAGCGCCAATCCGCGATTTCGCGAATGGCCTGGTTCGTTTGAATGCGCCAAATGGCGGGGGCTACGCCGGCGAATTCATTCGTTTGCTGGGGGATGAGAACAATCCCGAGATGGTTAGCCTGTCAGCGCTTCCAGCCTCGCTGAAGGACAGACTGCAGCCCATTTTCGATCGCGAACAGGCCCCAACCCTGCCGAGTAAAACCCTCACGGGAGCCATCGGGAAGGCGAATGCCGGCAGCCTCACTCGCTGGGCCGGGATCACTTCGATGTTCCTCAACCTGGGGGCGTTTTTCGGAATCTATGGCTTCAGTTACCTGACCCATTGGCTGGGGCGCAAACCGGCCTTCGCAATGGCCTTTCTGGCGGCCATGTTCTCGACGGCGGCCGTGTTCGCGTATCTCGACAGTTTCACCCAGATTTTCTGGATGATTCCCCTGATGGGATTCTGCCAACTGGCCCTGTTCGGCGGTTATGCGATCTACTTCCCGGAACTGTTCCCGACTCGGCTGCGAAGCACCGGGACTTCGTTTTGCTACAACGTCGGTCGGTTTGTCGCAGCCATTGGCCCTTCGCTGCTGGGCTATTTGACCGTTGCTTTTGGCGACAAGCCCGAACCGATGCGTTGGGCGGGAGTAACCATGTGCTCTGTCTTTCTGCTGGGCCTTGCGGTTCTTCCCTTCGCACCAGAGACCAAGGGACAACCGCTGCCGGAATGACCTGGCCAGGCCTGCACCGCTGTGAAAACCCCGCTTTCCGGTTGACCCGGCCGTCCACTCACTCGATAGGATTTCGATGATGACTCCTCCCGTGGACATCGATCGGATTTCCCCCACGAGACGGCCCGCGGGACCTGCGGGGGGTTATCATACCTGGCGGGATTTGACGTTTCTCCATTGGCGGTTTCCCCCCGAACTGATCGCCCCCCTGTTGCCCCCCGGGCTGTCTCTCGACACGTTTGACGGAGATGCCTGGGTCGGACTGGTGCCGTTTTTCATGGCGAATGTCCGGCCGCGCTGGTTCTGTGCGGTGCCCGGTCTGAGTCATTTCTGTGAAACCAATGTCCGGACCTACGTGCATCATCGCGGCAGGAATCCCGGCGTCTGGTTCCTTTCGCTGGAGGCGTCCAATTCGATCGCGGTCCTGGCAGCCAGACTGGGCTGGCATCTTCCCTACTTCCGATCGGTGATGGATCTCTCGATCGAGGGGAGGCTTCACAAGTATGAATGCCGCCGGCTTTGGCCAGGCCCACGTGATGTGGGATGCCGGGTGACGGCTCGCTTCGGTCCCCTGCTGGGAGCCGGTGATCCGGATCGGGACCGGCCTGCCGGTCAGGCGATCCCGGGTACTCTCGAGCATTTTCTGGTCGAGCGTTACCTGCTCTACACGCAGGGAAGGCGGCGGGAGCTCTTCTGCGGTCAGGTCCATCACTCTCCCTACCCGGTGCATCAGATCGAACTTCTGCAGTGCGAGGACACACTCCTCGGTTCTCACGGGCTGTCGGTTTCCCGCCCTCCCGACCACCTCGCCGGCAGTCCGGGAGTGGATGTCGAGATCTTTCCCCTGAAGCCTGTGCCACGTGCTTGACGGACGGCTGTCGACTTTCCTGGGGCACACTCGCCCCAGGCGGTCAGCACCAGAGTCTCCCCGATCCAGTCGTGTTGCCCGGACACCTATAATTCGGCGTGACTGGAATGATGATGGCCTCGAGCACTTTCCGAAGCACGGCCGGTCTTTTTGCGGGAGAAGAGCATGCGGATTTTGGTGAGCGGTTCTTCAGGACTGGTTGGATCGGCACTGATTCCCTCTCTGGCGGCCGCCGGGCATGATGTTGTGCGACTGGTGCGCTCCCGATCGGCGAATCCTTCGAAAGAACTGATCTCCTGGGATCCCTCCCGGGGGCAGATCGACGCAGCGGGCCTCGAGGGGATCGACGCTGTCGTGCACCTCGCGGGAGAAAGCATCGCTTCCGGGCGGTGGAATGCCGAACGCAAAGCCCGAATCCGTGACAGTCGGAGCATTGGCACCCGATTGCTGGCCGAAACTTTGGCGAAGCTTCGCACTCCTCCAAAGGTTTTCGCCTGTGCTTCCGCCATTGGTTTTTATGGTGATCGGGGTGACGAAGTTCTATCGGAATCCAGTACTCCCGGCACAGGTTTTCTGGCTGATGTCTGCCGGGATTGGGAAATTGCCTGTGATCCTCTCAAGCGGGTCGGCACCCGGGTTGTCAATCTCAGGTTTGGCGTGGTTCTCAGCCGTCAGGGGGGAGCTCTGAAGCAGATGCTGCTACCTTTTCAAATGGGGGCTGGCGGGATCCTCGGCAACGGCAAACAGTATATGAGCTGCGTTTCTTTGAATGACGCGGTGGGCGTCATTGAATTTGTCTTGGGGAATCCTGCCGTTGAGGGCCCGATCAATGTGGTTTGCCCGCAACCGGTCACGAACTACGATTACACCAAGTCGCTGGGCAGGGTGTTGCACCGCCCCACGATTTTTCCCGTGCCAGGATTCGCCGCCCGATTGGCATTCGGCGAAATGGCTGACGCACTGCTGTTGAGCAGTGCCCGCGTCGTTCCCGATCGATTGTTGGCTGCGGGCTATCAGTTCCGGGATCCCACAGTGGAAACTTCCCTCCGTTCCGCGCTGCGATAGGCTTGTCATCGGGATTTGGACGAGGCAGACTTGTGTCATGAAGAATCAGGGAAAATAAATCGCGGCCAACTCCAACTCTTCCTGGAGTTCTGGGATTGTGAGGTGCTCCAAAACCGTGTGTGGGCTGCAGCCGACCTCTCCCAGAACACACAACTGGGGAGTTGATCTGCTTTTGCGACGATTGGTATAAACGGTCTTTGATCCAGCGGCATTTGACAGGCAGTTGAACTGGCTGTCTCGCGTTCGCGCTGATTCGAATTGAGGACCATTTGATGGTGTGGCCACGGTGCAGGCGATTGGGAAAACCGGTGGTGACCGGTTTGCTCACCAGTTTGTGGTTGCTGACTGGGCTGTCCGCTGTTCTGGCTGATGAGTCACAGACGTCTGTGGATTTTGCCAGTCAGATTCGCCCGGTCCTCAAGTCCCGCTGCGTGGCCTGCCATGGTCCGCTCAAACAATCGGGCGGTTTGCGGCTGGATACTGCGGGGTATCTGATTCGGGGGGGCGACTCTGGCGCTGCCGTCAAAGCCGGTAGCGCGACCGACAGTGAGGTGCTGACGCGCATTACAGCGGAGGATCTGACGGTTCGCATGCCCCCCGAGGGGGAACCTTTGACGGCAGATCAAACTTTGCTGATCCGCCGCTGGATTGAGATGGGGGCTCCCCGACCTGAGCAAGATCAACCTGAGCTGGATCCTCGTGACCATTGGGCCTTCCGGAAAGTGGCCGCTCCCAGTCTTCCCGGGGTGGCAGCACAGGATTGGGTGTTGTCGCCAGTCGATACATTTGTGTCGGGCGGACATCGGCGGAATGGACTCGTCCCACAGGCCCCGGCAGACCGCCTGCTGTTGCTCCGCAGAATCTCCCTCGACCTGATTGGATTGCCCCCCACACTCGAGGAAATCAACGAATTACTGCGGGCAGACGATGACTCGTGGTATGAGCGCACGGTCGAGCGGCTGCTGGCCGATCCTCGTCACGGCGAACGCTGGGGACGGCATTTCATGGATGTCTGGCGCTACAGCGATTGGTGGGGGCTGGGTGATCAGTTGCGCAACAGCCAGAAACACATCTGGCATTGGCGGGACTGGATCATCGAATCCGTCAATGGGGACCTCCCCTATGACGAGATGATCCAACTGATGCTCTCCGCGGACGAGCGGTATCCGACCGACTTGGGTCGACTGCGGGCCACTGGTTTCCTGGCCCGCAATTACTTCCTCTTCAATCGCAACCAGTGGATGGACGAGGTGGTGGAACATGTCGGCAAGGCTTTCCTGGGGCTGACCATGAATTGCTCGAAATGCCACGACCACAAGTACGATCCGATTTCACAGGCAGATTACTATCGTATGCGGGCCTTCTTTGAGCCGTATCATGTCCGGCTCGACATGCTGCCCGGGGAAACGGACTTGAACCGGAATGGACTGCCCCGGGTGTTTGATGGTCTGCCCGATCTGCCGACCTACCTGTTTGTGAGAGGGAACGAAAACGCTCCCGACAAAAACCAGGCCTTGACCCCGGGAGTGCCGGGATTTCTGCAGTTCCGCGATCTGCAGATCCAGACAGTAGATCTGCCCCGGGAAGCATTCGACCCCGGATTGCGTCCC
>Ga0315905_10004131_pt1 | contig 14834 bp, 17 predicted proteins | sample LakEriMetagenome_5_FD_203522 | JGI IMG/M metagenome (GOLD analysis project Ga0315905, IMG submission 203522) | Freshwater fungal communities from buoy surface, Lake Erie, Ohio, United States - Buoy 4 MA121 | ecosystem: Environmental > Aquatic > Freshwater > Lake | place: USA: Lake Erie, Ohio... | reverse complement strand
AGTTAGTTGGACCATTACCTGAACTAGAACTAATGATTGCAAATGCCTGTGATGGACCGTATAGGTTAAGGAAGTCATACCAAGCCTTGTTCCAGTCACCATCGTTAGTCTTTAGAATCTCTTCAAAGTCATTATAGAGAGCCATATGTGTAGTGGCATCGCCGTTCTCATCACTTGCTAGACCCTTAGAAATAAGAGCAGCAGGAGATACAAGACCTACAACACCACGCATAATGGACTGCCAACGTGCAAATGTGTCAGTATCCTTGACTAGGTTAGCCTGGTCTTCCATATCATCGAGGTTATAGTTACCTCCACCTGCAAGGTAGGACATAATAGGCTTGAAGTTAGACGCATATGTCTCTTCAATACCCATTGCTCCACCGAGGATACGGTTCCAGTTAGCAGGTAGGATTGCTGACTGAAGTCCTGAACTGAAGTCAGAACGACCAAATGGGAACAACCAGTTCTTTACACCTTCAGGCAAGTTATCTACGAATCCCTGATTGAATGTACCAATCAATGAGATAGGGATAGTTACACCTGGACCCACACCTGGCAGGATAGAACCTGCACCTAATGCGAAGTTAAATGACATAGGGCTTGCAGCAAACGCCATAGGCGCTCCACCTTGTGATACACCAGGAGTTGCAGCATTAGCCAACTTACTCATTACAGTGCCAGCAAATGGTACCCAGAATAGACGCTGACCTGAATCAGGGTCATTAAAGAAGAAACCTTGCTTAGGGTCATAGATATCGCGTGCATCAGTTACCTGATAGATAGCAGATGACTCTGGCTTCTGTAACCATTCAAGTGTTTTGACACCCTTGTATAGTTGATTAGGGTTTTCTAGTCCAATCTCAGACCACTTACGAATTGTATCTTCCCAAGCGTTAGCAAATGGTGCGATAAGACGTAACTGATGGAAGATAAGGCGCTTCTCTTGTGCGTTGTAGAACAAACCCTTGACCTTATTGCGAGCATAAGTATCTGCATACTCGTGCGCTTCCTTAAGAGTCAGCGGTCCGTTACCATCTGAAGCCTTGAATGCACTCCATACTGGGTGCTTCTCTCCAATGTTCTTACCACGAAACATCAATGGCTTCAATGAACCCTGTGCAGTCTTTTCAAGTGCAGACTTAGCGTTAGAATCAAGAGCCTTGGCTACAACGTTGATAGCCTCCCAGTATGCCTGACGGAACTCTGGACCGAATGTGGAATTCTTCTCAAATTCTGTAGCCTTCTCGAAGAACATATCTACGAATGCAGCAAAACCCTTTGTAGTTTGTTCACCTTCGAGGTATGCAAGGTTACGTGATGGGACATTTACCTCTACACCGTCCCAGTTTCCAGCCTTACTAAATACGTCGCGGAGAGATTTAGCAAATTCTTCCTGCTTTGCAAGCAGTGCCTTCTTGCCAGCCTTAAGAGCCTTGGCATTCTCGATAGAATTTACAGCCTCATCACTAGCACGAGGGATACGGTAGGTAATACCAGCAACTGTAGTCTTACCAGTTTGAATCATTTCAAGCAATGACCTGTTTCCACCCGCTGCTTCGTTAACGCGTGCGAGCACTGAGATGTCTTTGCCATTATCGGCTGACTTTCCAGTGTACAGATATTGACGTAATCCGTCAGGTGAGCGTAGGAACGCTGCAACAGTTTCGTCCTGTGCTTCAGCAAATCTGTCTAGTGTCTTTCGTCCAGCACCAGTCAAGAAGTAATCAACGACTGCATCTTCACGCTTCATTCCGTTAGCGATTGCCTGAGCAACTGAAGGTGGATTGTATCCAGCAACTACGCGTGCTGTCTCATCTGAGTTCAGAATACGCAATGAGTTTGCTAGACCATCAAAGAAACGCTTGTGTCCGAATGGTACACGACCTACACCCTTGAGTTGTAAGACTCTGATGGCACGGTCATCGAATGAACCTCTGCGGTCTGCAGACATAAGGTCAACGTATGAATTCTTAAACTCGTGCGAGGTTGTTTCGTTAAGTAAATCTGCAACTTCATCTCCAGTGGAGAAGTCATCACCTAGTGAGTTGTGACGGAATGTATCAAACTGATACAGTAAGCGTCTTAAAGCGTTTCCATCTTCACGTCCAAGCCACATAGCAAGTGCCATACCTGGATTGTTAAAGAATGAGATGTGTCCTGTACCGAATACACGAATCTGCTCTTCAGCAATGTTACGGATAACGTATGCTGGGCGAACCAACTGTAGGTTCTTCCAGTAATTATTGATAGCGTTATCTGCTAATTCTGTTGACTTTCCAAGAATCTTTGACTTCGAGATTGTAGAAGTCAGTCTTAGAATCTCACCTGTAGGTGGCAAGTAGATGGTTGAGTTCAGAAGTTCAGAACCAAGGTGTGGTCCCTGCATTACAATCTGCTCACCATTAAGAGTGATGTACTTTAACTCAGCACCAGCAGCGTGACGAGATGCCCAGTATGAAGACATCTGCTCGTTGCTTTCCTTGAAGGCTGTTGTAGCCCTACGGAATGCTGGCTGTAAGTACTCAGGTACCTTAGCGCCGCTCTTTGTAAAGACTGCTTCTAGCAACTTGACAGATGCAGCGTAACCAGCAACTGATGCTGACTTAGCATCTGCAATCTCGTCAATGATGTTATCTAGTACAGCCTTGTCCAACTTGGCTGCTACACCAAAATCTTCTGCAGCACGTAGTAGTTCTTCTCTATCGTGGATGTTTATGATAGAGCCAGACTTAACCTTAGTCTTGTACTCACGTGATAGGAAATCTTTAGCCTTAGTTGTGCCAGCCATTGCTGCTTGAAATACTGCAGCAGTCTTCTTGTGCTCGTTGATACGTGATTCAACACGTGCGCCTACGCCAGTTAGGTACTTACCTAGTGGGGCAGCAAATTGTGTACGGTCAGAGATGCGTGCGCCTGTGCGCTCAAGGATTCCTGGACGTAATGCACCCTCTTGTACTCCACCCTTTTTAATATAAGGAGCAAGAATGTCAACAACTTCTTCTTTGTTTGTTGCATTTGCAAGAGCACGTGCTGTATCTGAATCGATACGTCCACCTGACTTGCGCCAGATTGCCTTCCAGTCAGTCATATCGACTAGACGGTCAACGGCAATAGTTCCATATCCACCTGTAAGGAATTCAGCAACCTGCTTGTAGTCAAGTCCACTGCGCTCAAATGAGTTAGCAACTCCTGTGCGCTCGCGTACTGCAGCCTCCCAAGCATTTAACTTCTCGTCAAGAGTAGATGAAGCATCATCGAGTACCTTAGAAAGGTTCTTCTCTGCAGCAGTCTTCTTAGCAGCATCGCGAGATGCAACCTCACGAGCACGAGCAGTAATCTTTGCATTGCGAGTACGCTCTGCTACCTGCTTTGCTGAGAAAGCCTTAGCCTCTTTAGCCTCTGCAAGACGACGCTTAGCAGCCTCAACTGATTCCTTAGCAGCGATGAGTACATCCTCTGCAGGAATATCATTCTTTGAAAGGTTCTTTGCTTCTTCAAGTCGTGTCTTAAGTGTATCAATTGTGTTAGCCAACTGAGCAAGTTCTTCATCAGTTGTCATAGAGATACGACCAGCGGCTAATGCCTCAGCCTTATCAGCCTTAAGTTGGTCAAGAATCTTTGTCTGCTTAGCAATAGCACTCTCTGTACGTGCGATAGTTACAGGTGCCTTAGCAGTTGCAGTTAATTCCTTAAGTGCAGCGGTAGCGTCTTTGATTTCTTGTTGTGCTTTTGTCTCTGCAGCAACAATCTCATCTAGTCGATTCTGTGCAACACGAACTGAAGTGCTTGCCTTGATAGCCTCTTCAGCCTTACCACTCCAAGCGTTACGAGCATCAACTGCCTTTTGCTTGTAGTCATCTAGTTTAGAATTCTTGATTGTATCTGCTTGCTTAATTGCAGCCTTACGAGCAATATCTTCTTTTGTTAAAGCCTCTTCGAGAACGTTTGCTTCCTGCTCGTACTTAGCAGCAACACCCATTGCACCTGCAACACGCTCTTGCTGTGCAAGTTTACGTAGTTCCTTGACTTTCTGAGCCTTAGCAATACCTGGGTCAGTGAAGAATGAACCTGCGATATCTGCAGCAAGGTAGATTACTGAACCCCATTTAGTCTCAGGGCTTCCTAGTGGAGATACAGCGTAGACTGAATCACCAAAAAAAGAACGTGGCTGATAGCCAATAACTTTACCGCGTGAATCACGAATAGCAATCTTTGCAGTATCAAGTGATGCCTGACGAGCAGCGTGTCCTACGCCTGTCTCTTCAGATACAAAGAATCCCTTACCAGTGTCAATATCGATAAATGGATTCTTCTTGTTCTTAATCTTGTCAACGCTCTGGTTGAAAATCTGACCAACAACAGTTTGATTAGTAATGTTTGTAGCAACGCGAGCCTTCTCGTCAGTGCTAAGGAATGGGTTCATATTTAGACCCGTTGCAACACCTGAGATAATTCCACGGTCCTGTACCTCATCAACAACATTTCGGTATGTTGCATTGATGGTCTGGAATGGAACTGCAAGGACAGTTGTAGCACCCTTTACGGCACCTTTAACTCCACGCCAGAATGTTCCTCTAAGACTTGCATCAAACTCTTCTTGCTTGCGCTTCTGTGCTAAATCCTTTTGGTTAGCCATACGTGCTTCGCGAGTTTGTGCATCAATCTCAGCAATACTCTTTGCTACGCCACTCTGTGCATTGACCTGAAGGTTAGACAATGATGAAAGAACGCCAGGAGACATAAGGTTTCCTTGTGCGTTGTTCAAAATTGTTGCAGCCTGATTTGGATTAACAGCAGATGCCTGAGCAAAAGCAGCCTGTGCTTTGTAGTCCTCAGCGGTTAATACTTTACCTACAGGGTCATTGACCTCAAGTTTACCATTGTTAAGCGTGTACTTTAACGGCACTATGCACCTGCTTGTTGACGCGCATCAATAGTTTCTACTATGAATCGCAAGTCTTCGTTGCGAGGATTCTGTGCATACAATGCGCGGATGACATCAACTGATGGGTCACCCTCGTAAGGAATCTTTACTGGAAGAGGATTAACCTCGCGACCTGCTCCTTCGCCAAATGGCATACCGTATGTAATTGGACGGTCAGGATTCTCAGATGGTGCATCAATTGGAGTAATCTCTGGAAGTTTTGGCATAGTCGCTACTGGCTCAGGTTGTGTTGATGCAACTGCAGCATTACCTGTTACACGGCTTTGGTTAAGTTCTTGGTTCTGTCCGTATGGCATACCTGTGTAGTTAAGGTCAGCGATACCGCTTTGACCTGCGCCACCTGTTGCTGAAACGTTTGCAGGGTTGTTCTGCGCTGCTGTAGGGCGGAATCCGCCTCTGTTCTCTGGTGCAGTAGTCATTGCGCCTCCTACTTAGTTTCTTGTTCAAGAATGTGAAATGGAGCCGAAGTTCCATTGTTATTAACTGCTGCAATTCTCATTGCATCTAATATTGTTGCTCCTGCGTGGAGCGCACCTAGTGCGTAATCTCCACCAGAACCAATTGCATAAAGTCCTGTGTCATTCATAGCAACTGCGAAGTCGCTGTCTAATTCAAAGATAGTTCCATTGACACCAATGATGAGTTGTAATTCAAACTTGTCATCGTTATCTGTTGACTTACCAAAGTCAATACCTGCCTCAAGCAATGTTGTCTTAAGTGATGGTGCTACTTTGTTAATCACAAACTCATAAAGGTTTGTCTTAGCCTTTGCTGTTACTAGTGGAGGCGACCACCCGTGGAGTACCACTTGCAGAGCACGATAGTCACCAGCACCACCAATAATGTAACTTCCACGTTCAACCGCCTTTACCATTTCAGGATGTGTGTAAACTTTTCCACCCTCAGCAACTCGTGAATCAGATGCTATGACGCAACCATCTGCGTTTTGTACGCCAATAATTGTCGTCATTGTCCCCGCCTCTGTTATCTACGTGTAGTTGTTGCTACTCTTGCTGAACCTTTACCACTTGATGTCAATGCTGACACTAAAGTTTGAATATCTGGTCGTGCTTGTGGTGCTAACTCAGGTGGTACTCCGCCTTCTGCTGCCATCTCTGGAGGAAGAGCGCCTCCTGCTGGAGAAGCGGCGGGAGCAGGGGACGGTTGCTCGACCATAGATGCTTGCCCAGCAGGAGGAACTGGTTGCTGCGGAGTAAATGTGGCTTCAATTGCGTCTTCTAGGGCAGTACCCTTTTGACGTGCCTTGATAACCGCAGCAATTTTATTTACCATCTCTGATGGGTCTTGTCCCTGAGTTGCCATTGCTGGAATAGCCTGAGCCATTGCAGTAATACCACCGAGAAGTGCTTGACGCATATTTTCAATTTCAATTTTCTCAAGTTCTTGAGTGACGTTTACTGTGAATGGTAGTTCACGCATCGCCATATCCTTGGAGATTAGTCCGCCTCCCAATGCTTGTAGCATAAAGATAAGACCTTGCGCGGGATTAAGACCAGCAAGCATACCGTAACGAACATCGGCAGAATAATCACTCTTGATATCTTTAGAAGGCTTGTAAGTAATTTCATAAGGTGAACCCGAATCTACTCCGCGAATTGTTTTTTCTTCAGGGAAAATAAGTTCATCTACTTCAAAACAGATGCTGATTACATCACGTAGTGCTGCAGCAAAGATTGCTTGTGCAGATTTAACTTGAGTATCAAAGGCTCCCATAAGAGCCTGTACACCTTGACCTGTAACGATTGATGCGTCAATGTTTCCTGTACGTCCCTCAGGATAACGAGCACCAACACGTAGTTCAGAGTTGAGTAGTTGTGATTGCTGGAATGCGCCCTGCGGAACGTTAAGTTCTACGCGGCGTACACCTGCTGGGTTAGATGTGTAGATAACAGCATCTCCACCAAGTTGCAGTTCGTTAACATCTGTAGGCAATACGATTGGTGCCTGTACAGACTTTTCTGCTGCTTCCATAGCAAGTAAAGCAAAACGATTACGAAGCAATTGAATACCGAGGATGTCGTCAAACTGTCCACGGAGTTCGCTGTCAATAGATGGCTTACGAGCAACGACAATGTGCATCTTACCAATTGGATTGGCTGCCTGTGACAAGATAAGGTTCTGCTTGTTTGGCACGTAGATGATTGATTGGTCTTTGTCGTAGTAACGAATCATCTCAACCTGGGCTGTCAAATCCTGGTCGTATCCTCGTTGTCCGAGTAACTGGGATTCGTAGTCAGGGAACTGAGATACGAGTTCGCCTAGCGTCATTGAGTATCGCTTAGCAAATGCCACACAACGTCCATAGCGGTCAAACTCTGGGTAAGCACCCACTGGGTTTTCTATGCGGATACGTGGCAGTTTTGCTTCTTCATCCAGTTCAATTACGAACGGGAGGAAACCATAGGTTAGGTACCAGTCGGCACCTTGGTACATCTGTACTGAAAGGTCTGAGTGTGAGAAGTAGTTAGACGCAATACGTGTGCGCTTGTCAGCGAAGTTACGTGCGCGGTCATTCACAGCGTTGGCTGCTGAGCAGTTTACTGCTGGCAGTGGTGCCATAACCTCAGATAGGTCACGTGCAACAATGTCAATGAAGTTAGCAACTACGTTAGAATCGATGCCCTCTGGAAAGAAGTCAGGGTATACTTCTGCAATCTTTCCCTTACGGACTGCGAGTACGTCAAGGTTACGCTGGTCGCGTTCTCCATTAAGGTGACGGAGAGATTCAACTCTCGCAAACACCTGTTGCTTTGATAATGCCATTTGGTTTCCTTATCCGTACTGCTCTGACCATTGGTCTGCTATGACCTCTTGAAGGTTAATTGAGACTCGGTTTGATTTCTGTGCTCTTGTAGCCCAACGATTTTGCGTATATGACTGTAAGCGAGAACCCGCTTGCATCAACTCGCGTACACGAATGACTGCAAACCACAGTGCCATTACGCAGTCTGTAGGGTTTCTAGTATCAGGCTTCCAGGTAATCAACTCTTGAACTAGTGTCTTAAGACCTTCAGAGCCTTCATTGCTTGGTAGTTCAATCAGGTTGTTATCTTGGAAACGTCCATCTCGTGTATTGCCAAAGAGTGCTGCCATTGACGCTACACCAAATGATGTGTCCCATTTATTCTTACCAGTAAAGTGTGAGTTCAATTGACATCCCCACTGTGCCAAGTACTGGCGTAGGTTGTCGTCAAGTGCATATGCCTTCTGGTGTGCGTTGATTTCGATACGCAGTTCTTGAGGGCGGTACTTCTGAACCCATTCTTCAATGAGGTCTTGAATCTTTTGTGGAGTTGGTTCTGTCATATTGACACAATCCAAAACATATATCTTGCCATCGGCACGGTTGTAAGTAACTACTACCGCACCTGTAGCACCTGCCATAGCAGGGTCAAGTCCAATGATGGTGTGTGCACCTTCAACGCGCTGAGGATGTCCTGGCACTCCAGGTTTTAATGGACCACGCTTACGCATTCCATTGACAGAACCTGCAACGCAGGTCGGAGAAAAAATTGCATCCTCTGTGACATCTTCTTGCTGGTAGACCATAGCCCACACGGAAGGAGATACTTGAGAACGACGCTTGAATAGAGATTGTCCGTCCCACTTTGGATAATTACCATTTGGCAGTTGCTCGTCTTTGTCATTTTCTTGACGGTCAGTTTCTGCCCACAATGTTTTCCACTGTGTAGGGTCTTCATCAAATTCTAAAACTGCTGGCATAGCGCAGTAAGTGAAAGGACTTTCTCCACCGCTCCACTGCCCTGGTTCACGTAGCATCTTGTATAGGTCTACTGGTGCCACTCTGGTACCAACGATAATTAACTTACCGTGTCGACCAAGACGGGTGATAACTTCCTTCTGAAGCCATTCCATCTGCTTTTCCCACTCGTGGGCGTTGGTACCCATCACAGCATCGTCGACAATAATCAAGTCAGCACGAGCACCGTAAATCTGAGAACCAATACCCAAGGCTTGGACCGTAGGGTCCTTCTCGCCAGAGTCGCGTCCTGTTCCCAGGTAAATCATATCTGCTGCCCACTGGGTTGCATCCTTCTGGTATCCACCGTTGGGACCGAAGGCTGTCTGCATCTTCATATAGGCAGGGTGTGAAAGGCGGGTTTTAATCGCGCCCAAAAATTTTCTAGCCATACCCTGAGTCTTAGAGACAATGATGACTCGAATGTTAGGGTTAGTGACGATTCGATAGGTCACATAGTTGGTTGTGATAGTTGTCGACTTAGCGTGCTCAGGCGGTACGTTGATAAGTACACGGTCAGGGTCGCTAGGTTCATAAGTCATACCTGCGGGTTGCCAGCGGGGTGGTACCCCATCAATTAGGTCGAGCCAGTTCAACTGGTGAGGGAACATCTTAGAATCTAAGAACTGCTCACAAAAGTCTGGGAAGGAGATATCCTTTAACTCTTTAAGGTCAGCCTTGATGCCTTTACCCTGGAGGCGGGCTTTGTCGGCTCGTTCCTTGAAGTCAGGGTCCTGCATTGACCACTGGCGGAAGGTAACATCGTTGCGTCCCACCGCTGACATAGCCGCTGTGATGGTCGCCCCTTGCTCTAGGAGCAGGAGCATCTTCTCTTGAGCCTCAGCCTTAGAGATGTTTTGAATGCCAGGCTTGCGCCCTCTAGTAGCCATAATAGAGTCCCCTATATCGGTATAATAACGCTATCCGTTTAACGGCATAACTCTGGCGTTTACTCAACATTTAGTCAGTTAGTTATTTATATATTATAACTAACGAACGAGCGTAGTCCCAAACGAAGCGAGTTCGTTTAGAACTATAAAGATTAAATCTTTACATATAAGATAACCTGTAGGAAGTACCGAAACCGAACACAAGGTTCGGAAATATTTTATAAAAGTTGCCCTCTGGCAACAAAAGCCCTGGTCAGAGGCTATATTAAGGGGGGGTGAATATAACAGAAAATTTTAATGGGAGACATATACATACACCTAACTGACATTATAAAGACCCTGGGTCATAACTATACACTGACATCTCTTTATTTATTTGTCGACATTTACTTATTCTTCTCTGACTTAGGACATAAGGCACCTTGAACGGGTGCCATTCTTTTATAACTTTTGTTATAAATGAATTTATAAATGGAATTAGTGAAATGTGTTTGGTTGAACTATCCCCCTTTCAAATCCGAGGGGGGGAAGTCATTCCTCAATTGTCGACTTATCGACCCTTAAGATTTAATTGAACTTTCAACTATCCCTTAACAGAGGGGAACTATTCTCAGGAATAACTCAGGTAGAGTTCATCTTCTGTTCATCTTCAAAAGGGGGTTTCGATTGGACAGGTGTACAACTATGCATTAAGTTTGGCTTATCGGTTAATCGTTAGCCGTTACGACTTAAGAAGGAAAGGTTTCAAAATGAAGACAGCAATAGCAACTAAGAAGACAGTGACAGCGGGAGACATCTTCGCCAAGGGTGCCAAGGTTGAGAACCTCTCAACAATCACCAAGGCGTTAGAAATGGCTCACGAGATTATCGCCAAGGAGACAGGTGCACCCCGCGCCACAATCGTCACTGGCAGAAGTTCAACCGTACACGGGCACTTCACACCTTGGACACCTTGGGCATCAGGTGCGGAGACATTTCACGAGATTTTCATAACCATCGCCAAGCGCGAGGCGCGCGAGATTCTCGGCACATTACTACACGAGACAGCGCATTCAATCGACAACAAGGAGGGCGTAAAGGGTACTAGTGGTGACGGGTATCACAACAAGAACTTCAAAGCCCGCGCCGAGGGCTTAGGCTTAACGATTACCCAAGCCCCGCGAATTGGTTTCTCGGTCACTACCGTATCCGATGAATGCGCCGAGCGATGGGCAGAACCTCTCCGCCTAATCGAACAAGCCCTAAAGTTGACAGCCGACAGCGACGGAGGCACCGCCAAGCCTAAGGGAAGAAATAAGAATCTACCCGTGGCAAAGTGCGAGTGTGGAGATTCGATTCGCCTAAGTCTTAAGACACTAGAAAAGTGCAAGCCAATGTGCCAAGAGTGCGAGACAGAATTCAAAATTGAAGAAGAGGACGGTGAATAAGTCTTAAGACATAACAGCCCCCGCCTAGCGGGTACGGATTCACAATCCAACGGGGGCACGTGTGACACAGTTCACACCCGTAAATGATAGACATTCGCGGGCAGTTGTACAAAAATACAACTACACAAACAGACAGGAGCAAGAAATGAAAATCACGTACTCAATTTGGCAGGGTTCCCGCTTGTTATCTATCGACAACAACGCGAACAGCCCTAAAGACATCGACGCACTAATCACAGCACTAAATGACAGCGAACTAGGCAAGAAGACAAAGTTCACAGCAAACGTTCAGACAATCCAAGCAAACAACTAACGACTTAAGACAGGAGAAATAAAATGCAAACAACAGTAGAGGATTTAGACCGCCTTGTTGCGGTATTGGAAGAACTAGTCCAACCCTTGTTAGAGGGCGAAGTAATCGAGGCAACATACGAATCAAACAAACGCCCGCACCTTGTGTTACAACTAGGGAGCAAGACTTACGGACGCGCCTACAGAATCTTTTTCTCAGGCGGTAGCAAGTACGGTTCAGGACACTGGGAGCCACGCGGTTTCAGTGACTACCTAGGAGGCACCAAGGCAGAGGCAGAGCGCACATTGAGAAGCCTCATTGCTGGAATCAGAACAGGTCAGATGATTGGAAAAGCAAATGACTAACAACTTAAGACATAAGAACTATTACAGAGTGCGAACAGTTGTTCGAGTTATGTTTTGGGTGGGAGTTGTCACCCTTATGTATACCTTAGCCACGCGAATCCACTACACAGAGAACGGCTACTGCTGGGGTACGTTGACAGAGTGCTACTTAGGAGGTAAGTAAATGAGTAAGTGGGAATTGAAAGAGGACAGCGACGTATCTTGGTGGCATTGCGGTCGCGCAGGTTATTGGGAAAGTCAGGACGTTTATTGTTCCAAGTGTCAGACAAAGTTAAAGGAGGACAACTAATGTGCGGAGATTGCTTGATAGAACTTAGCCAGTGTTCGCACGGTTACTACTTAAGACGTGAGACAAAGACCACATCAAATAGAGTTGACAACAGCAGTAGAGCAGTACAATAATACAACCAACAACAACGACAGGAGAAAACAAATGGAAACAAAAGAGCAAGCACTAGCACTATACGACCAAGGAATCCCAGTAGCAATTCAAGACTCAATCTTGAAGATGTATCTAGAGGGTCACCGATTCGGATACCACACGAACCAACAGGCACGAGGCTACTGCCCCGCTTGTGATAGAGAATACTTACTACTTAAGACAGGAGAATAACAAAATGTTACCTAACGAAACACTAGACGCAGTAACTAAGGGACGAGCAGGATTTGATTACGATGAAGACGGAAACTTTACAGGGTGCGGAGGTGAGGACGCGATGAACTTACTCAGACTACACACCTTGTACTCAAGTCTTAAGTTAGAAGTCAAGACAGGTATGAAGATGTCAGCCCGTATCAACACACTAGCAGTAGCAAACCAAATGCTAGGCACAAACTATAAGCGCAAAGCCAAGGCACTGGAACACGTAGAAGCAGTGCTAGTTATGGCTGGAGAGATTCAGAATCCACCACTTAAGACAGAAGAAAACAAATGACTGGTCTATTCATAGCAGTGGTGCCAATCATAATGTTAGCAGTGTTAGGTTTAATAATCAACGACGAAATGATAGGAGAATAAAATGGCAGCATCACCACAATGGAAAGTCTATACACCACAAGGCGAGTACGTAGCAAGTACCAAGCACACAGAGGGCGCAAGTTTACTGATGAGTTTGTATGGCAACGGCGCAACGATTAGGTTCGACCATCGCAAAGTTGTATGGACAGAAGGGGTTGACGGCACAGCAAGCCAGTCGTATGATTACACAGCAGAACAAATACATAAGAAGTTGCAAGGTAACTCACTACTTAAGACAGGAGATTCACAATGAGTGAGAGTTCGATTAGTTGGTCAGAGTTAGCAGAGTTGACACACGAAACACAAGTCTATAAGTTTGGATTCTGTATGTGTGAAGATACAGAACCACACGAATACCCATACGATGACTGCCCCAAGACAGGAGAATAAGATGAGCACACTAGAGGAACAACGCTTAGCACTTAAGACATTACACGAAGCGATTCAAGCACTAAAGGATTTAGGATTTGTTACAGAGGGGGACGAAGATGACACACTATGAGGTTAAGGTATGCAAGGTTGTTTACACTTCATCAGATGAGTTTGCTACCTTCGAGGAAGCACGAGACAAAGGTATTGCAGTACGCAATGCGCTTAGAGAATCGGATACAAGTTACAACGTGGAGTATTTCTTCGAGGTCGAAGAGTTGGAGATAGCAACAGATGACTAATCATTTCCAAGTGGTGTATGAAACCAAGGGAGTCAAGGTTGTTAATGTCTGGCTTAAACCTGACGAACAATTGCCAGAGCAATGGAACACTATGACCTGTACTGAACAAGACGAATGGTTGTATGAACACCAAGTACATTCAAACATTAGTTGGGTAGATGAATACAAAGGCAACGCAGTCAATGTCTTACCTGTCTTAAGTCTTAAGGCAGTATGAAGTTAGTCAAGCATAGCCTTGCAATCTACGCAGTATTTTTTATTGGCGGTGCTGGCGCACTATGGATACCCATACTTGGGCTTATAACAATTCTTTATTTTACAGGAGTAATCGGATGAGAGACATTAGTTGGCACGCAGAAGGTAATTGCAATCAACACCCTGACCCTGACCTATGGCACTATCAGAACAGTATGCACGCAGACGAACAAGAGTTGCAGGTACTACGCAGTATCGAAGCAATCAGTCTATGTCGTGTGTGTCCAGTCAAAGATAAGTGCTTGGAAGAGGGACTCAGAGATGAGAACATCCAATTCTGGGGTGGCAGTGGCACAATCTGGGGTGGATTACTTACCTCAGAGCGGTATAAGTTGCGTGGTAACAGGGATAATGAACAAATTATGGAGGGTGAGCAACGCCATAGACGCAACGTTACGGCGAAACTTGCTAAACTATACGGATGAAAAGAAAACTAATAGCAGTCGCAGTCATCACGGCAGTCATTCTATTTGCACCATTCGGCAATGATGTCAATGTCAATGTGGGGGTAGAGGTTAAGCACCCAGTTAAGGCGCAGACCAAGGCAACGATGGAGCAGAAGCACGACAACAAAGTAATGGCTATGAAGTTTGCCAAGGCAGGTTATGGTTGGGACTTAAGACAGAGACAATGTATCTATAAGTTGTTTACTAAAGAGAGTCGCTTCGATAACTTCGCCAAGAATCAACAGGGTAGTAGTGCCTATGGTATAGCGCAGATGTTGAAGGAGAAGTCCTCAGACCCAGCGATACAGATACTCAATGCCTACCGCTACATCCAACACCGCTATCAAACACCTTGCAGGGCTTGGTCGCATCACGTCTCAAGAAACTGGTACTGATGTTAGACTTAAGAGGCAAGCCCATCCTAACCTGTATCTGTGGTTGCAAGATGTTTGTAATCACAGTGATGTGGGATGATGAGACAAGAGAAGTTTCCTGGTATGACTTAAGACAGGAATGTAAAGAGTGTGGTGCTATCAGTACCGCACCGACACCGATAGATTGGAGAGATGATGCCTAACTATGAGTACAGATGTCGTAAGTGCCACTCACTTACAGTTATAAATCGCAAAGTTGAAGAGCGAGATGATGAAGTCGCTTGCATTTGTGGGCAAGTGTCTAGTAGAATTTACAATACACCAGCGGTTCAGTTCAAAGGAACTGGATTTTATTCAACAGGAGGAT
>Ga0315905_10004129_pt1 | contig 14837 bp, 18 predicted proteins | sample LakEriMetagenome_5_FD_203522 | JGI IMG/M metagenome (GOLD analysis project Ga0315905, IMG submission 203522) | Freshwater fungal communities from buoy surface, Lake Erie, Ohio, United States - Buoy 4 MA121 | ecosystem: Environmental > Aquatic > Freshwater > Lake | place: USA: Lake Erie, Ohio... | reverse complement strand
CGGAGATCGTTGGTTCAATACAAATACTGGAATTTTATATACAGCCATAACAGGCGCATCAGGCTTTATTTGGGTTCAACTCTAACATAAATATTAAAAACAATGCCTATTGATTTTCCTCCAAATCCCTCTATTGGCGCAACGTATTCATACGGTAGTATTCTTTGGACTTATAATGGTACTGCATGGGACAAGAGCACATCAGGATCAATTAGTACATATGTTGCTACTTTAAATGGTCTTTCTGGTGGTGTAAATGTTGCTGGAGGAACTTCTATATCTGTCACACCAACAGGTAATACTCTAACAATTGCTTATACAGGTACTGGTGGTGGAGGTGGAATTTCTGGTCCTTATGTAATTTCTTTTAATGGATTATCTGGCGCAGTAACGGGTGTAGCATCTATTCGTGGTCTAACTGGTGCTGTTGGTTTGACCAACGGTTCTGGAGTAGGTCTATCAGTTTCTGGAAACACTCTGACTGTTTCAAATACTGGAGTTTTGAATATTGACGGTAGTACTGGGGCTATTACAAATGTTGCTCGTACAAATGTAGATAATAATTTTAGTCAATCACAAACTATGTCTGCAAGTAATGGTTATTTTATAGTAAATGACACAGACTTTTTATATTCGATAAGTTTAACTCCAAAAACAAAAAAAATTACATTTAACGATAACGATTTTGGTACTAGTGTTCAATTATTTTTTAATGTTGTTGGAGATCAGGTAATAACATTTCCAGGTGATACAACAGTTTTAGCTGGTTTAGCTAGTACTCAAACTTTCACAGGAACTAATACGTTTAATTTATTGACCGGATTTAATTCTGGAATTAGTGCATCTGGTGGTGTGACTCTTGCAGGAACTTTAAAGGGAACAACTGCAAACTTTACAGGTCTTGTATCATCTACTGTTGGGTTCTCTGGATCAGGAACCAATCTTACCAATATTGTTAAAACTGTAAATGGTCTTTCTGGTGGCGTAACTTTCGCAGCCGGTACAAATATCACACTAGTTCCATCTGGCAATACAATTACTATTAATTCTTCTGGTGGTGGTGGAAGTTCTGTATATGGAGTTACTGCAAGTATTGATTTTTCTGAAAATGTTAATGGTCTTGAAATTATATTTTATGGTCTTGGGAACGATTATTCCACTTCCTTGCAAAATATTCAAAATCAAACTATAAGTTATATCTATTTGGGTACTGGATTGGGAACTTATTATGTTACTATTGACAGTATAACTTCTTTTTATGATGCAACTAATGGCTGGTCTGCCAAACTAATTGCCAAGCCAACTTTTACGGATAGTACCAATCCCCTTTCTACGACAACAGCAGAATTATTATATAATAGTTCTATTTCAGCGGTATATATTGGTTTAGGAAGTTCTACTTTAGTAGTTGAAGAAAATTGGCCAAATATTGCTAGTACAGTCCTATATCACCAAGAAGAAACTTATGTAACCAAAACCCTCACAGGAATTACATGGGTTACGAATAACATGTTCTTAAATTGCAAAGTTCTAGGACTAACTTCTGCAGACCATACCCCGGAAGATGCAATTCTTGAAGGAGTTAACTTTGAAATAAATAATATACTGGGTGGAACAGGTTTTGATGTGATTGGTCACGCACCAAATGGTACGTATGGTAAATATTCTATAAAGTGTCAGGGTTCTTGAGGATTTATAAAAATGGCTATTAATATTAAGAGTGGAAACAATACTCCCGGTTTAGCAAACGTTGGTGCTTCATATGGACTAAATGTAGTAACTCCTAATACTGGAGACGGTTCTGGTATTTTAAATTTAAGTGGACTGCTTGATTCTGGTATTGCATCTAGAAATCGCATTGATTATCCTCTGGAAGTAAATGATGATTATCGTTTAAGAGTTGGAATTGATCAAAGCATATTTAATCTGTCTTTTGAGGGAATAGCTCAACCATTCTCACATTTAGAACAACAGGTTTTTAATGGTATGACAAACGGACAAACCGCTGGCTATTTTTTGTTGAATAGTGGAGCGACTGGTGTTTCGGGTGGTGTTTCATATACCAGAACATACCGACATTTTCCAGTATACGGTACTTATCCAACATATATGGATGTGTGGTTGAGAGAAACTGGTTTTACTGCAACAAATGCTCAGAGCGAATGGGGATTTTTTGATGTTCCATCGGGCTCGGAAACAATTTCCAACCCAACCAGTGGAACATCATTTGACGGTGCATATTTCAGAAGAATTTCTGGTGGAAGTTTATATGCAGTATTGAATAACAATTCTTTGGAACTGTCTCAGGGAATAACATCATCACTTTTACTTTCAAAGACTGGTGTGGCATATACTCCACAAGATTATAATCATTATACGGTTTCGTACGATACTGATGGAGTCAGATATTGGGTAAATGATATATTGGCCGCTCAAATTGATTTAAGTGGAAAAACATTTGCGACTCCAACAGCGTCATCAAATTTACCAGTAGGATTCAGAGTTTTGAATACTGGAACATCTTCGACACCAACGAGACAGATGTATCTTGGATTTATTAACGTGGCAACGGGTGATCAAAATTCATACAGATCATACGCAGATTCGATGGTTGCTGCTGGCAATGGTTCATATCAACATCCATCTGGAGTTACTTTTTCAAGTTCTACAGTAACAAGAGGTACAGGTAGTACTGCTGGTTGGCCAAATTCAGGCACAGGTATTACATCTGGATCATGGGTTGCAACTTCTGGACCCGGTAAACCATCATTGGGTGGTTTCTGGTTAACACCAGCAATATCTTCTTTAACTACTGATGCAGATTATCCAGTATTTTCTTGGATTAATTATCCTCCCAATCAAAGAGTAACCGGAAAAAGTTTATATATTACTGGAATTAACGTAGGTGATAGTTTTGCAGTTACAGGTGCAACCGCAAATGCAATTTTTCTTTCATTCATAGCTGGCGTTGGTTCAACCGTCAACACAGCAACAGTTGATAGTACTACTGCTTTTGCGACTAGAGCTATCACAATTGGTGGACATGGGTTTACTGCTGGTTCGACAGCGGGAACAGTACAGAAAGGATTTTCTATGAAATTAAATAGTCCTTTGGTTGTTCCGCCTAACTGTGTGTTTCAATATATTATAAGACCTGCTGGAACCGTAACATCAAATACATTGACGGTCCAAGGTAGCGTTTCGGTGAATGGGTATTTTGAATAAATAGTATAGTACAGATCGATAAGGAGATCTTTAAAAATGGGCGTTCAAATAAGAACTGGTAATAATTCGACAGGATTGGCTAACGTAAGCAGCAATTATGACTTGAATGTTAATACACCTACAGATGCTTCACTTGCTGGATTTGTCAATATTAGCGCAGAAGTAGATGGTGGAACTGTTTTGGGCGAAAGAACAACTTTGCCTGCAGAAGTTTCAGATGACTATCGTTTGCGTGTTGGTCTGGACCAGACATTATTTAATCTGTCTTTTGAAGGTACAAACACACCCTTTGGCCACTTGTTGCAACAAAACACAACAATGACCTCTACTCAAGCAAGCGGCTTTTTTACTTTAAACACTGGTAACTCTACTACATCAGGTCATGCTACGTATCTTCGTACTTATAGATCATTTCCTACGTTTGGAACATATCCAACATATTGTGATATATGGGCAAAAGAAGTAAATCATAATGCGTCCAATGCACAAAGTGAATGGGGATTTCTTTTTTTTGCCTCTGCAGCACAAGCAGCCATTCAAACTCCAACATCACCAAACATTGACGGAGTATTTTTTAGAAGACTTTCTGGTGGTGGATTGCGTGCAGTTGTAAACAACAGCGCAGTAGAAACTGTAGTTGACATCGTTACAACAAATATTCCCTCAAGAGATGGTGTTGGTTTGTATGATCCTACTGAGGTAAACCATTATATAATCGTATTCCACAATGACGTTGTAAGATTTTGGATTAATCATATTTTGGTCGCCAGTATAGACGTTCCCGGTTCTTTGCAGTTCCCAACAGCATCATCAAATATACCTTTCGGTGCTCGTGTAGTTAATTTTGGTGCTGCTTCTGCCGTCAGACAAGTTTCAATAGGTTTTTTGAATATCGCTCAAGGCGACCAAAATACATCAAAACCATGGTCGCATGCAATGTGTGGTTCTGGTCAGGGATCATACCAAAATCAGCAAGGATCTTCTAGCGGTCCTACAGTTACAAGAGGTACTGGTGCAAACGGATGGCCTGGATCCACTACAACAAGAATTGCAGGCACATATACGGCACTCAGCGCACCCAGCTTAAACAGTTTGGGTGGTCTATTTACAATAGCTGCAAGCACGGCAACCGATACAGATTATCCAATTTTTAACTTTACAAATCCAGCTGGTACCACAGTCTTGCCCGGTAAAACTTTGTACATTACTGGACTGCGTGTAGGTGAAGCATTTATGACAGCAGCGCCTGCAACTAACCCAGCATTTGTGTCTTATATAGTTACTGTTGGTGGTTATAACAATGCTTCTGCGGTCACAACAGCTACCGCAGATGGTGCTAACACGGTAGCTCCACGTGGTATTGCTGTGGGTGGTCATGGTTTCTTGACCACCGAGGCAGTAGGAACCGTAAAACCCGGATTTGAAGTAACATTTAACAGTCCATTGGTTATTCCAGCTGGTACATCTTTCTTGTTTGTAATGAGACCATTCAGTGCTACTTCACCAACAGCATTGACTTTCCATTCAAGCCTTGCTGTAAACGGATATTTTGAATAATGGCACTTTTAAAAATTTATTCTACAGAATATGGTACGGTTGCTCAGTATTGGAAAATTACTGAAATAAAGTTTTTATTGGATAATAAAGTAACCGTAGAATTATCTGGTTATGCTTCAGAAGAAGCTAGGATAAATTTATCTAAACCAATTAGAGTTTTTAATTTTATCATTCCAGAGTCTGAATTTGCTGATAATTTATCTATAAGTGATGTCTATGCTTGGATAAAAACACAATCTGAATTTTCTTTTGATTGCTCAGATTGTTGACAATCCAATAATATGTGATATATTAAGTCTATGCTTCTAGAATATTTTAAAGATAATCCGTATATCCCAGATCCAAATTTTCAGACCAAGATGGCAGCATGCTTTGACCTTGCCGCATACATTCCAAAGAATGAAAAAGTCAAAGTTTATTCTGGCAAAGAATGTATGGATGTCTCCCCAATATATGACTCCGAGAAGGAAGACTCCTATGTCTGCCTGATGCCCGGAGAAAGGGCTCTAATTCGCACAGGCTTGACTTTTAAGCTGCCCGATGGATATTCCCTCCGTCTACACCCCCGGTCAGGGATGGCCCTTAAATACGGTCTTACGCTGACAAATTGCGAAGGCGTGGTTGACGAGGATTATACCTACGAAACCAAACTTATTATGATGAATACCAATAGCAAGGATTCCATCAAAATTTATAATAAGGACCGTGTAGCACAGGCAGAACTAGTTGCCTATGAGCAGCCTCTACTTGCTGAAATTCAATTTCGTCCGACTCTAAAGTCAGACAGAATCGGTGGGTTCGGTAGTACTGGTGTCAGATGATTTCTTTGGAAATTTAATTGATTTAAATTCTTTCCAAGCAAACCATATCACAACAGCCAAGATAACCACATACCAAAAACTCCATTCGGAGGCTTGGTTGGGAGATCCAAAGAATGGTTCTTTGAGAACGCTGTGAATTTGGTTTCCCTGTTTGTCTAACGGAGAAATAATCTGAGGAGATGTGCACGATACTAGAAATAGAACCATTGGAATCAAATATTTCATGATTTATTTCCTCCTGCGGCTGTACCAAAGTAGAATCCAACTACCGCCAAAAGAACTTGACGATTTTCTTCAGCAAACAAATATCCAGGAATTTCTACAAAGTATTTGCGTGTTGTTTCTGGAACCAATCCAAAGAAACTTTCAGGTTGTTTTTGAGTAAACTCAGCAAAGGTTGAAATTCCAAAAAATGGTAAGACAAATGGGGCAGCAACTACAGCAAATAGACAGGCCAAGACGATCAGTTGTCTTACTCCTTTTCCAAGATCAATTGGAACTCTTTGAGCAGCCTTGTCTTGATTATCTGTGGTTTGTTTATTGGCCTCAATTGCCATCTTAAACATGTCTTTTTGATCTTGGGCTCTTTGTGCCCAATAACGAAACAGGAATCCCGTCACTCCTCCACCTAGCAAAGATATTAATTCTGTTGGCATATTACCTCAATTCTTTTGATGTGAAAGTTGTAGTTCAATCGAATTACGAATAGATTCAAAAATATCCATAAAATTCTTTTCTTGAATTAGTATTGGTTCAAAATCTTTGTGCCATTGCATCAATACAAATCCAACATTTGTTCCCTTGCTTTTTAAAGGTAAACAAGAAAAATGAGAAATGTTTTCATCATCAAAGAAATGTCTTGCATGGCTGTCTGTTGGCAAAGACTCAATTGAATGAATGACTGCACTATTTTGTGTAACTTTATTCAATAAAGGAACAAATAAAGAACATTGAGTTCCTTTGAGTTTTCCTACTTGTGAAACATATCCTTTATGGGAAGATTCGTGAGTTATTGAAAACTTTAACATAGAGATGCCATCCATGAAATATTCTCCATTATGCAGTTGCAAAACGGTGGATCTCATGCTGCGGCCTTCAAGACGAAGTTCTGTAAGTAGTTCGTGGATTTCTGTATGGATTGTATTAAAACTGTAATTTGTTTTATCTTTATTCCAAAATTTTTTAATTCCGTATCCGAGTCCCGCCAATCCGGCTACTCCATACGCTGAAAGTTCAAATATTTTAGAAAAATCCATTGATAAACTCCATGTCTTAATATTTATATTTGACAGAGCGGCAATATGTGATAGAATAAGATTCTATGATGACAAGAGAACAATTATTTAAATTACACGAAGAAATTTGCAAGGAAGCCATTGAACTCATGCGTAAAAAGAACAATGACTACGCATCTGGCGCAGATCCTTTCATGAATTTCCGAAGAGCGGAATATTTAGGTTTTGCAACGGCAGAACTTGGTGTTCTCATTCGCATGACCGACAAGATGTCAAGAATCTCCACTTATTTGAATAAGGGAGAACTTTCATTGCAGAATGAAAGTGTTTATGATGCAATTGTTGACCTAATTAATTACAGTGTTATACTTGCAGGGCTTCTCAAAGATAGAGAACCCAAGAAAGACTAATGAAATTTTATACTGCCTGTGCTTTGAAGGGGAACAAGGTTCTTGTTCGTGGCTATGACAATGGTGTTCGGTTTACCGACACCATTGCTTACAAGCCATCTCTATATATTAAATCTGATAGCCAATCCAAGTACAGGACTCTTAACAACGTCAATGTCAAACGAATGAAGTTTGACACGTTGTATGATTGCCGTCAATTCCTAGACCAATACAGAGACCTAGATGATTGCCCGATTTATGGAAACACTGATTTCGTCACTCAATATCTCATGGAGACTTATCCGACTGAGGTGGAATACGATCTTTCCAAGATCAAAGTAGCCTACCTAGACTTGGAATGTGAGACTGAGGGAGGCTTCCCAGACCTAGACAACCCCAATGAACGAATCAACCTTGTGACTATTCGTATCTGCGGTGTCAACTATGTTCTTACTATGAAGCCACTCACCTTGCCAGACTGCAAGGTTGTTATGGTTACATCAGAGAAGGAACTGATCAAGAAAATCTTTGATATCCTTGCTAAGGAAGACATAGATATTCTTACAGGATGGAACATCAAACTCTTCGATATGCCCTATATAATAGGTAGGGCAAAGCTTTTCTTTGAGGAAAAAGAGATTCAGAGTTGGATGCCGTTTGGTTTGATGAAGATGCGTGAGACTAATATCGGTGGTAAGGATTATAAACTCTTTGAGTTTCCCGGCTACACGATCCTAGACTACATGGATCTTTACAAGAAGTTCAGGCTTGTTCCCAGAGAAAGTTACGCTCTTAACTTTATTGCAAAGGCGGAACTAAATGCTCAAAAACTGGATTACAGCGAGTATGGATCTTTGCGGGAGTTCTATACAAAAGATTTTCAAAAGTTTGCGGAGTATAACGTACAAGATGTCGTGCTGGTTGAACAGCTTGACAATAAGCTCCGACTGATTGATTTGGCTATATCCATTGCCTATGAGGCAAAGATCACATTTGATACGGTCTTCTTTGCCACTCGGATCTGGGAGACCATTTGCTGTGACTATCTTGCAAAGCAATACATTGTTCCACCTCTAAAAACCAAGTATGCCAAGGATGAGCAGTTTGTTGGTGCATATGTCAAGGAAGTTGTACCGGGACTTTACAAGAACATAGTCAGTTTTGACGCAACCAGCCTGTATCCATCCATTATCATGTCATGGAACATTTCTCCTGAAACTTGCATTCACAAAGATTCATCACTCAATGCTGATGATTTCCTTCGCAGCAAGCGTAAGGAGATTCCAGATATTATTAAAGATGCTGAAAGCCAAGATGCATGTGTTACCTGCAATGGTTCTTTCTTCACCCGTAAAGTCAAGGGCTTTATTCCAATCCTGATTGAGACCACTTTCAATCAGCGTAAAGAAGCCAAGAACAAGATGATTGAATTGAAAAAGGAATATGAGGAAACCAAGAACGCTGATCTTCTTCCACGTATCTCTGCTCTAGATATTCGTCAGACCGTAAAGAAGATTTTGGCAAATAGCCTGTATGGTTGCCTTGGCAATCCCGCATTTACATATTCATCTCCTGAACTGGCTACGGCAGTTACCGTGACTGGGCAAGTCATCATTCGTACTGCTGAGAATTCCATGAATGACTATATCAACAAGGTCATGAAGAATGAAGAGCCCAAAGATTATGTTATTGCAGTCGATACCGATTCAGTGTATTTAAATCTTGATGAAGTTATCACAAAGGTTTCAAGCAAGACTCCGATTGAAGATATCACTTCTTTCGTAGATGACATTTGTGAAAACAATATTCAGAAGCAACTAAACAAAGTCATGAAAGATCTGACTGGTATGTTGGGTTGTAAGAACAACAAGATCTCTTTTAAGCGTGAAGCCATTGCTTCTGCGGGAATGTTTGTTGCCAAGAAGCGTTATGCGTTGCTAGTCCACGACAACGAAGGAATTAGATATGCCGAACCTCAATTGAAGATCATGGGACTGGAGACTGCACGGAGCAGCACTCCCGCAATAGTCCGCGATAAGTTGAAGGACTGCATCATGATCATCCTGACCAAGACCCCCGAGGAGTTACGCGACTTTGTGAATATATTCTCTGATGAATTTATGAAGATGCCTATAGAAGATGTCGCGGCTCCTCGGGGTGTCAAGGGTATCAGTAAATATACTGATTCCTCTGACATCTATAAGTCTGGTACTCCAATTGCCACCAAGGCTGCATTGTTACACAATGCATACACAAAGAAGATAAAGCTTGACAAGGAACTGCCACCCATCAAGGAAAACGACAAGATTAAGTTTGTGTTTGTCCGTGTTCCAAATCCATACGGCATGGGTGGCAGAGATGCCGTGATGGGTTTCATCGGCAAGCCTCCTCCACAATTTAATCTTGAAAAATATATTGACCGAAAGAAACAATTTGAAAAAACTTTTGGTGAGCCTTTAGACAATATTTTACAAGCCATTAAGTGGTCGATAAATGAACAAGTCACACTTGAATCCTTCTTTGGTTGAGGTATAATACAAATATGGGTAAAATTAAATATACACAAAGTCCGCAATTGACTAAACAAGACATTGATTTTGATGAACTTCTTACAGACATTAGAAAAGACATGAAGAGACCTAGATATCAGTCAAAGCATACTCATGTAGATTTTGAAGTCTTCAAACTAAAAGATGCAATAATTAAACAGTTGCAAGAAGAAAATGCTGCTTTGAAGGAAGAGATTGCAGATCTTAAGATGGATCTCAAGACTTTCATTGAAATGGAAAGTTAAAAAATGATAAAGAAATTTAAATCTAGATACGGTGATGAACGAATTCTCACACTTCTTGAAGACGGATCTTACAAGGTCGAAGGTCGGACCATATACACTCGCCACGGTGATGGGTTATTTGATTTTGAAGGTGGCCCATGCTATATGGTTGGCGATAGACTACTTGACGTTGATGATGATTTAATCATTGAATCACTAACAATTGATCAGAGCGTAGACAAAGAAGACTACGCTGCTGTTATTATTAATACAAGAAAGGCCAAGCGTGGCAAGTCCAAAATCTAAAAAGAATAAGATGCCCAAGTTGCTTAGATATCGTCGTCTATATGATGTTCTCACGGAATCCGAATCGGATTTCAAGAGCCGCATCACCGGAATGCCTGTATATCTTTTATTGAGTGAACATAGGTTGATTAGTGAGCAATATGGTGTAGAATCATTCAAGGCAAATGATCAGTTGACTGACAGAGTATCTAAAATTTATGATAGACTGTCTCTCGTTCAAAAAGAAATCATGCAGACCTTTCATAACATGAATGATCAGTTGATGATATCCGATTATTATGCTGATCAAGCATACACAAAGAAAGAAAAGGAAAAGAATGTCGAAGTATCTACAAAATCTACTAAGTAAAATTAATAATCCCGATGCATCAATTGTTGCCGATGGTATTGACGGTGCAGATGTAACTGGGTTCATTGACACGGGCTCGTATGTATTAAATGCCCTGCTGTCTGGCTCTATATATGGTGGGCTTCCCAATAACAAGATTTCTTGTCTTGCTGGAGATCCCGCAACCGGAAAGACTTTTTATGCAATTGGAATGGCTACTCAGTTCCTTAAAGACCACAAAGACGGGCTTGTCATGTACTTTGACACGGAGCAAGCAGTCACTTCAGACATGTTTGAATCCCGAGGGATTGACACCAAAAGAATTGCGGTCATTCCTGTTGCAACAATCGAAGAATTCAGGACACAGGCTCTCCAGATCGTCAATGAAATTAATGAGACACCTGAAGAGGAACGCAAGCCAATCTTTATGGTTCTTGATTCTCTGGGAATGTTATCAACAAAGAAGGAAATGAGCGACACTGCTGAAGGCAAAGATGTTCGTGACATGACCAAGGCTCAGGTCACAAAAGGTGCTTTCCGTGTTCTGACAATAAAGCTTGGTAAGGCCAAGATTCCTCTTCTTCTTACCAACCACACTTACCAAGTAATTGGTTCTTATGTTCCTACCAAGGATCTAAGTGGTGGTGTTGGTCTAAAGTATGCAGCCAGTAACATCATCATGCTTTCCAAGAGCAAGGACAAGACAGATGAAGGCGTAGTTGGAAACTTTATCAAGTGCACCAATTACAAGAATCGTTTTGTCAAGGAGAACATGCACGTTGAGACTCGCTTGAACTATACTTCAGGTCTTAGCCGTTATTATGGCTTGACTGAGTTTGCAATCAAGTATGGTATCTTCAAGAAGGTATCTACCCGTGTAGAACTTCCAGATGGCAGTAAAGTGTTTGAAAAAAATATTGATGATGAACCAGAGAAGTACTTCACTAAGGATATCCTAGATAAGTTGGACGCACAGATTCAAAAGGAATTCAAGTATGGAAAAGGCTCCGAAGTATAAATTTTTACCAGATGATTCAAAGGACATTTCACAGACATGTCCTATCATAATCACTGAAGGAAAATTTGAAGGAATTGTTTACCGCTATGGTAAGATTTCATTTAATGAAACTGAAACAGGTGATTTAAATGTCACCATGGATATTGAAATGATTACGTCTCCCGATAATTTTAATCAACAAGATAAAGATTTTACAGATTACGTTGGTGAAATATTTGTTGATATTGTTGAGAACCAAGCCGAAGTTGATACTAGCAAAGATCTTGAAGCAGATGTTCACGAAGATCCTCTGGACAACGCCTAAAATAGTGATATACTAAAAACATGGAAACAGTTATTTTAAAGAACTTGGTCCTCAATGAGGACTATGCTCGCAAAGTTGTCCCGTTCCTTCAGGATGAATACTTCCACGACAAGGCCGAGAAAACGGTCTTTAATATCGTGAGCAAGTTCATTCTGAAGTACAACAACATTCCAACCAAGGATGCTATTCTCATCTCTCTTGGAGATGAGAAGGGTCTTGGAGAAATGGAGTTTAAGAAGTGTTCATCTATTGCAGATGAAATGTACAAGGAAGGTGAGAAGTCAGACACTAACTGGCTTGTGGAAAACACAGAAAAGTTTTGTAAAGAAAAGGCCATCTACAATGGTATCATGGCCTCTATTGGTATTATCGAAGGTAAAGATAAGGAGCAAACCCAAAATGCAATTCCTGAGATTATGTCTAAAGCCCTTTCAGTATCCTTTGATACAAGAGTTGGGCATGATTTCCTTGAAGATGTGGATGAGCGTTATGAATATTATCACCGAGTCGAAGAGAGGACTCCGTTTGATCTGGAAATGTTTAATGTCATTACCAGAGGTGGTGTACGTAAGAAGACGCTGAACGTTGTCATGGCAGCATCTGGTGTTGGTAAGAGTGCATTCCTCTGCCATCACGCAGCAGCCTGCCTATCTCAAAACATGAATGTTCTATACATCACGCTTGAGATGGCCGAAGAGGAAATCGCCAAGCGAATTGATGCCAATCTTCTTGATACAGACATGCATGTTCTTGAGCAGATGCCTCTCAAGCAGTACGAGAGCAAGGTTGATAATCTTAAGCGTACCTGCCGTGGTAAACTGATCATCAAGGAATATCCCACTGCTGCTGCAAACGTGACTCACTTCAGAGTTCTCATGGAAGAACTGAAGATCAAGAAGAAGTTTGTGCCCGATGTAATCTTTGTAGATTATTTGAACATCTGCTCTTGTGCTCGTTTCAAGATGGGCAACGGAATGAATAGTTACACCTACGTCAAGGGTATTGCAGAAGAACTTCGCGGTATCGCTAAGCAGTTCAATGTTCCTCTCTGGACGGCTACTCAGGTCAACCGTGAAGGTGCAAAAAGCAGTGACATGGAGATGACCGATACCTCTGAAAGCTTTGGTCTGCCCCAGACTGCAGACTTCTTCTTTGCTCTGATTGAGAATGAAGAACTTGCTGAAGCCGGCCAACTGGTTGTCAAGCAACTAAAGAACCGTGGTAATGATACCACAAAAAATCGTAAGTTCCTAGTTGGCGTAAACAAGTCTAAGATGAAATTTTATGATGTTGACAACTCCAGCAACAATCTTGTTGAGGCCAACAACACAGGTGAAGAAGGATTTGGTTCGGGTTCAGATCCGATTACGTTTGATCCAAAATTTGGTAAGAAGAAGAACAAGGCAGTCAACTGGACTTTTGAAGACGCTGCAAAATGAGCATATATATTGATAAGAAATATGTGAACATGGTTTCTGGAGCCCTTCAGAAGTTTAAGTGGAAGAAAGATAACCTAGCCACATGCAGATGTTTCGCATGTGGTGACTCAAAGAAAAATAGATCCAAGACAAGGGGATATTTCTTTGAGAACAAGGGAAAATATGTTTACAAATGTCACAATTGCGGTATTGCTTGTAATTTATATTCTGTTCTTGAAAGTGTCAGCCCATCTCTCTGCAAAGAGTATGCGTTTGAAAACTTCAAGGACAAAAATCCAGAGCCGATTGAACGAGAGGAAACAGTTGTGCGTCAACCTATGTTCACGAATCTCGGAACCCGGCTCGACTTGCTCGACCCAACTCATAAGGCAGTAAAGTATGTTAAATCTAGAGAAATTCCTGAAGAAAAGTATTGCAATTTTTATTACTGCTCTGATTTCAGTCGGATCATGGCGGATTTTGACCGTGAAGGGACCAAGGAAGACAGACTCGTCATACCGTTCTATGACGAGGATGGGTCACTACTTGGCGTACAGGGGAGATCCTTTGAAGAAAAGAGGGATTCGATACGCTACATCACCCTCAAGAAAGACGGCGAAGAACGGCTTTGGTACAACCTAGATAAAGTAGACCCTCGGGAAACTGTATATGTTACCGAGGGCCCGATTGACTCCATGTTCATTCCCAATGGAGTGGCAATGCAAGGTGCTGGCTGGCTTGACACGATGCCTGCAAAGATTGCAAAGTCAAAGATTGTGTTTGTTTTTGACAACGAGCCTAGAAATCTAGAAATTGTCAACCTGATTGGTAGATATATTGACGCCGGACGAAATGTAGTAATCTGGCCCGAAGAAATAGAAAAGAAAGATGTCAATGATATGGTAAAGGTCTATGGAACCAATTTAACCATAAAATTGATTATCAACAATGTTTATTCTGGACTAAAAGCCAAAATGAAGTATACTTACTGGAAGAAAGTTTAATATGGATAATAATGAAGACATGTCAGAAGAAGATATCTTAAAGGCTAGTGAAGCCTATCTTACTTTTGTGCAGCGATTCGGTGAATATGTAAGAGAAATGGATCCCGATCTATGGTCTCGAGCAAGAGAATACGCTGCGGACTTTACAAAGATTGATGGTGTAAGAGTTGAACTTGTCGATGAGGATGAAGATGACAGAGATACAGAACATAAAAATGGAGCAGACTAAGTACTTTGTCCTAGATCACGGACACGTTGATCTAGTAGACTATATGGGTTCTGATCTGAGTGTTGTTAATGCTGCAAGAGTTTCTTTTAATAAAGAAAGTTCTTGGCAGAGCGATCCTAATTGGACAGGCTTCAATAAAAAAGAACTGTCTGAGAGAGACGCAAAGCTTATTCGCTATCTTGCAAAGCACAATCACTTCACTCCATTTTGTCATGCACAGATTAGTTTGC
>Ga0315905_10004127_pt1 | contig 14840 bp, 10 predicted proteins | sample LakEriMetagenome_5_FD_203522 | JGI IMG/M metagenome (GOLD analysis project Ga0315905, IMG submission 203522) | Freshwater fungal communities from buoy surface, Lake Erie, Ohio, United States - Buoy 4 MA121 | ecosystem: Environmental > Aquatic > Freshwater > Lake | place: USA: Lake Erie, Ohio... | reverse complement strand
TTATCGTGGCGCTCCGTGCATCGCCGCGACGCCCGTGCCCGGAAACGCGCAGCCAAGCACATGGCGAAAAATCCTGCCCTCGATCCTGCCGTCTTTGCCGCAACCTACTTCCCCGCCGACCAAGCCGCCGTCGCCCGTCGCCTACGCGAACTCCTCACCCCGCACCTCCCTTTCGACCTCGCCCGCCTCCATCCCGACGACCGCCTCATCGAAGATCTCCGCATGGACGCCCTCGATTCGATGGCCACCTTGGAATTCATCCTCTCCGTCGAAAAAGAATTCTCGATCAAACTGCCGGAAGCCGATTTCGCCCAAATTCTTACCCTCCGCGACCTCACCGCTTGTGTCGTCCGTCTCCTCGCCGAAAGGGCTACCAGACCACCCGGGCCACCTTCTCCTTGCCAGTAATACCGCCCTTGGTATTACCACGCGCATGGTCATCACGAGCAAAGGACAGGTCACCATCCCGCAGCGCATCCGCAACCGCCACGGCCTCAAGCCCGGCACCACGGTCGAGTTTGTCTCCGAGGGCGGCAAAGTCCTGCTGCGCCCCGCCAAAACCTCGCGCAATCCCATCGACGCTTGGCTGAAACAGGCCACCGGCGCCGCCAAAGGCCGATTTACCACCGCGGAAATCATGAAGCTCACCCGGGGTGAGGATCGATGAGCCGGATGCTCGATACCAACGTCCTGCTGGATATTCTTACCGCCGATCCCAAATGGCTCGCTTGGTCTTCCGCGCGTTTCCGGGAAGCGGCGGCAGTCGGCCCCATTCCGATTAATCCGCTTATCTACGCCGAATTGGCCGCAGGCTTCGATTCAAGCGCCGAACTCGATCACTGGCTCCAACCTTCGCGCTTCAAGCGTCTGCCGCTTTCGTTCGAGGCCGGCTTTCGAGCCGGCCACGCCTTCGTTGAATATCGCCGGCGAGGCGGTGCAAGGACCTCCCCTCTGCCCGACTTCTACATCGGAGCGCATGCCGAGACCGCCGGACTGACTCTTGTGACCCGCGATGCGGCCCGCTACCGCACTTACTTTCCGAAGCTCAAGCTGATCGCCCCGGAGGATTGACCCTTCGCAATGCGGGCGCGTCAAGGCGCCCCACCCGCGTAACCCGCCCCACGCCCATCCCGTCTCCGCCCCCGTGAACGAACTCTGGAACCCCGCCCGCCTCGCCCTCGGCTTCGTGATCCTCTTCGCGCTCTTCGTGCCGCTGGAGACGCTCTTCCCGATCTTCCGGCGCCAATTCTGGCAACGCCCCGGACTCCGCGCCGATCTCATCCACTTCTTCGTCACCGGCGGCATCCGCAAACTCCTGACGCTTTTCGTCGTCTTCGGCCTCATCCAGGCCCTCGGCTTTCTCGTTTACCCGCCGCTCCAGCAAAGCCTGCTCGCGCTCCCGCGTTGGTCGCAGTTCCTGATCGCGATTTTCATCTTCGAACTCGGCACCTATTGGGGCCACCGCTGGGCCCACACCGTGCCGTTTCTCTGGCGCTTCCACGCCGTCCACCACTCCAGCGAGCACCTCGACTGGGCCGCCGCCAGCCGCCTCCATCCCGTCGACCAGACTTTTATCCGCATCTGCGGCATCATCCCCGTCTATCTCCTCGGCTTCACCAAAGAGACCTTCGGTTTCCTCATCGCGATCGACGGTCTGCTCGCGATTTTCATCCACGCCAACGTCCGCTTCCGCTTCGGTCCGCTCGAGCGCCTCATCGCCACCCCCGCCTTCCATCACTGGCACCACGCCAACGAGGACGCCGCCACCACCAACAAAAACTTCTCCGGCCTTCTCCCCGGCTTTGATTGGCTCTTCGGCACGCTCCACCTCCCTGCGCGCTACCCCAACCGCTACGGCATCGACGAGCCCATGCCTGACTCCTACCTCGGCCAACTCGCCCAACCGTTTCGCTCCCCTCCGACCGCGCCCGCACCGCCCGTGCCGGCCACCACCCCGGTCGGCGAAAAATCATCGCAGTGACTGCCCGCCCCGCGGGCCCCGGTTTTCGCCTAGAAAATTTCCGGCGCTCGCCCTTAACACCAATTTTTTGCGTTTGCGCATTGTCTCCGACCGGCAGCCCCGTTTCAAAATATCCCGACGATCATCGCCAGCGTTACCATCGAAGTCAGCGTGCTCATCACGATCGCGCCCGCAGCCAACGGCTCATCGCCCTTTAACTCCGAGGCCACCGTAAACGACACCACCGCCGTCGGCGCCGCGAGGAAGATCATGACCGTCTTCAACTCCACCGGGCCCAACCCCACCCATCGGCCCACGAGCCAACCCAACGCCGGCGCTGCCAATGTTTTCAGCAACGCTGCCGCCAACGGCGTCGCCCACTTCCCGCCCAAATTCACGGTCACCAACGACCCGCCCACACCGAGCAATCCCAGCGGCAAAGCCATTTCGCCCAACGAGCCGAGCGCCTGATCCAGCATCGTTGGCAAGGTCCAGCCCGCCCACGCCCAACCGAGGCCCGCCAGCGAAGCGACCAACGGCGGCGTCGACGCCAATTGCTTTACCAACGGCCACGCCATCGCCCAGCCCACCTTGTGCCTGCTCGCCAGGAGCGCCATCACGCTCGTGATGTTAAAGAACACCATCATCGGCGCGACCGTCAGCACCGCCGCCGCCCGCAGCGACAGCCCGCCCGCCAACGTCACATCCGGCAGCTCGTAAATGATCGGCAACCCCACGAACGCCAAATTTCCCCGCAACACCGCTTGCGCAAACGTCCCCTTCGCCCCCGGCCGCACCCCCATCCAAGCCGCGACCGGATAACTTATCAGCGCCACCGCCACCGTCGCCGCGAGCATCACGCCCAGCATCGGCGTCGCATCACCCACCCCACGGCCCAAGCGCGCCAATTGCGAAAAGAGCAAAGCCGGCAACCCAACCCAATAGACCACCCGGTTGGCCTCGCGCAAAAATCCTGGCGACAAAAATCGGCTCGCCTGCAAACCGGCCCCGAGGGCGATCAGAAGAAAAACGGGCGCGAGGGTGTTCAAAATCAGCACCCGGCCAAAGTCCACCGCCGCCCGCCGGGGGCGCAAATTTATTCCCAAAGCGACCCCGCCGCCCAAGCAGGATCTTTTATTTTGGCCTCGCCGGCGAGGCGACCCGCCTCGTCACGGTCGCCATCCAGACCGGAGCGTGACGCCCTCCCCCCGGCCTTCGTGGGTTCCACCGTCAATCAAACCCGCGCATTTCGCTTCCCCGCGGTCTTCATCTCCTCGCCTCCCGCGCCTTCCGTTTCTTTCGCGCCAGAACCGCCAGAATTCCATTCGCCAAACCGCGCTGGCCCCCACAAGCATCGCCGCATCGTGCCCGTGAAACTTCCCCTGCTCACCCTCCTCATCCTCGCGACCTCGCCGCTCCTCCTGCCCGTCCACGCCCAAACCAATCCCGCCGCCACCTCGCCCGCCGCCGCCCCCGCCCGCAAAGCCCGCCCGCAACTCACCGCCGAAGAATACCGAAAATTTGCCGCCGAACTCCGCGTCCTCTACGCGCGTCCCGCCGCCGATTGGCCCAAGCCCCACGTCGATCCCGGGGTCGCTTTCGTCGAACTCGGCCCTCTCGGCCCGACCCCCTCGCCCGCCGACAATCCCACCACCCCCGCCAAAGTCGCGCTCGGCAAAACGCTCTTCTTTGATCCGCGTATCTCCGGCAGCGGCCAGATCGCCTGCGCCTCCTGCCACGATCCCGATCTCGCCTGGGGCGACGGCCGCACCGTCTCCTTCGGCCACAGCCGCACGGAACTCAAACGCAACGCCCCCACCCTCACCAACGTCGGCCACCAAACCAGCTACTTCTGGGACGGCCGCGCCGACTCGCTCGAGGCCCAGGTCGAGGCCGTGCTCCTCAACGTCGACGAGATGCGCTCCGAGCCCGCCGTCATCATCGCCCGCCTCGCCGCCATCCCCGGCTACCGCGAACCGTTTCGCGCCGCCTTTGGCGACGAGGCCATCACCTTCGCGCGCCTCGCGCAGGCCATCGCCGCCTTTGAGCGCAGCATCGTCACCCGCGCCAACAAGTTCGACGGCTTCGCCAAAGGCGGCAGCAAAGCCCTTTCTGATTCCGCCCTGCGCGGTCTCCACCTCTTCCGCACCGAGGGCCGCTGCGTGAATTGCCACCTCGGCCCGAACTTCACCGACAACCGCTTTCACAACCTCGGCCTCAGCCGCTACGGTCGCTCCGACTCCGACCTCGGCCGCTACCTCGTGACTAACAAGCCCGAAGACGTCGGTGCCTTCAAAACGCCCACGCTCCGCAACGTGCTCCGCTCTGCGCCCTACATGCACAACGGCGCCTTTGATCTCGACGAGACGCTCCGCCTCTACAACGCCGGCATGATCACGCTTCGCCCCCGCGCCGCGGAAAAAGACGATCCGCTCTTCCCCAAAAAGTCGCCGCTGCTCAAGCCGCTCGGCCTGAATGCGCACGACCTTGCCGACCTCCGCGAATTCCTGGAATCGCTGACCGAAAGCAACGCCCGCGTCCGCGTCCCCGCCCTCCCGCAGTAAGCGCGCAAAAGTAGGGCAGGGTCTCCGACCCGCCCTCCCGCGCCACGCCCAAGCCGCGCGGCCAAGCCCCACGCCCACGCCCCACGCCCAAGCCGCGCACCGCCGCGCCCGCACTTCCCTTGCCGCAGAGGGCGGGTCAGAGACCCTACCCTACCTCAAACTTGGCCTTCTCCACGCGCCTGTTGGGCACAACGGGCTCCACCTTTCGGCCCCGCCTCAAAACGATTTCCGCAACCGCACCCACAACGAGCGGCCCAAAACACTGTCGCTCGGCGCCGTCGCTCGGCCCGTCGACGACGGCAGATAACGTCCCTCGCGGTCGAAAACATTGTTGGCTCCCAGCGACACCGCGCTGTCGGCTAAAAACCGCCGCCAACCCGTCGCCGCACCCGGGTCGAGCCGATACTCGATCACGACATCATGCAGCGTCGTCCACTCGATCCGGTCGCGCCCAAGCACGGTGCGGTCCGACGTCGCCGAAAGCAGCAGCAACTGGTCGTCGAGGTAGGTCGCGTTCCAGGCGAAGGACCAGCGCCGGCCCTCCCAGCGCACGTTGCCGTTGGCGCTCCACTCCGCCGGGCCGGGATTGCTGCCGGTGTTCAGATTGCCGATCGTCTCGGTGACAACGCCCGTGGTCGTGGTGCGCCGGAGAAAACTCTTATGCCGCGTGGCGTTCACGCCCACCAACGCCCGCCCGCCCAGCACCGCGTCGAAACTCTGCTCGACGCCGTAGTCGATCTCACGCGAGCGGACAAAGTTCAGATTCACCGGGGAGCGGTTGATCAGGGTGATCCGGCCCGGCGTGCCGCCGACGGCCGCCTCGCGCGTGATGCGCGCCGGGAAATCGGCTTCCTCGTTGACGAGGGTCTGCGCGGAAAGACCCGTGATCGCGTTGCGGCGCTTCGCATCGGTCCACGTCGCCGATAGCCGCAGCCCGCGCACCCAGCGCGGCGTCACCACGATGCCCGCGCGCTCCGAAGTATTCCGCTCGGGATCGAGGTCGGGGTTGCCGCCGGCGACGACGGGCGTCGAGTAGCGTTCTCCGCCGCGCCGCAAATCGGTGATCGAGGAATTGGTCAAAAACTCGCCCGGACCGGCCGGCGCCGTTTGCGCCGACGACGGATTTTTCACGCCGTCGCTCCGGGAAAGCGTCAACGCCACATCGCGCGTCACGTCCCAACGCAGCGCGAGCACATGGAGCCCGTTGGCGGGATTCGTTTTCACGAGCCGCGCCTCCTCGCGGCGGCGTTGATCTATGCGCCCGGAGAGCTGGAGCTCCAGCCGGCGGACGAGCGGAATCTGCTGCTTCAATCCTAAAACCGGCACGTTCGCCTCGGCGTAGGCCGCATACGAATCGTCGATGTAGATGCGGTCGAAAAACTGGGTGCCCTGCACCTCGTCGGTCTCGTTCAGGCCGTTCGCGATCGTGGCGCCGGTCTTGCTGTTGATCGTGCGCGACAGACGCGACGAACGGAAGCGGTCGTAGCGCGAAAAATCTCCGCCGCCCGTGACGGTGAGATCGCCCGCCGGCAGCCGCCACGCCGAGCCGGAGACCCGCGCGCGCGCCGAGGTGATGCGCTGCGCGGCATTAGTGCGCGAGACCGTGGCGACATACTCATCGTAGAACGCCGCGACGCCGTGATCGACGGCCCGCGGATCGACGAACGGATTGTAACGCCCCGCCGCCATCGCGGCCGTAAACGCCGCCGCGGTCGTCGCTCCATCGATCGGCCGCGTGAAGTTTCGCCCGCGGCTGTTGGAGTCCGACTGGCTGTAGTTCGCATCCAGCAACACGCGCCAACCCGCGACGGGCTCGCCGCGCAGCGTCACGTTGAACTGGTGCCGCTCCTGCGTGCTGCGCCGGCGCTGGTTGAGCGCGGCGATCTTCGGATCGTAGAGCCGCACCGTCACCAGTTGGCCAAAGGGGTTCACCGGCGATGCCGCCGCGACGTTGATCTCGCCGGGGTCGACGCGCGCGCCGAGGCCTTTCGCGAAATAGTATTGGTATTCGGCCTCCAGGTCCCAGCGGCGGGGCAGGTCGATCTTCAGGCCGGCGCCGATCGTCGTCGTGTCCGAAAAAATGCCGATGTTGTTACCTTCCACACCGTCGGCCGGTCCGGGCACGGCCGTGTTGATCACGCCCTGCCGCGCGAGAAACGGCGTGATCCCCTGGCCACCGCGGTAGCCGGCCGGCACCGAAGTCGTCACCGCCGTGCCCGCACCGAAGAGGCCCGAAGCAGCCGAGACGACGCCACCGACCACGATGTTCGGCGTCACCGTCTGCGGCGTGATGTTGGTTGAACGCGTGATCTGGGCCGGATCGCGCGCCGCAATCGTGGCGAGGTTGCGCTCCTGATATTCCCCGCGCTCGGCTTCGTGCATTGGAACGGACTTGGTCGTCTGGGCCGTGACCCGCACCGAGAGCCAGTCGCGGATCGGCTCGCTCGCGAAAAACGAATACTGCTCCTTGTGCCCGGAGCCACGGCCGGGCTGCTCGTAGCGCGCGGTGATTTGGCCGCCGCGGTAGTCGCGCTTCGTGATGATGTTGATCACGCCGGCGGTGGCGCCGGAGCCGTAGATCGCGCCGCCGGAGGCGGGCAATACCTCGATGCGTTCGATGGAGCCGATGGGCACATCATTGACCGTCGCCTGCGCCGTGCCGTTGCCGTTCCCGATCGGCGAACCGGAGATGCGCGGCGGCGCCCGGCGGCCGTTGACGAGAATCACCGTGTCGTCGTCGTTCCAACCGCGGAGAGAAAACGTGTCGGGCCGGCCATCCGGAAACTCCGGATCGGAAACCAGCTGCGAGGCCGCCGCCGTCGTATTCTGCGTGAGCCGGTTACGCAGAAACTCCTCCAGATTCGTCGCCCCCGAGAGCTCCAGATCCCGTGCGGTAAAGGTCTTGAATTCAAACGCGTCCTCGCGCGATCGCAGCAGGTCGGTGCTTGCCGCCGAGAAGGCCTTGGGCTTCGCCCCGTCCACCACGTAGCGGTCGAGGGTCACGAGGTCCTTTTCTTTTTCCGCCGCGACTTGGCTTTCGCCCGTTCCCCCGCGCGGAGCCGCGACCAGCCCGATCGGTTTCAGCGCCGTGGTCGCGCCCGCCGCCACCTCCACATCGGTCACACGCACCGGGCGCAGTCCGCCGATCGTCGCCGTGATCGCCTGCGCGCCCGCCGGCACGCCGGACAGCACGAAACTCCCGTCCGCCTCCGTTACAACCCAGCCCGCGCGCCCGACCAACGCGACCCGCGCGCCTGCCAGGGGCGCGCGCGATTCCGCGTCCAGCAGCAGGCCCTTGATCGCGCCTGTGCCCGCCGGTTGGGCCCGGCCTTCCACGAGCAAGGCCATCCAGCACAGGCACAGACAAAGGACATAACGGGGAACGATTTTCATGGGGAGGGCATTAGCAATCACTCTGCCCACGCGCTGACAAAACCATATTCGCTCCGCGCCCCTCGCCTTTCGCCGCGCCGTGGTTAGCATCTGCGCTCCATGGCTTCCGACCGTTTCGCCCAATCCGTCCTCAACGTCGCTGCGGTCGTAAAAAACTACGGCGCGCGCCGCGTGCTCGACGGCGTTTCCTTCACCGTCGGTCCCGGCGAACGGGTCGCTCTCACCGGTCCTTCCGGCAGCGGAAAAACCACCCTTCTTAACTGCCTCGGCGGCGTGGACCGGCCGGACGCCGGCTCTATCAGCGTACGCGGCACGCCCGTCCACACCCTCGACTCCGTCGCCCTCGCCCGGCTCCGCCGCTCGGAGATCGGCACGATTTTCCAGTTCTTCCATCTGCTCCCCACGCTCACCGCCGCCGAGAACATCGAACTCCCGCTCCAACTCATCAACGTCTCCGCCCCCGAGCGCACTGCGCGCATGGCCCAGGCACTCGACCGCGTCGGCCTCACGCTCCGTGCCGCCGCCCTCCCCGGCCAGCTCTCCGGCGGCGAGCAACAGCGCGTCGCCATCGCCCGCGCCCTCGTTCACCGCCCCGGCCTCATTTTGGCCGACGAACCGACGGGCAACCTCGATTCCGCCAATGGGGCCAATATTCTCGCGCTCCTCCGCGAGCTCAGCGACGAGACCGGCACCGCGCTCGTGCTCGTCACGCACAGCGAGGACGCCGCCGCCATCTGCCACCGGCGGATCAATCTGCGCGACGGCCGCATCGTCTCCGGCGGATGAACGTGCCCGTGCTCAGTCTTCTGCTGCGGCGCTTCTCGCTGCGGCACGCCCGCCTCGCCCCCCGCGCGACGGCGCTCCTCGTCGGCATCCTCGCCCTCGGCGTCGCGGTGTTCGTCTCGATCCGCTTGGCCAACCGCGCCGCCGTTTCGAGTTTCACCCATTTTACCAACACGCTCACCGGCCAGAGCGACTTCATCGTCCAGGCTCCCACCGGCACGTTGCCCGAATCCGTCCTCCGCGAACTGCGCACCGCGCTCGGCGTGCGGCCCGTGCAGATCATCCCGGTAGTCGAAGCCACTGCCGCCCAAGCCCCACGCCCCGACGAGGCCGCCGGCTTCGGCCGCACCAGTTACACGTTGCTCGGGGTCGATCTCCTGTCCCTCGCCAATCTCGCCAGCCAGAGCAAAGTCGACCGCAGCTATTTTAATCAGAGCCAAAGCCAAACCCCCGGCCAAGACCTCGGCAACGGTGGCCGCGCCGCGCAAAACGGCGATGCCGGCGCCGATGCGTTTTGGCGCGCCTACAACGCCGGCCCGCAAGTCTGGGTCAGCGCGGCCTTCGCGCCCGCCTTGCCCAAGTCCCTCGACCTCGTCCTCGACGAACGCGTGCGCACCCTCACGGTTGCCGGCGTCATCCCGACCGCGAGAGAGGCCCCGCGCGTCCCGCCCACGTTGCTCATTCTCGACTTGCCGCATCTGCAAACGCTCACGGGCAAAGTCGGCCGCGTGGACCGCGTCGAGTTCCTGATCGAGCCCGGCCCCCGCGCCCCCGAGCGCCGCGACGAACTCAAGTCGATCCTCGAAACCCTCGGCGGCGAGCGCTGGCTCGTCACCACTCCCGGCGCGCAACGCGAGTCCGCCGAAACGATGACCCGCGCCTTCCGCCTCAATCTCACGATTCTCTCGCTCATCGCCCTGCTCGTCGGGCTCTACCTCATCTTTCAAGCGCTCGACGGCGCCGTGGTGCGGCGGCGCACCGAGATCGCCATCCTCCGCTCCCTCGGCGTCGAAGAACGCGCGATCCAAACCGCTTGGCTCACGGAGGCCGCCGTGCTCGGCCTCGTCGGCGGCGCGGTCGGCGTCGGCCTCGGCTGGGCCGGCGCGCAAGTCGCGGTGCGCGCCGTGGGCCAAACCGTCAACGCGCTCTACTACAGCAGCACGGTCGACGCCGCTTCGCTCGATCCCGGCGAGATCGCCCTCGGCCTCGTCGTCGGCTTGGGCGCCAGCCTGATCGCCGGCTGGTGGCCCGCCCGGCTCGCCGCCCGCACCCCGCCCGCGCAGGTGCTCCCGCGCGGCGTCGCCCCGGCGGCCGGCGGCCGTTGGCAACGCAGCTTCGCCCTCGGCGCCGTCTGCGTGCTGCTCGGCGTCGCGTTTGCCCAACTGCCGCCGCTTCGGCTCGACGGCGCGGGACGTTTCCCGCTCGCCGGTTATGCGGCGGCGTTCTTTTGGATTTTCGGCGGCGGCTTGATGTGCGGTTGGTTGCTGCCGCTGCTCGCCCGCGCCGCCCGCGCCCTCGGCACCGTATGGGCGCCAGGGCGCGTCGCGCTCAGTCATCTGCGCCGGCCTTCGGGTCGGCACCTCCTGTCGGTCGCCGCGCTGCATTGCGCCGTCGGCATGGCGGCCGGCATGGCGATCCTCGTCGCGAGTTTTGAGCTCACCGTGTGCGGCTGGATCGAGCGTTCGTTGCAGGCCGATCTCTACATCGCGAGCGCCGGCGCGCAGGGCGCATCGACCGCCAACTTCATTTCCGCCGCAGCCGCCGACCGTCTGGCCTCGCACCCCGCCGTGGACGCGGCCGCGCGACTTACGGTCACCCGCATTTCGCTCGACGGCATTCCGACGCTGCTCACCGGCACCGATCTCGCCCTGATGCGCGCGCGCAGCGACATGCCGTGGATCAAGGCCCCCGACGATCCCGCCCTTTGGGAAACCGCGCGCAACGCCGGCCTCGCCCTCGTGAGCGAGGCGTTCTCCGAGCGTTTCCGCAAAAAAGCCGGCGACGTCCTGCGCGTGCCCACGCCCGCCGGCCTGCAGACGCTCACCATCGCCGGCATCTACGCCGACTACGGCAACGAACGTGGTTCGATCATGGTCGACCGCGCCCATCTCACGAAATGGCTCGGCGACGACCGCGTGACCAACGTGAGCTTGTGGCTCAAACCCGGCAGCAACGCCGACCTGCTGCGCGAGGAACTGCGCAAAGACTATCCCGGCCTCGCCATCTTCACCAACGCCAAGCTCCGCGGCGAGGTGCTCCGGATTTTCCGGCAGACCTTTGCGATTACCTATGCGCTCGAAGTGATCGCCGTGCTCGTGGCCGTCGTCGGCCTCGCCCTCACGCTCACGAGCGTGCTGCTCGACCGGCGCGAGGAACTCACGACCTTGCGCGCCTTGGGCTTCACCCGCCGCGAACTCGCGGGTGCCGCCGCCATCGAAGGCGGCGTGGTCGCCGGAGCCGCCGTGGCGGGCGGACTCACGCTGAGCGTCGCCCTCGGCTGGCTCCTGATTTACGTGATCAACAAACAATCCTTCGGCTGGACCCTCGGCTTCGCCCTGCCGTGGGGCCAACTCGCCGCGCTCGCCGTGGCCGTCGTCGGCACCGGCGTCGCGGTCAGTTATCTCGTCGGCCGCTGGGGCGCGGATCTGCCGGCGGACCGGGAGGAATGACATCAATGCTAACCACCGCAAAAATCTCCGAGGTAGGGACGCCTCTCCGAGGCGTCCGCCCACGTCATCGCCCAAGCCTCCGCGCGGACCGCTCGGAGAGCGGTCCCTACCTCCTGCTCGCCTTCCTCACCCTCGCGCTCGTCCTGGCCACTTCGCTGCGCGCCCAAACCCCGCTCACCACCGCCGAGGGCTTCGCCGTGCCGCAGCCCGGAAAAGTGTTTTCGTTTCCCCGCGACCACGGCTCGCATCCCGAATTTAAACTCGAGTGGTGGTATCTCACCGGGCACCTTTACACCGAGGCGGCCGAGGGCAAAAGCGCCCGCCGCTTCGGTTTTCAGGCGACGTTTTTCCGCCAAGCTGCACCCGACAAATCGACGCAGTTGCAACTCGCGCACATGGCGCTCCTCGACGCGGCCACGGGGAAATTCCTCCACCAGGAACGGCTCGATCGCTCCGGCTGGGACGCCGCCGCATCCACCGAAACGCTCGACGTGCGGCAAGGTCCTTGGTCTCTGCGGCTCACCGATCCCGCCGCGATCGCCGGCGCCGAACGCATCGAACTGCGCGGCGGCATCCGGGCCGAGGCCGGGCTCGCCCTCACGCTCGTGCCCGCCAAACCGCTCGTCGTCTTCGGTGAAAACAGCGTCTCGCGCAAAGGCGCCGCACCCACGGCCGCGAGTTACTACCTCACGTTTTCCCGGCTCCGCGCCGAGGGCGGACTTACGCTCGGCACGGAGAAACTCAGCGTGCGCGGCGAAGCGTGGATGGATCACGAGATCAGCAGCAGCCAGCTCGACACCAACCAAGTCGGCTGGGACTGGGTGAGCATCCAGTTTACCGACGGCCGCGAGCTCATGGTGTATCAACTCCGCACGCGCGGCGGCGGCACCGATCCCGCTTCCAGCCTCACCTGGGTGGACGCCGCCGGAAAACCCGAGAAACGGAGTTTCAAATGGGAAGTGCTCGACACCTGGAAGAGTCCCGAGACGGGAGCGGTGTATCCCGTGCGCATCGCCCTCGCGACGACCGATCCGGCCACCGGCGCGGCGGTGCGCTACACGCTGGAACCGCTCGCGCGCGCGCAGGAACTCGGGGGCAGCGTGGGCGGCATCGCGTATTGGGAAGGCGCGTGCCGCGTGTTCGACGCGACGGGCCGCGAGGTCGGCTCCGCCTACATGGAACTCACCGGCTACGCGGCGGAGTTGAAGTTGTAAGCCGCTTCCATCACGGGCTGCGCTTCCAACTCCACCCGTCGACGAGGGGCGCAGCTCAATTTCGCGGCGGCTGGGTCTCATCACCGATTCGCATGCGTTCATCCCTTTCGAGACAGGAACGGGCGTGTGGTCCGTCTCTTCACGCAGGCTTATCTCGCGAAAGCGGGCATAGAAACAGGCGGCCTGTGGGATATCTCGCGGGGCTTGGCGCGTCGCGTCGGCGACTACCGTGCGCTGCTGGCGCGGGCCGACATAAGCTCCGAGTCGTCGCTGGCGCCTCTGGCGATCAACTTCCCGAGCGCATCGGTCGGTTACTTCTTCCCTCGACTCTACCCCGAGGGCGTCGAGCTCAGCGCTCCGTGACCGACATTCGGCGCGGTTAGGGGCGTCGCGCCTCCAGTCAGCCCTTGATAGCGTCGAGGACGATGCCGGGGACGAGCAGTTCGGGGAGGAGGGGTTCCGTTTTGCCGGGTTGCCAGAGGACGTTAAACGGGACGGCGGATTAAACAGGCGGAACTCGCATCAGGGGTTGGCCCATTTGAATGCGGTCGCCGGTGCGGAGGTGGTCGCAGAGCGCGAAGCCTTTCGGCGCGAACATGATGATCGTCGAGCCGTGCTCGAACCAGCCGAGTTCTTGGCCCCGGGTCACGCGGGCGGAGCAGGGGATTTCATTCGGCCCTGGCCAGCGAAGGTGCAGGAGCACGTTTAAAAAATGCAGCCGGATGGCCGCGACCAGGATCGCGGCCACGGCGACGAGCGCAAAGGGCCGGCCGTCGTCGCGGCGCAGGCGGACGACGGCGCGTTCGTTGCGGCAGAAAAGCCGTTCGACGCGTTTCAGCGCGATGGGGTTCACGTTCCACGTGTCGCCGCTAATATAGGTGACGTGCTCGACGAGCGCGTCGGCCGGCGCATGGAAGCGGTGATACATCGTCGAGGTCAGCCGTAGGGTGACGTAGCAACCGTCGCGGAACGGCTCGGCGGCGGCCTCGCTGCCGAAGAGGTCGGCGAGCAGGTAAGGAAAGCCTTTGGCTTGAAAAATCCGCGTGCCTTCGACGGCACCGCAGGCGCCGATGATGCCGTCGCAAGGACTCACCATGACGTCGGGGTCCGGGTTGACCGGACGGGCGCCGGGGCGGAGTTCGCGGGTGAAGCACTCGTGCAGGCTGGCGTATTTCTGCGGTTTGGCCTCGGTGAGATCCAAGTCGGTGAACAGGCGCCAGGTGGCGATGGAACAGCGGGCGACGAGGGGATGCCGGATTTGGCTAAAGCGGCCCATCATCCGCGTGAGAAACACGCGGGGAAGGCGGTTGGTGAGGAGAAAGTTCAGGTCCTCCTGGAGGAGGAGTTTGTCGCGCAATTGTTTCAATCGGGAGTGCGTTGTCGGTTTGGCAACGGCGGATTCGGTGGGTAAAGGTTTCTTTTCCATGGACGTTTTATTGCTGAAGTATGCGGTGGGTTTTGTCGCGGCGGGGTCGATTTTTCACCTCGCCCGCCGCCGGCTCCAACTTTCGTTCGCGAAGCATCGGTCGCTCGCGGGGCATTCGCGGATGGCCAAGCGCGTGGCGGGGCTGCTGCCCGGATTCTCCTATGGCGAGGACCGGTTTTTTTCGGCGGACGAGGCGCCGGCCGATGTGGTGGCGCGACGCCTGAAGGGATTTGGCCGGTTGGCGCGGCATTTCGCCGAGCAGCATCCCCGGTCGATCGCGCAATCCGTCGCGGCCGGTGAGCGAATCTCCGACATCCAGTTTACGCGAACCTACCGGGTGCCGTTTCCGTTTAGCCGATATTTCCGCGAGCACCTGAAGCTGGGCGGATTTCTGGCGTCGAGCGACGGCGTGATGGTGACCGATCTCGACGGCCGGCGTTTCTACGATCTGACGGGTTCGTATGGGGTGAACCTGATGGGTTACGATTTCTACAAATCCTGCATGGCCGAAGGGAGCGAGCGGGTGAAGGAACTCGGACCGGTGCTCGGCAGTCTCCATCCGTGCGTGGCGTGGAATGCGGAGCGGCTTTGCGAGATTTCCGGGCTGGATGAAGTTTCGTTCCACATGTCGGGCACCGAGGCGGTGATGCAGGCGGTGCGGCTGGCGCGCTACCATACGCGCCGGAAGCAGATCGTGCGGTTCTGCGGGGCTTACCACGGCTGGTGGGACGACGTGCAGCCGGGTCCGGGCAATCCCCAGCCGCCGGGTAAAATCTACACGCTGAAGGAAATGGACGAGGCGACGTTGCGGGTGCTGCGCACGCGGAACGA
>Ga0315905_10004125_pt1 | contig 14844 bp, 19 predicted proteins | sample LakEriMetagenome_5_FD_203522 | JGI IMG/M metagenome (GOLD analysis project Ga0315905, IMG submission 203522) | Freshwater fungal communities from buoy surface, Lake Erie, Ohio, United States - Buoy 4 MA121 | ecosystem: Environmental > Aquatic > Freshwater > Lake | place: USA: Lake Erie, Ohio... | reverse complement strand
ATGGCCAGTGGAACACCGATACCGTGATGCATGGTCGCGTGACCGCGTCGCGAGCGCGAATCGTCTTGCACATCGTCGATCACCAAGGAGCCCGCATGCAGGCTCTCGATCGCATCGCTGACCGAGGTGGGAACGCAACCGATGCCGCCAGCCATTTCGTAACTGATTTGAAGCAGGGAACTGCGAATCCGCTTTCCTTGCCGGCATTTAAAATCGCGTACCGGTGCGAACAAGGAATTTTCCAAGAGTTCTTTTACGTGAGGATTCATCCCGGCACCTTGAGCGGTTGGGTGGATGGTGGAGTGACAACCTGACGGGCAGGACGTCTCAGGTACGATCGAACGAATTGAAGCGGTCGGAGTCCCATCGGTGGGATTCCGACCACGATGCGAAAGGCATCGACGGCTGTGAATCGATGACCGTAGAAACGAGCGATGGCTGGCTCGCCGAGGACCCGATAAAACCGCCGAAAAATTTGGTAGCGTGTCTGAGGTTTGACGAGTTCAAACAGCAGCCGGTTCAAGAAACGCGCAAACCGTGCGCGACCCGCATGTTCTCGGCTCAATTGATGCAAGGCCTGTGGCAATTGATCTGCTGCATGCGTTGCGACCACTTCCGCCACTCGCACCGCCATCGGAAACGAATAGCCGGTCGCCGCGTGAAACCAGCCTCCTCGGTAACCACCCGCGAGCATCGGCAGACCGCTTCCGGGCATCGCACCGCCAGTCGGCATCGGCAACACCCCATGCTCCTCGCGCATGATTTTCCAGTCGTGACAGCCTCGCGAAATCACGTAGTCTCGCACCTTGTCCCAGCATTCGTCGCGGTCGAGTGTCGGGGTGTTCGAAAATCGCGTATCCTCCACCAGGACTCGGCGGCGATCCATCGGCAGCGTGTAGAGGAATCGAAATCCGTCCTGCTGGTCGACACAATCGTCCATGACGATCGGGTTGGCGTGGGGCCAATCGGATTGGAGCTCGAGTTCGAATCCCCAAAATTTCTGGAAGCCACCAGTGAATTGGGCGAAGTTCACCGGTGCGGGACCTCGATTGTCGATCACCACCGTTGCGTCCAAGCGACGTCCGTCGCTGAGCGTCACGCTCGTGGATCCGATCTCTGCGACAGTAGAACCGGTGAGGATGCAGCGGTGAGGCTGCTGGGCTGATGCCGTCAGCATCTTGGCAAAGTGGGCCGATGAGCAGGTGCGGTAGGGGATGTCCACCGTTCGCACTCGGCCGCCCACGCGGATCTGGTAACGCGGCCAAGCGTACTCTGCCACAGGCTCCGCCCATGCTCTGCACGATTCGGAAATGTCGGTGGCGTGAAATGACCAGGTGTGGTTGCCGGCCAGTTTTGGTTGTTGTTCGATGAGAATCCAACGGGCTTGAGGTTGGTGATGGGAAATCGCCAACGCCATCAGGCCGCTTTGCAGTCCACCTCCTACGAGGATGTAATCCACGCGATCGATCGACGATTCCGTTTGCGGGTTCATCGGGTGGAGATCCGCATTCACGATGGCACCTCCTCCCGATGCAGCAAGCGCCCTTTCGCATCCGCCCATTCGTGCAGCAGCAGATGCGGTACTGCTATGGCCGACAAACCGATGAATAGCGTTTGGAGAGACGCAGGGATCGCGTCGATCGAGGATGCTCCAAGCGATTGCCGAAACAACCATCCGATAGCCACCACGCCCAAGACGGCCATCACCGACAACGGCGCTGTTGCTGCGATGAATTGGCGACTTGAGAGACCCTCTTGGCTTCGCAAACGGGTTAACCCGAGAATGGAATGCCACAAGCAGAAATAGGCAGTGAACGAGACCAAAATCGGTGTGTATGCCGCCAAGCCAGCGGTCGCAACGGGAACCCAATCATTCACATCCTGACGTTGCCCCATGAGTCGGTACAAGCAAGTCACGTAGGCAATCGGGAATAGGACCATGGCGAGGGATCGCGTGATCCAAACGATCTGAGCCGCTTGGTCCCCGTCGCTCGTCGGGATGATCAGGGTCAAGAGCGATTGCATCTCACTGGGACGGACTAAGGCAGGAACCCAAATGACCAACCCACCCAACGCGATGGCCAAAACATGGGTCAGTAAATGGGCCGTCCAATGCCCTCCCGAGACTTGGTTCACGCGATGCTGTTCCTCGCGTCCAAAGTGCCAGGCCGACAGGAGAAAGAATCCAATCACGGTCGCAACTGGGAATGCAAACCAGGAAACAGCTACTGCAAGACCCACAGCGAGATAGCCCGGGAAAAACATCAGCCACCAGGAGTTGCGGAATCGAGATGCCAGGAGTCGATGCCCTGTCCAATGGTCCAGTCCACCATGAGGGACTCCGAGAATCGCGACCAAGAAGGCCGCAGAGTAAACCAAAACCGAAAACTCGGGCGCTCCCCATAGCGGCAAGGCTGCCGTCACGGCAACGCAAATCGCAATGTAGAGCACGGAAAGCAGCACGAGAGCACCCGAAAGCGATGAACTTGTCCAGGCGACCGCACGTCAACGCTCGGGTGCGGTCGCCCTGGATCGATCCTCTACGAACTAGGCTGGCTGCAGGGCAGCGCTGCCGTAACCCTTGCTCTTGGCGCGAGCAATGAAGTAAATCAGCAGACCGAAACCGGCCTTGGCAGTCATGTCCGCAATCGCGTATCCGACTTGCAGACCGACGATCCCGGTCGCATCCCCAGTACCGCTAGCTTTGGCGGTCAAGGCGCTCGGTGTACCCCCCAACGCGTATGCGATCGGGTAAACCGCCCAAGTGATCAAGATCACCAAGCGAGCGATTTCAATCAGCTTGCGAGCGGCTGCTGGTTGTGTATCCAGCGAAGCGGTCAGTTCAGTCCAGAGGACATAAAGGATGTAGAAGAAAGGTACGGAGGACAGGGCACCCCAGACCACGCGCTCGGTCCATCGGCTTGGATCGGAGATCACTTCTCCGGGGTAACCCAGAGCGATCATGAGGGCGGCGGCGACGACCAGGCGGGTCAGCAGCGATCGGGACTTGCTCGCTTCCAAACGCAAGACGGCCACCAGTTCGACCATCAACAACGGCACCGTCAGAATCCAGTCCGCATAGCGGTAGAAGTCGTTGAAGGCGGCTCCCGAGCTCGTATAGCCGTCTCCTGCGAGCTTGTACGCATCCTGCCACGAGTGGCGGATCATGAAGTAGTGGTAGCAAGCGATCGTGACCACCAAGCCGCTGATCATCAACGCGGGACGATACGCTTCGTCCACCGAAGATCGAGACAAAAACAAGAAAAGAGCTGCGGCACCCATGGTGGCGACCGTCATGGAGAAAATGTTATCCACGATCGAATACTGAAAGATCGACAGATCCGGCATCTTTGCCGCAAGCAACAACATCGTATCAAGCATAGCGATAACCCTCAAAAAACAGGCACGAAAGAACCTTCGCTCCCCAGACAAAGATGGTCTCCCACCGTGGGAGCCGGATAGTTTCTAGGTTGCAACGGAGGACTATAGAACCGCGTCAATGTCGACTGGATTCCCGTTGCGTAGAATTTTTTCGAAGGGGTCTCCTCCGCGTCATTCCGGTAGAAAACGGATCGCGTCTGCAATGACAGTAATGATAGCACCTCGTCAACCCCTCATCGTGGGAAAGCGCAAAACGCGTTGGGAAAGCGCAAAACGCGATTTTCCCCGCTTCTCTGGATCGGACCGAGGGGACCGATCGGTCCGATCGCTTTTCCCCATCGAATCGATCGCTTGACTTCCCGACGTCTCCGACTAAACTGCATTAGTGCACTAGTGCGAAAGGCCACGACAGGAGAGTTTTCATGTTGATCGACCCTAAGAGTTCCACGCCGATTTTCCGCCAAATCGCGGACCAACTTCGGCAAGCGATCGAGTCCAAGGTCTACAAGCCCGGCGAGATGCTGCCGTCGCTGCGGGCCATGGCGATCGAAATCAACGTCAATCCCAACACCGTTCAGCGCGCCTACGAAGCCCTCGAACGCGAAGGGGTGGTCGAGACGCGGCGGGGGGTGGGGATCTTTGTCACGGCGTTGAACCGCAGCCAGCTCAATGCGGCCGAGCAGCGGTTGAGCGATCATTTTTCGGCAGCGATCCGGCGAGGGGTCAAGGCGCGATTGACTCCCGACACGGTCCGATCAGTGTTCGAAGATGCGTTGCGGAAAATTTTGACGGAGGCCAAGCCATGCTGAATCATCCCGAAGCCACTGCAGCGATCGAGTTGCGTGGCGTGACCAAACGCTATGGCCAGAAACTGGCAATCGACGCCGTGGATCTTACGATCCCGCAAGGAACAACCTTTGGCTTGCTTGGTCCCAACGGAGCTGGCAAGAGCAGTCTGATTCGGGTATTGATGGGGTTGTCCCCGGCCGATTCGGGCGAGATCCGGATCTTTGGCGAGGACGCGCGTGTCCACAACCCAGCCTTGCGTCAGCGCATCGGTTACGTGCCCGAGGTCCACAGCATCTATCGCTGGATGACCGTTGCGGAAGTGCTTCGTTTCGTAAGCAGACTCTACCCGCGTTGGGATCACGATCTGGTTAACCAAATGCTATCCGCCCTCGAGTTACCGCTGAAAAAAAGAGTGGCATCGCTCTCGAAAGGGATGACGACCAAACTGAGTTTGATCCTCGCGTTGGGACATAACCCCGACATTCTGATCTTGGACGAGCCAACTTCGGGACTCGATCCGATCATTCGCGAGGAGTTTCTCGAGAGCGTTCTGCAGCGTCATTTGTGCAAAGGCCGAACGGTCCTTTTCTCGAGCCATCACTTCGATGACGTGGAACGGGTTGCCGACGAAGTGGGGATCTTCGTCGATGGTAGGTTCATCGCTCGCGGCAGCATTGAGGATTTGCGCAGCAACATCAAGCGAGTTCAGATCGTGCTTCCGGACGGTAAACTGCCAACACATATTCCGGAGCAGGCGGTGTTCCAGCGTTTATCTCGGCGCGATTGGACGGTCACGGTCAGCCCGTTCTCCGAGGATCTTTTCGCGCAATTGCTGTCCGAGAATCACGCGATCGGAGGCAATGTGGTCGATTTAAGTTTGGAGGATATTTTTAAGGATGTGATTCGAGGTCGCAAACGTCAGCTTGAGGAGATTGAATCATGATTGGGGCACTCATCCGAAAAGATTTGAGTTCATTGCGCCTGTATCTGCGCAGTTTGGTCGTTGCATTGATTGCATGTTTTGCTGGTACTGCGATCCCGATCTACTTCGATGCTCGCGAGGCGGGTCTATCGTTCGCGGATTCCCGAATCATGATTGCCTCGATCCTTGCGGGCGGAAGCCTGCTGGGGCTCATCGTGGTTTCGATTTTCAGTGCCTTGCTGTCAGGTAGCATAATCACACTGGAGCGGAGCGATCGCTCGTCGCAGTTCCTTGCGTGCCTGCCTCCGACGCGATTCCAGAATTATCTGAGCAAGCTGATCGTTGTCGCCAGTGCCGTTCTGCTTTCTCTAGGTATCTGTCTGCTTGCTTGGTTTGTGGCCTATCAGCTAAACCATTCCGGAGAGACGCCTTTGGGGTCCAGCGAGCTAACGAAGAACAAGCCGTTATTTTTCGTGCGGGGTTTTCTCAGATTCGCTGATTCATGGAGCGACGCGACTGTGTATACGCTTTTCGCACTTCTTGCTTCGATCGCCGGGGGATCGCTGCTCGTCTCGCTGGGGTCGAAATCCAATGCTATTCCAGCTATTGGCGGCATACTGACTCCCATCGGGCTTTGGCTTGCGATGATAAGCACCCTATGGCTGTTAAATCTCAAATTGTCACCGGAAGAAATGTTCAACCTGTTCTTCTGCGTCACTGCCGGCTCCGGTTTGTGTTGCGTTCTTGCGAGCGGGTGGGTGTATCTGGTGCAGCGGGAATTTTGAATCGAGTTTCGAGAATCCAAGGCGTCTTGATCCATCTCATGCCTACTGCGTGTACGCAGTTCAACGAGAGTTCTGAATCGGTGGAGTAGAGTCCTACTGTTCGGAGCATCCTGGGTGTTTTCGTCGATTCAACAACCGATCCCTTTGGCTCTGGTTTGTCGCATGTGAGACTCTTTTGGCGTCCTCCGCGGGAATTTCCGCAGCAAAGCCCGAACATCTCCCGCACGCCGTTCGCTGTGTTTGGGCTTGTGCTGCATCGTCGCTAGCTGGGCGTATTTGGGCACATCAAAAGTGTATTGAGCTATATCGAGGAGATGTCCGTATTGATCCAACGATTCGTCCGAACTTTGTTTCATTGCATCGCAGCATGTTTGATTCTTTTCGCTGCGTCCCCCCGGGTTCTCAACGCGGCAATTCAAACGTAGCCCAATGGGAATTGTCGCGCAAGACGATCTCTGAACTGATGGGGGAGAGCGATATCGAAGCCGATCATTACATGCAACGGGGTCAGGCGAGCTGTCGCCGAGGCTGATCCGAGCAATACTGCGGACGGAGAGAGCCTCACGTGGTACACTGACCAAATCAAAGCTGCGAAGACCAACCCGTAGTCGGAGAGCACCCAACCCTCTTGGTCCTTGCCGTGCCTGGTCCCTTTCGTCCTTGCTGTCCTTTCCGTCTTTTACCCTCGAACCCAGGAGACCCTCCATGCGTTTCCCTCCATTCGCCTTGATCCCCTTGGGCGGTCTCCTCCTGCTCTGCCCGATCGCGATATTGCCGTCGGCCCTCGGCCAGAACCCGAATGCTTCGAGCCCCGCGAAACTATCGGACGATGAACTCCGAACGCAGTTGGTCGGTTCCTGGCGCATTGTCTCCGCTTCGTTCGGCGGGGTGCCGAGCGAACTGCACAAAAACTCCATCACCATCAAACACATCACCCCGGTCCATCTCATCTGGATCGGATACCAGCCCGACGATCGGCGGATCTTTCGGTCGGCTGGCGGCAGCTGGAAAGTCGTCGATGGCAAGTACATCGAGACCATGCGCTATGGGCTCGATGAGAAGTTCAAGCAAAACATCTTCGGCAAGGATTTCGCTTTCGATTGCCGTTTCGAAGGGGATCTGTGGATCCAAAGCGCGAAGCTGCCCGATGGATCGGAGATGATTGAGACATGGCAACGGATCAAGCCCGACGAAGACGTCTCCATGCGCCCTGCGGACATCAAGCCCTAGGATACCCTTCTCTACGATTCGAGTCGCTGCGATGATCGTCTTCATCCGTCTATTGGCTTTATGGGTTGGCGTGTTACCCGCGGTATTATCGGCTCAAGAGCCATCGACTCCGTTTTGGAAACTTGTCCCAACGGGCTCGACCGCCTCGTTTCGCGGCCTGCATGCGCTCGATCGGCAGCGAGCATGGGCTTGTGGTAGCCAAGGGACGGTGGTGCGAACGCTCGACGGTGGCGAAACTTGGACCCGACACGCCATCGATGGTCTGGAGCAGACTGAACTCCGGTCGATCCATGCATGGTCGACGACCGAGATCGTGGTCGCAACCGCCGGGACTCCGTGCCGGATCTACCGGAGTGAGGATGCCGGCGCATCCTGGGCGATCGTTTTCGAGGACGTCGATCCCAAAGCATTCCTCGATGGCTTGCGATTCTGGAACGATGACCACGGGTTTGTGTTTGGCGACCCGGTGGGGAATCAACTCGCGGCCTGGATCAGCCGCGATCGCGGCAGGACATGGCGGGCATCCAGCGATGCGCCGTTCCGCATGCGCGATGGGGAAGCGGGCTTCGCCGCCAGCAACAGCAGTCTACTCGTCTATGGCGATCGGTCGGTATGGATCGCTCTTGGGGGTGCGGAGGGGATCGCGCACGTATTGATGAGCGGCGATGCGGGAAAAACCTGGCGGCGCAGTCCGGTGGCACCGATCGCAAGCGGAAAGTCGGCCGGGATCTTTTCCCTCGCGCGGAGTCCCGATGGGAAAGCGATTGCCGTTGGGGGAGACTACTTGAAACCCGACTGGGCGGATGGAAACATCGCGATCTTGGACCCAGGGAGCGCAACGTGGCGCATGCCCCGCGAGCGACCGCCGCGAGGCTATCGTTCGAGCGTGGTTCATCTACCAACCCCGTTCCGGGAGCATTCGGGAACGACCGATCGCCGACGCGAGGTGCGATCCCTGCGTTGGATTGCCGTAGGTCCGAGCGGGAGCGAAGGAAGTTCGGATGGGGAGGACTGGTATCCTCTCTCGGACGAGCCTTTCCATGCGCTCAGTGTCGCTTTGGATGGGAGCGTATGGGCCAGCGGCGGATCGGGCCGAATCGCCATCGGCGGGTTCAACTAATCCAATACTCTCGGGGCCCGCAGCGCCGACCTCTCCAAGCAGGTTTTTTTGCAACCTTTTGTGTTGCTCCGAATCTTCAAAGCATTCCGGCGGGAGATAATTTTCGGCATGGAGGTAACGAAGATTCGTTTTCGGGAGGGTTTCGTGCTACTATAAATCTTCTGAGGCGAGTGGCAAGATTCTCGTGTAGGTATCACGTATGCGATCTGACCGAACAACGCGATACGGTTTTACCCTTGTCGAACTCCTGGTGGTGATCGCTTGCATCGGTATTCTTGTTGCTTTGCTGTTGTCCGCTGTTCAGGCAGCACGGGAATCTGCCCGCCGCATCCATTGCGCCAACAACCTCAAGCAAATCGGCCTTGCATCGCTTCATTTTGAGAGCGCCATTCGCTATCTGCCGCCAGCATTTATTGGGGACAATTCCGATGCGCTCAACGGCTGGGCGACTTGGCCAGCGATGCTTCTGCCTTACCTGGAGGGAGCCAATCAATTCAACCTGATCGATATTCACTACGCAGTCGCCGACCAGCCTGCCGCTGCCTATCAAACACAGGTTACCACCTATCTTTGCCCATCGCGGCCCCCCGCTGTGTTGAGCATTGGCGATTTCGCAACGCCGGGAGGCGCCTTGACGGACTATGCCGCATGTTTCGGCACCGCTGCTCAATTTGTCAGATCGCGAGGGGCGGTGATCCCTGCCGTGCCGGTCGAAATCATTCTTGATTCAGCCGGTCGCCGCTACTTGAAAAAGTGGAGATACCAAGTTCGTTTCGCAAACATCACCGACGGCAAATCAAGCACCGTTCTATTCGGCGAGAAACACATTCGTCCCAAATCGTTGCGAGGAAGGAATGAGGATCGAAGCGCGTTCAGTGCGGTTCGCAACACGCATCGCCGGATGATGGGCATTCATCGAAACGGAGCATCGGTGATTGCATCGCGCCCGTTGCTCCCGCCTGACGCGCAAACCCTGCCTCGCGCCAACTCCAGTTTTGGCTCGGCGCATCCAGGCATTTGTCAATTTGTATTCGCGGATGGCAGTGTTCAGGTTCTTGGCAATACGACTGACCTGAATGTTCTGACGAATCTCGCCATCCGCGATGACGGAAACATTACTGTCCTAGATCCCTAGATGAAGCGAACTCGAGGGATGCGTCATTATCTACTATTCGTAATGCTTGTTCTCGGCGTTGCTCACGGATGTTCCGGTCGATCACAACCGATGCTTCATGGCAAGGTGATTCATCGAGAGTTACCCAATCTCAAGTTTTTGGAGGACTCGATTGAGTTGCAGTCTGTTTCGGACCCAACTTTGTTTGCTTTTGGGCAACTAAACGATCGAGGAGAGTTCGTGGTCGAGTCCTTGTCCGAAGGCAAAATCGTACGCGGAGCACCTGCCGGGAAATACCGAGTACGTTTCATCATCGCCGAGGACGATATCGACCACAAACGCACACTCGGCTCCATGATCGACGAGAAATTCCTCTCTTTTGATTCCTCAGGCTGGAGTGTTGAAGTGCCTGGAGACGGTGTGATCTTGGAGCTAACGGGAAGGCCTATCGACTAGATTGGATCACAAGTTTTTCAGGGAATCGCGATGCTCGCGAGATCGAAGCACAGTTGCAATTGCCCTGCTTCTCAGTACTCGGCGGTCAGCGAATCCTCTTCCTCACGGAAGAATACATAGCCTGGCAAAATCTCCGGAACATCCTCTTCCAAGACTTCCTCCAACTCGTCGACCACAAGCCTTGGAGGATCTGTTTTCGCATTGAGGATCAGTCCCTCGAGTTTATCCTCGGAACTGACCGCAGCGATTGCGGACTTGACCGCTTCTTCCTCTGTCTCCTCGGTGACAAACCGGGTGACGTAAAAACCGATGTAGCGAATCGAGCCTCCCCAATCCAACTGGAAGTGCTCACCAAGGACCAAAGCTCGAAAATATATCATGGATTTCACCGGCGTGATGATGAAAGGGTGCGGAAAACAAAAGATGTCGATCAACCATAGGCGTACTCGGCGAACAAATACACCAAGCCATCCTTGGTGACAACAAGGTAAAAGTATTCGAGTTGCCCTCCGTTTTGGAGCTTGAATTCTTTGGGGCGACCGTTGAGTCCCCAGGCAGCTACCCATGGAGCGAGCTTTGATTTTGAATTGGTAGACAACAGGAACTTGAGCGCTCTCTCCTGGTCGGAATCCGGCACGATCGCAGCAAGCTGGAAATGGTCGACCATGCTCGCAACTTGTTCCGGAGAGTGCTTCGCCACGACATAACCGCTTCGCGACCAGGTCTCTGCGTGTACCTCCAGGGGCTCGATGCGGATGCCCTTGCGTTCGAAATGACGGGCGATATCTGCCGATAACCCATGACGTTCCTCACAGCCTGTCAGCGTAATGAGGACGTAAACCAAGAGAATCATCAAAGCGATCGGGCGATGGAATTTCTTCATGGGAAAGTAATTCTCGAGGCGGGTTATGGAGCAGGCTGCTTACTCGGACACAAAAGGCAGTTGTAGAGTCGGCTCGCTCCGAGCGATGCGAACGCAGCGACGAACAGGACCAGAGGAGAAAACGTGAAAGTGAACAGAATCACCATCAGGATACCTTCCGCTAGCCCGTTGGTTCCATCGCCGTTATCCTGACCCATATAGAGCGGTGTCATGGCCAAACATGCCAGTACCGCCAAGGCGACGATCCATGCGAGAGCCGTGCTCATCATGAGACCGTGGAAGAGTTTTTGGCGAGGCGATTCATCGCCAATTCGATAGCACACGGTGCTTCCGAAAAGAAAACTGACTGCGAGAAATACGGAACCCACCAACGCTAATAGGACCTGATAATTATCCTGTCTGGAAAGCAGGGTCATAAATATCAGGAAGAGGATAGCCGGCAACGCGTTGACGCTGCAGACCAAAAGGTTGGAGACCAGATTGGAGCTTTGAGGCATGCCGCAACTCTGCGGCACGCCGTAGGCATGGTTCATATTTGTGTTTCCAAGCAGACTCTTGACGTAATTCTTCGCTGTAATTGCAACGTAGCATACTCCGCCTCGGGAGATGGAAAAACGAAACGATTTTTCCGTTTCGTACGATTAGGAGGGGCGATCGATGGCCGGGCATGGTGGCAACAAGCTCCGAATTTCAAACTCGGGGAAATGGCTCGTTGCCCATGGATCCCCTGGATGGTTGTCAGCGCCCAAGCGACCCAGTTTCATCGCTATAATCGTCTGCTCGTCTATTCCAGGAACTTGTTTACCTATTCCGCACGCAAGGGGAGATCCAGCTCCATGTCCAACTCGTACGAATCGACAAACCCTTACTCAGCATCTCCGACCGCTTGGTCGGATCCGAACACAATGAGCGGTGCCGACCTCATCGAGCGGGTTCGTACGAGAGTCACGGTTCCAGCCGTCTTTCTCATCGTGGTCGGTTCCCTAGGGTTGCTTGCCAGTATCTTTTCGTGCGTCAATGCAATCGTCTCGCCTCCTCCCCCGGTGGATCCAAATGCGCCGGAAATCGTGCAGCAATTTACTCAAGGGACGGTTGGACCGCTGGCGGCCGGGTTGCAATCCGCCTTCATTGCGCTCAATGCGTTCATTATCTTCGGTGCCGTGCAGATGTACCGCCTCAAGGCATGGCCCTTGGCCCTGACCGCCAGCATCGCAGCCACGATCAATTGCGGTAGCTGCTGTTTCATCCTCGGAGCCCCGGTCGGTATCTGGGCGATCGTGATCTTGAGCATGACGGACGTCAAGAACGCGTTCCAAGCGAATGCTTAGCGCCGTTCGAGAACAGGCCTAGATTCGGAGCATCGAGACGATCAGCAGGATCAAACCGAAGATCCCTAGCAGTCCAGACACAATACCCTGGTTCGAGCGGGGGAGCGATGGTTCGAGCTGCCGAAGCGTCTTGAGATCCCGACTGTATTCCAACCACCCAAACAGCAGAGACAGAAGCCCGATCACGATCATCAGGATCCCGAATTCGTAGGGCCCAATCCAATGGTGGTTTACAGGTTTACCATTGGCATCGAACTGAAAAAATTTCTGGACGGTGAACCCCAATGCAATCAGGGAAGTAGCGGTCCGTGTCGATGCCATGACCGTCCGCTCATACGCCACGCGCGTCCGCGCGATCGCCAACTTGGTCGCCGTATCGAGCGGGGGACTCGGGTCCGAAGGGTTCGCAGATTCCGGCATGGCCAGTTTTCTCAGTATTCGAGGCGGGGTGGATTAGGGTAAAGCTCGATCTCGGACCAGATGACGATAGCGAACCGGCCAGCGCAACGGGTCGCTCAACTCAGCTTCCAGCAGAATTCCTTCGCGCAGCGGCAAATCCTCAAACAGAAACGTCGACTGCTCCATCCCGAGCACGCACAGCGCGGTCGCTCCGGCATCCGCATCGAGGGCCGTCGCAGCGATCGCCGTCACACTCTGGCGACGCCGCACGGGATCCCCGCTGCGAGGATCGACAATATGGCTGTAGCGCTCTCCATCGATCTCCACAAACTGATTCAAATCCCCCGACGTGGTGATTGCACAATCGATCAGTCTGCGCTGACTCAATCGCGGCGACTCTTTGCCCAATCCCGCGATGTCGATTCGCCAACCTTCGGACTCCGGCGGCGCCTTGCCGACGCGGATATCGCCGCCGACGTCGATCAGGAGCGATTCGATTCCCTCGTGACGGATCGCTTCAAAGGCGCGATCGATGATGTAGCCGGTTGCCATCCCGGAAATATCGATGCGCATGCCATCCAACAGCAGTTCCACCGAACCCGTGCCGGCCTCCGAAGCGTCTCCATCGATCCAGCGAAGATGTTGCCATCCCATCCGCGAGCGAGCTGCATCGCGTATCTCACTTGTCGGCAGCCGTCGATCGCGGCGCGCTTGGGACCACAAACGCGTCAACGGACCGATCGTAACATCGAAGGCTCCGTCGGTGATTTCGTGCCAACGTCGAGCATGACGAAAGACCTCGCTGAGATCGGGACTCAATCGCACCCTCTGACGGACCTGGCTCGAGAGCCGCGAAATCTCGCTGTCGGGATCGTAGTTGTTGACGATCGGGATCAATCGCTCGATTTCGGCAAGCCCGGCGTCGATGGCTCTCTGAGCTTTTTGTTCGCTTTCGGCATAGACCGCGAGCTTGAGGATCGTCCCCATCGACGGAGCGGAGTATTCATAGCGATCGAGCTGGCTCATGGTTTTTCGAATCGCGCTCGGTAAACAGGAAGTCCATTGAGCCGTGTGCGCCGTTCGAAGTGCGTTCGATAATCCATCGCGTGCGTTGCTGTTGGCTCCGGAACATAGAAAGGGCCTCGGAATCGGGTCAAGTCCATGATCCGCGCGACCGCTTCCTCGTAGTAGTCGAGCACATCGGTCCAGAAGTGAAGCTGGCCTCCGGGGAGCAGAGTCCGTTCGATGTTGGTCATGGTCTCATCGCTCAGGACTCGCCGCTTCTTGTGCTTCGATTTCCACCACGGGTCGGGAAAATAGACATGCACTGCGGCAAGCGAGGTATCCGGAACGTCGCGATCGATCACGGCAACGGCATCGCAAGCGATGAAGCTGGCATTCATGATCCCGAGTCGCTCGAGTTTTGACTGGGCCTCCCGCGCGTACTTGGTCGCCAACTCCAAACCGATGAACCTGCGCTGGGGCTGCTGCAGCGCGGCTTGGGTGAGAAACAGCCCTTTGCCCGATCCAATCTCCAGCTCGATCGGCAGGTCTGTGGCTATGGCAGTGGCGAAACGCGATTCATCCACCGGGTCGCAGAAACGCGAACGAGGAGAGAATTGCGGATTTCGATCCGAGACTTGGGGTGGCCTGTGTTGCATGTCTTTCCGCTTGAGTTATAACCGATTTTGCTTCTGAATCGCGCATCCGCGCGGCCCCACGGTCCCGCTGCGGCTCGTGGAATGTCAGGATACGCTTTCCCTCCCAAAACGATACCCGTACAAGGTCCCTCCTTCATGTCTTCCCCGATCCAGCATTCTGATTCAAACACCCAAGACAGCCCATCGTCTCGGAGGAATTTTCTCAAGACGGCGACCGCGGCCGGTGCAGTCACCACTGCTGCCACCGGGGTGACCGCCAGTTTCCTGCAACGCTCGGTCCATGCCCAAGGGACCGACATTATCAAAGTGGGGCTGGTCGGAGCGGGCGGTCGCGGCACGGGGGCGGCCAAAGATGCCATGGATGCCGATTCCGGGTGTCGTCTGACAGCCATCGCAGAGATCACCGACGACCGCTTGGACGGAGCCAAAAAGAATCTGAAGCGATCTCTCGGCGATAAATTCGCGGTGCCAGACGAGCAATGCTTCTCCGGCTGGGATGCGATGCAGCGACTGTTGGAAACCGACATCAACGTCGTTCTCCTGGCGACCCCGCCTGGTTTTCGTCCGATGCAGATGGAAGCCGCAGTGGCTGCGGGCAAGCATGTCTTCTGCGAAAAGCCGGTGGCGGTTGATCCTGTCGGTGTGCGACGAGTCATGGCCGCCTCCGAAGCAGCCAAGGCAAAGGGGCTCTCGGTCGTGTCCGGTTTGTGCTGGCGATACGACTACGGGGTGAAGGCGACCATCGACAAGATTCTCAACGGAGCGATCGGCGACCT
>Ga0315905_10004124_pt1 | contig 14844 bp, 9 predicted proteins | sample LakEriMetagenome_5_FD_203522 | JGI IMG/M metagenome (GOLD analysis project Ga0315905, IMG submission 203522) | Freshwater fungal communities from buoy surface, Lake Erie, Ohio, United States - Buoy 4 MA121 | ecosystem: Environmental > Aquatic > Freshwater > Lake | place: USA: Lake Erie, Ohio... | reverse complement strand
ACATTGTTTTTTATTGAATGGAGGGTGTTGTTTGGTGTAAAATAATCGTCTATAAGTGTTGTATCTACACTAATACCACTTGATTCTATTGTCTGAAATAATTCTATTGCTTTATTATAGAATTCAGGTTGGGGTGTGAAGTTTATATATTTAAAATATTCTTCACAACGCTCATAGTGTTTAGCAATAGGGATAAATTTATTTATATCATTTCGATTTGGATATTGTCTATGATAATAATCATAAATAGGAAATGATAAATTTTCTGTATTGATAGGGGCATGTATTAAATTCTTTTTATTTAAAAAATACATACTTGTTTTCTTATCCCTAACAAATACTTCTTTATAACTAGCTATAAACTTTTTTACTTGCTGAAACGGGATTAAAAATGCTTCATTATGTGAAATAGGGATAACATATCCTTTTTTATCACCCTCAGGTCTAATATAGACTAATGAAATATCATTTAAGATAGGATGTACTAAATCATGGTTTAGAATAAGCTCAACAAAACATTTGTTAGTTTGCTGTTGAGCAAACTCCTCAAATTGATGTTGACTTTCTATTAGATAATACATAACCTTTATTTACCATAATATAATAAAAAATTATCTTAAGCCAAGTTAAGGATTTTCTCTATAATATTGAGTCCAATTTTCTTCTAAATAAAGACCTAAACCAAAAGCTTGCTCTTTTTGTTCAACTAAAGTAGTCATATTTTTATTTATTTGAGCTACTTTATTCATATCACCTACTAATTCCCAAAATAAAGAAATATGATTATATAATTGCCAAGACACTTGAGAATTACGTTGATTATATTTATCATATATTTTTTTCTCAATTTCAATAAAAACAGGTTCATTTCTTTTAACTATAAAATAACGAGTAAAAACTCCTTTTTTATAATCTTGCTCTGTTGGAAATAAAGGAGATTGGGCTATATCATTTAAAACCACAGTATTTAAAGAAGATTTTTCATCAGTTGGTCTAACTATCTCTTTAGTTCCAAATGAATTTTGGTTTTGGCCTGAGTAGAATTTTCCATTATAAAGTTTATAATAAGGTCCGGAGTAATAATCTGTAGTATCTTTATAGACAAACTCTGTGCCTGACGTGGTTAAATCAGTAATGATTTTATTTTTGGGTATATAAGGCATAAAAGATTATGTTGTTATAAGACTAACAGGTTTTTCATTATATTGAGCTTTAGGTTTAGAAGGTACACCTATTGTATTAATAGTTGTTTCCCAACCTTTTGTATCTACTTTATGTTCTATAGTTGTAGTTATAAATTTTACTCTATTATAATATTCTTTAGGTAATAAATTTTCACTTATTTTAAAAGTTTGATATTGTCTCATACCACTTAAACCATCTATTGTTAAATTAAGATTTAAAGGTATAAATATTGTGCCAGCTATTTGATCAGTTTTAACAGCTTCTTCCAAATCCATCTGTAAAACACTAGGTACATATGTTGAATATTTTCCAATATCATCTGGGGTTAAGGCTGTTGTAGATGTAGAAGTTAATTTTTTAGCAAATGCTGTAAAATTATCTTTAATTAACTGCTGTTCTTGTAAGCTAGCTGTAATATCAGCTGATTCAGGGTAGTTGAGGTTCGTTTTTTTAGTTAAAAATCTATCAACTATTCCAGTATTAAACCCGCTAAAAGAAACTGAAGTGTCACCTCCACCTTGAGCACTTAAAGCTACAGCATTTCCAATAGATGAATAAACATCACTTTTTAACCCATAATTATTTACAAAACTACCCCCTCTATTATTTTCAGGGCTAAAAGCATTAATATTAAATACAGACATTTCAGGTGGTTCAACTTGATATTTAATAGGTATAAGAGCATTATCTATAACAGAAAAAGTATTAGTAGCGTCATCATAATCTAATTCAAACTGATTTATACCTCCTAAAGCATTACTAATATCACTTAATAAAGAATTTAAAAAATCTAGTAAAATTATATCATTATTTTCATCTACATTATTATCTAGTACTGATATAATATGGTCTATATTGATGTATATATGCATTGTTTTAGCTATATAACTTAGATCAGTTTTATACTTACTACTAACATATTTCATAGGACCTTTATCAAGAGTGACACCTTTTATAGGTATTAAAGCTACTCTAGGGTCAACAGGCAATTGATTTACAGTAGTTAAACACTCATTACTCTCATAATCTGTATTAATATAAAATACTGGAGGATGGGTTTTTATTTCAGGAGAAGTTGCTGATGGAGGGTTTGTAATATTTGGACTTAAATTAACACTTGGAGTAGTTGAAGGAGGGGAATATGTTGTAGCATCATAAAATCGAAAATTATCATTTTTACTAGTATCATACCATAATAAAAACGATTGAATGATTCTTAATAATGCTCCTAATTTTATATAATATTGAGCACTTTGAACATTCTTACCTTTTGTATTTCCAGTTGATTGAAAATTAGTAAAATCAGCTCTTATAGCTTCTTTTTCAGCTAAAATTTTATTTTCTTGATTAGATTTTTTACTTACATCTAATTCAGGTACTTTATAATTAGCAAATAAATTAAAACTTTTATATTTAGCTTTTACTAAAGTAATTAAATCATCAGTATTTAAGGCTGGGGTTTTATCATCACCAGAATGAAAACCATCTAAAAAATATTTTTGTTGTAAAGTACTATTATTTCTAATAGCTCCTAAAATCTTATGAAGAGTTGATTTTTCATATGGATCTGCTTTATCTTTATCATCTTTTTTTTCAATAGAAACATTTGGGTTAAAATTAGTATTAATTCTTAAAGACTCAATAACATCACCTGTAGATATAGCATTAACTGTTATATTATAACTTCCGTTTTCTTGAGCTTCCCATTGAAAATTTTTAACCCAACCAAAAAAAGCATCATAATTTCCAAATGATTCTGCTCTTTTTTGTTCAATTTTTGTAAGAAACTCACCTTGACTCATACCACCTTTTAAGAATTCGCCTGATAAGTTGGGTATGCTAAATCCTTCAATTAAATTTCCTACATCATCATAATAAATTGTATGACCCCATTCTAATAATAATGAATATTTTAATTTTAAAAATAAAAGATTTATAATATAAAATTGTTTTATATTATGGCAAAGGATCTGGATCGTAGCTTCACGGATAGTGCCTCGATTTAGAGTTTTAGCTGATATTTGGGTTATACCTGGTGGGGGGACATATCCATAATTTGAATCAGATAAAAAACCATATGATGTATTAAAATCACTAAACCCTACTCCAGAAGTTAAAACTCCTATTGTACTATTTGGATCTTCAAGATCTCCAGCATACCCGGGTTTAAATCTAGCTGCTTCTAAGATATATTGTGTGGCTAGTCTATTACCAGCTAAATCTAATGGTAATTCATATTCTTCCAAAATTTTATCTGATATATTAACTCCAGATGTTAATCTAATAAAAGGAGTATTAGATGTGAGATATTTTAATAAACTATTATCTTTATTAAAAGCAGATAATTTTTGTTGTCGTATATTAATTTGTTCTCTAACATAATCTTTAAAACCTTCACCTAAAATAGCCATAACTTATGAATTTAGTTGATTATAACGGGATAATATAGTACCAGGGTCAGCTGGGATTCGAATTTGGGTTTCTAATGGGGCATATAACGAATTTTGAGGTAGATGAGGATTAGCTGTTGGAATAATCCACCATAATGTTGGATCATTATAATATTGGGTAGCTAACGAATCAAATCTATCTCCATCAGATGCTACAACATAAATATCATTAATAGAATAAGGAATTTGAGGATATTTAGTATTTTTACGGTATTTAATACCTGATATTGGATTTGATACTATAGGAGTTGAGCTATATCTATTCATATTATTTAAAGACTATTACGTGCCTGGAAAGAAGGGTAGTGCAGCTAAGGTATCTACCGCTGCTTGAAATTGGGCTGGTGTTGGGTCATTAATAAATGAGTTTTTATACTGTGGGGCAGAATAATGAATAGGAGTAAAGTTCATACTTACATCTATTAATCGAGGTAATTGACCTACATATTCTTCTTCATCAAATTTTATAATAGTACCATCAGCAGTTCTATTTATATCCCATCCTGCTTCAAAAGAAGGTTTTAAACTAATACTAGTTAATATTCCAGGCATTTGATTAAAATAATTACCTACAGTTATTTTTAAAATATTGCCCATCATAAAACCTTGATTTGAATATGATGGAGCAGTTACACCTACTAAACGATTTAATTTAGCATATAACGGTTTCATTTCTTCTCTAGAATGAGCATATATAGTAAAACTTAAAGATACATCTCTACCAAATCCTCCATATTTATAAAAATTTTCAGCTCTACCTATGTATTTATAATTCTGCCAATCAGCTTTATAACTATCACCTAAATCAGTAACATAAGCTCTAAAAAATAAAAAATCTGATCCTGGTGAGTCTTTTGAGTCTGTTTTAGGGTTTAAAACTTCAAAATAAAAAGATACTAAATCTTTATTTTGATTATTAGCTATTTCTGTTGTTTTATCCTTACTAAAAAGTACATCTAGTTTATTAATAGCGTCAGAATTTAAAGAAGCATTAGGATTTTTTAATAACTCTTTTTCATCAGTACCATCAGCTCTAATTCCAACACGATATACTGTTTTAGCAGTACCGTAATTATCTTCTCTATTAAATTTACTATAAGGAGTTTGAGGTAAAGCTTCTTCTACTTTTTCATTTATTGTAGCTCTATAATCTACTAAGTTAGTAAGAGATGTACTCTTAGTTAAACCTCTAGATTCTTGTTTAGCAAGTAATTCATTATTAAAAGCATAAACCTCATTAGGGTTTTCAATTAAGTCTTTACTTAATTTAAAAGTAGTAGTTCTATCTCTAGGGCTATTACTTCCATCACCAGCTAAACCTATTCTAGTTCTACCTATACCACCTATAGAACCGGGGCCCCCATCTTGGGAAGTAGAGTATTCAGGATCTCTACTTATATTAAATAATCTTTGATCAGCTGTTCTTGTAGTTAACTGTTTTGAACTAGCTATTTTAGTATCAAACAATAATGATAATCTACCAACATCATCTTGTTCAGCTTTATCTTTGGTAAAATAGTAATAACCATCTCTACCTCCTTCAGCATAACCAAAATTAGCACCGTTTACACCCTGCTTATTTAAATGTATATTTAAAGGTAATACACCAACTTGAGCTATTGTATTAAGTGGATTATATATTCTAGCTAGCCCCCCAGGTATATCTGGGTTCATTCTTTCTAAGGCTATTTGTTTGGTTGTGAATAATATTCCTTTAATGCCACTAAACCAATTAGTTAATCTAGTTACATCAACTAAAGCTGATTGTAAAGCTCCTTGTCTTAAAAAAAAATCAGGAGTATTAGTACTTATACCATTAGATATAGGAGAAACTACATCTGGTAAATCACTAGAACCTCCCCCGGGTAAATCTCTACCATATTTTAGACCTTTAAAACCTTCAGGTACTGTAACTTCTTGTGATGGCTTATAATTTGAACCATCTAAAAGAGTGTACCCACCACCATTATAAAATGATCTTAAATTGGTTTTTAAGTCTATTAAACCCATTTAATTACTGCGGCATGTTAGATATATATCCTGGAGGGGTTATACCTTTATACGCTGATAAAGCTGAGTTTGATGAATCTAATGGATCAGGGAAAACTGCTGGTGGGGGAGTGTTGCCATCAAATGCGGTGTATCTTGATCCTTTACCTCTAAGTTGGGCTTGGATTCCATCCCATGTGTTATCTTCTGTCATGTTATTAAGTTTTTAATTGTTTATTATAAATATATATTAGATTAGCTTCTTACCTTTTTATTTCTAAAATTTCTTTCAGTAACTTCAGCTAATTTATCACCATCAACACTTAATGTTGTGTTATTTTCTATCACTATTGGTTTATCTTTATTAGCTTCCATTGCTGATATAAATTGTTCCATTTTAGCAAAAAGAGCATCATAGTTTCCAGTAGAAGAAGAAATAGGTTTGTTTGTAGTTAAATATACATTATCTTCTTTAATGCCTTGCATTACTGGGGTTAATTGTCCTTTTTGGAATGTAGATACTACTGGGCCGCCGTTAGGGTTAAGTTCACCGTCTTGGGCTTGAACAATGCCATCTTTTCCTTTTGTAACACCACCAAAGAATGAATTTGATACTCCTTGGCCTCCACCTTCAACAAATGAAACTAATGATCCCATTAAACCACTAAATATAGCTCCTACACCCTCAGCTAATTTTTCAGCATTCATAGGATTTTTAGATACAGACTCATGTAGTTTAAGCATCTGGTCTGATATTTTAACTACAGGAGTAATATCTCCCATTTCTTTTATAGCTTTAGCTAATACAACAAATGAATCACTTAACTTAATAATTGCTTCAGATAAAGTTACTAATTTAGAAGCGTCAATATTTGATAATTCTTTAAGTTGAGCTATCTCTTGAGCGATATTAAGCCCAGCAAATGATCCTAAAGCTGTTTTTAAGTTAATAAACGCTGTACCTAATTTTTTAAATAATGGGGCAGCGTTAGATATTTCTCCTAAACTAGTAAGATTAAGAGAAGAAACAGCTAAAGATAAAGCAAGAAAATCTTGCTGTAAAGCATCATAAGTAGATTTTTGTCCTGATGTTATTGTTAATAATGCTGCTATACCTTCTCCTAATGATCTGGCGCTGCCTGGGAGACTAGAAAAGTTTTTTTCTGCGAAACTTATTAATGCCGTGATATTCTCTCCAGCAAATGCTTTAGATACATTTTCTAAAAGTGTTTTTATTCCTGAAAAATCATCTGCTTGTGTTTGGCCATCTACTATTTTAGTAAAAGCAGTTGTTAGTTCTTGGAGAGCAGCTAATCCTTTTTTAAGACCACCAACTGATGTTGTCATTTTAGAGAAATCTGCTTCTCCAAATTTAATTAAAGTATCTATATTTAAAGGACCAGTTTCAACATTAAATATTTTACTTAATGATTCAAAAAGTCTATCTATATTACCATTTTCAGCAAAAGGAGTTATATCTATTTTATCTAACTCAACAAGTTTATTTAAACCATTTTTAAAATCAATAACCGCACTTCCAAGTTTTGAAAATTCAGCTTTAGCTAGATTTCCTAAACTAGTTAATACTTCTCCAAATTTAGAAGTACCTCCAAAAATTTCACTTAATTTATTAAAAACAGGCTCTAATTTATTTTTTAATTCTGTAGCTTTTTTCTCATCATATCCGTCAAAAGCTATATTTATAGCATCTAATCCTTTTCTAATATTTGTAGCACCATCACCCATATTAACAGCTTTATCACCTAAATCAGCTAATTTAGTAAATGCTTCTAAATCTATACCTGTTAAAACATTATTAAGAGCAGTGAAAGCTTCTTTAACACCTGGGAATGTATAGGATTTTATACTGTCATCAGCATTTTTGAAAGCTACTTGTAATTGATCCATACCTGTTACAAGGTTCACAGCTGCCCCAGATAAGTCTGCTTCAGCTAGTTTAGCAAAAGCTAATAAACCATCTGAACCGCCTGGCATGTTTGATTTTTCTACATTTAATCCACCAATAGATTCATTAAAAGCAGTAAATGCTTTTTTAATATTTTCACCTTCTGTTTTAGCAGCCGCACCAAGATGTTCAGCTATATAATTAACACCATTAATAAACTTAGCAGTAGCTAGTTCAAAATTAGAATTAGCTAATGAAGCAAACTCTACAAGAGATTTAGTATCTAAAGAAGATATTATTTGACCAAAAGTTCGGAATGAGGCTTTAACTTCTTCACTAATTTTACTTACTGGTTTTTCAAGTCCAGCCATTGTGTTTACACCATTCAGTAAGTTAGTAGCTGCTTCTGATAATTGGAATTTGGCTGACTCACCAAATTCTTTTAGTTTTTCAAAATTTAATGTACTTATTGCTGAGTTAAAGTTTGAGAATACCCAAATAAATCCTTGCAATTTAGATTCAAGATCATTAGGATCAAACCAATTATCAATATCAGCAGCAAAATCAAATGTAGTTATTTCTTTAATAGCTTGAGCTATTCCTTTTATAGCGTTTACTAATCCACTTCCACTTACTTTACTTAGTTCTACTAATTTTGTAACATTTAAACCTTGAAGAGCAGCGGTAAAAGCTCGGTTTACACCTTCAAGTGGTTTTAATTTAGTTGTTAAATCAGCTGTAAATTTATTAAAATCTGGTGCTTCACCGCCTCCCTCAGGGGTAAGAGTGGTTAGGTTTTTCATACCTTCCATTAAATTGGAAGCTGCTTTGCCTAAATCTGCTTTAGCTAATTCAGCAAAAGCTAATATACTATCTAAGTCTAATACATCAAGAGCACTTTGTAAACCTTCAAATTTATCTTCTAAATCATCAAAATTTACATTGTCAAGACCTACTGTTATAGCTGTGAGACCTTTGTTTAAATCAGCTCCTAATGTATCTAATTTGCCACCACCAACAGCATTTTGTAACGCTGATATACCTTCAGCAACTACATATAATGCTCCTCCCATAGCAACCATAGCTGCTACACCAGCTAAAATAGCTAATGCACCTATACCTGACATCATGGCTGCTCCTAAACCAATAACAGCTCCAGTTAAGACTACTAAAGCAGCACCTGCTTTACCCATATCTTCCCATTTAACAGCAGCAAATTTATCTACAGCTAAAGCCACTACATATAAAGCACCAGCCATAACAAGCATAGCCGCTGATCCAACTAAAACTGTAGGGCCAGCTTTACCTAAAATTATGGCTGCTACTGATAAACCTAGTAAAGCAGCGCCTGCTTTACCCATATCCTCCCATTTAATCCCATCAAATTCTTTAACTGCTTTAGCTGTTATATATAATGAAGCGGACATAAGGGCCATAGCAGCTCCAGCTTTTATTAAATCTCCAGATGCTTTACCCATAAGTTTACTTAAACCAATGATTGACACTCCTAAACCTAATAAAGCAACACCTGCTTTTTCCATATCTTCAGGTTCAACCATAGAGAACTCTTGAATACCTTTAGCCGCTATATACAATGAAGCAGCTACTAAAGCCATAGCTGCTCCTGCTTTTATTAAATCTCCAGATGACTTTGATATTATTCTAAGAATAGCTGTTAATCCTAATAAAGCAGAACCTGCTGTGACCATATCTCCAATATTAACTTCAGCGAATTCTTGGATACCTTTAGCCGCTATATATAGAGATGCCGCTAAAAGAGCTACAGCTGCTCCTCCTTTTATTAAATCTCCTGATGATTTTGATACTAATTTAAGAGCTCCAGTTAATCCTAGTAAAGCTATTCCTGCTTTACCCATATTTTCTAAGTTAACTTTAGCGAATTCTTGGATACTTTTAGCTGCTATATATAATGAGGCAGCTAATATACCAATAGCAGCTGCTCCTTCCATTACTGGTTTTTTTATTTTACCTAAAAGATAAGCAGCTCCTACTAATCCTCCTAAAACTAATATACCTTTAGCTACACTTTCCCATTCAACTTTAGCGAATTCTTGGAATGCTTTAGCTGCTATATATAGAGCACCAGCTAATACTATTAAAGCAGCTGCTCCTTTAAGCATACCTCCAGCCATTTGCCCAAATTTACCAGCGTTTGATACTCCAGCTCCTCCAGCGCCAGCTGCTCCTCCAGCGTTGCTAGCAACACTTGTACCAGTACTTGCTAATTTACCTCCAGCACCTGCTGCTCCAGATGTGGTAGATGCGGCTTTGCTACTTAATCCACCTCCAGCTGCTTGTCGAGCTGCTACCATTTTTCGTTTATCAGCAAAAGATGTTGGAGCTGCTGTTTGTGTTAAAGGAGCAGCTGCTCCACCAGCTGTAGCTGTTCTAGACACACCTAATTTTTCAGCATCTGCTTTACTAACAAATCCTTTTTTACCTAATTCATTTCCTTTTTCATACTGTAATCTACCAGCTTTATCATATTTCATTCCAGCAGGGGGAGCTGAAGGGGAAAGAGGAGGAGCAGACGCCGCATTTTTAGAAACAGTTGAAGCTAAAGGTGCTGCTGCACCCCCAGTAGTAGCTGCTGTTGTAGCAGCTGCTGTTGTTGTAGCTGCTGTTGTAGCAGCTGCAGTTGATCCTTTTCCAAAAAATCCTTTAATTTTATCAAATAACCCACCTTCACCACCAGAAACACCAACATTTTTAACATACATTGGACTCATAGCAGAACTACCTGGGGATCCCATAATAGCTGATTTAAGACTCCTGACAGCTGTTAAACCTTTAAAAGCAATAAGTGTTATAGCTATTTCTTTTAAATGGTTAGCTACAAAACCAAAAACATTAGTTAAACCTTTAGCTAATGTTTCAATAAATGATTTTATATCTTCTTTATGTTCACCTATTTTACCAAAAACTTTAGCTAATCCTCCAGCAAATGCTTTAATCAATACCCCAACAGTTGGAGCTAAATCTCTAATAATACCTCCTAACATTTTAAATATAGGGATAATATCTTTTTTAATAATAGGACCTAAAGCTTTAATAACACCAAAAAGAGCTTCGCCTGCAACGCCCGCTACTTCAGTAAGCATTTTAGCCATATCTAATATAGCAGGCATAACATCGTTTTTAATAATATCAGTCATAGCACCCGCGCTTTTAGGTGAGAAGAAAGCAGTAATCGCTTTACCTAACTCAACAAAAACAGGTCTCATACCACTTATTACAGACATAAACATTTTTATGTTAGCTGGGCTGAATACTGCTTTAAATAATGGCCATAATTTTGTAGCCATATAGTCTCTAAAGTCTTCTAATGAGCGAGACATAGCTTCAGCTCGTTTTGATTTAGCTAAAGATCCTGATAAGCCTTCTTTAGATAATTCAACAGAAGCTTCTTCTAGAGTAAGACCTTTTCTTTGTAGTGCTTGAAGTTGTTTTTCAACATCATTTCTATCTTCACCTAACTGTCTAGCTACATCTGTAGCTGTCATTGCTTCAAGTAACTTATCTTTGCCTATACCTACACTTTTAGCAAATGCTTCTTGTAAAAGGACATTATTTTTAAGCCCAGGACCATGTTTAGCTATTAAATTATTTAATTCTTTAGCGGATGTAACTGTATCTCCTCTTAAAGCCGCTTGTTGATAAGCATCTATGTTTATCTCTTTACCAGACATTGCTTGGTAAGTTAGCTGATCTTGGATAGAGGATTCAAAGTTTAATGTTTGTTCTGCTGCACTTGCTATCTCATCTAAAGTCATATTTAACTTAGTAGCATGGAAAGCAGCGTCAGCTATTGCTTTAGGATTTTGACGTAAATTATAAGTGACAGCAGCACTAGCTTTAAGGGCAGTTTGTTCTACTTTTCTAAGATCAATAGCTGTTTTATGTTCTTTATTTAATAATACTCCTCTAGATCTAATATCAATTAAAGATTCTTTAGCAGATTGATTATTTAAAGCACCTAATTTGAAAAGTTTACCTGTTTCTTCTGCTGAGTAGCCTAGCCAGTATGTTAAGTCATGAGCTTCTTTTACAGAGCCAGCCATTTGGGTTTGCATTACCCCAGTACCATCTACTATTGCTTTAAGAGCAGGACCAGCTTCTGCTACTCTCATAAAAGGATCAGCAGCGGCAGCTGCGTTTAAACCAGCTGTTAATGCATTTACTTGTCCGCCTACAGCGCTAAAGTTTTGGGCAGCAAATTGACCTGCTTTAGCATATTTTTCAAACACAGCAGCAAATGAATCTGCCATGCCCCATAAATTCTTAACAAAACCTAATACAGATGAAAATCCAAATTTAATTAAACCTACACCTTTTTGAACCCCTTTAGCAGCTAAACCAGCCATAACTAAAGGATCAGTTAGATTCTTCATTATACTTTTACCTAAAGAACCAATTCCAACAGATAAAATTCTAAATTGACCTATAAGTCCTGCTGTTTTTTTACCCCCATCTGTAATGTAGTGGGTAAATTCTTTCATTCGGTTTTTAGCTTTATCTAAACCTATTCGGTCAGCTAAAGAACCTAAACCTATTTTTTCAAAACCAGCACCTATACCATCTAAAGCAGCTCCTGTTATGCCTATAGCTTTTTCAAGATTCTCTTGTTCTGTTCTTATTTGTTTAGCATAATCAACAAGAGTTCTATATTTATGATTTTCTTCACCTAAAAGTTTATTTACTTGTTCATGAGCATCTTTATTTTCAATTAATAGCTTAGGTATATTGCTATTTTTATCTACTACTTCATTAAGAAGTCCTTTTTTTTCTTTTAATAACTTTTCTTCTTCTTTATTTAATTTATTTTTTTTCTCTAAATCTTCTATTTCTGTTTTTAATTTATCTTCTAAATCATCATTTTCTTTTTTCTTTTTTTCTAAGAATTCTTCTTCTAGTTTATATTGTTTTTGAAGATCTTCTAAGCGCTTTTTTCCATATTTTAATTTAACAACAGCTAAATCAGCATCATCAGCTGACATTTGATATATACCTTTTTGGTGACTAAGAATATCATCAGCTACACTGTCTATTACTCTAAAAGATTTAGCTATATTGTTAGCTCCACTTTCAGTTTTTCTAATTTCTCTAACAGTATCACTTATAGTTTGAGCAAAACTTTGTGTTTCTCGATTTATTTCATTCCATTCTTCTTTAAGATCCTTAAATAAACGTTTAATAGTATCAGCGTTTGCTTCTACATTTTGAAGACTAGTAGTATTAATATTAGCTTTAAGCTTAATAGATAGTTGTTCTATCTCTTTAAGCATATCTCTTAATTCTTTAGCGTCCTTTGGATCTAATGCCATATTGTTTTATAATAATATATACTATAAATATTAATACTTAGGAGCTGTTTTATTACTTAGTTTACCTCTAAATTGATCTGGTAGTTGAATTTTGCCATCTTTAATAGCTTTAGTTTGAGAAGCTAAATCACCACCATTATTATCACCATTTTTCTCTTCATAATATGCTTTCATTTTATGGAAAGTAAACTTACGAAGCCAAATGGGCATGTTATAGACTGTTTCCCAGTCATAACCGCCCTGGCCATGAAAAACTATTTCGTGAATTTGTGTAAATAAATTAACCCGATACTGAGGAACTATCTCAGAGGTCAGGCCAAAAAAAGCTAAGTCCAACTGGAATATTAACTTTTGAGTCGCTCCCGTCGGGAAAAAAGGTCAAATCAACATCCGGTTGTACCTCCTTTATATGTTCTCTAAAAGCTTTAGAGTCACGGGCTAAGAAAATATTATCAACAAAATATCTAATAGAAGCTACTTCAGTATCACCATTAATAGAAGTAATCATATATTTTAGACGAGTTGATAGTTCTGGAGAGTTAAATTTGTTTATTTTCTTTAAACCTTCTAATTCAGCTGTTACTTTTTTCTCATCATGACCTGTTAAAAGTTTATAAGTAATCTTAACACCTGTTGAAGGAAGAGTATAAGAAAATTCATTTATGCCTTTTTTAAATAAAGACTCATCAAGTGGTTTATTTTCAATAAGTGATAAATCAATTGTTTGTTCTTCACCGTCATAAGTAAAGGTATAATCTTTACCATAACCTAAAATACGAGCAGCTACTAATAAAGCATTTTTATCACCTACTACTAAATCTTCATATTTTACACCTGGTGAGACAATAAGAGATTTAATTAATTCATCTAATACTGTTCCTTTTTGAATGTAGGATTGATTTGTTAAAATATCTTCTTCTTTTGCGGTCATATACTTCATTTCAATCTTACCGCTTGATAGAGGACTTTCTTCAGGATAGACTAAACCTTTTGATGGTAAATCTATAACTTCTGTTGGCATTGTGAACTTGTTTTCCATAAATAATTTTTATTATAACGTTTTTATTTGTTGTATATAAATATATAAAAAAAAAAGAAGCTCGCATTTTTTGCGAGCTCTTTTTATAAAATATTAAATTTAGCTTTTAGTAATTCAATATTGCGTAATCAATTGCTAATGTCATAGTGATGTTTATAGCGGTATTTTCAGTATCCCAGTTATATTCACCAAAGTTAGCATCTTTTACAAACGCACCTTTAAGAATCCACTCAGCTACTACGTCACCTACAGGGCCTAGAGCATTAATAGTTAAATCTCTTTTATAGAAATCAGAGTAACCATCTCTACCTGTTACAGATTCATGTGACCTACGAACCCAGTCCATAATTACTTGAGCACCTGAAGGTGAAATTGGATCATGGAGTGTCATTGTAACATCACCCCAAACTGATTTACCTTTTACTTTACGTAAAATGTTAATGTGGTTTAATATTACTTCACCCTGAGTTAAGCTTACCGCGCTTACTCCTTTGATCATCCATGTTGGTACTCCAGACATATACAGGATAAATCGGTTAGCCTGTTTAGGTTCAAAGGCTGTGAAAAACATATCGTTATTAGGTATAATTGCCATTTTCTTTTAGTTTTATTTGTTAATAAATATATAAATAGTTAACTTTTATTATCCAAAAGTAGCACCTGTTGGAGTAATATTGAAGTTCAAGTAAATGAATTCAGCTGTCTTAGTTGGTTGTAAGTAAATCTGACCTACTAATTCGTTTCTGTCAATTACAGATGCATTATTAATAGAATCATCCATTACAACTTTAAACGCGTACAATCCTTGTTGTTGTTGAACTGACTCAAGGTATGGATTTACTTGAGCTAAGAAACTATTTCTTGTTGAAGCATCATTTTGCTGGAATACTAATGTATTAGCAATTTGACCAATTTGTCTCTTAAGTTGAA
>Ga0315905_10004123_pt1 | contig 14845 bp, 11 predicted proteins | sample LakEriMetagenome_5_FD_203522 | JGI IMG/M metagenome (GOLD analysis project Ga0315905, IMG submission 203522) | Freshwater fungal communities from buoy surface, Lake Erie, Ohio, United States - Buoy 4 MA121 | ecosystem: Environmental > Aquatic > Freshwater > Lake | place: USA: Lake Erie, Ohio... | reverse complement strand
GGTCGCTGGAGCAGGTGCTGGCGGTGGGCATCATCAATTATCTGTATAAATTTTCGGTGGCAGTACTGCTCACCCCCCTGCTGTACCTCATCCATTACCTAATTGATCTGTATCTCGGGCGTAAAGTCTGAAAAACCAGGTCTTCAGGGCATTTTTCGATACCATTCCTGATATTTCAAAGGATTGAAATACATTTGTATTCCCAATAAACATTTTAACATTCCATCATGAAACTCATTTTCCGTTTAACATTTTTTGCAGTGTTCTGTCTTTGCCGAACTGCTCTGGCACAGATACTTACCATCGACCCTCCCTTCCCAACCATCAGCGATTCCATTACCATTACCTACGATGCCACCAAAGGGAGCGCCGGGTTAAAGGATTGTACCAATATTTACATTCATACAGGTACCATCACCGGAGGCCCGAATGCCACCGGCTGGAGCAATGTGCCTATGCAATGGGCTTCTCCCGATCCGAAATGGAAGCTCACCAATTTGGGAAATAATAAATTCCGTTACGGAATTCGGCCCATATCTTTTTATGGCATTAGCCCGAATGCTACGATTTTCCGGCTTGGCTTTGTGTTTCGCAACCGCAGTGGAAGCCTTACAGGCAAGACCAGCACCGGCGGTGATATCTTCACGCCTATTTATCAGCCTGGTCAGAATTCACTGGCCTTTCTTGGCCTGGAATCCCGCAACCTGCTGGCCAGTCTCAATCAGGAAATCAGCTACACGGCGGCTTCCAATTTTCCAGGAACGCTTCGGGTGTATGTGAATGGAGTTGAAGTAAATTCCGGGCCTGGCCAAAGCCAGTTTTCCGGGACCATTCCCACCAATACCGGCGGAACGAAAAAAATTGTGCTGCGCAGTGATGCCAATCCGGCACTGGCTGATTCTTTTACCGTCCGTATCAATCAGCCCAATATCATTGAGTCGCTTCCTGCTGGTGTACAGGATGGCATTAATACGCTCAGCTCAACATCGGTTATTCTTTGCCTGAGAGCACCATTTAAAAATGTGGTGTATGCCATTGGCGAGTTTAATAACTGGGAGCTTACTGATGAAAATCAGATGAAGCTAACCCCCGACGGAAGATTCTGGTGGATACAACTCAATAACCTTGATCCGGCGAAAACCTATGCTTATCAGTACTTTGTGGATGGGCAGCTGCGGATTGCCGATCCATACAGCAACATCATTCTGGACCCATCCAACGATGGTTTTATCAACGCAGGGATTTATCCGGGGTTGAAAACCTACCCCACCGGAAAGACCAGCGGCAATGTTTCTGTTTTCCGCACTTCAGCAGACAACTTTAACTGGATTAATACCAGTTTTAAAAGGCCTGAAAAGAAAGATCTTGTGGTTTATGAGTTGCTGGTCCGCGATTTTGCCAGCCAGAAAACCTATAAAATGCTGGCCGATACGTTGCCTTACCTGAAAAAACTGGGAATCAATTGCATTCAGCTGATGCCGGTAATGGAATTCGAGGGCAATTTGAGCTGGGGCTACAACCCAAGTCACCACTATTCGCTGGATAAATACTACGGATCTGCAACGGCCTTTAAGGAATTTGTAGACAAGGCCCATGGAATGTGTATGGCCGTAGTGCTCGATATTGCCCTGAACCATGCTTTTGGCCAGAGCCCTATGGTGCAACTGTACTGGAATGCTGCGCAAAACCGACCGGCAGACAACAGCCCCTGGTTCAACCCGATTCCCAAACATGATTTTAATGTTGGCTACGACTTCAATCACCAGAGCGCCGATACCCGCTATTATGTAGACAGGGTGATGAAGCACTGGCTGGATGAATACCACATCGATGGTTTCCGCTGGGATTTGTCAAAAGGATTTACGCAGGTAAACACACTGGGCAATACGGGTGCCTGGGGAAATTACGATGCTTCCCGCATTGCCATCTGGAAAGGATTGTATGATGATATGCAATCCTATTCTCCCTGTTCCTATTGTATTCTCGAACACTTTGCCAATAATTCCGAAGAAACCGAACTGGCCAATTACGGAATGATGTTCTGGGGAAACCTCAATTACAACTACACCGAAGCCGTAATGGGCTGGACAAACACCTCTGATTTGGGCTGGGGTTATTACCGCAACCGGAACTGGCAGAAGCCGCATCTGGTAAGCTATATGGAAAGCCATGATGAAGAGCGTCTGATGTACAAAAGTCTTCAGTACGGCAATACAACGCAATCCATTCAGGGATACAGTCTTAAGGATACTACCAACATCCTCAACAGGATCAAGCTTGCATCAGCCTTTTTCTATACCATACCCGGGCCAAAAATGATCTGGCAGTTCGGTGAACTTGGCTATGGTTATTCCATCAATTATCCCTGCACAAATCCCTGTACTGATGGTACCAACCGTACCGGCCAGAAACCCATCCGCTGGGATTATCTGAATGATGCAAGGAGAAGAAGCCTTTTTGATGTGACTCGTGCGCTCATAGCTCTGAAGCGTTTCGAGCCGGCCTTCAGTCCGGAAGGAACTACCGTTTCCCTGAATGTGGGGAACACCGCATTGAAACGCATTGCCCTCAGTAATCCGGCAAGAAATGTAGTGGTACTTGGAAATTTCGGCGTAATACAGAGTTCCATCAACCCCAATTTTCAAAATACAGGAACCTGGTATGAGTTCTTTACCGGGCAGAGCATTCAGGTGAATAATACTACCGACCCCATTGCCCTTGAGCGCGGTGAATACCGGATTTACTCCAACCAGCCCTGGATGAGTCCGGCCGATTACCTGCAGATGCTCAATACAGTAACCTGTATAAACCCACCGGGAACAGATGCCTGTGGAAATGTTCTTTCCGTAAAACCTGAGATTGGTAAAACTTCTGGTATGGAAGTCTGGCCCAATCCTGGCAGCGGAAATTTCACGCTGCGCCTGCCCTACTTCATCGATGGAAAAGCGCGGATTGAAGTTACTGACCTTTCCGGAAGAAGCCGTAGCATGGAGGCGGAATCTCTGGGAGGCATCATCGGCCTGAACCTGGATGATCTGGGTTTGCTTCCCGGGGTGTATGCTGTTCGTGTTCAGATTTCAGGAAAGTCTTACCTTGCACGGGTAATTCTGCAACCCTGATATTGAATTCTGCAAGACAGGCTGTTTCGTGTTTGCTGTTTCCGGCAGCTTTGCTGCTGCAAACCGGCACTGCCTTTGGGCAGAAGGTGCTGATGGCACGGCAGCTGTTTGCCGAAGGCGCGAAAGCTGAGATTGCCGGGTTTTGGCCTTCGGGAACTGGTGCAAGGCTTCTGGTCCGGTCGGAGGCGGCTTTGTTACTTGGAAAACAAAAGTTTACGGCAAAGGATGGTTCAGACTTGTTTGGGTTTCAGATCAGCGAAGAGGCCGAAGTTGAACAGGCCGAGGCAGATACTTCAGGAACAGAAGAATCTCTAAGCAAAAAAACCAGGGCCAGAAATGGAAATGCCTATCTGGCGTACAGCCAATCTTCTGCCATGAGGCTTCCCCAAAACAGCGACTGGAATCTTGCCCTTCTGGACGGTAATCAGCGACGGCTCTGGGATCAGCCATTGGACAAGGATGTGCGGGTAAACGCTGTTCTGCATCTGATCAGTGGTAATTGCCTGCTAGGTGGCCTGGTACAGAAATCCGGGAAAAATACAGATCTCTGGCTGGCCTTGTTTGATACAAGGGGAAAAATGCTGTGGCAAAAGGTAAGGGGCGGGAAGTCGGCAGAAGCCGTTCTGGCATTATCAGAGGACCGGGAAGGCCGGATTTTTGCCTCCGGATTTTGTTCCCCCGATTCGGTATTTCTGGGAAATACCGATGAACTGAGCGGTAAAGACATCGATGGCTTTATTATGTTTCTGGATAAGAACGGCGATGAAAAGTTCTTTTACCGGCAGCGGGGCAAAGGTACCTGCAGGGTGGAGCAACTCGTTTCTCTGGATAATGGAAATCTGTTGTTTGTTTCAAGTCTCGGCGGAAACGACTGGAAACTGCCACCCTTCGGATTTCCGAGAAAAGGACTTCAGGATATTGTGATTGGCCTGATTGATCCGCGCAGCGGAAAGGAAAAAGACAATCCGCTCAGGATATTTCCCAACCCGGCCAAAGAAACGGTTTATTTCAGCCTGAGCAAGACCGGATGGAAAGGAAAAGCCAGCGCGTATCTGCAGCAGAAGGATGGAACCATTCTGCAGGAAATGGAAATAAAGGCGGAGCCCGGCCTGAATTACCGCTTTAATGTTTCAAATACCAGACCCGGGCCTTATTTTATTTCCATAAAAGGTGGAAAAAAGGAGATAAAGGAAAGGCTGCAGGTAGAGTAAAATTCAACTTTTATAGAAAGCTTGTATGGAATCGCAGATGTAATCTACCTGCGCATCTTCCAGTTCGTAAAAAAGAGGAAGCCTGAGCAGGCAATCGGTGTAACGGTCGGATTCCAATAGTGGCCGGCCATCATGATTTTCGTGGAAATAGGGTGCGGCATGCAGGCTCAGATAGTGGAAAACGGCATAAATTCCGTTTTTCTTGAGGTGCTCTGCCAGTTTTGTGCGATCGTCCAGATTTCGGCAAATGATGTAAAACATGTGACCGTTTTGGGTTGCGAAGGCAGGAAGAACCGGTCTGGAAAGGTGCCCGGCCTTTTCAGTTTCTTCCAGATTGCGGTAATAGCGATTCCAAAGGGACAGTCGCCTGGACTGGATATCATCCAGATTTTCGAGCTGAGCGTAAAGAAATGCGGCAATGATGTCGCTGGGCAGGAAGCTGGAGCCGAGATCAACCCAGTTGTATTTATCAACTTCGCCCCGGAAAAATGCTGAGCGGTTTGTGCCTTTTTCACGGAGAATTTCAGCCCTGGAGGCATATTCCGGATTGCGGATGGACAACATTCCTCCTTCACCGGCCATGATGTTTTTGGTTTCGTGGAATGAAAAACAACCCAGATCGCCACAAGCTCCCAGGGGTGTTTTTCCATCTTTGCCAATAAACCAGGAATCAATGGCCTGCGCTGCATCTTCCACTACTTTCAGGTTGTATTTCGATGCCAGGGCATTAATCTTATCCATATCCGAAGCTACTCCGGCATAATGCACAGGAATAATGGCACGGGTTTTTTCGTTGATGACTTCTTCAATTTTATCCTCATCCATGCCCGGATGATCCTTCCGGCTGTCGACAAAGCGGATTTTTGCACCGCGCAGGGCAAAGGCATTTGCCGTGGAGACAAAGGTGTAGGAAGGAATAATTACCTCATCTCCCGGTTCTATCCGAAGGAGCAGGGCTGCCAGTTCCAGAGCATCTGTACAGGAGGTGGTGAGCAGAACTTTCGGAAATCCGTATTTTTCCTCCAGCCATTGATGACATTTTTTGGTGAAAATGCCATCGCCGCTTATTTTACCGGAAAGCACAGCCTGGTAGAGATAGTGGGCTTCTTTACCGGTGAGGTAGGGCTTGTTGAATGGGATCATCGGAATTCAAAGAAATAAGAATTGTAGTTTGAATCAGTAAATTTTCCTGATAATAAAATTAGGCCTGGACTGTACCTGCCTGAAAATTTTGGATATGTAAATTCCAATAATGCCCAGAAAAGTGGAGATGATACCCAAAATCAGAATATTTACCGCAATTAGTGAGGTCCATCCAATGGAAACCAAATCCTGATAAATCAGCTTTTTGATTACAAGAAAGATGATGAAAAAAATGCTGATAAAGGAAATGACCACCCCGGAATAAAACAGCCATTCGAGTGGCTTACTTGAAAAAGAGGTGATGGCCTGCAACATGAGTTCAGTACGCTTGAAGGCGGAATAGGTACTTGCCCCCTGCCGGGTTCCTTTTTTCACCGGAACGCCAATTTGACGGAAACCTGTCCAGTGCAGCATTCCGCCGAGAAATAGGTTTGCATCTCCAAGGCGCAGGAGCTCGGTGACAAATTGCCGGGTCATTAGCCTTTCTGTGAGGATGTTATGAGGAATGCGTGTATCTGAAAGTATATTGATCAGGTACCAGAATGTCTTCCCGAAGTTCTTCTCAATAAACCCTCCTTTTCTGTCTTCCTGATAACCAAAAACCACATCTGCCGAAGGATTTTCTTTCAATTTTGTATAAAAATCAATGAGCAGGGACGGCGGTGCTTCAAGGTCATTATCGATGAGGAAAATATGTTTGCCGCTGGCATGAGTTAATCCAGCCTGAATGGCATAGTGGTGGCCGAAATTCCGGCTTAGATCCAGAATACTTATCTGCGTAATATCTGCTTTCCGGCTGATCAGGTAGTCAAGAGAGTCATCGGGAGAACCATCATTTACAAAAATCAGTTCAAATTCCTTCACCTGAATAGCCTCAACCGATTTTAGGATTTCCTCCAGAAATGTTTCCAGAAAAATCCTTGAGCGGTACAGTGTGCTTACTACGGAAAGTTCCATGGATTATAGAATTACAGCAAGTTAACGCGATTATCTGATTTATAGATCAGGTAACCGGAGCGGTCGTTGCTGCTGGTGATTTTTTTCAGCTCGATATTTTGAATTTCTTTGATGAAATCGAAGTCGTTTTTCTGTTGCATGTAGGGGAGCAGTGCAATGCTGTCGCTGCATAAAAAATAGACTCCCGAAAAGGCTGAATCTTTTACCAGGGGCTCTTCAAACCGCCCGAGAGCAAGCTGAATTACTCCTTTCAGAAAGTCGTAGCCGGTGGATAATTCTACCAGATGAGACCCGATGAAATCTCCGCCCATCCTGGCTCCCACTTCAATTACGAAAACCTCACCTTCCTCTGTGATTTTAAATTCAGAATGGCCTGCGCCGGAGGTAATGTCAAGAGCATTCAGGCAATTCTGCGTTTCGGCCCTGATTTTTTCCTGGATATTCGGAGGCAGCTGAGAGGGCTGATGATGAGCCAGTTCTACAAAATAAGGCGGTCCGGTGGTTGTTTTATCGGTAATGGAAAGTACAAAATGTCTGCCCTCATAAGAGATGGTTTCCACACTTACCTCAACACCGTCGATGAATTCCTCTGCAATGGCAAAACCGGAGAAAGACTCTTTCAGAGCACGGGCTGCTGCCTGCGGTAGTTCATCCGGGAAGGTTATTTTTGTAACCCCCCTGCTACCTGAACGATCAGCAGGTTTTACAATCAGTGGAAACCGGAGATCACTCACATCCGGCACATCCCGGCTGAAAGAGCGAAAGCCCGGAATCCGGCAGCCGGCGTTCCGGAATGCGGCCCGCATTTCTGCCTTATTGGTAGATTTTAAAGATGATGCATAGGAGTTGGAAACGAGATTCATTTTTTCTGCCACATAGCATATCGTGGGCACAGCCATGTCGGTGGCGATGGTGGTAATTCCGTCAATTTGAATTTCAAGGCATTTTTGCAGAATCTCTTCTTTTTCCAGCACTGAAACCGGGTGAAAATAATCAGCATAATCCCTGCAAACGGCACCTTCAGCCCATGCGAAGCAGTGGGTCTCAACGCCCATTTCCTTTGCTTTCAGCACCAGCGGCAACTGGAGGTAACTGGCTCCTATGATGGCGAGTTTTTTCAAGCTGGCGGATTCTGTACTTTAAACCTGATTTTTCATTCCTGACAGTGCAAATATTCCAAATTCCTGCCAAAATAAAGCCTATTTGTATGAAAAACGATCCTTAAGCCTGTTCACCGGCGCTTCCAGCAGATACCAGGAAAGGCTTGTCAAAGCCAGTGTAAGACCAGCATAAATCACCCACATTGCAGGTTCCGGAAATAAGCCGATACCCGTTTTCTTCAGAAACCACCTGCTCAGGGATGGAATGCAAAGATGATAAAGGTAAAGGCCATAACTTATTTTTCCGAGGTAAACAGAAATCGGATTGGCAAAAATAATTTCCATTAGTCCCTTCGTATTTTTTGCTGCCAGGTAAATCAGGAAGGCACAACCGGTAAAGAAAACGGGAAAAACCTGTCCTGCGAAACTCATTCCGTAAACATGAAATCTGTCCCATTTCAGAAAGAAACTAAGTCCCCAGCACAGGATTAATCCCATAAAGGCGAATGGAATATTCCAGCCCTTTCGCCAGGCCAGAGCCAGCAGCGAACCCAGCCCGAATCCATCAAACTGGCTTAGCGGAAATTTGCTGAACTGGGAGGCCGGATTGTGCAGATATAATATTGCTTTGGTGATGATGGCCAACAGAATAAATCCAAGCACCAGATGAAAATGATAGCGCTTAGGGCAAAAGAGCAGCAATGCCGGCCAGATGAGGTAGTACTGTTCCTCAATGGCCAGGGACCAGAGGTGTTCAACAAAGCCTGAATGCCAGGTCCCGGTTAAAAAAAGTTGGATATTGTAAGTATAACTCAGGAGCCAGGCCCATACTTCTCTGGCCTGTCCTGTACCCAGGAGAAGAAGCATGCCCACATACAGGTAGTAAATGGGAAAAATTCTAAGGGTTCTTCGAATGTAAAAAGTTTTCAGAATGCGGCTTTTTACCTTACTGCTTCCTTCAGAAAATGCTTCATGCTGCTGCAGGAGAATGTGGGTAATCAGGAAACCGGAAAGGACAAAAAACAGACCCACGCCCATTGCACCGCCATAATGAAACCAGGGATAATTATCTCCGCGGTACCAGTGGCTTACAATGACCATCAGTACCGCCAGGGTCCGGATGCCATCAAGCTGGGGAAAATAGCTGCTTCCCGGGCCGGTTTTCATTTTTGAAAATAGGTATCCAGCAATTTTTCAGCGTAGTGTTCCACAGGTGCAAAATCATCCCGGAGAACGATTCCCTCGTTCAGGCCAACTCCTGCGAGATTAATTTCCTGCTTCAGCATTTGCGACATTTCTGCAGAAGGATTTTCTGGCAAATCCGGCCGTGCATTTTTCATGCAGAGCAGCATGATGTTTTGTACTCTGGTTTCCGGCAGTTCTGGTCGTGGCCGGAATGCTCTGACAATCGGAAAAACACCCCGGCAGGTTTTTACCATTGAATGCAGAAGATCACGGTTTGGACCAGCTACAGGGTTCAGCATGTTGATGATCAGTACTCCATCATCATTCAAGGAGGCAGAAATAGTCTTCATGGCTTCTTCCGAAACAAGGTGAAATGGAATGGAAAAAAGCGACTGGTAAGCGTCACCGAAAATGGCATCGTATTTTTTTCGGTTGTGGTTGAGAAAAATCCGGCCGTCTTCGTGAATAGGGACTTTCCGCTCATCCGGCCGAAAGCCGAATTCATCAATGGCTATCTGTGTGAGGGCCGGGTCAATTTCCAGAATGTCCATTCGGAGCTGAGGGTCTCTTTTCTGAAAATACTTCGGCAGCGAGCAGGCTCCGCCACCAATCAAAAGGGTATTTTGAGGATGAGGCACGAAGTGGTACATGAGCTTGTAAAACCGCATGTACTGAAAGGCCAGGGAATCAGAGCTGAGGTAATTGCCTGAACTGTATTCATTTCCCACCCGGAGGATTCGGCACAGGGGCGAATCCGGATATGGGTGAGGAGAGGTAATCACCTGAACAGCACTGTATTCGGTGTCCCGTATTTTTAGCAGTCCGTTATTTCCGAATGAGCTGGCAAAAGGTGCTGCCGTAAACAGAAGCAGGGCAAAAAGCTGGTCGCGGTTGCGGAAATTCAATGCGGCCAGAAGAATACTCAAAATGCACAGAATAAAGAGAATATTCCGGCTGCCTGTAAGGCCCATCAGGTAAAATCCAACAAGGAAGGTTCCTACGATACTTCCCAGCGATGACAAGGCATACAAACGCCCGATGGTTGAACCAGAGGTGGCCACATCGGTCATTCGGATGCGTACGGCCAGAGGAGAGACCATGCCCAGAAGATAGGCCGGCGGACCGAAAAGTACAGCTGCTGAAACGGCAGCCGTCCATCGGATTCCGGGCATTTGAGCTGCAAGCCAGAATAGGATGGTTTGATTTACTACTGCTACAAGGCCAATGGTAACGCCTGCAAGAAACAATACCTGAGATAGTCTCCTGAAGCTGGGGTCTTCATCGGCTTTTTTTCCACCATGATAATAACCAAGGCTAAGGCTGGCAAGGATTACCCCGATCAGGCTGGTCCAGATAAAGGTTGAAGTTCCCACAAAAGGTGCCAGTATGCGCGAACCCGTGAGTTCGAGCATCATTACAATGGCGCCACTCAGGAAAACCGTTAGTTCAAGGTTGTATTTTTTCATCCGGAAGAATCCTCCTGCAAAGAACGGATAGCTGCCGGAAATTCCAAGATTTCAAGCAGCGTAAGCATGATTCAAGCCGTAATCCGCCTCAGAGCTTCGTGTTGAACGGGTAAAGGGCAAAAATTTACAGTCTCATACTCGAAATCCGTTGTAGCGCTATGGATACCTATGAAAAGGCTAAAACGTTTCTGATTTTCACCAATTTACTCTCGGAATAGAATTTTTAATGCGGATTCAGGGTTCAATGAATGCGGGATAAAAAAAGGCCGGTATTCCGGCCTTTTATCTTACAAATCGTTGAGAGATTAATGTGTTGCCAGATAGTTGGCTACACTTTCACGGGTTTCTTTCATGGTATCTTTACCCTCATCCCAGTTGGCAGGACAAACTTCACCATGTTTTTCGGTATGCTGCAGGGCTTTTACCAGACGAAGGGTATCATCGATGTTACGCCCAAGCGGAAGATCGTTTACCATGGCACTGCGAACCACTCCATCTTTGTCCAAAATGAAAGTTCCGCGAAGAGCAAAAGGAAGACCTTCAAAGACCATTTCATCGTTTTCGTTGTATCCATATTCACCTCCCAGAACTCCGAAATTGGCCGCAATGGTTTTGGATACATCGGCAATCAGGGGATAGGTGATTCCTTCAATTCCACCACGATTTTTCGGCGTGCTCAGCCAGGCCAGATGCACTTCGTGGCTGTCACAGGAACAGCCAACCACGGCAGTGTTGATGCTTTCAAACTCTGCCAGTTTCTCCTGAAACGCAAACAGTTCCGTAGGACATACATAGGTAAAATCTTTCGGATAGAAGAATAATACAACATACTTTTTTCCGTGGAACTGGCTCAGGGAAAAATCTTCCTGAAGCTCATCTCCGTTTACGATTGCACGGGCGGTGAACCCGGGTGCTTTTTTTCTTACGATACTCATAACAATTAAAAAACGATTTAAGGTGCTTAATGTTTAAAGGCTTTCTTGGAATCAGGTTTTTTCCGGCCGAATACCTGAACATCGATGTTTTCGATTTCAAAGTGTTCACCGATTTTTTGCCTTATCAGATTTCTGATTTCACCGAAGAGGCGGTCATCTTCCAGGTCGGTTAAAGATTTTCCTTCTACCAGATGCAGGTGATCACCACGCTCCCACTCGTATTGTCTTACCTGATCGGGCAGTGCCACCAGACGAAGAATCCCGGCAGCCCGCAGATCTTCCAGATTTTTGTAAACGGTGGCAAGTGAAAGACCGGGTAGTTTTTCGCGCAATTGCTGGAAAAGATCTTCGGCAGAGAAATGTCCCTGGGGTTTCCGCAGTTTTTCAAGCAAAAGCATCCGGGCGCTGGAGGCCTTGAGGTTTTTACTCTGCAAAAGTTCTTTGATGGAATCCAAAACAGGAATGATTCTTAGTTGCAAAGTTAAAGGCCTGATTTCATCCATCAAATTTTTGTTCCGAAAGCAGGAAAAAATTTTGCTTTTTCACCGCTGAAACCTGCCTATGCTCTACATAATTCCTACGCCAATAGGTAACCTGGAAGACATTACCCTTCGGGCAATCCGCCTGCTGAAGGAATGTGATCTTGTGCTTGCCGAGGATACCCGAACCAGCGGAATTTTGCTCAAACACCTGGAAATCAATAAACCGATGTCCAGCTTTCATATTCACAATGAGCACCATAAACTGGCCGGTTTCATCCGGCAGCTGAAGGAGGGAAAAACCATTTGTCTTGTATCTGATGCAGGCACGCCGGCCATTTCGGATCCCGGCTTTCTCTTGGTTCGGGAGGCCATTCGCGAAAATATAGAGGTTCAGTGTTTGCCTGGGCCTACGGCCTTTGTTCCTGCACTGGTATGTTCGGGCTTTCCCACCGACCGTTTTGTTTTTGAAGGATTTCTTCCTCAGAAAAAAGGACGCCAAACCCGTATCCGGGAGATGCTCGAAGAAGATTGTACCATTGTGCTTTATGAATCCCCGCACAGGATATTGCGGCTTATGGAGGAGTTGATGGCGCAGGGCGCAGGCGAAAGAAAGATTTCTGTTTCCAGAGAAATTTCCAAGCATTTTGAAGAAACGGTCCGTGGAACAGCTTCTGAATTACTGGTGCACTTCACTTCCAAAGCGCCGAAGGGCGAGTTTGTGGTTTGTATTTCGGGAAAGGAGTAGTAGGGGCGTTTACTGTGGATAATCGGTTTTGCAGCCATATCCTCTGTATCCGTAGCGCTGCTACGAATTTTGGGTTTAAGTTGTTGACTTGTGCCGCCGAAGGCGTATTTTATGCCATCCTGCCCCGTACAGCTATGCTGTCGGGGTTGAACTCTCATCACGAAGTTCTGATGCAATATCAGGGTTGAACAGAACACGGAATAAGTTGTTTGGCTTATTTGTAGCATTCCAGATAGTAGCGGTAAAGCTGCTCCCAGTCGAAGAGTATGGAAGCTCGTTCGGTATGATTTCGCTGGGTAATGCGGTCGCGGCGGCTCTGTCGCACAAAGCCCAACATCTGGTCTGAAAGCTCTTCCGCCGCATCATGGTAGGAATGATGCCGTCGGTGGTTCACATAAATTCCCTGTTTCTCTGCCTCCGGCATGGTTTTAAGCACATAATCCCCGAACCCGGAAAGGTCTGATGTAACCGTGGGAACTCCGGAGGCAATGGCTTCCAGCGGTGTATATCCCCAGGGCTCATAGAAACTGGGAAATACGCCCAGATGACAGCCGCGTACAAACTGCGTATAATCCATTCCGAAAAGCGGATTTGTACTGGCAATGAAATCCGGATGATACACAATTTTTACCTTGTGATTTCGGTGATTGAGCAGGCCATGGCTTCTGATGGACCGGAGAATTTCGTCATTATGATCATCATCAAGGTTGTGCGTAACCACCAGCGGCAGGGTATCCGACTTCCAGGATTGCAGAATCCTTCTCAGGCGCAGGCGCCAGTAATCGTCTACAAACTCGTTGAGATTTGGCAATTTGTTTTCGCGGCTGGAGGCCACAGAATAGAAAAGCTTGTCGCCCACAATGCGCTCAATGGAGCGCGTGGTTTGCCTGATTTCTTCCATCATTGCCCGGCTTTGAAGGGCATAGGGATTCATGGAATGAAAGGGCTGACGGGTAACAAGAAACATCACCACTGTGGCATCAATCCCTTCCAGATGCATTTTCCAGTTCAGGCGTGCCAGAGATTCCAGCGTAATATCGAAGCCCTTGTTCCGGAATTCAAAACGACCTGAGGTAAAGAAATAAACGGTTTTATCCAGATCGAATGAATAACTCTGGAAAAAATGACCCATTACAAATTCATGAATTTTATCCTTGTAGAGTTTATGCAGGTTCTGAAACTCATGCAGAGCGGTAAAGCGCTCGATGTTGAGTCCGTTCGGAACAATTACATCGGGTTCGCGGCCCAGCAGGTAGCGGCATTCCACCGCAGTTACATCAGAAACGGTAGAAAAAACATGGGCGCCGTGAGCTGCCGCCCGTTCGGTTTTTGCAATGCCAGAAACATTAAAATGCGCTGCTTCCTTTTGCCAGTCGTAGAAAGGCAGACGGTCGTAAAAATGACCGTCGTTCATGGCCAGGTAGCGGCCGAGCAGGGTTGCGTGGGTGGTAAATACAATCCGGAAGGGAAGATTGTCTTTACGCATTCCGGGAATACATGTAGCCGCCATCCATTCATGAAAGTGGCTGAACATTTGTCTTCCGGAAGAATCAGGCACGGCTGCCAAAAATGTATGAAAGACCTTTACAAGCTCTCCGAAGGAAGCGCATAGATCAAAGAGAGCATCGTTTTCCGGACAATTGATGTCGTGGTTTTCGAAAAGGAGGTACTTGATTTCGCCCAGGCGGTGTGAAAGCTGCTTTGGATCAAGAAGAACCACTTTCGGACTGCCCGAAACCAGCCACCTTCCATACAAGACCTGAAAACCAGCTTTTCTCATGGCCAGAACTGCCTGCCCGAAAGGATCCTCATAATCTTCGCCTGGCTCAAATTCGGCCGAGTAATTCCGGTGAACCAGAGGTCCGATGCAGAGATAGTTATCACCCCATTCCTTTACCGCGGCGGGTACTTTGGAACGGATAACCGTGTAAATTCCTCCCACCTGATTGCATACTTCCCAGGCTACCTCCAGGAGCATTTTCTGTGGTCCCGGTAATTTTTTGTCTTTTTCGGAGCTGCTCATGATATACAGGAATTAGCTGGTCTGATAAATAAAAAAAGCCCCGCAATCTACTTACGGGGCCTGAAATTTTCCTGATCAATATCAGCGCGCCAGTTTGAAAACAATGGGAATGTTCATACGAACCTTCACTTCCCGGCCGCCATTTTTTCCTGGTGTCCACTTGGGCATGGACTTCACCACGCGAAGGGCTTCCTCATCACAACCATAACCGATTCCTTTGAGAAGCTTTACATCATCCACATCTCCTGCCGAGGTAATGACAAAAGTTACGAATACTTTTCCTTCTACATCCTGATTGATGGCCTTTTGCGGGTATTTGATGTTTTTTGCAAAATAGGCCTGAAGGTCACCGCCTGGTGGCTGAGGATCCTGCTCAACGAAAGAAAACTCAGGCTCTGGTTCGTTTCCTCCGATAACCTCACCTGAACCGGACTGGTCCATGCTGAGTTCATTCGGGTCGGCTTCCGGATCACCCTGAA
>Ga0315905_10004120_pt1 | contig 14856 bp, 13 predicted proteins | sample LakEriMetagenome_5_FD_203522 | JGI IMG/M metagenome (GOLD analysis project Ga0315905, IMG submission 203522) | Freshwater fungal communities from buoy surface, Lake Erie, Ohio, United States - Buoy 4 MA121 | ecosystem: Environmental > Aquatic > Freshwater > Lake | place: USA: Lake Erie, Ohio... | reverse complement strand
CTGGAAACCAGCTTCTATATGTGGCTAAAGATTACGCTGGCAGGAGATGGGAGGGGGGAGGGTGAGGGGAGGGGGGAGGGTGAGGGGAGGGGGGCTTGGGCGCAGGAGCTTGTCTCGCCGCCAGCAGCCACAGGCAGCCGTGAAACGAGGCCCACAGGCGTTGCCCATGAGTCTGGAGAAGCAGCAAATGTGTGCGAAAGGCAAGCAGCGTCAGAATACAGCGGCGTTAATGCCGTTCAAACCGGGCACGAAAATGCCGTTCCTCCCAAAGACGACGGGCAAGACAATTCACTCACATTCCCAGTTTTCAAGAAACAACAAATTAAGGCTTGCCATTCGGCCCCAGCGCCGCCGCCACCGCCGCCGATGACGGATAGCGGACGACCGTGGGCGCCGACGAGTGTGTCGTGCTTGTCAAAGTCGACTTCATCATTCTCGTCCTTGCTGAATTTCGAATCTCAATTGGACAAAGACGAAATCGGGTCTTCGTCAGCTGGGGTACACCATTATCAAAAGAGCGCTGATTGTGTTTTGGCTGCTCAAGCTTGTTCTCAGGCTCATCTGTTTGGCGCCATGCTTCCTCACGTGACGATGCACGCAGGGGAGGAGGTGGTCAATGAAAATCAACGTCAAGCAGCAGACGAGCAGAACACGCGGCGTCGACCTGTGAACAGGCAAAAAGATGCGGAAATTACGAAAATAGAGCTTGGTGCGAGACATATGGACGATGCATCGGAGGAGGAGGAGGAGGACGAGGAGGCGGCGGAGGAGGCGGAGAGTGAGGCAGTGCACGAGGCAGTTCATACGAGGCAACAAGGGCAAACACGCAGCTCAGCGCCCTCATTCTCGCGCAGAGCACCGGCGCTTGTCACGGGTCGACCCCTCGTGCCTGGTTTCGATGGCAGCAGTGCCGGGCCAGCAGGCGAACATAATCTTATCACGTGGAATGTCGAGGTGCAGACTTTCCGATCTCCGATGGAGGAGCAGGAGGAGGAGGGTCGGCGGCCGGAGTTGAGTGAAAGCGAATTTGACAACGAATCGCCTCCACTTGCCACAACACCCAAACAAAGCGTTATCCTGCTGTCATTAGATAGCGTGGTTCCTGGGGTCAAAGAACATAATGGGGTGCGCCAGTCTGCGTGCTCTGAACCCGTAAAGTTGGTGAAAGATTGCGCCCGAAAAACTAGAACCTCAGGTTCCTCAGGTTCTACCAATCCTTTCTGGGCATTTCTGCATTGGCATAAAGCTGTTTCGCTGCTGATCCAGGCAGAGACAGGCCTGATCCTGAGCGTCTTCATGGAATGGCGCGAGCTTTCTTCGGCGCCGCATCTTGCGCACGCAATACCGCCGAAAGCAATGGACGGTGTGATCAAGGATCTTGTACACGATGTAGGTTTGGCTTTGGCCGTGCTACAGCCAGGACTCATGGAGCCAAACAATACACCGCTCCTGAAACAGCCTATTCCCAATCAATACCCTTCGGAGGCAACTCCTCCTCCAGGCATCGGCGAAGACAGCCGGGCTCAGCAGCAGCACCACCCACGGATCTCGCGCTCGTGGCTATCGTTCACCTCTCTCTCGTCTCCTACATGCTCAGACGGGCTTACGACTCATGACTGGACTAAATGCATCGAAGCAAACCCTACTCCACTTCTCAAACGCGTCATTTTTAGTCAATATCCACTCTCACCAGGCAAGAAAATAGAAATGAATGTTAATGATGGTTTAGTCAAAGATAGGACTTGCGGTATCGCGCTTGTCAACTTGATTTCGTTGAACTGTGGTGATACTAGGAGGCAAATATCAATTGTGATTTTGATGAATGCACAATCTCGTTGCAATAGGACGCCACCACAAGACATCCGCCGTTGCCGGGACTGACAGCAAAGAACCTTCACGGATAAAGCTCTTTGTTGCCGACGGTGCTCGACTGGTAAGAATCGCCTAGATTCACTTTTGCACGGGAAGCTTGAGTCATGCTTCAGTTTGAACACCTCCTTTTCTGGTCTTAGGTCTAGAGCTAGCATTTGGGCTCCAAAAGAGCGCTAGGGTGAAGCACCGTGCTGAAGCCTGTACACTACACCCGCTCTCTGCATGTGGTCGCTCGTCCGCATCGATGATGTGCAGGCAAAGACGCTGAAACGCGATCAAGGCGATCAAGGCAAGAAAGAGAAGACATCTGTAGTTCGCAAGAGTATGTCTCCTTATTTGGGACGAAAGTCAAGCACACACTTTTTGCAAAGCACCTGCTACATGGATAATCAGTTTGTTGCTGAGAAGTCGGACGAGTGCTGCCCGTTGCAGCAAGATGACGAGGTGGTTTCAGGGCAGTGTAATCTGGATCCGTCGAGATTTTTCCCTACAGCTCTTAATTGTACGCTGTCTGGCGGGTTCTGGAGCGAATTAGGAAAGCCTGGCCAAACGAAGCTCAATGAAGAGACATTAGAACACACCTCTGCTGATGACTGCCCAGAAGATATATCGATCGAAAGCCCCAGTCCGGTTGGCTCACCACAAATTCCAGCTGCCTCGCACGGCTCCGTTTGCGATTACAGCAACAGCCCCAAGCCAAATTCATCTGGTAATTCCTTCTTCCAGCACGATGCAAGTGATTCAATTGTTGACCAGTCTGCACGCTGAGCGCGCGCCGGCGACGCAAAGAAACGAACAGTTGTAGCCCATTTGCCAACGTCGCCGACAGTAAAAGTTTCTTATTGCGTGCGCTGCGCAGCGCGCTGATGCGCTGCGCAGCGCGCTGATGCGCGCGAGCAAGAGCAAAGGCGCTGGAAACATTCAGCTAAAACTTGCTCGTTCCGGTGCTGTCGTGGACTGACTGCCGTTTTTGTGGCAGGCTTTTTGTCCGATGTCGGTGAAGATATAGCAGACGAAACAAAATTCGGCAGTTATGCTTGTGTGAGTGCAATTGCCCCCGGTCAATTCGGAGAGGACATGGTTGTCGCAAAGGGCCCTCCTCGTGGCTCCGTTCGAAAGCAGCCGTTTCAAGGTCTGGGAAATCCAGAGACCGTGTTTCTCCAAGAAACGCAAAGCAATTTGCAGAGCATTGCTCTGCGTTTTGAACAGGACCAGGAGAAAACAGAAATAGAACGGCTAGGAATGCAAAGATTGCAGAGATTCTTTGGAAGAGAGCAAAGTTCCATGCTGGATTACGTTGATGCCTCTCCTCATTCTCCGGCTGCTACATCACCCGCTGTTTCCCGGATCTTCAAGGAAGAAGCGGAAGGCAGTGAGGAAAGGGCGAACAGTAAAACAAACGTGGGGTTGCGGGAGGAGGAAGGGAAGCAGGACGCGTTCATAGAGGAGGACGAGGAGGACGAGGAGGACGGGAAGGAGGACGAGGAGGACGATTTATTCAAAGTGAATGCAGTCAACGAGGTGGAATCTGAGCGCGACCGCGCGACGCCGGCTTGGGAGACGCAACCTACCGTTCCACGACCGGGGCAGGAAGGGGACGCGGATGAAGAGGTAGTGGTGGAGCAGGAAGAGGAGGAAAGAGAGGAGAAAGTGGAGGAGGAAGCACGAGTTGATGAAAACGAGAAAAAACGGGGTGGAGGAGATGAAGTTCAAAGAACGTATCCGGGCTCACCGATGTCCGCGGGGATTAGTATCTCCCTTGGACCTCCTTCCCTGGCATTGAGCAATCTGGATGGTGATCTGTCCGGCATAATGAATGTCAACACCTGGAATGAGGTCTTTCGTCCTTTGCAAATAGATAACTACGCACACAACAACGCCTGCTTGATGCCTGAAAACGATATAGCACCGATGACGCAAGAGGAAGAAGAGGGAGAAGTCGAGCAAGAGAACTGGTGGAAGGGGAGCGAGGAGGAAAGTGGAGCACAGGAGACTGGAGAGAAGTGGGAAGAAGATCAATGGGAGGAGGAAGATTCTAGCAAGAAGAATCAACTATCCTGCGCTGAGAACATCATCGCGCGAAGTGACAGAGAAGAATCGCGACAGCAGCTGGCGAACAGGCCATGCAAGAAAGAACTCGGGGGAGAAAATCTAAGGGGAGAAAGGAGCGAATTGCATTGGAGGGAGTCTGAGGAGGGGGAGGACACGAAGAGCACGTCAGGGATGGACAAGAGAAAAAGTGAGGAAGAGAAGCAAACACGGGAGAGGACAGAGGCTGATCGGAGAGCAGAAGCTTCGAGAGAAGAAGAGACGAGACAGAAGAAGACCGCAATATCACCACAGTTGAGGAGGAGGCAACAAGAATGGGACGGGCAATCAGTGCAAGATTCCAAGAAATCACGGAGAGAAGGAAAGGAGGACGATCAGATACAAAGAACCAACATGGAGGAAGATGTAAAGATACATTTAGCGGGCTCACCATCACAGCCGACCAAAACAAGATCGAGTATACTACCAGAGTCGTCTCCGACATTCTCTGCAAACAGCGAGCAAAAGGCGAGGAGGAGTTGGCATCGACGCACGACTCTTGCCAGTGCCACGTCAACGTTTGTGGTCGAAAATGAGCGAGACAAACTGCTGCTGCACATCGCTCGGTCGAATCAGTTTGCATCTACACGAGCTGGCTCCTCATCTCATAGCGTCGTGCCACTCGCAATCGAGCATACGAAACCAACGCAAATACTCAACAGAATTTCTCGACTCAATTTTCAGCACCAGACCTCTGATGCACACGAATTGAATGCCAACACCATAGTGCCAACACCATGCGACGAGGTACTGCACCACGTGTCGCAGAGTGTACTGCACGAACGCTTGAGCCCCGCCTTAACAACCAAAGTGCTCAGGCAGCTACGTGCCACCACTCGAACTGCCGCTTGCGTGGGATCAGACGATGCATTTGGTGTAGACATTTGTGCATGGAACGAGCTCTCGAGATGGCAAGGCATTTGGGCAGAAAAGCCGTCCGTGGGAGCGCTGGATGCCAGGTCTGCATGCAGCAGGTTGCCAAAGGACTAGATGAGCGTGCAAGTACTCCCGTCAAAGTACTTCGACGAGAATGGGCAGAGATAGATTGCATGCTTGATTGAGTATGAAGTTTGCTGCATGACTGAGACACCTATGTCCCTTCGTCTGTCAGATCTGTTTCGAGGGGATGAGCAGGAGAAGTGCGAGGAGGAGAACAAGGAAAACGAAAAGGGGAGAGAGAGGAAGAGGTTTGGAATGGAAATGGCTCAGCCAAGTCCATCACATGTAAATAATCCTGTAAATAGCAAAACTACCCAAACAACAAATTGTTGCGCGAATATTTCACGGAGGAACGGGTTCATTCCGCCCCGCAGCTAGCAACTTGCTTTGCGATTGGGAGAGGGAGAGGCAAGCGGAGGGAGAGAGAGAGGGAGAGGAGAGGGAAAGTGAGGCCGGCGGAGCTCTCTTCCCCGCCCCACCCCCCACCCCCAGCGAACGGCGTTTGAAGCATTTCATCGACATTCAGCGATTTGCTCTTGTGCAACCAAATCTTCAATCAGAAGATTAAATTTTTTCTACATTATGAACATTAACAGTAAAGACATTCGTGCCCGTGTGAGTTTTGTGCGTGTATGTGTGTGTATGTGTGTGCTGCGTGTGCATGTGCATCGGCGAGCACCGATTATAGACCACAATCCATAGTCAAGTCCATCTCTGTCTCTCTCTCCCCCGCCATTACCCTCTCTCGCTCTTATCCCCGCCGCCACAATTCCTCAGGCGAGCCGCGAGGAGCGTCGAGCGACACCAATGTCGCATGCGCTGACACGTGTCGCGAATCTTGCTGCCCGTAATGTCTCTTGAAAGTTGTCGTCGGCGGGGTTGATGTTCACAAGCATGAGGGTCTTGGAGTTGCCCCCCGAGAGGTAGGGTTGCAGCAAGTGCGTCAGTTTCGAGTTGCGGAAGGGGACGTGACGCTCTTTGTTCGTGAGGGCCATGATCACGTCACCGAGGCAGCTCAGCGACTTGTTGATGTTTTGCGTCTCCTTGGTGCGCGCGTGCTGCTGCTGCTGCTGCTGCTGATACTGCTGTTGCTCCTCATGGGAGAAGAAGGACGAAGAGGACGGGCCCTGCGCAGTGCTCAGCCGCTCGGCCCCCGCTAGGTCCACCAGCGTCAAGGATCCCTCGCTCTCGTGCTGGGTGTCAGGATTCCAGCCGGAGACCTTGAGCGTGAAGACGGCGTGGGAGCGCGAGGAGCGCAGGTTGTTTTCTGTCGCGGCCGTGGAGCGGACCTTGTTTGCGCGCGCTAGTAGACTGTAGACAACATCGGCATCGAGAACATTCATGGTGATTAGGTTCGTGACGTACGGCATCCCGTTCTTGCCGTCGCCCTTAATCTCCATCTGCTTGTTGAAGGCAAAGCGGTGGTCCAGCAGATCACGAAACTGCTCGTTGTAGATCTCCAGATACGACACCTGAATGGTGTACTCCCACCCGGAAGCCTCACGAGCGCGGCACTCGTCAAAGAGCAACTCCACAGAGCGCGGAATTATCCCACGGTCGTCACTGAGCACACGCCCCGTGGAATGTGTCCCGTGTGTGTCGCCCTCATCCTGCAGCGCGTCAGGGTGCTGAGTGGTGGCGACGGCGGCGGCCGAGGAGGAGGGGCAGAGGCTCCACGGCGGGCCTTCCATGGTGTGGGTTTTGCCGGAGCCTGTCTGGCCATACGCAAAGATGCAGGCGCGATAGCCGTCGAGGACCGACTCCACCATGCTCGATACTTCGTCAAACACGTCTTGCTGCGTGGCTCCCTGATCCAGCACGCTGTCGAAGACGAACTTCCACACACCCTGGTCCATCGAGCCCCCCTTGCCCTGGATCGCAGCAACAGACAGCGCGCCTGCATAGGGCGGAGCAGTGAGCTCCACCCCCACGCCATACGGCTTGGCAGGTCCCGTCAACCGCACTGTACCCCTCAAATCCCCCCCGTCGTGGTAGCTACCCACATCACCGCCCCCGCCCGCAACCCCACCAACCTCACTGCTGCTGCTGTCCTTCGCTGGCGCGCGCGTCGAGGGGCAGGGTGGCAAAGGGCGGAGGCGGCAGATGACCCGGATGTTGCCCCGCAGCTCCTGCACGAGCGTCTGCAGGCGACGGCGCTCAGCGAGGAGCTCTTTCTGCTCAGCAAGTAGGCGCGTGTTGGCGGCTGTGACGGTCAGCTGGCCGCGTGCGGCATGCGCCACAGTGTGCTTGAGCGTCTGTGCCTGCTCCTCTGCATGGCATACTTGCGCTTGCAGCTGCTGCACCTCGTCGTGCAGCTCCTCAACGCGCCTCCTCCTGTGCCAGACTTCGCGCCGAAGCTCACTCACCTCCTCCTCCACTCGGCCCATCTCTATCTGCCCAAGGCCCACGCCCCACTCGCGCAGCAACGCGATGCAGACAAAGGCCGAGAGAGAGACGTAGGCCGAGGCCTTGCTCCGCAGCGCTGACTCCTCTAGGCGTGATCGCAGCTGACTTTCATAGGACGCATGCTCCAGCATGGCAGCACGGAAGGAGCGATGCCGCGCAATTTCGCCGTCGCGCACCCCCAGCGCAATCTCGCACGCCACCCACCCAGCCAGCCCAACACGCGCCATCTCCTCGCACCCCCGGAGCATGTCTTTGCTGCTGCGCTTCACCCGGTCTCGCTCCACAGTCACTGTGCGCAGTTGTGAGGCTACGGAGCCCAGGGCCTCGATGTTGCGCTGCAGGTTGGTGCGCAGCTTGTCGGCCTCCGCTCGGTGCGCTTCGGCATCTGCGACCAGCTTGCTGCGAGTCGACTTTTCGCGCATGGCCTCCTCCTCTTTCAGACGCACTGTCTGCTGCATGGTATGCTTGAATTTTTGCAGCGCCAAACCCTGCTGCTCCAGCGTCCGCCTCATGTCCTGCACGGTGCGGCGGAGCACTTCCGTTTCCTTTGAGACCTGCGCTCCTCCTGATCGCTCGGAGGCGGTGGGGCGCGGCGCCGCCGCGGGCAGCGCACGCGCGGCGCCGCCGTGGAGGAGAGAAGTGAGCGTGCTGGTATCGACGCGCGCGTCGCCGGACGGTATTCCCAGCAGCCGGGGCTCTGGCCCGAAGGCTTCGGCTTCTGCCTCGCTGCTGACCGCGCGCCCATCCCGGCGTGCGTCAGGCGAGCCGCTGCGCCGCTGCTTGTACGGCGAGCTGAGCTTGCAGCAGGGCGGCAACGCGCACTCTGGCACAAACGCGGGCTTGCGCTTGACTAGGAGCGAGCTCGACTGCAGCAGCGGGCCGTTTGGAAGGGCCCCGCCGTGCACCGGCGCGATCTGCGGGCCACGCGCGGAGATGCGCAGGTCTCCGCGTGGGGCCATCCTGGGCGTCGTCTCCGCGGCGGCTCCGAGGCGATGCGCGCCGAGCACGCCGAGCACGGCTAGCGCGGCGAGCACGTCGCTGCCCATCGCCCTTCGACAACCACGCCTCCGGACACGCCTTTTCAAATCCTTCACGAAACGTGAAGGACGCGTCGAAATCGGTTTGGGGTTTTGTTCTTTTTGGGTTTTGCTCTGTTTTGTTGGAGATTCCCGGGACAGCAAGGAGGTGTCGCATGGAGACGAGGAGGACTGCGGCTGCGGCTGGAAGCACAGGTCGGCGAGTGGCGGCTGCTGCACAGGGCGTGTGGGCGTGGGTGCGGCTGCACCCCGGGCTGAAGCCGCGCCAAATGCGCAAGTTTTCGCTGCCATTTGCTCGCGCTGGCGCGTGCGGAACTGCTGGGGACGGCGGGAAAGCTTTTGTCGCTGGATAACGGAAGAGAGGGAGACATGTGCTGAAAATGGTCTCGCGCGGGTGCCTGCAACGGGCTTCGGGCGTTGCGGCGGAGAGCGCGTGCCGGCGGCGAGCCCACTAGGCTCGCCTTGACGCCTTCAATGGCTGGGCGCCGTGGCTCCGAGGCCTCGACGGCGCTCGGGCTGCTGCCGACAATCGCGCCCGGGCGCGTGCGGCACGGCTCCGGATTGACCTGTGGCAACGCACTGCATGGGGCCCTTGGCTTGGCTTGCCTGCTGCTTGATACATGTATTTGTGCGGTGCGCCGCGGATGAATCGGCCGGGGCGCGACGTCACGGCGCGCGCTGTGCGCATCGCAACGAGATAGCCGTGGAGGCGGGTTAAACAGTGCTTGATCGCCAAGCAAGGAGCGAATACTGACATGCCGACTGATGCACGGAATATGGCAGGATGGTGGGGCCTTAGCTTTGCACGGGTTTGCTCACGTTTCCTGAGCAAGTAGGCGGTGGAACGGGGCGGGCGCCCTCGAGCAGGATGGCATTCCCATCCTCGCCGCACTGGAAGCCCCGAAATCCCGGGGAGGAGGGGGGGGGCTGGGAGTCATCGTTGTGGTTCGAGGGTGCCTCCAACACCGGGCAGGCGGCTGTCCAAAAGCCGCCTAACGCAGCAGGCGCGTCCATGTTTCACATGGACTCAAATGATGTTGACGGCATGTTTGGACCAGGGGCCTTCGATTCCGCGCAGTAAGTTGTCTGTATGGACTGATCCTGCTCACGGCAGCCTTTGTCTCTGGACAGTTCCCGCAAGCGTGAGCGTGAGGGTTGCGCCGGTCTGACCAGCTGTTCTGACATGCACGCCTCGCTACAGGATGCACTTGACGGCCAATGGGCCGAGCTCCTTTGGCGGACTAGGAGGACTGGGGGGATTGCCTATGCGCACGGATGAGAGGGAGGTGTGCGCCTCAATCCGAAATGCTCGGCTGCGTGAATGTCTTGTTTGAGTGCAGCGGAACTGTGCTGATGGTGTGTTGGGCATGGCACAGACCTCTTCTCTGCTGCATATTCTTGGGAGCGACCTGTTCCACGGCGCCTTCGATGGGGAAGGGGCAAACGATGAGGGGGCCGGGCGCGCAGGGAGCTCAAGAGCGGTGGGGAGGCTCGACGAGCTCAACGGAAGTGTATATGTCGCTCCGGGTGACAAGAGAAGCGGCGCCAGCCTGGAGAAGAGGCCCCTGGAGGGCCAAGCTCCGCTGGCTGCAGGCGGCAACGCCCAGGTCCCGTTTCAAGCGCATGGTGCGGGAGGAAGAGGGGGGTACGGGCAGGGGGCGAGCGATGCGCCAAAACGAGGAGGGCACCGGGGTTATGGGGGTTACGACTACAGTGCCGAGGCTGCTGCTAGAGCGCCGGTAGGTGAACATGGCAAGGGAGGGGCTTTCATGACCAATGGAACGCACGGGCACTGGATGCCGGAGCATGGAGGTGTGCCTGTCAATTACCGCGGGCGAGGTCAAGGGCCGCAAGGTGTCCCCATCCCTAGAAGAGGTCCTGGCCAATGGCAAGGGCATGCGCCGCCATATGGGGGGGGCGGGGGGCGAGGTGGGAACATGAACGCCCACTACGTCAGCCATGTGCGCGGTGGCGGCCCAGATGTTTCTGGGGGCGCGGGCGGTCCTGTGTGGAAGCCGTTCGCTGGTGCAGGGGCCGCAGGTGTCGCGGCAGGGCGCGGCGCCGACGTGCGCTCTCCGCAGCTTGCTGCGACCAAGGGCCCCCGCACACCGATGCAGTCGATGCAACAGTTGCATCAGCCGTTGTTGAATGGCCGCGCTGACGCAAGGATGCCGCCTGTGGCACAGCAGCAGCGAATGATTGCCGACATCAACACAAACACAGTCTCGATGGCGATGCCTCCTGCAGCAGCAAAAGACGTCTCAAGTCATGCACTGGGTTCGGCTTCGACTTTGGATGCGGAACAGGCAGAGGCGGCGGAGGATGACAGCACGTCTGGGGCGTCTGCGGCTGAGAAAGAGGCTGCCGAAAAGGCCAGGCGGGAAGCCAAGAGGAAAAACAAAAAGGAAAAGCAGCGCAAGAGCAAGGAGGAGAAAGAGGACCAAACGCCGAGCTCTAGCTGCACTCCAGTGCAAGGCACCCCCGACATAGCCGCGGAAGCCGCGCCAGAGCAGCCGCCCCCCATGTCCATCTCAAGCAACGCTGCCCAAGATCAAGCACTAGTAGCCAATGCGGCCAGCAGCACGCTAGATCCGGCACCGTCAAAGTGCACCGCTGGGGCCGAAGACAGCGCAAAAGACAGCGCCAGGGTCGAGGCCGAGGCGCTAGATACCAAAGAAAAGGGCAAGGGGGTTGGTGCTGCTGCCAACCTTACTACTACTGCCAAACTGCCTCTGGCACTACCAGGGGGTGCGTTGGGGGAGAAGGAGAAGGAGAAGGAGAAGGAGAAGGAGAAAAACGCTAAAGTCACGCCACCTGCCGCCAAAAAGCAAAAGGAGACGGCCAATAAGAAGACTCAGCAGCAACAGAGGAATCAAAATGCGCAGGTGCTGCCCGGCCCCCTTTGCACCGGGCCGGAGATTATTTGATGGCGGTTGCATGATGGCGGTTTTGTTCTTGTGTGTGTGCGTGCGTGCGTGTCACACGCCCATATTGACCGTCGGGGCAAACGTGGCTACAGCGGAAGGTGAAGGCAGCGGCGTACGACGAGTTTGAGGAAGACGAGGTGCCAGCCAAGCAGAGCTGGTTTCAATCCACCTTGCAGTCGCTCAAGCAGTGGGCTACGTCGATGATAAGGCCGCAACATCGGAGACGCGGCCGCACCAAGGCTTACAAGATGTGGATCAGCATGGCGGTGCGCACGCTGCTGCTGGCACTCGTGATATCCATCATCACGACCATGCTCGCTCCGAGTGCGGCGAGGCAGGACTCGAGCTGCCGGCTGATGCTAGATTCAGTGCGACGCGCTTGCAAGGACACTTTTGGCGTTGACTGCCGTTCCCTCGCCACCAAAGCCCGTTCGCTCTGCTACATCATAGAAAGGTAGGCTCGTGTGAGTGTGCATTCGTGACTCGTGCGTGCGTGTGTGTGTGTGTGCGTGTGTGTGTGTGTGTGTGTGTTGTATGTGTGTGTGTGTGTGTTCGTGTGTCTGCGTGTGAGCCCCTCAGCAACCCACGCAACCGGGTGCAGCTGCCACAGGGACATTTACACGTGTCCTGGGCGTGGTGTTGCGCCACCGGCGAGTGCGGGTGCTGCTTACTGATGTGCTTGCCGGCACAGTATTCCGGGAATGCGACTGGTGGAGACAATCCTCATATGGATTGCAAGACTCGGGAGGTAATTCCAGACACATTCCTTGCGCGCACACACGCGCACCTGCACATAAGCACCAGGATGCGAGGCAAGCAAGAGGAACCTTCTAGGGCGTGTACACGCACCAGGATGCGTGTACATGCAAGAGCGAGCCCTCAGGATGGAGAACCCAAGCTTGTCAAAGCGAACTGTGTTGACTTGGTGCTCGCTTAGGTAAAGGTTGTTTGCGCATTTTGACCCTTTGCAACCAGAACGAAGTCACACATTGAGTCTCGCTCTCTCTCCCGTGCTTCCTCTCGTTCTTCTGTTCTTGCTCTCGCTCCCCCCCTCTCCTCCCTTTCGCCCAACTATCTTCATCTCCTATTCCCGTCTCTGCCTGCCTCTGCCCTTCTGCCCCTCTCCGCCCCTTTCTGCTGCCCTCTGCGCTTCTCTGCCTCTCTCTGTCCTCTCTGTTTCTGTCTCCCCGCAGACTTTCGTCAGTCTTTTCGCGCAATGGCAACAATGGGAACAAGGGTTTAATAGCGAGGTGCCGCCTGCTGCCGCTCCAACATCACTGCGCCCTCGGTGGCCCTGGCCATAAAGATCGTCTCCGCTGGCACCTCGATACGGTCCCTCTCCGTGTTTTATTTGCCTTGCACCTGTCTGCGCGGGTTCGGGTCTCCGACTGCGGGAATGGTGCGTATGTGTGCGTGTGAGAATTGAGAGTCACATGGATTGCATGTGTGCGGTGCTTAGTGCTTAGTGCTGCATAGGGGAGTCAGACTCTGTACAGCGTGTCACACTCGGCACTCTGTACAGCGTCTTCTGCGGAAGCTGCTGTCATCTGACGGAGAGCAGTCACGATCTGACGGAGAGCGTTTTGCAGGTGATGAAATTGCTGCAGCTCGAACGCGAAGGCTCTTTCTCCAACGGGCTGTGCGTCGGAGATAAGTGAGTCTGTTTTCACTCTCTCGCTCTGTTTTCACTCTCTCGCTCATGCGCGCGGGCCGCTCTCTTCCGCTATCTTGTGATGCATACATGGTCAGCTGGCAATTCTTGATATTCACGGCATTCGGTGACGTGGGCGGCTGCAGGTGCGGGGCGCTGTCAATGAGCCGATGGAATTCGGGCATACGGCGGCACACGGGTGCCTATAGTCTGCTCTGCGAGCAGCAGTTTGGCGAGGGCGCTGAGTTCGACGGCGAAATGTGTGCGTGTCGCAAGGGTTATGTGCGTGCCCCTCTTCGACTCCCGCTCCTCCTTGCATGACCCTCCTCCTTCGCCTCTCTGTTTTTTACGCTCCCTGCATCACAATGCACTCTCTCGACTGGATGCTCTCTGTGCACTCAGTGCACTCTTTTGCCATCCGCAACATGACTGTTTAGTCTGGGCTGTTTAGTCTGGTTTGTGTTCTCACGATCTTTCAAAATAGACGCCACAACGCTGATCAGAAAAAGTTGGAGCTCAACTCCAACATTTTAACGCATTGCACGCACCGTCCACAGAATGGGTCATTTTAAAATACCTCATTCATGTCTCACTCTTAATCTGCATCCTCACTAATATACACTCAATAATACATCTGCACCAAGCAAAGCAAAACGCATTCTAACGCTGACATGTACTAAAGAGCTACGTTCACATGCACTTAGAGCTACGCTCACGTTCTAAGCCCAACGCCGGCACATTCTTTTTGCTATCGCATTTTTTTGGTGTGTGTGGAGTGGTCCGTGGCCCCCGGGGTCTCTCACCATATATTCGTCCCGTGGCGTATATATAATAATATGTATATTATAATTATTTAATATATATATTATATATATATTATATGTGGTCCCTGGCGTATGAACCCCTAAACCCTTGTCTTTCCTGGCTGAGCTGGATCTGCTTGGTACCAGGGTGTAATGTAATGGCTTGTGGCTGGCAGGTGGTGCGCGGGGGCATGTGCCGCAAGTTGGCGCGTGGGAGCGGCAAGGGCGTTGACGAAGCTGGTGAAGCCCTGCTGGAAGGCGGCAAGAGGTGTGTGTGTGTGTGTGTGTGTGTGTGCTGTTTCCCCGACGGCCGACAATAGCCATCTGACTTACCTCAGTCTCCTAAGAACGCGGCCTTGGAATACACTAACGAGTAACTAGCAGCGCGTTTCCGCCTCTCCGCCTGTGTAATTTGCATGTTTTCCGTTGCTCATAGCAAGGTCTAATGATGGCTCCTGCTTCCCTCCCCCACCCTGCCCCCAAACAGCAAGAGGCTGGGAGCAGCAGGCGCGGGTAGTGCGGCCAAATGCGCAACACGTGCGAAAAAGAAGTCCGGAAAAGCTCGCAAGGTCAAAGACGAAGGGGTGGGCGGTGCTCACAAACGGGGCCTAAGCGCTCGGCACTCGGATGGGCTTGATCCCTAGTGTATAGGAGCAATGGCATTGCGCACAACTAGCGAGCACCTAATTGTCTGGACAACGGCGACGCTGCTGCATGTTGGCGACAGTGCTGATCAGTTGAGAAGGGCTGCGCTGATCGGGGCTGAGCTGATCGCCTAGGATTGCGTGATGTGTAGTTCGAATGGTGTTGCATGTATGCGTGTGCGAGTGTTTCATGGTCGTGGTGAGTCGCTCTCTTTGTTGTCTGTTGATGGGGAGCCAAAGTACTAGTACTTTATACCACGAGATGCCATTCACTGCTGTGGGAACGAGTGGGGTGAAATTCGGGAGGGAAGGGGGGATGGGGTGCAAGGAGAGTAGAGGATACTGTCCAGAATGCTGCGAGACAGGAGGGTTGCATATGCGGGATTTGCATAGTCTCAGACCCGCAAGTCTCTGTTTTGCGTGATGCAGTTCGATGCATGTGTGCCGTGCTCATTTGTGTTCCAAGGGGAGGGATATTATTTCCCAAGA